>LNAP01001103.1_pt1 | contig 29246 bp, 31 predicted proteins | sample 602601 | NCBI WGS metagenome assembly LNAP01 (sample SAMN02440304, study PRJNA202911) | soil metagenome | biome: Subtropical and temperate rainforests or woodlands; isolation source: soil samples (1 kg each in a 20% v/v slurry with milli Q water) were... ... | reverse complement strand
AGACCACAAAACGCGCGAATTAGGCCGCGATTAGGCCTGGATCAGGTGGGGGAATTTGAGGTGGCCAAAGGTGGGGGAGTTTGGGTGGCCAACAGGGCCGCTAGGCATGCGTTCTCGCCAGTTCGGTTGCCCTTGCAGCGACGCGCCATGGCAGGCCGCGCAATTATTCGCGTAGATCACCTTGCCCTGCATCACAAGCGTCTGATCGGCAGGATCGATGAATGCGGGGCCAGACGGCCGCATCGTGCTGTAGAGGATGGCGGCGGCACCGACGATGATGACGCCAACCACCCCAAAAATCAACTTTTTCTGTGACATTTCGATGTGATAAATCAGCTGACCTTTACCTTGCCAACCATTCCAGCCTCCATGTGGCCCGGAATCAGGCAGGCAAAATCAACCGTGCCCGCTTGGTCGAACTGCCATACCAAGCCGCCAACTTTGCCTGGCGCCAATGTAATCATATTCGGTTCTGCGTGCTGCATTCCCGGCATCTTTTGCATTTTGGCCGCATGAGCCTTCAGATCAGCAATGGATCCGATCACCATTTCATGAGGGATTTTGCCAGTGTTCTTGATAAAGAAGCGAACGGTCTCGCCGGCGCTAACCTGGATATCACCCGGCGTAAACCGCATGGTGTCGTCCATTATCAACTCAATCGTGCGCGAAACTTTAGCCGGGTCTCCGGGCTGACCAGTTGGCGAAGGTGCACTCGACATGGTGGACATGTCGTGACCAGGCATGCCATGAGCCGGCGCACCATGCCCGCCGGAATGGTTGCCCGCAGCCAGCGCGAGGGTCGGAAGCACGCTCAAAGCCAGAATAGAAAGGGTTTTCTTCATATCAATACTCTCTTGAGATTTGTTCTAGCAGGCAGCCGACTCAGGCCGCCCTTGTAAAAAGGTGAAAAAACACGATCAAAAACGAAAGCTCAAACCAGCCACGAACCGGGTTTCGTGCTTCGAGTCGCCTGCCGCGCTCGCATAATCTGCCGTTTTCCCGAATTTGCTGGACCACTCCACACCAACGTAGGGAACAAACTGACGCGTGACTTCGTACTTCAGGCGCAAGCCCGCCGTGCCGTCTGTCAAGCCGCTGCCAATGCCCCAGCGTTCATCGTCCTTGCCATAGAAGTTCACTTCTACGCTCGGTTGAAGATAAAGCTTTTGGGTCAGCAAGATGTCGTATTCCGCCTTCAACGCTAAGGCGGTGCGCCCGCTGGAGCCGACATACGCGGTGGCATCCACCTCAAACCAGTAAGGCGCCAACCCTTTCATACCAAATGCCAGCCACTCCCGGTTCGGCGCGCCTTGGCCATGGTCAAATCGCACGCCCAGTTCCGTATCCCAGAACGTTGAAACCGCATGGCGCCACAGCAGTTGCGTCTCGGACTCTTGCAGCTTGCCGCTCGCCACTTCACCTTCGGCCTTGATCACTGCGCGGTTATAGGTGTTGCCATACCAGGCCTCCCCTTCATAGGCAGCCCATTCCTCGCCGCGCGCCCTGACGTACTCCAGCCGGTCGAAGTTCACCGAACCGAAGTTATGCATGTCCGACATAATTAGCGCGTCTGATGGTGGCAGCGCATACTTGCCCGCATTACGCACGTAGCCATCGGAGTAGGCATCGGGATCGCGGGCGTCCGGCGGGGCCGAGCCGCCTTGCATCTTCATATCGCCATGATCCATTTCGCCACCGCCATGATCCATCGCGCCCATATCGTGTGCGGCAGCCGGCGAGCCGGAACTCGACGAGCCGTGGGTCATTCCCGGCATGGCAGAAGTGTTCTTGCCCGGACTCCCCTGTTTCATAGGCATCTTCATGGCGTCATGGCCCTGGGCTGGGGCTTCCGCCGCTCCATGGTCCATGCCGGACATGTCCATTGAACCGTGATCCATACCGGACATATTCATGGAGCCGTGATTCATGCCTGAAGTCGGCGCGGGTGCGCTTGTCTTTGGCGGTTGCGAGGTATGACCGGCATGCCCCGAATGCGCCTGCGCATAGACAAACACGGGCATCACGCCCACTGTCGCGATTGCCGCCGCAAGGAGTTTCTTCTTCAATTGATTGCTCATGGCCGGAATGCCTAACGTATTGTTCGTTGTCTTCATGCGACCACCACTTCGCGAAACATCCCTGCATCCATATGCAGCATCAGATGGCAATGCCACGCCCAGCGCCCAAGGGCATCAGCGGTCACAAGGAAGCTAATTCGTTGAGCGGGTTGCACGGGTATCGTGTGGCGGCGCGCCTGGAACTGGCCGTCAGGCGCTTCCAGTTCACTCCACATGCCGTGCAAGTGCATGGGGTGCGTCATCATGGTGTCGTTGTGCAAGATGACTCTGACCCGTTCGCCGTAACGGAAATGAACCGGGGTTGATTTCCCGAACTCCACGCCATCGAACGACCAGGTATAGCGCTCCATATTGCCGGTTAGGTGCAGCTCGATTTCACGTTCTGCGCCGCGCGGATCCATCGCACCACCCACGGTGTGCAAATCGGAGAGTGTGAGCACGCGCCGGCCGTTGTTACGCAGTCCGATGCCGGGATCGTCCAGGTTGGTACGCGGCATATCTACCCGCATATCGATGCTTGCGCCGTACTCGGTCCTAGCGTGGCGCACTTGGGTACTGGCTCCAGGAGCGGACATCGCGCCGTGATCCATGCCAGCCATGCCTGCGTGATTCATGCCTTGCATGCTGCCATGATTCATTCCCGCCATGTTGCCGTGGCTCATGCCACTCATGGAAGACTGGCTGGCTGCACCATGGCTCATTCCGGCCATGCCCCCGCCCATAGCGCCCATCATGTCCGCCATGGTCAACCATTCTGCAGGGTCAAGCGCCGGCACAGGCGCTTCGAGCCCAGCACGCGTAGCCAGCGTGCCGCGGGCATACCCCGTGCGGTCCATGGCTTGCGCATAAACGGTGTAAACGTCATCCTTTGGCTGCACCAACACATCGTAGGTTTCTCCGGGCCCGAACCGGAACTCATCGACGGTCACTGGCTCGACATTTACACCGTCGGCCTGAACGACGGTTAGCTTCAAGCCTGGTATACGCACATCGTAGAAGGTGTTGGCCGCGCCATTGATAAAGCGCAGCCGAACGCGTTCACCCGGTCGAAATAACCCCGTCCAGTTGCCCGCAGGCGTTGTGCCGTTCATCAGATATGTCAGCACGTTCGCGGATAGGTCGGCCAAGTCTGTTGGACTCATGCGCATCTCGTTCCACATCTTGCGCTTATCGATGGCTGCTTTCAGGCCTATCTGCGAGGCATCCTGGAAGAAATCCACGGCGGTAGGCTGGTTGTAGTTGTAGTAATCGCCTTGCATCTTGAGCTTGGCCAGGACCCGCATGGGATCCTCATCGGTCCAGTCAGAAAGCTGCACAACATACTCCCGGTCTGCCCGTATGGGGTCGGCTTGGGCGGGATCGATAATGATTGCCCCATAGACGCCCGTGGCCTCCTGCATGCCCGAGTGCGAGTGGTACCAGTAAGTGCCGCTTTGCTGCACTTTGAACCGATATGTGAACGTTTCGCCGGGTGCAATCCCTGTAAAGCTGATACCCGGCACGCCGTCCATCTGAAATGGCAGGATAATGCCGTGCCAATGGATGGAAGTGGTTTCCTTCAGACGGTTCTTGACGCGAATGGTGATCGTGTCACCTTCGCGCCAGCGCAATGTCGGTGCGGGCAGCGACCCATTGACCGTCGTCGCCATGCGTGGGCTGCCAGTAAAATTAACGGGCGACTCACCGATTTCAAGATTGAACTCGGTTCCGCTTAGCACCGCCGCTGAACCGGTACTCGTTCCTTCAGAACGCATTCCAGCGGCGCGGGCAAATGGCGACAAACCCAAAAGCACCCCACCGGCAGCAAGGCCTTGGACGAAACGGCGGCGCGGTATGGCCGGAAGGGGAACGGCGAGTGTAGTTGGGCGTTTCACGCGTTGAGAATCCTGTTACTAAGTCGTTTGGGGAACTACTTGTACAAACTCGAATGAGGCGACAAGAAGTCGTGCAGTTACTTTAATGAAGTAGAGCTGTCGCACCCATGACGGCTCCATTACTTTTCTGTAATGCAAGACGATGGCAATACACGGGAAGGTGTTAAAGAGGTATAGCGGAATCCAGCGAGCGCAGAAATTTCTTGGACGCCTGAAACCCGATAACTTGAAAGTCAATTTCTCCGCCTTGCCTGTCGAAGAAGATAATGCCGGGTGGTCCGAATAGTCCAAAGCGTTTAAGCAATGCCTGATCGTCGGCATTGTTTGCAGTCACATCGGCTTTAAGCAACACAACATCTTTGAGGCGCTTTCTCACTTGGTCATCTGTAAACGTGAAACGCTCCATTTCCTTGCAGGATATGCACCAGTCAGCCCAAAAATCGAGCATTACGTAGCGGCCCTCGGCCGCTTGCACCTGAGAATCCAGGTCGGCAAGGCTGGTGACCTTCTTAAACTGCAGCTCGCGCGAGCCGACATCCTGTATGGCTGCAACGCTCGGGGCCCGTAAGCCAGTCAGCGGCTGAAGCACGTCGCGCCCGCCAGAGAGCACGCCGATGAGCAGCGCAAGGCCCGAAACTAGCGCAATGACCCCTACCCCTTTGCCAAATCGTACGAAGCCGGCAGAGCCGTCTGGGAGCGGGTCCAAGACCTTCAGGTACATCGCAGAGATAATGAATAGGACTGCCCATAAGCTCATATGGACGACAGAAGGTATGATCGGAGAAATCAGGTAGATGGCCACCGCCAGCATCGTGACGCCAAAAAAGTGCTGCACTGACTTCATCCATGCGCCCGCCTTAGGCAAAAGCACGCCCGCAGTGGTGCCAAAGATCAGAAGCGGCACACCCATCCCTATGGCTAGCGAGAAAAGCGCCACGCCTCCCAGCACGACATCTCCTGTCTGCCCAATGTAAAGCAGTGACCCGGCCAGCGGTGCCGCGACACACGGCCCGACGATAATGGCAGAGAGCACGCCCATCGCGCATACATTTAAGACCTTGCCTCCGCTAGATTGGTTTGCGGCGCCCGCTAAGCGACTTTGGATAGAGGCGGGTATCTGGATCTGATAAAAGCCGAACATCGAAAGCGCGAGCAGCACGAAGATCACAGCAAAACTGCCCAACACCCATGGGTTTTGCAAGTATGCCGACAGCATCGTGCCAGCTAAGCCAGCGGCCACACCCGCGAGTGCATAAGTTATGGCCATTGCTATGACATAGACTAAAGAAAGACCAAACGCATGACGTCGGCTTAAGGCTCGCCCCTGTCCAACAATGAGTCCCGACAGAATCGGAATCATGGGGAGCATGCAGGGTGTAAAAGCCAAGACCAGCCCAAAGCCAAAAAACGCGGCAATTAGTGCCCACGCATTGTCCTGCGCGAATAAATCCCGTATGAGGCTGGTTTCAGAAACTTGGGGTGCAGCAGCGCTTTGTGGGCGACCACTAGTCGCCTGCGCTTGCGATGGTGAGTAGCGAACACCATCGACGGCGCTTTGCTCAGCTGCTTCGATGAAGGAAACGGAAAGCGTCTTCTCTATCGGTGGGTAGCAAACACCGGTTGGGTCGTTACAGCCTTGATAAGAAGCTTGCAAGCTCAGCAGCTTAGGCGCTGATTCAGTCAGAAAATTGAGCGTAATGGGGATTTGGACAGATCCGTAATACACCTCGACCTGCCCAAAAGTTGGGTCATCCTTGAGCTCACCTTTGGGTAGCGCAACGTTCTTAATTGCGACGTTCGGTGAGTCCTGCAGATCGAACGCAACCCTATCCCGGTAAAGATAATAGCCGTCGGCTGCCGTCAACGTAACGACCAGCGTATCGGCATTGCGTGCCATCGCGAACGACTCGAACGCTTGGTCCGGCGGCAACAACTCTGGATCAGAACTGCCGCTGCTAAACCAACCGCGCAGAGAATCGACAAGCCCTCTGTCCGAAGAAGTAGAAGCTGACACTGCAATACCAACGGAGTCGGCTGGCATTTCGGAGAGCTGGGCATGACTAACGCTAGGTAGCCATGCCAGCGCCAGCATAAACGTGGCCATCAAGAAACGGATAGATTTCACTTCAACCACTCATCATCCAGAACATCATAAGGCCCATAAAAACGAAGGCCAGTACAGCCAGCAGTCCAATTACGCCCAACGACAGGACGACTATCCGTGTGAATTTAGTTTCCATGGCGTGCTCAAGCATTAAAGCGGTCTCTGATGGTCCAGCGACAGTGGACTGCTCCCGACATTCGCCGCTTCAGACGTTGGAACTTGCGAGGGTTTGCCCTCTTTTACGCTGTTATCGACATGGCATGATTGCATTGCTTTCATCATAAAAAGCATCATCAGCGGACAGATCAAGAAGAATAAGAAAGGACTCACCGCAGCAATCCATTCACGCGCAGCAGGCAACGCTGCATAGACCACAGCAATCAGCACGGCTAGTCCAAGCCCACTTTTGAACATTGTTTTCATATCGCACTTCATTTGTCGGCACTCCTTTTACTTAATGTCCGCGAGGGCGCCATGCCCCAATCTAGCGACGAGACTACTGTAGCGGTGCGTTGCTGTCAGATAGATTGCGTCGGCATTACATCTTTGTCATGTATGCGGAAGGCCTTAAGAGAACAGGACATTTGTTGCTATATGTATAAAGTGCGCGTTGGACGGGTTGGGATGTAGCGTACGGGCGGCAAAACGCACCCAAGCTAGAAAGGGACCAGGCACAGTGACGTACGCTGGTCCGTGATCAATCATTATGCTGAATTGCAGGGCGACAGAACGCGGTTCTGCCGTTCGGTCGGTTAGGCCGCCTGCCCCATCCGCCTGCACTCTTCGGCACACTGGCGGCAAGCCTGAGCGCAGCGCTGGCAGTGATCCATTTGGTGTTTGGCGCATTCATCCGCGCACGCTTCGCAAACTTCTGCACAAAGGCGACAAAGCGCCTGGGCGAATTCACTTCCTCTGGCCATATAGCTGGCGGCCAAGCGGCAAATTTGGGCGCAATCCATATCCAGCTTTATGCAGCGAGCCATACTTTTGACGTCTTGTTCCGTGAGGCAAGATGCGGCGCAGTGGTCGCACTGCGTAGCGCAGGCAAAACATGCGTCAATGCAAGATTGAAACTTTTCATGGGGCATATCGATCTCCAAGGAGGTTAAGTTTGGTATTCACGTGGTCCGTCCCGCGGTGCCACATCCCGATACCAGCAACTAAAATGCCGCAATGGCAAGATTTTGCTTCCAATCCCCGCCTTCTTGATGCGATCAGTGCGCTATCCGCACAAACTCTCGCTGCACATTACAATTTTGTAATCATGCCGTCATGTTGATGTCAGTGCCATCGCATTAAAGTTCAAAGTACAGGCGCAGCCCTCTACTTCTATAGCGGGCTCGAAGGGACTTACAGGAGTGTTCCCCATGAAGTTGCTCGTTGTCGAAGACGAAGCCAAGACCGGTGATTATGTTCGCCAAGGACTCATGGAGTCCGGCTTTGTCGTGGATCTGGCACGCACCGGTTTGGACGGCCACCACTTGGCACTGACGGGTTCCTACGATCTGATCGTTCTTGATGTCATGCTGCCGGACGTGGATGGCTGGCGCATAGTACAAGCATTGCGGGATGCCAAGTCCTCAACGCCAGTGCTCTTTCTCACTGCTCGCGATAGTGTAGAGGACAGGGTTAAAGGACTGGAACTGGGTGCAGACGACTACCTCGTTAAACCGTTCGCGTTTTCTGAACTTCTGGCACGGGTTCGCACTTTGTTGCGACGCGGCCTCGCCCCAGCCTTTCAAGACCAATTACAAGTAGCCGATCTCGTGCTCGATATTCCCCGACGCCGTGCTCAGCGGCAAAACGTACGCATTAATCTGACTAACAAAGAGTTCGCCTTGCTGGAGCTCTTGGTACGCCGCCAAGGTGAAGTGTTGCCGCGTTCATTAATCGCTTCCCAGGTTTGGGATATGAACTTCGACAGCGATACCAACGTGATCGATGTCGCTATTCGTCGCCTACGTGCCAAAATTGACGACGACTATGAGCCCAAACTCATCCACACTGTGCGTGGCATGGGTTATATGCTCGATGTAACTCAGGCAGGTTAGGAAATGGAGCGACGTCCAGCGTCACTGGCTGTACGACTTACTGTTTCGATTGGAGCAGTCATCACGGTCGTCCTGCTTACTTTCGGGTGGATCGTAGAACGATCGATCAACAATCACTTTATCCAGCAGGACGTTGACGAACTCAATGCCGTCGTGCAGGCGTTAACGCACACACTGGCGACGCTACCGACAAACATAGCTCCCGTAGAACTAAATGAACGGTTTGCCGATGCCGTCTCCGGCCACCATAACGCTGAATACCGCATTTCTTCCAATGATGGCATCCAGATTTATGCCACACCCGGCTCCAATCTGGACAGGTTTGCCAGGATTGCTCAGCCGGTAGATAAAATCACCGTCGACACAGTTGGCGTATGGAAAGACCATGGCCAGACATTTCGAGGGGCTGTTCTAAGGACCTCCTCTGACAGCTTACCAGGGGCGGGCATGTTGACGATCACGGTCGCGACTGGAATCAATTTCCACCTGCATTACCTGGAGAGCTTTCGAAACTACCTTCGAATCATCACTGTTGCGGCCTGCCTTATTGCGATTTTGGCGACATGGTTGGCAGTACATCAAGGCCATGCACCGATACGACGCATTAGTCGCGAGATTAGAAAAATCAGGTCCGATCAGTTGCATATACGACTTCAACCAAGTGACGTGCCTGCCGAGCTGGTAGAGCTGGCCACGTCCTTCAACGGAATGCTTGATCGGCTCGAGGCTGTCTTTCGCCGGCTATCGGATTTTTCTGGCGATATTGCGCATGAGCTGCGCACCCCTATTACAAACCTGAAAACTCAGACCGAGGTGGCACTGTCCCAGTCCCGCAGCGTTGAGCAGTATCGCGAAATCCTGTACTCCAACCTGGAAGAGTACGAACGTATGGCCAAGATGGTCAGCGACATGTTGTTTCTGGCGCAGGCGGACAACAATTTACTCAAGCCGGAACTCGTCAAGATCGAACTGGAAGCCGAAATACACAATCTTTTTGATTATTTTGGCGCTTGGGCCGAAGAGCGTGAGGTGGGCTTAGAACTCATTGGCGAACAGATGTGTATCCAAGGAGACAGGCTGATGATTCGACGAGCATTGAGCAACGTGCTGTCCAACGCCATTCGCTATACGCCGGCAGGACAAACGGTCATCGTCACACTCAAATTGGCCGAGACAAGAGCGACAGTACAGGTAGCAAATCCCGGACCGATCATTCCCGCCGAGCACCTTAATCGAATCTTCGAGAGGTTCTACCGAACGGACGCCTCACGCCAACGCGGCGCAGAAGGCGCTGGTCTCGGGTTAGCGATAGCGAAATCGATCGTAGAGGGCCATGGCGGCGCAATTCTCGCTAGTTCCACCACGCAAGCCACTGCGTTTGAGATCAGTTTGCCATCAATCCGCTGCTGAAAATCGATATCTAGCCACGGCTGAGCCCTTCTCATAACGTGCATTTCCATAAAAGTAGATGACAAAGCATTTCAGGACCGGGCCACGCTGGTTGCTAACTGAACTTACTTCACATATGCCGACTTGGCAATTTGCCTCGAATCGCCAGTACCACAATCGGGGCCGGCATCACAGATTTGTCGGATAGTGACACTTTCCGGTTGCAATGCGTTATGCCCGATACTGAAGCGATCACGCAACAGCGTTTGCAATTGAGGCGGTATCTGCTCCCATTGTTCCAATGGGAACTCAGCGCATAAGCTACCGCGAGAAAACATAGCGCTTTAGCGAAAAGAGGCGTGTCTGGATGATTACGGGCGAACCACAGCATGATGGCATCGAGCTTGATGCGTTTAGCCCACGAGTTCATCGAAGCGATTATTTTTATGCCAATCTATTCTGTTTTCGATTGAACGAGTGCGCCGTCTCATTTTCGGCCTCGCCCTTGCGCGCCCTGCTTCATGCGCTTTCTCACACAGTGAGATGCTCGTACAGAATGGTGGCGCCAATGCCGATCAATGCCGCGCCACCGAGAATCTCCGCCCGTTTTCCGACCGCATTCCCGATTAACCGGCCGACCATCACACCGAGCGTAACCATGATCAGCGTGGCGAAGCCTATGGCAGCGGCAGTGATGAAAATATTATTGTCAATGAACGCTAAGCTCACACCGACCGCCATCGCATCAATACTGGTAGCGAACCCAGTAGCTGCGAGTAGCCAGAAGGAGTGACGTATGACTGGCGCTGTATCCTCGTGGTCCACTTTGAAGCCGTTGCGGACCATCAATGCACCCAGAACCAGAAGCAGGCCAAATGCAATCCAGTGGTCCCAGTCAGCCACGAAACCAGCTGCTACTGAGCCAAGGCCCCAACCTACCAACGGTGTAACGGCTTCGATCACACCGAAAATGAGACCGGTTCTTAAGGCCTCGGATATTCGCGGCTCTCGAAGCGCAGTACCCTTGCCGACAGCGGCCGCAAATGCGTCGGTCGACATGGCCAACGCCAGGATCATCGTAGAAAAAAAATTCATTTGGGAGGAACTCCAGCCGGACGACACAAAGACTTTCCATGCGGCCCGGCCGGCGCATGGAAAGTCTATGGTCTCGCCATGCCGATCGGCCGTTTACACCATGGCTGATAAAGCCAAGAATGTTGACGCAAACCCTTCCTATCAAAGAAAGGTAGGCTACTCCCCAAAGAGAACTTGCATTGTACATTGCTGTCACGCACCGAGACAGGGCCAGCTAAAGGAAACCATGACACAGCTTGTCCGCTGCGCAAAAACGACACATCAGGGCGATAGTCCTTCCTCAATGGACAGGCGTTTCCGAAGACATTACCAGCGGATCCTTTCGGCTGCCTTCCAAAAAATCTTCAACATATAACTTTTGCACGAGCACCATGGCGACGATGATCATGGGGGTGGCCAGCACCACCCCAGGCAGTCCGAACAAAATGCTGAATACCACGACAGACAAAAGTCCTAATATCGGCGGTAACCTGACCGCCCAACGCTGAATTATCGGCATCAAGACATTGCCTTCGACTTGTTGTATCGCTAAGAAAAGCAAGGCGACGTACAAAGCGTCCATGGGCCCTTCGGTGAAGGCCAACATAAGTACGTCCCGCGCGACCTTGTAAGGTTTGCAGTCAGAAATGAAAATAGTCGAGTTCTCGGCTATGCCCTCTCGATATGGTGGTGCACCAGGCTACTCCATCACAATCCACGATGCCGCCCAATGTCCCACGACACACTGCTTCCACGAACCATCGCACTGACCCGCTGCCCCAGCCGCTGCTCAATCACCGTCTTCCAGGGCACTAAGCTGAAGCCCTTGCCATCATCAAGCATCGCGTAACGCCCACTGGCGAGCATGACTGAACGCCGATAGATGCCAGCCACACGCTGGCCGTCCGTGACAGGACGATGCTCCAGGCCGGTATCGGCGGCAATGTCCTGTGCGGTTCGTGCCAGTTCGCGGTTGCGCAGCGTCGCCAGTAGATTAGGTGCCAGGATCACGCGCTGCCCGCGCTTCTCGGCCAGCCCCTGTTCGGCCAGAAAGTCGCCGCGCTGTTGCAGTGCTTCCTTGACCTCGCTGCCAAAACCCAAATCCCACAATCCCTTGCCGCCGCCAATCAACTGCTGATCCAGCCAGGTCGCGCCAATCACGCGAGCCTGCCGCTCTATCGGCAGAGGCGATTTCAGTTCCACCGCCACGCCGCCCAGGCGTTGCACATCGTACTGACGGCCTCGCTCGGGCAAGTCTTGCGGCACGTGCCAGACGCCTCCGGCCTGCCTTTCCACCAGGCCAGCGCGGCGCAGAGCTTCCAGCCGTCGCACATGGGCTTTAACCACCTCGCGTGGATCACGCTCGGGGTGCGGTTGGGCCTTGGCAACGGACAAATGATGGTCAGCTCGGTAGATGCCATCGACGGCCATTGCCGTGATGGTCTTGTCTGCGACTCTTGGAGCGCTTGAGCCCTTGATTTCCACCACGGCACCAGTCGGGTACTGCTCCAACTCCGTGTGCAGCGGCAGCGCGACATAGTGCGCTTTGCCATCGGTGCCATCCACGATCAAATAGCCCTTGTCGTATAGCTCGTCGGCCAGTCCTTTGCCAGCCACGCGACCAACGATGGAACGACCATCCTCGCCGGGCTGGAACACGGTCAGGTCGCGCTGCTTGCCGCTCATGGCCCGCTGCATGGTGCGGATGATGTCGCCGCGCTCGCCCATCGCGCGCAGCGTGGGTTCCGCATCGGCATGGACAGTCCAGACACCGGTCTGTAATTCTCTGGCCAGCCCCATGCGCTGTAAGCGTTGCAGGCGGCCTACCAGTAACAGGCGTTGACGTTGCAAGCGGGGTTCTCTCTCCAGCCGTTCGGTGCGCACCAAACCGTCCACGGCCTCGCGCTGCAAGGTGCGATCCAGCCCCGTCCATCGCTCCTGATCGACTTCGCGTTGCATGCCGCGCTGGATCTCCAGTTCGGTACGCGACCCCAGCCATTCGGTTGCCAGTTCCGACGCCCGTTCGCGCATACCCTCGCTGATGTAGTCGCGGGAAATAATGAGGTCTTTTCCTGTGTCATCCTTTCCCCGTAGCACGATATGCGTATGAGGATTGTCAGTGTTCCAGTGATCGACGGCCACCCACTCTAACCGGGTGCCCAAGTCGGCTTCCATACGGTCCATGAGATGGCGAGTGTAGGTGCGCAGGTCGTCGAGCTGTTCGGCGTCTTCGGGCGAGACGATGAAACGGAATTGGTGCCGATCCTCCCGGCCCCGTTCCTCAAAGACAGACAAATCAGCATCGTCGGTCATAGGGTCGTAGGCTTTGCCCGGTTCGCCGTCGCGGCCCACGCCTTCGCGCTCGATATAGCGTAAGTGCGTGGCGGTCGAACGCGCGCCTGCCTTGGCAAGATTTACCAGCCGTGTCTTGATGGTGACTCGCCGGGAACCCGCAGTCAGTGTCGCGCCGGTAAAGCGCGCCGCAACGTGGCCACGCCCCAGTCGAGCACCAGGACGGTTGCCCGCCTTGGCGACCTTGGCGGCCGCCTTGCTCGTTTGGCGAAGCACCTGATTGATAAAGGCATCGCCACGCTGCTTGGGCGCGCCCGGACGGAGGCGGAAACGGTCATCGTCGTTGCGACTCATATCGCGCTTCCATCCAAGCCCAGCGTAGCCGAACGGGTAAAGCACGCGCGTAACTCAATGCTGTCAAGGCATTGGCTAACCACACGGCACGGTGCCGCTATCAGGTGCGTGCCGCGCCACCCCCACGTGCAGACAGGTTTTTCGCGCAACGTAGTGCTGCGACCTTTTATCTTGCCCTGCATCTTTTCCCGGCCTGACAGCACGGGAATGCGCTGCCCCGGCGGCGCTACGCAGGGCGCAGCCTGCCGACCGGCGAACGCCCACCATGCCGCAGGCATGGCGCGCTCGGGGCAAGCGGTCTGCACAGGGGAATGCACGCGGGAGTGCAGCGTGGATGCGCTCGCACTGTGCGCATGGCGACACGGCGAACGCATGGCCATCGGTACGCCTGATAGCACGTCAACGACAGGCGACAATGCGATGGACATGCTGCATGAAAGACGAAAGCCAACGGGCCAGCGAGGCCGGAAGTCGATCAAGGTCATGGCTGATTCTCCAGATAGATGGGCTGCGCGGTGCCTATCACAGCGGATGCCTGGATCGGCCCGAAGTAGCGGCTGTCGAACGACGCCGGATTGGTTGCGCTCAATAGAAACAGCTCACCGTCGGCCAGCGGGCGGCATTGCGGCCAAAATGGCAGCGACCGGCCCATGCGGTCGGCAGGCAGTACCGCAGCCACCGGCACGCCGTCAATGCGTACCTGACCGTCCACGATGCAGACATGTTGTGGCGCGACCGCACCCACACGTTTGAGCAGCGGGATGTGCGATGGCAGGTAGCCGCGCTGCGCCGCCATTGCGGCCACGTCTGCCGGAAGTCGGGTCAGCACGACGCTGCCAATGTGCGTCGGGGCTGCCGGTCGAATGCGATACCAGCCGACCGGAACACTGTCTGATGGGTTGTAGACCATGAGTGCCACAGGCTGCACGAAGGACGCCCAGGCCAGCGCAGCGAGGCCGCAGGCGGACAGAACTGCCAGCACGATGCGAACACACGAGCGTGAGCAAGGTTTGGCTGTCATTGCAACTTCCTCCCGGCCAACAAGGCGGCATGTCGTTCGGCGGTGTATTCCGGCAGTGGCAGGCGGGCCGCCAGACGGTTGCCCAGCGTGCGCCAGTACGCGGGCGACACGTCGATGGTGGCAATGCCCAGCGCCTCAATGGCATCAATCCTTGCCAGCATGGCGCGTATCTTCTTTTCGCCCTCCACATGCAGCAGCAGGCGCGCACCCGGTTGCACGCCGGGGATGCGCTGCACCGCGTCCAGCGGTGTGCAAGCCTGCATCACCATAAGCTGCCAGCGCGTAGTGCCGTAGTCGTTAGCCTGCCAACGCACGCGGCAGAACACGGATGCGGGCAGGAACACGGCGCAGCGCCGCCAGCGGTCGAGCTGAAGCGTGCGCACCGGTTCGCCAAAGCGCAGATAGAGGTTGAAACGCTGGTCGATGTAAGCCAGCGAAACGCGGGTCAACGGCACGTTGTCGGCCTGGCCGGTCAACGTGGCAAATGACGATGAAGGCGCAGCCGTATCGGTCACGGGCTGTCTTGGTGGGTGTGCAGTCATGGGGTCTTCTCCGGGAACTCGCGTTCCAACAGGCCACGCAGCAGTTCAGCCACGGTTACGCCTTGCGTGAAGGCCGAGACCTTGATGCGCGCCCGCATAGCGGGGGTCACGTCGAGGGTCAGACGGGCTGTGTAAAGGTCGCTTTTCTGACGGTCGGCGGTATCGCCCTGGCGAATCCACGCTTCGGCGTGCGGGTTCGCGGGCGGGCGTGCACCGATGCCGATGCGCTTGCCCGTGCGTTGGCCAGATGGTTTGTCATTTGCGCTAGTCATGACGACCACCGCAGCAACTCATCGACCAGTGCCGTGATTTCCCGCGCAGCGGCGCTGTCGGGTGCCAGTTCGCGGACGAGCCGCCCAGCGGCCACGCTGTCGGCGAAAACGATGCGCTGACGTACTTCGCTACGCAGTGCGGGCAGCGGCTGGTCGGCCAGCGCCTGGCGTGCCTCACGCCCGATTACCGTGGTGCTGACTCGCCGGTTGATGACGAAGGCGGCGACAAGCTGGGGCCGGAATAGCTGAGCCTCGCGAATCAGCGCCACCATCTCGGCACTGGCCCAGAGGTCATAGGGGCTCGGTTGCACCGGAACCAACACGCAATCAGCCGCCAGCAGCGCGGAGCGCGCCAAAGCGGCAATCCTGGGTGGCCCATCAATGACAACGTGATCGGCCCGTCTGGCGAGTTCTGGCGCTTCCTGATGCAGGGTTTCTCTTGCCAGCCCTACGGTGCTGAACAGCCTTGGCAGTTCTTGCTGGCTTCTACGCTGGGTCCAGTCCAGTGATGATCCCTGCGGGTCAGCATCCAGCAGAACGACGTGCTGACCGCGCAGGGCCAGTTCCCCGGCGATATGCGTGGCGAGCGTGGTCTTGCCTACGCCGCCTTTCTGGTTGAGCAAGGCAATGATCATGACGCGGCCCTCCCATCTGGAAAGCCGGTCTGTTTTTGTCCTGCTGAACGGGGTTGGTTTTGAGGGTGTTTTTGCCGTCGGGGTTGGGGTGCTTTTTGTTTTTTGGCCGTTATCCACCGCAACAGTGCGGCTTTACTATAAGTTAGAGTGTTAAAGTTAGTAATGTTAGGAGGTGCGCAAACCCGCGCCGTTATTGGTTCTTCGGCGGTTTCGTACTCCTGATAGCACGATAGTCGTACTCCCGATAGCACGATACCCCTTACTCCTGATAGCACGACACTATTCACAGGTTGTCCCGCAGTTATCCCCAGGGTTATCCCCGTGCTGTAGGCGGCACGGGCCGAAACGTCAGCAATTCCTTCTTGTCCTTCGGGATGGACACAATGCCCAGTTCGTAGCCTGGCAAGGATTGCTTGTTCACCAGAGTGCGCAAGTCGTAGGCGAAGTCCGCGAAACGGCTGCTGCTGCCCGACTTGCGGTGCAGGTACCGGAAATCGAATTTCCAGCCGTACTCTTGTTTGCCACCGTGCTTGCGCACCAAGCGGTACAGCCAGCGTTCGATACCACCTGTCAGTTGGAAATACGCCGGGTCGATGGTCAGTACCAGGGCGGCGTCCAGTACGCCCGCATAAAACCAATCTGGCAGGATCAGTTCGATGCCCAGTGGTGTGCCGCTGGCGTCGGCCAGTTCCTTCCACTCGTTGATCCAAGAAAAGCGATGTAAGCGCCGCCCCGTGGTTTCGCGGATGGACGTGGCGACCGTGGTCGATTGCAGACGATCCAGCGCGGCCTTGAGACGCTGGTAGTCGCGCAAGGATTTGCCCCGCCCAATAAAGCGCAGGATCTCGTAGGGCGTGGCCTGCATCCTGCGCGATGGCTGGATGTTCGCATCCCTGGCCTGCACGATCTGGCTGGCGGCCCAGATCAGGATGTCGGCATCCCAGATCGTGGCGATGCCATGTTCGGCCGTGCCCTCCACGCGGATGGTGATATTGCCGCTGCGAAAGTCGATCGGTGCAATGCGCCGCGATTTGGCCAACGAGAAGAACGGATAGGCCATCAGGTCCTGGGTGTCGCGTGGTGCCATATCCTCGCCCGGCAACGCACGAAACAGGTCGAGCTGTTCCTGCTGCGACGCTGTCCGCTGCCCGGATGACAGCGCGAGGCCGGACACGGCGATGGCCTGGTGCGCGCCGACGTTCAGCGGCCATCACGATAATCACCCGCATGACGCTCGGCGTATTCCGGGTCGGATGTGGCCTCGTAGCTGCGCGCATCAGCCCAGGTATCGAGGTCGACCACCGCGTACATGACGCGCCGACCGAACTTACGAAACTTCGGCCCACCGCCGATCACGCGCTGTTTTTCCAGCGTGCGCGGCGACAGGCGCAGGTAATTGGCGGCTTCGTCGTTGGTCAGGTAGCGTTGGGGCTGTGCGGGCGCGGCAATGGGTGCAGCGGCAGGCCGTAAAGGAGCGGGTCGCATGGGGTGAACCTCCATCGGTTGAGAACGCCCGGCCACACAGCGCGACCGGATGGAGGTAGTCTCAAGAAAGATGGGGCGCTTGCTCAGGGACGTTTTACAGGCAACGCGAAACGTCCTCCCTTAACCCAACGGAAGCGGCGCAAGCTGTGCCAGGCGGCGGTAGCCGCCATGCATTAGCGCATCGCCCCGGCGCACCAGCCGTCGCACACGGGCGCGCAAGGCGCTGTCGGCGTGCCAGTCGGTCACGACGGCATCCACGCCGAACAGCCCCTCGGCCACCTCGCGCAAAGATGCACCCGCCTGGGTCGCATCGAGCGCCTGCAAGGTGTGCAGCTCTTGCAAGCCCGACAAGGTCGGTCGCGGTCGCACCGCTGCAATCGATACGGCATCGTCGGCCAGGACCAGCCTGTTCAGTGCGAGCATGAGCGCTTGCACGCGTGCGCCGGATGTCGCGCCGGCACGCATGGCATAGACGTAGGCCATGCCATCTGCCAGACCGGGAGCAAGCGCGAGCCGTAAACAGCCGCCCGGCCAGCGCACCCACAGGATCAGGCGCTTACCATCGTGAATCAAGCGTTTCTGGCCGGGGATGTGCCAAAGCCTGAACAGCACGGCATCCGGCAAGAGGTCTGTGTCCGGGTAAAGCTGGATACCGTCTTGGTCGGGGAACCAGACTGGATGCGCCTCGCGCGCATCCAAGGCCGGGTCTTCCAGCAGGCGCAAGCCCCAGCGCTGTGCCGCTTGTGGCCGACGGGTACGGCGCAGCCAGTCCTGCCGATAATCGGGATGACGGCGCAGGTACTCCCAGGCCAGCGCGTAGCCATCAAGATGCAGTACGTAGAGATACGCAGCGGTCGGATACCAGCGTTGGGTACTTGAATCTGCCATAACGCAATCCCCGTTGATTTAACGGGTGAGTCGCCATGAACGAAACGAACGCAGTTCGGTTTCAATACGTTAATACTTAATTACCAAGCAAGTAAAATGAAACTGAAAATATCAAGTCCGATTGGGTTTTAACTGTTGCATAGATCATTCGAATGCGACGACAGCACCGCTGCAACCTCAGCGTGCAGCATTAACCACCATGCCGTATTCCGCGCAACAGATCATGACTGTTTAAGTCTGGGCCACTGCATTTTTATGCAAGACTCATCATTCAGACCGAACGGGTCTTGGATATGACGGAAATAGTCTCAATGCGCTCTATTTGGATAGGGTGCGCGCGTCAGTCGCAACCAGCCATATCCACCCATCAATCGGTGATCGAACCATTTTCCTGCGCCAGCCGGACATATTCCGATAGCGGACGTGCCGCCTGGAAATAGCGGTCACGCATCACGAGCTGTTTGCGCGGCCCGACGATGGATGCCAAGGCGGAAAGCTGTACCGTGCCCACGTCCGGCATCCCTATCCCCAAGTCGATCAGGCCGTAGGCCGTGTCGCCATCTTCAGGATCGAGCGCGGCCAGCAACCAAGTCACATGCGCGTCCGGAGTAAAGATCCGCACCACCGGCAGCGGGTCGATGGCCTGGCCTGCGGCGCGGGCGCGCCCATTGGCAAGCAGTTGCTCGCGTTCTTCATCGGTGATGAGTGGGTTGGTCACGTTTGTACTGCTAAGAAAACCGTTGATGCAAAGAGGCGCTTACCTGCCCAAGCGTAAAGCCGCCGATCCGTCTTCGTATTTTTTTGCAGACCCACAAAGATGGCGTGCATCGAATCTGCATAAGCGTGCATACGTAATTCCGCTTTTGCGTAAGTCATAGAAAGCACGATTGCGGTTCTCCGATTTTAAGTGAATACGCCAATACGTATTTCCGTCATTGCACAAAAAAAAGATGAAACCCGGATGAAAGAGTTAAAGATAACGTGGTTTTAATTGTGCCGCCAAACGAACCTTCTGTCTATGCAGAAGCGATCCATCCAGCGCGGCCGCCCCCTTGGCGCCACCACCTTCGATGCCGAATTGGCGCAAGCCTTCGGCATGGCGGTACGTGCGCTGCGCACCGAACGCGGCATTGCCCAGGAAATGCTGGCGAACCTCGCCAGCATTGAGCGCTCCCACCTGGGCAAGGTCGAGCGCGGTGAGCACATGCCCACACTGGCGATTATCTTCAAGATCGCCAGTGCGCTGGAGTGCAGCACTGCAGTGCTAATGACCGCAACAGAACACCAGCTTACCGAAGGCAAGCTCTAACTGTAGGGTTAAGGCGTCTGCGCCGCAACGGGCCGTTGGGCGTAAATTGGACGCAAATGCGACCCCGCCAAAAGGCGGGGCCGTGGTGTTTAAGCCGCTTGCGGCTTGCTGCGCGACCACAGCAGGTCGTGCGTGCCGTCCTCGTTTTCGATCAAGCGGGCATAGACCGTGGTGGGGAACGAGGGGTCATCCAGAGTCACGGACAAGTATTCGCGCCCGGCCTCACTGGTTTTCTTCCACGCTGCGCCGATGTCGTTGCCCGCCGCCTGCAAGCGGAAGCCGGGGGCTTTGTCGTTTTCGCTCTTGTCATTGGGTACCAGCTTGACCTTGACGTTAAGCGTCAGGGTGCGCAGTGTGCCAGTGTAGCCGTCTTTGTCTGCGGTAAAGGTGCCGATGTTGGCCATGGTAATTCTCCTTTCAGGGGTATCAAGGTCGCGCCAGTGCGTCCTTGTTGTGATCCGGTCGGCGGGGACGGGCGGGACGCACCGCGCGAGCGGCCGTAACAACGTGAAGGGCCGGGAAGCACAAAGAATTTGTCTCGCGAGGAAGCCGCCGTCGGCGGCGGGGAAATTGCTTGTGCTGGACGGTTGCGGCCAATAGGCCCAAGGCGCAGCCGCACCCCGCCAGGATTCACGACAAGACAAGGACGCACAGGCCGACCGTTCCGCAAAGGAGACATAGCGGAATCGGTATCTGCGCAAGTTGGCGTTACCGGTATGAGCCCTGACGCGGGCAAGATTCAGCCTCCCAATGATGGGCGCAAACGCTCCCGCTGCTTGCTGCGGCGCTGGATGAAAGGCGTGGTGTGAAAGTTCCATAAGCAAGGCCGGGCGGCGTGTCGGTGAATCGCCCCTCGTGACGTCCAGACAAGGAACTGCCAGCATCGGGGACGGCACGCTTACAGGCAACCTGCCGCAGCAAACCCAGGCGTAGCACTACCCGTACCGCCTTTTGGTGGGGCTTCGTTTTGTTATGGTAAGCGAAGTGCGCAGCGCTGCTGGCGCGAAGGCGTGAGGGATTGACGCCGAATGGCCGTGACGACAAAGTCGGCATGGGGCGCAGCCCGAAAGCCCGGCGGCGCATTGCGCCGACACGCTCAGGTTATCCACAGATTCTGTGTGCAAGCCTGTGCATAACCAGTGAAATTGTTATGACAGACCTTGTGGTCTGTGCCGCGCGCCTAGATGGGTCGGCATTTATCCAGAGCAGCGATGGGCGGCTAACTTGACCGCCAGCGTCGCGCGCAGCGGCGCTGGCGCAGACACGCTCTGGCTGATCGATACACGATCAAAGACAGCCTGGCTCAATCCAGAACCACAATGCCGTTCCTGCCGCCAGCCATAGCACCACAATCAGCACTGCTCCGAATCGGCTTCTTGGCTTGGCATCTTCCGTTTGCATCCATTCGTCGGCCTGGATTCGGCATTCCGCCAGCACTTCCGGCGGCAGCAGCTTGACGGTCAACCAGATCAGGACAGGTAGCAGGATCACGTCATCGAGATAGCCCAGCACAGGGATGAAGTCTGGAATCAGGTCGATGGGGCTCAGCGCATAGGCGACCACAAATAGACCCAGGACTTTGGCATACCATGGTGTCAAAGGATGCTTTCCCGCAAACCATAGCGTCACGCCATCACGCTTGATCCGCTTGGCCCAAGCTTTCAGCGTCGTTCCGACGTTCATACGGCCTTGCGCTGTACTTCGATTGTGACGTGTGACAACTCATGAATATGTGCAAGCACCGCCTTGTAGTGCGCGGGTTCCTGAGGTTCTGGGGCTATCAACGAAACAATCGCTGCAAAATGGCCGGGCCCGACCTGCCAGACGTGTAGATCTGTGATCTGGCTGCCCGTTGACGCCATCGTTTCCCGAATTTCCCGCTGCACTTGCCCACTTTCAGCCGTAGCATCAAGCAGTACGCTGCCGGAGTCGCGTATCAGCCCCCATGACCAGCGGGCAATCACCAATGCACCGACTACACCCATGGCCGGGTCGGCCCATGTCCAGCCATAATTGCGACCGACCAGCAGCGCAATGATCGCCAGCACGGAAGTCAGGGCATCGGCCAACACATGCAAGTAGGCAGCGCGCAGATTGTTGTCGCGGCCCTTGCCCGGAGCATGAGGATTATCGTGGCTGTGGTGGTGAGTATGGTCGTGATGGTGGCCGTGCCCGTGATGGCTATGGTCGTCTTTCAGCAACCAGGCACAAACCACATTAACAATCAGCCCCACCACCGCCACGGTGATGGCTTGATTAAAATCGATACGAATTGGTTGACTGAGCCGCACCAAGCTTTCCCAGCCAATCAGCAAGGCAATTAAGGCCAGCAGCACTGCACTGGCAAAACCGGCCAGATCGCCGAGTTTGCCAGTGCCAAAGGAAAAACGCGGATCTCCTGCGTGCCTGCGCGCAAAGCGATAGGCCAGTGCGGCGATCAGCATCGCACCGGCATGGGTGGACATATGCCACCCGTCAGCAACCAGCGCCATGGAGCCATAGATATTACCGGCAATGATTTCCACCAGCATCATGCTGGCCGTGAGAGCGATCACCAGCCATACTTTGCGCTCATTACGCTGGTGGTCGTCGCCGAGGAAGAGGTGATCGTGGCCCGAAGCCGGGACGGTGTTCGTTGTCATTAAAGATCCTGTATGTCGTAAGTCCGTAAGCAGAGGAGTCATTTCATATAAGCGCGAATCACCTCAATCATTTCCTCGCCACCTTGATTGCGCTCCCTGTCTGTTTCGACCGCTAGGACGTGTTCGCGTAAGTGATCTTCCATCACCTCTGCCGTCAACCCATTGACTGCACCGCGCACGGATGCGATCTGACGCAGTACTTCCACACATGCCGCTTCCGAATCCAAAGCGCGTTCAATGCCTTCCAACTGCCCTTTGATTCGACGGACGCGGGCGATCAGCTTGTCTTTCTGGCGTGATGTATGGGACATGAGGATCAACAATTAAATATAACCTAGGGGGGTATATTATATAGCATCGTATGTTAAGCAGGAATCAAGTATTGGCGCATCCCTGATAGAGCAGGCATTGATCGAGCCTAGATTGCAGTGCGCGGCTATTTCACCACTACTGGATCACCGCGAAGGCGATGACCGACTGATATTTAGAGTTGTCACCGGGCGCTGCGATGCAGCGCCCGGATTTTGACCATCGGCCCAAGGCGTAAGGGCTTTGGGGCCGCTGACTGAGCAGTGAAGCGCCCCAGCCTGAACCGGGGCGCTTGCTTACCAGATTATGCAGCTAATGCATCAGTCGGTTTGTCGGTGCCAGTTTCAGTGTTCGTATCCTGCGAGCCTTCCACCCGGAAGATAGCAGGCATCCAGCCCGTACCGTCTACCAAACGTTCGGCTTCGCTGGCAATCTCGGCCTTCTTGAGTTTCGCCAGCCGGGAAACGTGGTCAGGCGCGAACTCGCCCACGGCGTCCAGAATCATGGCCTTGGAAACATGCTTGAAGTAGCCCTCAAAGGTGGGCTGCCACCATGTCGCCATGTCCAGCCCCACGGCTTGCGCCAGTTCCGCCCCCGGTTGCTGCGATGTGGCGCGAGTCGTGACAATGTCCACGGTCGCCGCTGCGCATACCGCCAACAACACCAGCAGTTCATCCTGCGGCTTTGCCAGCAAGGCGACGAACAATTCGGAGCTATCCTGCGGCAAGACTTCGCCTGCGACCCGTTGCAACTCGGCCAAGGCCAAGGCGGCAGGCGACTCCGGCCAGTCTGGGGCCATGCCTTCCAGCCGATCTTGCACGGTCAGGCTCACGCCTAACGGCATGCTGTCGCGTTGATAGCGGTCACGCTGCAAGACGGTCTGCACCATGCCATGCACCACAGCCGCCATTGCCGCTTGCGGATGGCGAGCCAGTTCGATTTGCAGCGCGGCGGTGCGATGGGCGCTCAAGCGTTGCGCCAGCCGGTCGGACATGGCAGCGGCCTTGGGCTGGTCGTCATCCTCGCTGTCGCCGTTCGGGTCGTCCTCGTCGCTGAAACCCTGCCGCAGCCGCTCCAAGGTATGCAACGCGCGGGCTTCCGCTTCACGCATGAGGCCGCAATGCACGACAATCTGACCTTGCCGGTCAAGCGTGAGGACAGCCCCGGCGGCGGCTTTGACGCTCGGGCTGTAGTCCAGCAAGCGATCTTCCAGCGCCTGCAACTGCTCGCCCACGCGGTCGCCTTCCTCCTGCAAGGCTTCGGCTTTTTCCTCGTCGTCCTCCTCCAATGCCCCATCGAGCGCTTCGCCGATGGCCTGCATCTTGGTTTCCAGCTTTTCCATACGGTCGCTTTCCCGCTTGGTGGGGTTACGTCGTTCTCGCGGGGCGCGCTGGAAGGCTTGCAGGTCGGCGTAGGTGGCGGTGGGTGCGGCATCCACCCATGCCCAACCCTCGGCCTTCACTGTTGCGGCGTGGCTGTCTAGTTTCTCGCGCACCAGCGTTTCCAGCAGCGCGGCATCGGTCACGTAGACGCCGGTATCGTCTTGCGCAAACAGATCACGGCGAACGCCGCCGCCTGCGGTTTCGTAGACGTCCAGCCCTACGAAACGCACCAGCGCATGGCCTGTGTCAATTTCCTGCTCGGTCAGCCGATCACGCAAGGCGTGGGGCTGGCGCTGCCATTCCGGCGCTTCATAGAACGCGGCTTCCTGTGCTGCATGGTCGTCGGTGATGGCCAGCGCCATCAGCTGGTCAAGGTTCACGGCATCGGCGCGGTAATCAGCCAGCAGGCGCAGTGAGACGTTCGCCAGCTTCAAGCGGCGCTGCACCACCAACGGGGTAACGCCGAAATCGGCGGCAATGTCTTCGATGGGTCGGCCTTCGGCTACCAGCGCGGCGAACGCTTCAAACTGGTCTGCAGGGTGCATGGCTTCGCGCTGCACGTTCTCGGTCAGGCTCACCGTGCGGGCGCTGGCGTCAGGCACCAGCAAGCACGGCACCTCCCATTCCTTCGGGATACGGCGTGTCTTGGCTAGCAGCTTGAACGCGGCCAGCCTGCGCCCACCGGCCACGACTTCGTAATGTTCGCCATTTCTGGCCAGAATCACAGTGAGATTTTGCAGCAGCCCCACGCGGGCGATGCTGGCCGCTAGAGCGTCGATAGACTGGCCTACGGTTTTGCGCACGTTGCGCTTTGAGGCACGGAGCTGCGATAGCGGCACCAAAATCAGGTTCTGCGCCGGGGCGGCGGCTTCCTGCGTGGCGATGGCTTGGGTTTCGGTTTGGTTGATAGCGTTCATGATGAAAATTCCTTTCGGTTTGTGAAAATGCAGCCATGAAAGACGCGGCAAAGGTGGCTGCCTGCCCCTGCCTCGTAAGGAGAATCAGGCCTTGAGTTGGCGCATGCCCTCGGCCAGCAGCCACAGGGAACGGTTCAGGCGAATGTCGGCATCAATGCCCTGTATGGCGCGGGTGCTTTGGCGGCGTCCGTTGGCGCTGCGGCCACGCAAACCGCCTTTGGTGAGGTTTTCTTGCACCCGGTTAAACGCCATCCACAAATCCGGGCGGCGGTCGTCATACCGGCGCGGCATCAGAATCTGGCTTTCGGTGATGGGTGTGGGCTTGTCCGGGTCGTCGTACTTCAAGGCCAGCGCGGCGCGGGCGAATATTTCAGCTTCGCCTTCGTCCAGCGTAATGGCCTGCATGGCTTCACGGGATTCCTGCGCCCGTTCAAAGCCGCTCAATACCTCATAAGCGCCTTCGACGACGTGCCCGGTCACGTCACCCTTATGCGGAATCCGCACATCGGCCACGGTGTCGCCGCATACCAGGCCATTAGCGCAGACGAAGCGGAACGCGCCCGCCAGCATCTGATAACTGCTCGTGCCATCGTGCGAGTTCAAAAGAATGATTTCATTGGCTATGCTGTCGTTCACCTGATTGGCATGACGCAAGCGAATCATGTGCTTGGTGTGTTCGCGCCGGTCTTCGTTACGCACGCGAGTTTGCGTCACCATAAAGGGCTGAAAACCTTCTTTCCGTAGCTCCGTCAGTACCGCCGCCGTGGGGATGTAGCTGTAGCGTTCTGAACGGCTATCGTGAGGTGCCTCGGCATAGATGGACGGAACCACGGCCTTAATCTGTTCATCGGATAGCGGGTAGTCGCTACGCAGTACGGGGGAGCGGGAAGCAAAACGGGATGCAAGCATGGTTGTTTCTCCTGACAAATAAAAATGGGTTTGCTGTTCACCGCACACCGGATTCCAAGACTCGGAAGCCCAAGCTGTTGAGCTTTTGTTGTGCGGTCGGCACGAAGAACCCGGTCGGCCTCGTTGCCACCGTCTTTCCTGAGTTCGTCGCCCGCGACGGTCAGGAGCCCACGGACGTGGGCCGTCAAGGAGGCAAGCGTCAGGTAGGTGCGGCCCGCAGGCGTAGCCGAGGACACGGCCTGGCGCGCCTTGACGGCACGCAGCCACGGGCTACAGTCGCGGATAAGGAGAGGAAGTCAGGAAAGATGGCTGGACAGGCAACGGCCATCCTATGGTGCTGCCCGCACGCAAGCGCAAGCGCGCAGGCCCGGAGCTGCGAAGCCGGGCCGTAGGCGTCAGGGATGTGAAGGGCTGATGAATGTCAGTCCCGTCAGGGATGAGCGGTTAGCGAACCCGAAGCAGCGCGGTGCGCGAAGCGCAGACGCTATGGTTTGATGACGCAATGATTTTCAAAAACGACAACACCATCTTGTTTATTTTTGATACATTCTTGGGTGCTGCAGTCGTTAGTGGCAGGAGAGGGCCAAGTGCGACCCATCGCAAATCTAGCCCGTGAGCCCGCTCAGGACTCTTTTGTCTAACAATAACCACAATTGGGGAAAATTTGGTGCCGATTCGCCTTCGCTTCCTGCTGGACACAAATATCCTGATTCCGCTGCAGGACTCGATGGTGGTTCTCCAACCTGCTCTCACGGATTTCGTTAGGCTGTGCAATGCGCACGGGCACCAGCTACTCTACCACCCCGCGTCCGTTGAAGACATCCAGCGCGATACGAACGTCGAGCGCCGCAACCGCACGCTGGCTCGACTGAATCAGTACACCCTGCTTCAGGAAGGCAGCCAATGCCCTTGGAGCACGCCCGGCCTGTCAATCAACGACATCTGCGACAACCGGATCTTGTGGGCGTTGGAACAGAACGCGACACATGCACTCGTCACCGAGGATCAGAAACTGCACCGTAAGGCGCGTGATCGCGGCCTGAGCGACCGCGTCTATTTTATTCAACCCGCCCGAGACTGGCTTCAGCGGCTTCATGAGCCCGCGGAGGTCACCCTTCCGAACATCGAGGAGGTTGAGCTTCATACGCTCACGCCACAACTCGGCGGTGCGTTCTTCGAGACGATCCGCAACGACTATGCTGGGTTCAACCAGTGGTTCCAGCGCATCGCCATGGAAGGCCGCCGCGCATGGGTCTACCGGGAGCCCGGTCAGGATGACATCCAGGCAATTTGCATCTTTACGGTGCAGGCCGACGAGAGCATCACTGACGATGGTCAGGTGCTGGACGGCCCGGCACTCAAGCTGTGCACTTTTAAGGTGGGGGATGCAGTCAGAGGGCGCAAGATTGGCGAGTTGTTCCTACGCGCGGCATTCCAGTTCGCCACCAATCATCAGTGCGAGCACATCTTCCTCCACGCCAATGAAGAGCAGCAGATTCACCTGACCAGCCTGATCGAAGATTTCGGCTTCCAAGCTGTCGGTACATACATGCAGGACGCCGTGTTCGTGAAGGACCACCCAGTGCAGCCGCCAGCAGTACAGATGGAAGCGTTCGATTATGCCCGTCGCTACTACCCGCACTACCTTGATGACTTCGGGGTTCAGAAGTTTGTCGTCCCGATCGTGCCGCGGTTCCACAACATCCTCTTTCCGGATTGGATGGCTCCCGGCCAGGCGCTGCCCGCAAACCATCCGCAACGGCACGTGGGGAACGCCATCAAGCTGGCCTACCTGTCGAACTCGCTGAGCAAGCTTCCCAAGCCCGGTGATCTCGTGTTGTTTTATCGAAGCCATGACCATAAGGCTATCACCACGCTTGGCGTGGTGGAACGTTATGAATGGATGAGCGAGGCCAACGAGATCGCTCGGGCTGTGAGTCGACGCACGGTCTATACTGACGCACAGATTACGTCGCTAGTCCGCGCCGAAACCAAGGTGATGCTATTCAGGCTTATCAAACACTTTCAGAGCCCAGTGTCGCTTCAGCAGCTTTTGACGCCACCGGGCATGATCAACGGCTACATCCAGTCCATTACACATATCACAGATGAATCTTTTTCAAGAATCCTCAGGACAGCCAACGGGCAGAGCCGTCCTGCTATCGATCAAGCCAAAGTACGCCGACCTGATTCTCACCGGCAGCAAGACGGTTGAGCTGCGCCGCAGTTGGCCGTCTAATGACGTAGGCGTGATGATCGTCTACTCATCTGCCCCTACGCAGCGTCTGACCGGTATTGCTCTGATCAAAGAGATCAGGGAGTGTGACTTCGACACGCTTTGGAAGATCTCGCAGGCACGCGGTGGCGGCGTAACCTATGAGGAACTGCAGAACTACATCGGAAAGAAAAAGCTGGCTTACGGCGTCATGCTTGGACGTGTTTTGCCGGCTGAAATCCTGATTGACCCAAAGGACCTGTTTCCAAATTTCACGCCACCTCAGGGCTTTCTATACCTTAGCCCACAGGACTACCAGCGTGTAACGACAGCGATGTTTCCATCAGGGATAGATCTATGAACATCTTCGTCGCCGGAATACATGGCGTTGGCAAGACCTATCTGGCCAGTCAACTGCCCGCAGACAGTGGCCGACTGCACTCCTCGGCCAGCAAGTTGATCAAAGAAGAGCTCGCACTGCCAGACTGGAACACCGACAAGCGTGTAGCAGACGTCGACAAAAATCAAGTAGCATTGGCCAAAGCGGTCGCGAGGCACAACACCAACGGTACGGCGCTTTTGCTGGATGGTCACTTCGTACTCTTGAACACTGACGGCGAGTTCGTTCTGCTAGGGGTAGATGTCTTCAAGACATTGAATCTGAGCGCGGTCGTGCTGATCGAGGCGGATACTAAGGTCGTCGAGATTCGCGTTCAGAACCGGGATAACCTGCAGCGCGATTCCGATTGGCTTGCGACGTTCATGCGCGAAGAGCGCTCACAAGCCGAGGTGGTTTGCCGCGAGCTGAGTGTGCCCCTGCGCGTCCTAGCGTCACCCACCGTCACCGAATTCGCCGAAGCTCTCGCTGCGCTCAATTCCTGACAGCTTATCAGCATTCTCTTCTATCGAAGACTCCTTGGTGGGTGTCAGAAAACAACTGCTTGTGTTCGAATTTGGTAGATTGACGAGTTCCGCAAAATGACCGCTATCCGCTGCGAAGTGGACATCTAAGCTGGCAAGTCGTGGAACTGCTTTGGGTCGCAACCGCTATGCGTATCTTCTATCCAGAACGACACGCAAAGTGCCGGCGCTCCGAGCGTTGCAACAAATCTTTCCTACAACGGATGCCGTTGCCGGGCTCGCCACCACCGTTTGACCCCATCCCTTTCACCCGGCCCAAAAAACGACCACATAAACCGGACGATATAAAGGCAAGCCCACAGGCTTGCCCGATGATCGCTCAGAAGAGCCCCCTCTCAGCCATCGACAGCACCGTCGAATCGGCCACAATAAAGTGATCCAGCAACCGGACATCGACCAGCGCGAGCGCCTGCTTCAGATGCTTGGTCAGCGCGATATCGGCTTTTTTTTTTTTTCGCGGCCCCCCGGGGGGCCGGCCCCCGGCGGGCCCCCCCGGCCCGGAGGGCCGGAACAGCAGAGCAAAGTCGCCTGGCCGGCGGCCCACCCCTCCAGCCGCCCAAAGAGCACGGGCGGCTGGAGGGGT
>LNAP01001101.1_pt1 | contig 29260 bp, 11 predicted proteins | sample 602601 | NCBI WGS metagenome assembly LNAP01 (sample SAMN02440304, study PRJNA202911) | soil metagenome | biome: Subtropical and temperate rainforests or woodlands; isolation source: soil samples (1 kg each in a 20% v/v slurry with milli Q water) were... ... | reverse complement strand
TCAGCAGAAAAGGAACGGCGTTGTTTGGTCATCTGACACCTCGATCTGGCGAGCATTCTCGCCTAAATGGGTGTCCGGTTTCATTAGACCACTACACTCCCCTGTGGAGCTGTCGAAGGTTGGGGCCGCCTTCGAACGATCTTTTCTGCCCTTCTGCACTCCCAACCTTTTGCCAGTAAACTCTCTCTCCTTTAGCTACCTGCCATTTCCTCGTGGTCATCACCTTTTTCCTAACGAGTCCGCCTTACCCTTGTTCCACACATCCGACTGGCACCTCGGGCGGACAGAACCTGCACGGCCAGGATCGCGATTTCGAAAACGGCTGCTTTCTTGTGTGGCTGTTATGCCAACTGAAACTGGATCAACCGGATGTGCTTTTGATCGCCGGCGATATCTTCGACACGGTCAATCCCCCGGTCAAAGCTCAGCCTGAAGGGCGCGCTGTACAGCGAAACCGGCCAATACTGGCAAGGTGACGAACTGTGGCGGGCGATCAAGGCGATCCCGATGGCCGAACGGGTTCAGGATCCTGTCGGTGACAGTGGGTTGCCGCCGCTTTATCCGAAGTGATTGTTTTTAGCTTTTGAGATGAAACTCAGCATCTAGATGAATAGCGTGTAAAAAAGCGCAATCGTGAGAAACCACGATCAATGCCCCTTGGTATTGATTAAGCATCTGCTCCAGCGCGATTCTACTGGGCAGATCCAAATGGTTATCCGGTTCATCCAGCAACAGCAATTGCGGCGGCCGCTGTGCATACAACTGTGCAGCGAGTGCTATTTTCAGGCGTTCGCCGCCACTCAACTGGCAGGTCTTGAGCATCGCACGGTCAGCATCAATCCCCGTCTGCGCCAAGCGGGTTCGTGCCTCGGCTTCGGGCAGCGCAGAATTGCTCTCGTAGAGCCATTGCACCGCCGTACGTTCGGGGTACTGCAACCCGGCGTGTTGATCCAGCCAGCCGACATGACAACTGCGGATGAGCTCGCCTTCGTGCACCGGCAGTTGGCCAGCGATCACTCGCAACAGGGTCGACTTGCCGCTGCCATTGGCGCCCAGGATGGCCACGCGCATAGGTCCCGTCAGCGTCAAATTGACCGGCGCCGCGTAACCGAACGGGAGAATCACGTCGTTGAGTTGTACAATCAGCTTGCCATTGGGCACTACGCTTTCTGGGGACAACATCATGCGTTGAATGTCCGGCGCGCACCGTGCGCGGGCCTCGGCGATCCGTTGTTGCTGCTGCTCCCGGGCCACCTGTTGATTGAGGCGCAATTTTCCCTGACTGTTTTCACTGCGCTCTTTCTGGGCGTTGGTGATCAGCTTGGTCTGATTACCATCACGGGCCTGACGGTCGCCGCGGGCATTACGCCGTTGCTGACGCTCCATCTGCACGACCATCTCACGTTGCTCACGCTTGGCTTGCGCCCGCTCCCCTTGCAATGCCGACTGGAACGACTGCTGCTCTTGCTCGCGTGCCGCCGCATACTGACTGTAGTTGCCGCCATAAACCGCCAGCCCCAATGGCGACAGCTCGACAATTTCATTCACGTGTTCCAGAAGGCCTCGGTCGTGACTGATCAACACCAAGCCGTTCGGCCAGCGATCGATCTGCTGCGCGAGCTTGTGTTGCTGATCAATATCCAGGTGGTTGCTGGGTTCATCGAAAATGAGCCAGTCGGCTCTGGAGAGCCATGCCCCGAGTAGTGCCACCCGCTGTCGCTCGCCACCACTGAGTGCATCGGTTCGGGAGTCGCCGTTCAAATGGCCCAGACCAATCTGCGCAAGCTGCGCCTCAAGACGTGTGGCGCAATCCCATTGGTCGACCGCCAGCGAATGGTCGTCATCATCGACGCTGCCTTGGGCAATGCGATCCAGCGCCGCCAGAATATGGTCGACCCCGGCCAGCGCGGCAACGCTGGGGTAGCACTCGGGCTCCAGTAATTGCGCCACGGTGTAGACCCGCCCTTCGCGACGGACGATGCCGCCGGTGGACAGTTGCTCCCCCGTCAGCAGCCGGCCGAGCAACGACTTGCCGCAGCCATTGGCACCCACGATGCCGGTGGCCCTGGTACTGAAGGTGTGGTTCAAGTGATCGAACAGCACGCGCCCGTCGGGCAGGTTGAACGACACTTGATCGAGTTGGAGTAACCGTTGAGTCATGGCGCTTCCTTATACAATCGGCCCGATAGGCACTGAACCACTCCCTGATGGTGCGCAACAGCACCCGGTGGATGGGCAATAACCGTGAACACGGCGCCCGCCCACATTTGAAAATGACCTTCGAACAGCATGCCGGCCCTGATCGACGTCGAAAGATCTTGTATCACCCTCAACACCAGACGCCCCGAGGGCCAATGTACCTCGACCAGGCGCGCCGCATCGAAATCAAAATAACCGCCAACCTGCGGATAAGCCGCCTTGAACAGACTTTCCTTGGCTGAAAAAGCCAGGGTCAACATGCGCTCAAAAGGCCCCAGCGTCCCAAGATAGAGGGCTTCCTGGTGGTCGACGATGGTGGCGCTGATCCTGTGGGCGACCTCTGGCGCCAACCAGTTCTCCAGGTCCAGGCCCAGCAGTCCGACCTCGCAAGACTTGGCCAGGCAACTGACGGCGATAGTCGATGTGTGGCTGATGGAGCCGACCCAACCGCTCGGCCAAATCGGCTGACGATGAGCCCCTGAATGAACCTGCACCGGCACGAGATTGCGCTTGGCCCATATCTGCCGGCTCAACCAGCGCCCCGCCAGGTATTCGGCCTGGCGGCATGGCACAGCCCGGACAATGGCTGGCGGACAGTCAACCCCCGCACGGGTGTACAAACCAGGATCGAAGCGCTCCAGATTGAAGCACCCTGACACCGCCGTGACTGCTGCCAAGCCTGTGTCTAGCGACTCGATACCGGTGAGGAATCCGTCCAGTGCGCATTGGCCCGGGTCCTGTTGGGTACAGGTCGGGATATTCAAGGTTGCCGAGCCTGTACGAAGTCGAGCAACAGGTCATTGAACCGCCGAGCGGCGGTCAATGGAATGAAATGCCCCTGATCGGCAAACATCTCCAGTCGGGCGTTGGGCAGGTGCTGTAACAGCTTCACATCCGCCCCAGCGATGACCACATCCTGCTGACCATGAACAATCAACGTCCGCACAGCAATGCTGGGTAGTTGCGCACTGAAATCCAGTTGTCCGAGCATCTGGTAGTAACAACTCAGCGTGCTCATCGACGCCCCGGCCCCGACTTGTTCGGCGATGCTCTGCCGAGGTTCAAGCAAGATATCCAGGTAATCGGCATGGGCTTGCAGTTCAGTATTCAACTCGATGGTTTTACCGAAGATATCATCGCCAAAACGTGCGGCGGTACTGATCAGGATCATTGACTCGACCATTGCCGGGGCTCGGCGGCAAAGCGCCAATGCGAGACAGCCCCCCAACGACCAGCCCACCACGGGCACAGGCTGGCCTTCGAGCTGTTCATTGATATAGGCCTCGATCTCCAGCGCCAGTCCTTCCAGGCTAAAGCCCCCCTTATCAAGTGGGGTACCTTGATGACCCGGATAGGACGGGATATGCAGGGCGAAACCCTGGCGCGTCAGGACATTAACTTGTTGCATCCAGGCCTGCGCGCTCATGTTCAACGGTGGCAGCAGCACGATGGCGCGCCCTTGCCCAGTTTGTGTCCAGGTCATTGGCGACCGACCGACCGGCACTACGGCATCAGCCCGGGAAGTGGCTGTCAAAACGGGTTGTAGCCCCTCCAGTGCCTGGGCCAGTGCGGCAATGGACGGAAAGTCGAATACGTCATGAGGCTGCATCCGGCTGGCGCCGGCACCCAATCGGCTCAACAGCTCAATCAACGAAATCGAATCGACACCGTAATCGCGCAGCGAACGGCTGGTATCAATGTCGGCCTGATCGAAACCGAGCAATAGCGCCAGATTACTTTTCAGCGTGTCCAGAACGTTGCCTCGTCGCGGGCTCGATATAGCAACGGGTGCTTGAGCAGCGATCAGTTCGGTCCCCACCCAGTAGGACTTGCGATCAAACGGGTAACCTGGCAGTTCGATTCGCGGGTATCGAGCCGCGTGCTCGGTGCCGTACAACGGCAGGTCGATACCCGCCAACCATCGCTGCAAGCGTTCGGCGAGCACGGCGTCGGCCAGGCCCTCGACCTTTGAGCAGCCGACGTCGAGCTGCCCTGCCGGTGTCGCCAGCCATTGCTGCAATTGCGCCATCAGGGCCTCACGAGTCGAAGCCGTGACAGCCAGACGCAGACGGTACGGCTGGCTCCCTTTGCCAAGCGCCACGCTGAGCGCCGCCAATTGATCGTCCGACAGCCCATCGAGAATTCCAAGCACCTGCCGGACACGCGCATGAAGGCTGGCGGAGGATTGTGCGCTGATCAAAAAAGCCCAGGGGCCCTGGCTGTTCTGCGGCTCAAGCTGGCGCCGTTCCGGCTTGCCGAGCACGAGGTGAGCGTTACTGCCGGTAAAACCGAAGGCACTGACACAGGCATATGTCTTGTCGGACGGCCAGGGGACAGCCTGCTCGCTGACCTTGAACCGATCAAGGTCCAGCGCGCTATTGAGGGAACCCGCCAGAGGCTGGCCCGGAATGGTGCTGTGACGAAAGATCAGAAGGGTCTTGATCAAACTGGCCAACCCGGAACACACCAGTGTGTGGCCGATGACGCTTTTCGAGGCGCCCAGATAGGAGTCGTAAGGTTGCGCCTGCGCACGAAAGCCGTTGACCAGCCCCGCCACCTCAATCGAATCCCCTAGCCGCGTGCCGGTACCGTGGGCCTCGACGTAGCCGACACGCCCCACGTCAATGCCGCAACGCTCGTAGGAGCCGGCGATCAACGCCGCTTGAGCCTGGCTGTTGGGCGCCATCATGCCATTGCTCATGCCGTCGTGATTCAGGCTGATCGCTTCGATGCTTGCCAGGACTTCCAGCCCCAGTTCCCGGGCCTTGCCGGCGCTCATCAACATGATTGCCGCCACGCCCTCGGCCGGGACGAAACCGTCGGCTTCGTCACCGAAGGCGTCACAGTGCCCTCGCGCCGATAACATGTTCGAGCGCTGGGCAAACTCGAATACCTCCGGTGTGGTAAACACCGAGACCCCGGCCACCAACGCAGCCTCGCATTCACCGGCCCGCAGCTGTGAAACGGCAATCTGCAAGGCCGTCAATGACGATGAACAAGCGGTATCAAGGCTTACCGAGGGGCCATGGAAATCGTAGAAATAAGACACTCTGCCCGCCAGCGACGACGTGGCGTTGCCAAGAAAGCTGTGGCTGCTGAAAGCAGCTTCCGGCTCCTGGGCCAGCAGAAACTTATAGTCCCCGGGCAGACCGGTGCAAAACACCCCGCACTGCAAGTCGCGCAAGATCTGGACCGGCACACCGCAGTCATCCATCAGATGTTGCACGGTTTCCATCAGCAACCGTTGTTGCGGGTCCATGCAGCGCGCTTCGTTGGGTGAGATGCGGAAAAACCCCGCATCGAACTCGTCCACATGCGCCAGCAGGCCACCATGCACCGCTGTCCCGCGCAGAGAATCCCATCGCGTGACCGGGGCAACGCAACGCTGACCGGCCATCAGGTTCTGCCAATAGGCCGACAGCGACTCGCTGCCGGGCAGACGGCAGGCAGCCCCGACAATCACCACTTTTTCGGCCGGTTGCGGTTTCAGGTGTGCTGTCATGTTGTGTGTCTCGTCCGTGTGCATGTTCTGCTCCTGTGATTTCAGCGATTGCCCGGCTGAACCTGTGAATCATCGTCAAACCAATACCGGCGCGTATCGAAGGCATAACCGGGCAAATGGAGCCGGCCAGCCTGCGGGTACAAGGCCGACCATTGCACCTGCCCCCCGTGCAGATACCGCTCGCGAGGGTCCGGCCATTGCCTGTCGATTTCGCGCGCCTGGGCGCCTCGTCCAACGTGGTGAACATCCGGTGTCTGTTCCGCGCGCAAGGCATGCAACAACGCATCGACGGTTCGAACGCTCCAGGCCAGGCGATATTCAAAATGCTCGCGTCCGGCCCCAAGGGTGAACGCGATGTCAGCCAAAGCCTGTGACCGACCCAGTGGCGCATCAAGGTGACGGAACAAGGCTTCCTTCATTGACAGTAGCGAGTCACGACTGCGGGCAGACAAGACGATCAGGTGCTCCCCGTGTGTCGACGACGCCTGTGCGGCGAAGGCCGGTGGTTCGGACAGGACCACGTGAGCATTGGTCCCGCCGAAACCGAACGAGCTGATACCGGCGACGCGATCGTGCCCCTCCCAAGGCGTATTGCGATCCAGCACCTGGAACGGCGAATGCTCGAAGTCGATGTAAGGGTTGAGCGTGCGCAAATGCAGGTTGGCCGGCAGCACCCGGTGTTTGAAGGCCAGAATCACCTTGAATAGTGACGCAATGGCGGCGGCCGGTTCCAAATGACCGACATTGGTCTTGACCGAACCGAGCAAAACCGGCTGCGTCTGGCTTGGTGCCAGCGTGTGCCAGGCGCCCTTCAAGGCATCGATTTCCACAGGATCGCCCAAGCGGGTTCCCGTGCCGTGGGTCTCGATGTAACTGACTCGGGCTGCCAGCGGCGGCGTATAGGCGGCAAGCAACAGACGTTTCTGCGCGTTGGGGTTGGGCGCCGTCAGCGAGTTGGCCCGCCCGCCGTGATTCTCCTCGGCGGCCTCGATCACCGCATGAATGCTGTCGCCGTCGCGGCGAGCATCGACCAGACGCTTGAGCAACAGGCTGCCAACCCCCTCTGCACGAACGTAGCCATCGGCTTCGCTATCGAACGTGGCGCAACGAAAGTTCGGCGATAGCACGCCCATGCTCTGCGCCGCATCGGTCATGTCGCTGTCGATCAACAAACTGACCGCCCCGGCCAGCGCGTAGTCGCACTCCCCCCGTTGCAGCGACATGACAGCACGGTTGACCGCCACCAATGCACTCGAACAGGCGGTATCGATGGACTGGCTCGGGCCTTCGAAATCGAACAGGTAGGACACCCGATTAGCCAACATCGCATGGGCATTCCCGGTGGCGGCAAAGGGATGAAAACTCTGTCCGGAACGCTGCAGCAGGGTCTGGTAATCGCTGAACTGAACGCCAGCGAAAACCCCCACGCGCTTGAGCGTGGACGGCGCGTAACCGGCATCGAGCAATGTGTTGTAGCACGCTTGCAAAAACAGTCGGTGTTGCGGGTCCATCAGCATCGCCTCGCGCGCCGATATCCCGAAAAAACGTGCATCGAAGTGCCCGATCTCAGGAATGATCCCGGCATGGCAGGCCTTGTCGGGCCAGCGTTCCACCACTTTGATCGCACTGCGATTGGCCATCAGCCCTGCCCAGAATCCGGCCAGGTCCTGGCCGCCGGGCAAGCGGCCGTCCATGCCGATGATCGCAATCCGTTGGTCATCGGCGTCTGGAGCGCTGGCCGGCGTTGCTATCGGTGCCGGCGACGAGCGTGCGTCCGGGCCGGGAGCCGAGACCGGGGCCGCAGATTGCGCACCCCGTTCATGAAGGTAATCGATCAACTGCGCGACTGAGTTGTAGGTGAACAGCGTATTGGGGGCCATCGGCACCTTGAACTGTTCCTCTATGTCTTGTGCCAGCTGTTGCAACATGACCGAGTTCAAACCAAGGTCACCAAAACTGCAACGATCATCGATGTTCTCGGGGAGCAAACCGGTCAACGCACTCACAAGCGCCTTGAGCCGAAGCTTCAGTTGCTTCGGCGTCGCCGATTCGCTGCGGCTTTCAGCGATGGCCACTGCGCTAGCCGTCTGCGTTGAGTTGCGGCGCAATCCGTCAGGAGCAACACTGCGACGGATTTTCTCGTTGTCGCCAACGAACGGGGCAATCTGCGTCATGCTCGCGTCCACGCCATCGATCAGCCTCACCAACAGGTCGACGCCAGCAGCGGGGGTCAGCGGTTGCATGCCGTAGTTGTCCTGCAAATAGCGGCCCAGGGCAACCCGATCCTGTGGGTCGGTGCCTTGTTCCTCAAGCCACAAAGGCCAGTTCACCGACAGGCTCAAACCACGACGATGACCTCGGGCAACTTGCCGCTGACGACCGCCGGCGAACAGGTCCAGGTAATGGTTGGCCACTGAGTAATCGGCCTGGCCGACATTGCCGAACAACCCGGACACCGATGAAAACAACACAAAGAAATCCAGCGCCACATCGGCGGTTGCGCTATCGAGATGGCGCGCGCCGTTGAGCTTCACAGCTATCACCTTCTGGAAGTCCGCCAGCTGTTTGTTGCGCAACAGCCCATCCCGGGTGATCCCGGCAGCATGCAACACACCGTGCAACGTGCCATGCCTGGCAATGACCGACTTGACCAGCTCATCGACTGCGGCGCTATCGCTCATGTCAGCGCTGATGTAGTCGACGTTTGCCGGCGCGGCCAATCCGGCAAGCTTGTGTCGGATCGTTTCCCCCGCGGGGCTGCGACCAACCAACACGACCCTGGCATCGAACTGGCTGATCAAGCGTGCGGCGACCGCCAGCCCGATCAGGCCCATGCCCCCGGTGATCAGGTAGACCCCTTTGTGGCGAAAGCGGCAGCCATTCGCCTCAGGCCAAGGAACTTCACGTACGCAAGCCCGCCAGCGCTCACCGGCCACATGCCGACTGGCATTGAAGCCGTCAGAAGCATTGGCCAGCTCATCCAGCGCAGACGCCAGCAGCTCCGGCATATGCTCGAAGTCCTGCGATGCAACGGTCATCGACAGCAGTTCGAATTCGGGCTGCTCCATTTGCAGCACCCGAAACAACCGGCTCACGGCCCCGGCAGCGGGCATCGGCCAGACATTCAGCCCTTCTTCGTGGACAAAGGCCATCCGGTAACGGGCCCCGGCAGCACTGATCGCCTTGGCCAGCGTGAACTGCCAACAGGCCCATGAGGCCTGCATGTCCTCACCCGAGCTTTGCACCAGATTGATCAGCCACGGTCGCAGCGACCCATCACCTGGGGCATAACGCTGCAAGACTTGTTGGCAATCGTCGATCGAATCGCTGCGTACTTGGGCGAAATGTTCGTCCAGATGCAGGCTGTCACCGAGCGTGACCACCACGATGTGCGGTTGGCCGATCAACGCTCGGGCTTGTGACGGGTTGCAAAAGACAATGGCGCCCTGCCCTCGCGCACCACCCGATGCGTGAACGGGCTGAGGCTCCCAGACGGTTTGAAAACACACGGGCACCGAGGCCTTCACCAGCTCCGGAGCGTCCTCGCCCTCAGGTTTGAGAAGGCAAGCGCCCGCCAGCTCGGAGGTAACGAGCTGGTCGTCCCAATACGATTGTTCTTCGAACGGATAATGAGGCAACGACACCAGCCTGCGGCTGTCATGCAGCGCAGCGAAATTCAGTGTTTCCCCCGCCAGGTAAGACGCTTGAAGGGTCTGCAGGGTAGACCTCGATTGATCCACGACAGGCACACCCTCAGCGGCATCCAGCAGCTGTTGCTTGAAACGAGCCAGGCTGCCGCCAACGAAACAGGCACGGTGGCCAAAGTGTTCACGTGCGACGCCCAAGGTATAGGCAACCGCTGCAAGACTGGCCTGCGGATGCTTGTCGATCCAGGCGAGCAAATCGTTGATCCGGGCCTTCAACGCCAAGGGTGTGCGCGCCGAAACAGGCAACAGATATTCCACCTGGGGCGCAGGCGCGAGCCGCGCACCGGTGTATTGCTGAACGATGACATGTGCATTGGAACCCCCGGCACCGAACGAACTGAGTCCGGCCAGCAGCGGCGTGTCAGCGGTCCAGGGTTCGGTGGTGCGCGGCAAGCGGAAATCAGTGTCGCTCAGGTTCAACCAAGGGTTTTCGATCTCACAGTTGAGCGTCGGCACCCGAGACTGGTGCTGAAACTGCAACAGGATTTTGACCAGGCCGGCCAGCCCGGCAGCCGATTCAAGGTGCCCGATATTGCTCTTGATCGAACCGATGCAGCGTCGCTCGCCCTGACGCGTGCCATAGGCCGCGCTCAGTGCGTTGATCTCGATCGGATCGCCCAGTCGAGTGCCGGTGCCGTGGGCTTCCACATAATCGATCTGGCTGGCGTCCACACCGGCCTTGCTTAACGCCTGGCGGATGACCTTTTCCTGAGCTCTTGCCGAGGGCACGGTAAAACCGCTGGAGCGCCCGCCACTATTGAGCGCAGAGGCACGAATGACCCCGTGTATCCGGTCACCATTGGCTTGCGCCTGGGCCAGCGGCTTGAGCATCAGGGCAATAGCCCCCTCACCCGGCACATAACCGTCGGCTTCGATGCCAAAGCTGTGGCACCGACCGCTGGGGCTCAGGAAACGTCCCGCCGACAGCAGTTTGAACTTGCCCGGGTGAGGCATGATGTTGACCGCACCGACCAAGGCTTGGGTGCATTCGCCACTGCGCAGACTGTTGATCGCCAGATGCAGGGCGGTCAGCGACCCCGAACACATGGTATCGACACACAGGCTCGGGCCCTGGAGATTAAAGGTGTACGAAATGCGGTTGGCGATCGAGGCAAATGAACTGCTGGTCACTGCGCTGGCGGCGTTCAGGTTTTGATAATGGCCGAACATCGCAGCGGTGAAGACTCCGGTGTCCTCCAGCGGATCGGCAAAATGCCCGGCGTCTTCCAGGGCATGGTAGGCCATTTCCAGCAACCGCCGTTCCTGAGGATCAAGACGCGCCGCCTCGATCGGGGTGATGGAAAAAAACGCCGGATCGAACTGTTTGGCCCGCCGCAGAAAACCGCCATGACGGCCGTAGCTGGCGCCCGGTTGTTTCGGGTCGGATGAGTAATCGAGCTGCCAGTCCCAGCGTTGCGCGGGGATGACGCTGATCGCCTCGGACCCGGATTCAAGCAATGCCCACAACTGGGCCAGATTGTCCGCCCCCGGAAACTCACCCGCCGCGCCAATAATCGCGATGTCGTCAGGCCGATAGTGAGCACTGGCATCATGCTCGACATCGACCACGGGGCTGACCGCCACCGCCGCCGTCACGGCGGCAGAGGTAACACCCGACGCCGTCTGAACCACAACAGTGTCCAGCACGACGGCAATCTGCGCTGGGTAGCGATCTAACAGGAAACGCACAATCTGACTGATGCTCGAGTATTCAAACAACAGCGTCTTGCTGATGCTGACCGGGGTTTGGGTCGACAAACGTCGAGCCAGTTCAGTGGCAATGTTGATACTGGCCACCGAATCCAGGCCACGCTCAAGCAGATTGTCTTCCACCGACGGATCGGTTATCCCGCTGAAGCGCCGAACCACCTCTTGCACCCACTGAGTCAGGCGGTCCTCAAGGTTGATGTGCGCGCCAGTCGTGGGCGCAATCGTTTCGATGGCCGGCAAGGGGCCGGTCGGCTCTGCCCCTTCACTGGCAAATACCACGGCGAGCGCCTGGGGCTGGGTGCCGAGCAAATACTCACTCAACGCGGTCACCGATGAGTAATCGAAAATTAGCGCCTTGTTCAGGGAGACCGCGACACCGGTACCGTTCAATCGATGTTCCAGGGCCGAGACAATGCTGATCAGCGCCGAAGACGTCACACCCAGCGCCACCAGCGATGCGTCATGTGACACATCGCGTAAGCCGCTGTAGGTATAAACCAGTGAACCAATCCACTCACTGACCTGGGCCCGGGATGGCAAGCGCACGGCCGCCGATGCATCTGCTGCACCTTGCCCGCCACCGGACGGGTTCAGTGCGCCAAGTACTGCGCGGCTGCCGGCGAAGGCCACCAGACGCGGTGCAGCCTGGTCGAGGATGGTGCGCAATGCCGCCAAACCCTGCTCATCCGACAGGGCCAGTAACTCACTGCTCCCTTCGGCCATTTGCATGCCCTCGGAAGCCCACAACCCCCAGTTGATTGACTGCCAGCGAGTGCGACCGGCTGGAGCCTGGCGACTGACAAAATCGGTCAGTTCATCGATATAACCATTCGCAGCGGCGTAGTCGGCCTGCCCGACATTGCCCACCAGCCCACTGAGGGAACTGAAGTGGCAGACAAAGCCTGGCTGTATCAGAGCGTCCAGGGCCCAAAGATTCAAGCTGCCGGCAATCTTGGGCAGCAGCACCCGCTCGACATCGACACTGTTTTTGTTGATCAGCAAGCGATCGGCCGTCGTACCTGCCAAGTGAAAAACCCCGTCGATGACGCCATAACGACCCTTGAAATGATTCAGTGCCCCCGCCAGTGACTGTCGGTCTGCCACATCGGCCTGCACATAAGAGGTCACTCCGTGCGCCAGGAGCATTGCGCGTCGTTCGTCATCCACCGAGGAACGTCCGACCACACAGACCTTGGCCTGGTACTCACGGGCCAGCCAACGACAAAGCAGCCGCCCGACACCACCGCCGCCACCCGTGACCACATAGCAACCGTTGTGACGCAAGGTGGATCCCAGACTCGACTCGACACGATTGCCCACTGGCTGAAGTTGCTCACGCGCCAGGGTCTGCCCGTCAAAGCGATGCCGTACGCCAGGCTGGTCCAACGCCGAGGCAATCGCCTGGGTCAACGTCGACGTCAACGCGCCCTCAACGATCAGCGAGGCATAACGCAGGCGGGTCGTTTCCTGGCACGCGGACAACCCCAGGCCATCGAGTACACTGGCCGCCAGGGCGTCGCGACGGCGCAGCGCCACCAGCGCGACGGCTCTGGACTGGCTGATCAGGCCCTTGAGCAACGCCAGAAAAACTTGCGCACATTGACTGACCGCAGGGTATTGCTCAACCGCTGGTGGGCATTCGCCAGACAATGCACAAAGGACGGTGTGCGCACGGCTCGCGTCGAGGCGCGACAGGAGTTTTTCCAGTTCATCCGGCGCGGCCAGACGTTCAATGTCCGTCTGAATGACCACCAGCCCAGCGGTGCTGCCCCAGCGTGCAAACTCATCACTGTCAGTCAACAGGACGCTGGTGTTCAACACTGGATCCGAACCGGAAGCCATCGATGTCGGGACGAAATGACGCTTGAAAATATCCATATCAAAAAATCTCTCGGGTAAGCATCGAGGCAGGCGTGCGGGCAGGCCCTTTGTTCGCTTAGCGGATGTACCGCCCGTCCAGGTACTTCATCGCCAGATCGATGTAATCGGGGCGCGTGGAATGGCGTACGCATTCGAAAAAAAACATTTCCCGAGTCAGCACGCGTATGCCTGCCTGCGCCAGATTGGCCAGCGCGTGCTGGTGATCGAAAAGATTACGGGCACTGCACGCATCCGCCATCACGCTGACCTCATAGCCCAATTCACGCAGCCCCAGTGCGGACTGCAGCAGGCACACATGTGACTCCGCCCCCGCCAGCACCACCTGCCGCCGACCGGTGGCCTCAAGCGGATGGGTAATCGAGTCATGCGAGCTGCAGTCGAACCAGGTTTTTTCGAGGTAAGAGGCGGCGACGGCCACCTCTTTCAACGCCAGGGACGGTGCGCCGAGTTTGCTGTGTTCGATAATCAGCGTCGGCACGTCGAGGGTCTGTGCCACATCGGCGAGCCAGCAGCAGTTGTTCAGCACTTGCGTGCCTTCATGCAGCAACGGAATCATTTCCAGCTGCATATTGAAAATAACCACGCATACGTTGTCGGCCTTGATCAACATAAGGAAACTCCCTGTCAGATGATGTGTTCGCCAAGCCCTGGGTCGACTTAAACGATGACGTCCTTGATGAACTTATGAGACTGGCTCTTGTGCAGCGAGGTGCCTTTGGCGGCAGCGAACAGCAGGTTGCCCAATGTCGCCTTGAAGCGTTCGGAGGGTCGGTGTACCCCCATCAGGTCCTTGATGACATTGAACTGTATGGCGGCCAGGTTGTTGTCGGCATAGGGATGGTCGGCACCCAATCGGTGGGCAATGACCATACCCGACACCACCGCCCCTTCGTGGCCGGTCAGTGAGGTGTCGGTGCCGCAATACCAGAGTTTTCCAAGCCCTTGAATGCGTCGATAGCGCGACTTCTGGTAGAAGTCGATCGGACGCAGCTTCGGCAACTTCCAGTGCTGTTCATGAACCTGCCGATCAGGGGCGATCGCCTGTTTGGGGTCGAACGTCACCAGCACCGGTTCACGCACATGGGCATAGGGCGCCAGGGCATTGTTGATTCGCGTCAATTGCCCGTGGTCCGTGCCCTCGAGGCCTGAAGGTCGGGAAAACTCGCAGTACTCACCGCGCCCGCCTTCGACCAGCACCTGTTCGTCGGTGTGCAGCACACTGCGGGTCGGGACATAGTCGAAACGCGAAAGAATATCCCGTTGTTCGGCGGTCGGTGCTTCAAGCAACTTGAGGGTGACATCGGCGTGCGTGGCAAAGACCACACTGTCGAACTGTTCAACGTCGCCTTGTGCGGTCTCAACCAGCCAGCCGCGAGCGGCGTCCTTGCGCACTTGCCGTATTGGGCAGGTAAGGCGCACCCGCACGCCCAGTAACTCGCCGAGCAACAGCAAATAACCATCGATGCCGCCCTTGGCTTTACGCCAGACGCCCGGCGTAAAAAACGACAACAGACTCATATTGAACGAGATCGCCACGTACATGAGCGTGTATTCCAGCGAAGGCGCATTGCACCCGGAAAACGTCGTCAACAAGGGCAACAACGCCTGCTGCCTGAAAGCTTCGGAGTAGTTGCGCTCGGTCAGGAACTCGCCAATGTTGAGTTTCTTGTAACGCGGATCACCGCCGCTGAGCACCTGGGTCATGTCCAGATGAAAACGGTCGATCTCATCGGCCAGTTCACCCCGCAGTCGCCCCCGGCCATGGAGATTGCTCCAGGCATTGTCAACCCCAGGAAATGCCGCGCGAAACGACATGGGCGCGATGTAGGTATCGATGCCCAATTGCTGCAACAAAGCGAACAGGTTTGGCGCCAGGCGCTCATTAAAATACTCCACCCCCATGTCCACGTGCAGCGTGTCCTCACCCACACTGAAATGGTGGGTATAGGCATGGCCGCCCAAGCGCGGTCCGGCCTCGAACAGTGTGACGTCGTGTAGTGTGTGCAGCAGCCAAGCGGCTGTCGTACCCGCCGCGCCGCCCCCAATAATTGCAATCCTTTCGCGTTTCATCTCGACCTCGTCCGTGTCTGTGAGCGCAGTTCAGTTGTGCGCAAGCAATTGTGCGTTAAGGCGAGTCAAGACCTGACCCGGTCCGATTTCCTCGAAAGCGATATCGCCATAACGTGAACACAAGGCCCGAATGCTTTGGGTCCAGCGCACCGGACGAACAAGCTGCAAGCCCATTTCCTCCAGCAAGTGCGCCTCCCCAAGACGTTCGCCACTGGTGCTGGAAACAACCTGTGTGCCGGGAGAGCCCAGGGACTGTTGTTGCAGGAACGCGACATAGCTCAGCCGGGCCGGTTCCATGTAGCGGGAATGAAAAGCCCCGCTGACGGGAAGCCGCACACAACGCAGGCTGTGCTGTTCCAGCGCTTTGCACGCCGCGTCGATATCCTCGGACTTTCCACTGATCACTGCCTGCACTGGGCTGTTGTAGTTGGCGATATCGATTTGATGAAATTGATGTTCAAGCAGCAACTCGGGCAGCCGATCGACGTTCTCGCCAATGATCGCCGCCATCGCCCCACCCTGCACCGCTGCCATCAACTCTCCGCGTTTGGCCACCAGCCGCAGGCCGGTCGCCAGGTCAAAAGCCCCGGCACCGAACAACGCGGAATACAAGCCCAGGCTGTGGCCGATTAGCAGTTCCGGCAGGTCACCGGCTTGCTGTTGACGCTCAAGCCAGACCAGGCAACTGACGAAAAAAATCGCCGGTTGGGTGTAAGCCGTCGAGTTCATGCGTTGGGAGTCTTCACCCTTGCACAAAGCGGTGATCGAGTAACCGAGAATGTCGTCGGCGATTTCGCATTGCAGCGCATAGCGGGCGAACAAGTCCCGCCCCATACCAGGGAACTGTGATCCCTGGCCGGGAAACATACCTATCAACATGAGCGTTCCTCTTTTAGTCCAGGTCGAAGGCCACGATCCGCGACGGTCTGTGAACCGCCGAAAAGTCGCGGTCGATACCCGTAGGCCGCGCAGTTTTCAATGCACTTTTATGCACCACCACCGACGTCAGCTCACGCATGACGATCAGGGGTCGGCCCTGGCCGTCACTGAAGAGCAAATCAAAGGTCACCGATCGATCACTGGGCTGCGCCGGGCGCATGACGCAGTGGCAGAACACCGCTTCATGCTCCGGAATGCGCAACACCCTACATTCCCCCAAGTGGTAAGGCACCAGCAGTTCGTCCGCGCCAAGACCATGTAATTGCGGGATCAAAATGGCGGTTTGCAAGCCGCCATCGAGCAGTGCCGGCGATATCCGGTAACCCCAGGCGCGTCCTGCATCGAGCAATGTCCTGACACTGGTCTGTCCCACCTTTGCCCAACGCAGAGGCCGCAGATCCTCGCCGTACTGGTAACCCAGCCGAGTGAACTGCCGGTAAATCTCCTGATGCCCCAAAAAGGTCGACGAGGGTTCGGGAGCCGGCCAGTTCACCACCGTGTTTTCGACAGCGGGTTGCAACAGCCCTTCGCAGTAAATTTGTGCGTTTTCCAGGGAGCGCAATTCAAATCGCTCACCGTTGATGTCCAGCAGCACATCATCCAGATCACGAATAACACTGCGCCATATCACGGCCTTCAAGGTCACGTCGCGGCGGTTCTCCAGGCAGTGCGCGAGCGCCCAGGCGGCCGGCGCGATTTCAGTACCAAGAATCGAGTGTTGGCGTACCAGATCATTGGCGTGATGGAACGCACTTTGTGTCGACTTGACCCACGACCGAGTTTTCTCGAACGGATAACCGGGCAGTGAGACGACCTCGCGCCGGGAAAAGTATGCAGACCATGCAATGTCCTGCCCCGCCCTGAACGCCGAGACCAGTTCGGCAGCCTGAGCCGCCTGCAACCGACCGCTGCCGGCCACCGCTTGAGCCATCGATGGTGCATTGACCGGATAGGCCACCCCAGGCGCACGCTGCTGTAAATCTTCACGCAGCAGGCTCAACAACTGCGCCTTGCTTGAAAACACATACCCCTTGCGATAGGCGAAGTGTTCCCGCGCACAACACAGCGTGTAGCTGATCGCGGAGAGCGACGGATCGTGCTGCTCCAGCCAGTCGTGCAGCGCGTCGATTTGACGTTGTAGACCCGCCTCGGTACGCGCCGACAAAAGCGCGACGTTCACCTCGGTCGTCGGCTGTGCCAGTGGCGTCGGCACCGACTGCAACACCGCGTGAGCATTGGCCCCGCCCGCACCAAAAGAACTGACAGAGCCATACAAGGTTCCGTTGGCCGACAAGGCTTGGGGTTGCTGGACCAGGTAAAACGGCGTGTCGGCAAGATTCAGCAATGGGTTGATCTGCTGCGCATTGATCGAGGGGGCCAACGTACGAGCCTGCAACTGTTTGAGGACCTTGATGACGCCGATCATCCCCGCCGCCGACTCCAAGTGCCCGACGTTACCTTTGACCGAACCGATGGCGACTGAACCTGGTGCCACCCCTTTGAACACGGTGCTCAGGCCACGGATCTCGATGGGGTCGCCCAATTCGGTGCCGGTGCCGTGAGCTTCGACAAAATGTATATCGGCAGGCGTCAACCCGGCACGTTCAAGGGCTTTGCCGACAACCCGCGATTGCGCTTCCGGGTTGGGGGCCGAGTAACCGTTGGATTGGCCACCGGCATTAATGGCCGTCCCGCGAATCACACCGTATATTCGGTCATTTGCGCGGATCGCTTCGGCATAGGGCTTGATCAGGATCGAGCAGATGCCTTCACCGTCAACGAAACCGTCCGCCGCCGAGCCAAACGGGCTGCAGGTGCCCGAACGCGACAGCATGTGCAGGCTGCAGAGCTGCTCGTAATGACGCGGGTTGACGATCAAGTTGACCCCACCGACCAGCGCCTGAGTGCAGTCGCCGCTGCGCACCGCCTGACACGCCAGGTGCAGCGCGGTCAACGACGCCGAACAGGCGGTGTCGATGGCCATGCTCGGCCCCTTGAGATCGAACAAGTAGGAGACACGATTGGCGATGGACCAGAACAGCGACGTCGGCGTCGGATCCGTCGGTTCTTCGGGCCGATGCCAGGCATAACCGCCATTCATCACCCCGACAAAGACCCCGGTTTCACTGCCCTTCAGATCACCGCGCCGGTACCCGGCATCGGCGAACGTCTGATAAGCGTTCTGCAGGAACAGGCGCTCTTGGGGGTCCATCCGCTGCGCTTCAAGCGGCGTGATATTGAAAAACTGGTGATCGAACGCGTCGACATCCCGCACAAATCCACCGATTGAGGTGTAGCTCCCCCCTTCGAGCGGACTGCGCGGGTTCTCAAAGCCTTCCAGCGGCCAGCGCTGGCCTGGAATAGAAGAGGTGCACTGACGCCCGGCCTGCAAACTGGCCCAGAACCCCTGCACGTCATCGGCATCGGGAAACTGCCCCGCCATACCGACAACCGCCAGATCATCGGCACGCGCCGGCGACACTGCGTCCATGCCGGCGCCGGCGGAAAACGGTTGCGCGGGCTCACTCAGTGACTCGTTGGCCACCGGCGCTGGCTCTGAAGCCTGTGGCCCGACGGCATTGGGGTAATGCTGCTCCAGGTAAGTAGCCAACCGGTCAACGGTGGGGTATTCGAACAGCAACGTCGCCGGCAAGTAACCAAAACGCTCACGCAGCGGTTTGAGCAACTCCAGTGAAATGATCGAATCGATGCCGTATTCCTTGAACGGTACCGTGTCCTCCAGCTCATCAGGCTCCATCAACATGGTCTCGGCAATCACCTGACGCAGGAGCGCGCAGGCCGGCCGCAGCGAGGTTCGCGCCGCTGCGACAACAGTGACGGCTGGCGCGAGCGACTGTGGCGCTGTCGGCGTTACTGCGGCTGGCAGTTGCTGTGAGCCAGCGGCGAGCGGCGGCATGGCGCCGGTCGCCCGGTGCACCACCTCGCCGAACTCCGTCAGGAAGTGCCGTGCCAGACGCGCGATGGTGGGATGCTCGAACAATACGGTGGCCGGCAAGTACCCAAGGCTTTCCTTGAAGGGTTTGAGCAACTCCATCGCAATCAACGAATCGACGCCATACTCGTTGAAGGGCTGGTCAACATCGATTTCGTCTTCGTAGGCGTGCAGCACACCGGCGATCACCCGGCGTACCCAGTGCTCGACCGACATCTGGGAATCACCTGCGGCGCCAACGTTCGGGGCGGCGCCGGACACTGCCGCAGACGCAATGGCAGCGGGCTCAAGCCTGGCAACGATCACCTGCTGATCCTCGGAGCCGTGGCCAATCGTTGCGCTGAATCCGGCATCGCTAAGCAACGATTGCCAAGTTGCGGCAGCCACCAGCGGGCTGTTGGGGATCCGGTAAGGATCAACACTCAACCACCAGCCTTCCGTCAGGCCAAAGGTCAGCGTGGCGTAGTCCTGGCAGGACGTTATTTCGTTGAGGATGAAAATGCCTCCGGGCGCCAACCGATCACGCACATTGGCCAGGGTTGCCGGGAGATCGGCGGTCGCATGGATGACGTTCGTCGCGATGATGACGTCGTAACGCTGATCGCTGGTGGTCGGCCGCGCGATATCGCAGAGCTCGTAACGCACGAATCCGTACTCGGAAAAACGGCTGCGCGCCTTGTTCAAAAAGGCATGGGACAGGTCAGTAAAGGTGTAAGTAGCCTCCCTCCCTTGCAATACCGGGAGCACGAATTGACAGGTACTGCCGGTGCCGGCGCCCACTTCAAGCAACTGCAAGGGTCGTGCTTGTTGACGGGCAAACCTGTCGACGACCTGTGCCACGATGTTGTTGAAATAGTCCGCCAGGGGATTGTCCCGGTACACCGGCTCGACCAGCGCGAAACTTCCTTCAGGAAACAGCACAGTCAGAGGGTCGATTTCACCGCTGAGTATTTGGGGATAGCGCGCCAGGCAAGCCTCGAGCAACGCGACATGTCCGGCGCTTTCCGGAAACTCACTCAACAGTTGCTCACGACTGGGGCCGTGGCTTTGTGCAATGGCCTTGATGGCAGCCACCAGTTTGGCGTGTCGGGGTGCTGTAACCGCTGGAATCGTGGTCTGCGCCAGGCGGACACGTGCGTAATTTTGCAGTCCCAGGGACAAGCCAATATTGCGGCGCACGCTCTCACTGTCGGGATCAAAGGCCGGAACGACTGCAGCCAGCAGCGATTGCGCAGCGTTCACCGGGGCCTCTATCCCGGTCTCGGGATGAGGGCTGATACGCAGCCGCTCCAACGCTTGTAGCGAAGCCTTGACCACACTGATCTGGGGGACGGAGCTATGCAGCAATGCTTCGATGATCGCGAGCCCCTCCGGCGCCTCGATCGAACCGATCTGTAGCTTTTGCATCCGTTCACGGTAGAGGGGCGAGGCCACGATGCCGATAGTCCCCCAATACCCCCAGTTGATGACTTTGGTGTTGACCATCAGTACGTCACGCAGCAATCCACCCAGCGCGTCCTTGCTGACACAGGCCGCCGTGTAGTTGGCCTGACCGGCGTTGGCAATGTAGGACTGGATCGAGGAAAATAGCAGGACGAAATCGAAGTCCCGCCCACGGACTGCATTCAACAGATTGACCATGCCGTGCAACTTCGGCTCCAGCACACGCATCAACGCCGGTTCGGTCATGTTGCTCAGCACCGCATCATCGAGCACCAGCGCTGAATGAATGATCCCGTCTATTTCGGGATAACGAGCCAACAGTGCCGCGACCGCAGCCGCATCAGCCAGGTCAACCTGTTCATACACCACACTGGCGGCCAAGGGGCGCAGACCAGCGAGCAGTTCATCGGCGCTGACGCGACGGCCGACAAGAATCAGACGGGCCTGATAACAACTGGCCAGGTATTGAGCCAGCATGCTCCCCAGACCACCGGTAGCACCGAATATCAGGTAGGTGCCACCTTGTTTAAAGCCTTTGGCTGTATCGACCGGCGCCAGCGATTGCGCGGCGAGTGTCTGTGTCCACCACTGATGGTCATCAAGGGTGATCGGTTGGCCGCTCTCGACCGTGAATTGTCCCTGCAAGGCCGCCCGGAAATGCTCCTGGGTGAACGCCGCCAACGAGAAACAGCGCACGTCCCAGCCACTGAATTCCTTGGCTGCCGTCTGCCCCAGACCAATGTAGACACTGTCAACCGGATGGGTCGGTGCTTCGGCAGCCGGTGAGACGATCGACTTGACTGTCACGATATCCAGCCGCAGATGCGCTAGCTTGGCCAACCGTTTGTTCATCTGTAGAAAGACTTTTATCGCCTGATCATCGATGCCATCTCGCCAAGGCGTGACCGACATGAAAACAATGCGCGAAACCGCACCGCTCTCGGTCAGTTGCCCAATCCGCTCGACGTTTTCGGCATTGAGCAGCAGCGACTGCGCATCGGGCAACCACTGCTTGAGCGCTTCGAAAGTAGCGACCTGCCTGGCCGGAACCACGATCAGAATGTCGCCCTCGATGCAGGAGCGAGTGTCGGGCTGAAGTTTCGAACACTGCCACCGAGGTGCGTATACCATTGATGCAACCTGGGAGAACGGAAGAACGGGCTGGCTCATGTTTCACCTCCATATGAATATGATCTGCGCTTTACAGAAGAGACGGTTTGACGCCCAGGTCGCGAACCGAAATCAGCGGTCTGCCGTCATGGCTGAGCACGCAAATGTCGGTTCGAAACTCAGTGTTTTTCTGGGTGGTGACCCAGTATTCACTCGTGTGAGTGAAGTCGATGGGGGCATGCAGCACTAGCGTGCCCAGCGAGAACGGCATCAGGCTGCGGCGCTCAGTGCCAATGGAAATGGCCATGCCCGATTGAAACGCACAGTCCAGTAGATTGCTGAAGCAAAATCCGGCACCGGCCTGCCTTGAAAGCAACGCCAGGGACTGTTGCTCATGGATGCGAACATCGCTGATCTTTTTGAAGAACGGGCCGTAGTCGATCCCCATACCCTTGAATTCGGCGTACACCTGCTGATGCTTGAAATACCGGCTGAAGTGCAGTCCCAACTGCTCGCGAATACGTTGCCCTTGCGCAGGAACGTCCGTTTTTGCTGGCTCGGCGCAAAGGCAGCCCAGTGCATAGGTATGCTCCTGGTCACCGACCGTAAACGCCAGACGCTCATCGCTGACCGGCTTGAACTCGATGTTCAGTCGCGGGGCCGGGACGTTGCCAAGAAACGGTCTGAGCCACAGGCAATCTTCCAGAGTGCTTGCCGTGAAGTGTGGAAAGAGCAACTTCGCGGCATTCAAGACCAGCTCCAGGTAACTCACGCCGGGCAAGACCGGCATCGAGCGCACCTGATGATCGGAAAAGCACGGATGATGGGGCGGCACACAGAGCGTCGCGGCGTGGCCCTGTGCCTGAATGAAAGGGGCAAAAATACCCTCCCCGATCATCTTGCCGATTCCTGCGCGGTACGGTTTGGACGTATCTGGTCAAACCAGTAGTCCCGCTCGTCGAAGCGATAAGTCGGCAGATGCACTCTCTGGCCGCTTTCGCCCCGATGGACGCTCGCCCAATCCAGTATCTCGCCCTGCAAGAAGCATTCCCTGAGGGCTGACAACGCTTCGTGCCGGGGCAGGTCTGACCGCAGCGATGCAGCAGCGTCGCCATTGGCTTGATTGACCACACGCCATGAGGCCGACGGCTGTGCCAGTTGCTGCACCAGATCAGCAAGACTGCTGGCCACCCAGGCCAATCTGAATTCCGCCTGAGCACGTCCGCTGTTGCACGTGTAGGCGACTTGCTCCAGGTCGAGGCGCGACGGATCGTTCTGCAACGTGAGTGTCAAAAAGTCTTTGAGCTGTCCACGCATGGCCTGCAAGGCGTTGTCGCTGGCAGCGGACAACGTGACCAGATAGCAGGCGTGAAGATTGGCACATCGCTCACGGTGCGGCGCCTGGCCAACGACCAAATGAGCATTGGCACCGCCGAAACCGAACGAACTGATACCCGCCACCTGCGGCGAAGGCCACGGCCGTGTTTGGGTGAGGATCGAGAACGGGGACTGCTCAAGGTTGATCAATGGATTCAACCGACTGAAGTGATGGTTCGCCGTCAGGGTGCTGTGCTGCATCGCCAGCAGCACTTTGGCCAGCGAGGCGGCCCCGGCGGCCGGCTCCAGATGACCGATATTAGATTTTACGGCCCCCAACCAGACCGACTGCTCAGGCTGGTTCGGACACAGTTCGCGCCAGGCGGCCTTGAGCGCATCAATTTCGATCGGATCGCCCAACAAGGTGCCGGTGCCGTGGGTCTCGACATAACTGACTTGCGCGGCGAGCCCGGGACTGTAGACACGGGTCAACAGCGCCGCCTGAGCCGCAGGGTTAGGCGCAGTCAGAGAGTTGGCCCGCCCGCCATGATTTTCACCATGCGCCAGGATCACACCATGAATGGCATCCCCATCCTGTTGGGCCCGACGTAAGGGCTTAAGCAAGAAGCATCCCACGCCTTCTGCCCGGACATAGCCGTCGGCGGACTCATCGAAACTGGCACAACGAAAACGCGGCGACATGAAGTTGCCGGCCTGTAGTCCCAGGGAAATCTGATCATCGGCAATCAGGTTGATGCCGCCCGCCAGCGCGACTTCACAAACACCCGAAGCCAGATCCTGGCACGCCTTGACCAGTGCACTCAACGAACCTGAGCAGGCGGTATCCAAGGTGAAGGACGGGCCGCGCCAGTCGAAAAAACTCGACAGACGATTGGCCAGAATACTCAACGAGTTGCCGGGCAAGGTGTACGGGTTAGTTGGCGTGGAGAACCTGGCCTGCAGAGTGGCGTAGTCGGCGCCTGTTCCTGCGATATAACAGCCGGTTCGACTGCCGGCCAGGGCTTGCGGCGCATAGCCGGCGTCTTCGAGTGTGCGCCAGGTCGTCTGCAAGAGCAGGCGCTGACGCGGATCCATGTAGTTGGCTTCCAGCGGTGAAATGGAAAACAGCCGGGCATCGAACGCCTTGATATTTTTCAGAAACCCGGCCTGAAGCGGCGCGGTAAAACCGGGACGCGAGGTGCTGGAGATCAGGTTTCGATTGTCCAGCAAAGCCTGCCAGAACCCCGGGGCCTCAAGGTCTTCAGGCATCAATACGGAATAACCGATGATCGCGATCTGATCGTCCTGTTCAGTTCGGGTCGCTGGCTGCGGTGTCTCACACGCCTGCTGGCTGTCGGCATCACCGTTTCGCGGCTGGCGGTCCGACAGCTCTTCGCTGATGGCAGCCAGCGTGTTGAGGGCATAGAACCGATGGGGGGCGATACTCACCCCCAGTTCATCGGACAGCGCCTGAGACAACAGGTTGTAGGAAATCGAGTTCAGCCCCAACCATCCCAGAGGCATTTGCCGATCGTGGACATCCACCCCCAGACAAGAAAGGATAATGGCCCGGACTTTGGCCTCGCTGCCCTCAGACTCGTGGGTTGATGGCGCCAGCGCTGAAACAGGCGTTACTGCGCCAGAAGGCAGGACGCTCAGCAGCGCCAGCGGTTCGCTGGCCAGGCGCCGCAAATCGACCTTGCCACTCGTGGTAAGCGGGATCGCCTCCAAACGCAACAGAGCGGCCGGGACCATGTAAAGCGGCACTGCTTTTTTCAGGTCAGCCAGGACGCGCGGCTCATCCACTGCATCGACCTGCCCGGACCAGTAAAAGCTGCATAAGTGAGGAACGGTGCCGGCACGCACGACCGTGAACACCTCCACCGGCCCCAGCAACGCCGCGAGACGCACGTTGATTTCATCAAGTTCGATCCGATGACCATTGAGTTTGAGCTGACTATCGGCCCGCCCCAAATACGCCAGCTGCCCCTCGCCGAAATGTCTGACCCGATCACCCGTACGGTAGACCTTGCCCTGTATGCCGACTACATCGATGAATGCCTTATGGCTGTCGACATTCAAGTAACCCGGAGCCACGTTGGCACCACTGATCAGCAGCTCTCCTGCCTGGCCATTGGCGACGGTTTGCAGGTGCTCGTCAACGACATAAAAGCGGCTGTTGAGTACCGGGCGGCCGAGGTAAATGACATCGGGAACTTCAATGCGCGCGCAGGAAGCCCAGATCGTTGCCTCCGTAGGACCATACACGTTGTACAGCAGGTGCCGGTCCCGGAGCAGGAACTGCGCGATATCAGCAGTCAACGCTTCCCCACCGCAAACAATCGTCAGCCTGCGGGGACAGGACCATCGGGCATTCTTGAGTAATCGCCAAGAGGCGGGAGTGGCCTGAACAACCGTGGCCGCAGAGTCATTGATGTGCCGGGCGAGTGCCGTCGCCGAGCGCCGAATCTCATCATCGACAATTTCCAGTGTGCCTCCTACAACCAGTGGCAGCAGCAGTTCGAGGATCGAGATATCGAAGCTGATGGGCGTCAACGCAAGGAAATGGTCTTCCTCACAGAACCCCGGTTCAAACGTCATGGCCATCAGAAAATTCGACAGGTTGTCCCGGGTTGGTGCAACGCCCTTGGGCACGCCGGTCGAGCCCGAGGTGAACAGGATGTAGGCCTGATCGCAGCCCTGCTCCCGAAGCGGTTCCTCACTGACACGCGACAGCAGCGTGGCGGCGTGCGGCAACTCGATCACCCGCACGCCGGGATGGCGCGCCTGTAAACCCGCGACATCCGCCTGTCCGTCGCTGAGCACAACCGCCAATCGCGTCGTGACAAGGATCGCGTCCAGCCGTTGTTCCGGCAGCGCGCTGTCCAGCGGGACAAACGGAACCTGAAGCTTCAATGCGGCGAGCATCGACACCGGTATCCAAGAGGAGCGTCCCAGCATCAAGCCAATACCGTGCTGCAGCGCAGCTCCCTCGACAACCGCTTGAATCTGCCGGGCCAGATGCAGGGCCTGGTCCGACAATTGAGCATACGTCAGCACCTGTTGCGGCGACCGCACGGCGATTTTTCCCGGGCGCAATTGCACCTGTTCACGGAAGCGTGCAACCACACTGTCGGCCTCGGTCAACGTCATTGCATCGCCGCATGCCGCCGGGCGCAAGGGTTGGGCAAACTCGATGGCGTCGATGGCGGTATCGCCGTCACTCACGAAGCGATTCAACACCTGCATGAGGTTATCGGCCCACTGGTGGACCAGGGCATCGGTAGCAAGGCTGCGGGGGATGTCGACACTCAGGGTCAGCCCCTTGGCATCGTGATGGAAATTCACCCCCAAGTCGTATGGCCCCCCGGTCGATGGCGTTTCAATCAATTCAACCTTGAGCCCTTCCAGCTCAAGGCAGACGCTTGGCAACAGTCCCTCGGACTGATTGACCACTACGTTCAGAACCGGACGATTGCGGTTCAGGCGCTCATCCGCCAGCCCCAGCAACATCTGGGGTGCCAGTTGCTGATGCGGCCTGAGGGTTCTGCGCTCCCGATCCACATGGCTCAGGTACTGGCGAGGCGACCAATCCGGATGGTGTGGAATCCACAAGGGCACCAGGCTAGTGAAGCAGCCCAGCGCACCGGGCTGCTGTCGAGTGTCGAGCGTATGCGCAATGCAGACCCCTTCAAGGTCCTGATCATTGCTGTAGCGAGCGATTGTTATGGCTGTCGCAGCCACAATCAACCTGAACAACGTACTGTTCGACGCGGCGACAAAGGCCTGGAGGGCCGCATAGTGCGAGCCGCTCAGTGAGCGTCTAACCGTCACGAAGGGGGATTCGCCTCGATGCTGCGCCTTGAGAAACGACAACGTCTGACCGAGCGGGTATCGGCTCAGTCGGTCCTTCCAGAAAGCAACTGTGTCGGCCGATGGAGAGGCCGGTGCGCAGGATGGAGGGCGTCGAGTACGCTCAGACTCACGAAGCAGACCGAGCCGGACACGCTCTTGTCCGTAAAGCTGGTTCAACAAGTTACAAAAAACGCGATAACACTGCCCGTCGAAAATCAGATGGCTGAACGTTAACCTAAGATGATGAACGTGCTCCGAGAGCTTCGTCAGGGTAAAACAAAAAAGACGGTTCTCAGGGAGTGGCGCTATCGCACCATCTAAGGTTTGAGAGTGGAGATACTGGGAAGTTTGATTATAGTCAAGAACACTTTCCGGCATCCCCGTAGAGAAAACATACAGACCAGACTCCTTTCTGACGAACGCACTTAAAGCCACTTGATAGTGATTAACAATCAGAGCATGCAAAGCATCTCCTAGTTCACCAACCACTAACTCGCCATGAATCAAAAAAGCATATGAGAGCCTACAGCCAGGATCATTCGCATCTCTCTCGATCCGCTCAAATACAAGCTCTTCATGGCAACTAGCATGCCTATACATTGCATTTACCTTCCTGGTAGCTTTAGTTCCTGAACCAACACAAAATTCGACCAGACAATGACTATCGACTTAACCACAACTAACTTCAGCGCTGCACAACCACCCGCTAAACGTTGTGATCACTACGCTAAAACAGAAAAACAACCTAGCTTGCAAACAAAAGATAATCAATTACTCTGACTAGACAACCACACTAAACCACAAACTTTCCGACAAGTCCGTAATACACATCCTACAAATCAACCACAAACACACACTAAACAACAAGTCGTTTGACTTACAAATCAAACAAAGGCATTACTCCCTCATCAAACCACGCTCGAAACGGATACCCTTTATGGAAGATTTAAACCTAAACTCAAGCAATCTATTTTTAGAGAGAAGCACTTACCTAAAAAAGCGTTGGCACGCGTTAATAATTATCTGCCTAGCAACATTGATGATTGTGTTGGACACCACAATCGTCAACGTTGCTTTGCCCTCGATCAAACTGGAGCTAGGCTTTAGCGATGTGTCGCTGGCCTGGATCATTAATGCGTACTTACTGACATTTGGCGGTTTCTTACTGCTGGGCGGTCGTTTGGGTGACTTGTATGGTCAGCGCAATCTTTTTCTCGGCGGGGTTACCCTCTTCACGCTGGCATCACTGGCCTGCGGCCTGGCCTCGACTCAATGGACACTCGTCGCAGCACGGGGATTCCAAGGCCTCGGTGGCGCACTGGTCACCGCCACAGCTCTGTCGCTAATCATTCATTTGTTCACCGATCCGATCGAACGTGCGAAAGCCATCGGAGCCTACAGCTTCGTGTGTGCTGGCGGCGGCAGTATCGGTGTGTTGTTGGGCGGAGTCCTGACCAACACCTATGACTGGCATTCGATTTTCCTGGTTAACCTGCCTCTGGGGATCATCGTTCTCGGCCTGACCAACCGGTTACTTCCGCCGGCCGAAAAGATTAACAGGGGTTCGCTCGATGTGGCCGGCGCCATCACGATCATTGCCGCTCTGATGCTGGCGGTGTACGCGATCATGAATGGCAATCACGCAGGCTGGGGATCCACGCAGACGCTTGGCTTGCTGGCTCTGGCGGCCTTGTTGTTCGTGCTGTTTTTAGCCATAGAAGTTCGCGTGAAGGAGCCTTTGGTACCGCTGCGTCTGTTCCACTTGCGAAACCTGAGCACGGCCAACCTGATCGGTATCCTCTGGGCAACGTCGATGTTCGCCTGGTTTTTTCTATGCGCCCTCTACCTGCAACAGGTTCTGGGCTATAGCCCGCTTGAAGTAGGACTGGCCTTTTTACCCGCCAATCTGGTGATGGCCGTGTGTTCATTGAGCCTGTCCTCGCGGCTCATTATTCGTTACGGCATCAAGCCGCCGCTGGTCCTGGGTCTCGCGCTGGCCGCAGCAGGTCTGCTGTTGCTGTCCAGGACACCCGCAAACGGTGATTTTCTATTTGATGTCTTGCCGGGCATGCTATTGCTGGGATTGGGTGCAGGGATGGCATTCAACCCGGTGCTAGTGGCCGCCATGAACGATGTGGAGCCCAGTCAGTCCGGCCTCGCCTCAGGTATTGTCAACACATCCTTCATGATGGGTGGTGCGTTGGGTCTCGCCCTCATCAGCAGCCTGGCTTCCTATCATCGTGACTACCTTGTAGATACCGGTCTTGCACCGCTTGAAGCGTTGAGCGGCGGTTATGGAATGGCTTTTTTAGCGGGCGCCCTGCTTGCCCTCTTGGCCTCGCTGGTGGGAGCGGTGTTCCTGCGTAAATGATCCCTGACCCAAACGCAGCGAAATAAAATCGCCGCCCGGGCCCGGTAAAATACCGCAAACCTCAATGGTTCACAGTGTTCGGCAGCCTCTCAGGGTGAGCACCCTCTGTAGTGGTCAACTAATCCCGGACACGACGTTAAGTTTTTCTTCGGCGCGAGCTGGCGCCAGCCCGCCGTTGAATTGATGGGGTCGAACCCAGTTGT
>LNAP01001099.1_pt1 | contig 29268 bp, 26 predicted proteins | sample 602601 | NCBI WGS metagenome assembly LNAP01 (sample SAMN02440304, study PRJNA202911) | soil metagenome | biome: Subtropical and temperate rainforests or woodlands; isolation source: soil samples (1 kg each in a 20% v/v slurry with milli Q water) were... ... | reverse complement strand
GGCCGATAAATTCGAAACCGGACTGGTACACGTCGATCAGGGTGCCGAAGGGTTTGTCGGCGCTTTCATTCTTGGCCCGCGAGTACACCAGCGAACGCTGGGCCCGGGAGAAGGGCAGGGCGTCGCTGTCGGACTCCAGCAGGTACTGGCGGATTTCCGGGCGAATGCCTTCCACCAGGTAGCGGATATTGCCCAGGATCGGGTAGTTGCGGCGCACCGCGTGGGGGCTTTGCAGCAGGTCGAACACGCCGATCAGGCTGAGCACGCCGGTCACCAGGGTCATCGGCCAGAGCCATTCGTGTTGGATAAAGGGGAGGCTGGCGAGGGTGAAAATGACACACACGGCAAAGAATGCATAACGGCTAAGCAACGACAGGCTCATACGGTTTCCTTGGGTTCGGACTCTCTACGACCTGTAGGAGCCTGCTCCTACAAGGTTCTATTCTTTATGCGGGTTCACGGTTCAACACGGGGCCCAGCTTACGGTCGAGTTCCTTGCCGGGGCAACCGCAGAGAACCCAAGGCTCTCTTGGTATTGCAATACGTTCTCGTTTGGGTGCATTATTTGCGTTACTATATAACGTATTGATCCTGCCCAGATGCCCCGGAGGCCCTATGAAAGCTGGTATTCACCCCGACTACCGCACCGTGCTGTTCCACGATACTGCTGCCGATGTGTTTTTCCTGATCGGCTCCACGGTCGACACGGATCGCACCCACCAACACACCGATGGCAACACTTACCCTTACATGGCCCTCGACGTGTCCAGCGCGTCCCACCCGATCTACACCGGCCAGCAGCGCAAGACCCAGGTCGAAGGGCGGATTGCCGGGTTCAACAAGCGGTTTGCCTCGTTTGGCTCCAGCCCCAAGCCCGCTGAAGCCTGAACAGCAGAGGCGTCACGCCGCTGTCTGCCGGATCGGTAGCACCACCCGAAAAGTGGTGCCCCTGCCGACTTCACTGCTCACCGAGATATCCCCGTGGTGTTTCTTGACGATGCCATAGGACAGCGACAACCCCAGGCCCGTGCCTTCGCCCACCGGCTTGGTGGTGAAAAACGGGTCGAAGATTTTCTGCAGGCTGTGGGGCGCAATCCCGCAGCCGTTATCCGCCACCTCCAGCCACACCCGATCGCCCTCGACCCCATTGCTGAGGGTGATCGTGCCGCGCTCCGGGCCCATGGCCTGGGCTGCGTTGATCACCAGGTTCATCACCACCTGGTTGATTTGTGAGGCCAGGCATTCAATCTCGGGCAGGGGCTGGTAGTGCTTGATCACGTCCGCCTTGTGCTTGAGTTCACTGGCCACGATGTTCAGGGTCGAGTCGATCCCTTGCTGCAGGTTCGCCCATTGCCATTGCTCGTCGTTATCGACCCGGGAGAAGTTCTTCAGGTCTTTGACGATCTGCGTCACACGGCCGATGCCGTCCTTGGATTCGCGGATCAGGATCGGGATGTCCTCCTTGAGGAAGTCCAGGTCCAACTCGTTGCGCAAGGCGCTCAGTTGTTCAAGGCAGTCACCGGGCGCCAGGGCCGCCTCAGCCTGTTGATAGGCGTCGAGCATGCGCTGCAATTGCTTGAAGTCACTCTCCAGCGTGCCAAGGTTGGAGGTGACGAAGCCCACGGGGTTATTGATTTCGTGCGCCACCCCGGCAGCCAGTTGCCCCAGGGAGGCCAGCTTCTCCGATTGGATCAACTGGCTTTGCAGCTGCTTGCGCTCGTCGATTTCCTGCTGCAAGGCCTGGCTGGCAAGGGTCAGCGCCTCGGTGCGCTGTTCTACCAACTGCTCCAGGTGCACGGTTTTCAGGCTGGCGCGGCGGGCCATGTCCCATTTGGCCGCCAGGGTATTGGCCATCTGTTGGACTTCGATATTGTCGAAGGGCTTCTTCAGAATAAGCAGTCGATCATGGGCATTGAGGCGCGACAGCAGTTCTTCCCAGGAATAGTCCGTGTAGGCGGTACAGACCACCACTTGCAGGTCCGGGGCGACTTTCCACAGCTCTTCGATAGTCTGAGCACCGTCCCAGCCCTGGGGCATGCGCATGTCGACAAACGCCAGGGCGTAGGGTCGTGCTTGTTGCATGGCCGCACACAGTTGCTGCAAGCCTTCCTGGCCGCCGTAGGCCGAGTCGAGTTCAAAGGTCTGGGCCTGGGGTTTGGCGGCTTCGCCAAACAGCGCGCTCTCCATCTCATCCAGCGCCGCGTTCTGTTCGAGCGTCGGCATCAGGATCTTGCGAAAGTCCTCGTGGATCGAGGGGGTGTCATCAATCAGCAGAATGCGCCGGTTGTAAAGAGAGGGCATGGTCAGGTCTCGGCACGTTCAAGAGGGATAGACAAGGTAAACAGGGCGCCCTGGCCCGGCCCATCGCTGTGGGCGGTGAGACGGCCTTTCATTTCGATGGCCGCCAGGGCGCAGCTATGCAGGCCGAAGCCGTGGCCTTCCTTGCGGGTGGTGAAACCGTGGGTAAAGATCCGCGTCATGTTCTCTGCGGGAATTCCTTCGCCTTCGTCTTTTACGCTGATTTGCAGCGTATGGTCATCCAGGGGGCGGACCGTCAGGGTTATCTGGCGTGGCCGGTCGCTGAGGTTGGACATGGCGTACTTGGCGTTGCTGATCAGGTTTACCAGAATCAACAGCAAACGATGCTTATCGACCATGACCTCGGGGACTGGCTGATAGTCTTTGACCACCGTGACATGGTGGCGACTCAAGGCCCCGGAATTCATGCGCAGCGCGTCTTCGACCAGGGCGCTGATATGGACCGGTTCCAGCAGCTTGGAGGCGCCAGCATAGGACTGCTGGGTGGAGACGATGTCCTTGATGTGGTCGACGCTCTTGGTCAACTGCACCAGTTCATCGGCCATGCCTTGCTGCTCGATGGCAATCGCGTCCACCAATTGATTGAGGTATCCCGGCAACATTTTGCCCTTGTCGTCGTCCGTCAGGAAGGTGCCCAGGTCATGGGGATGCTCGTTGATCAACTGCATGGCCTTGCCCAGCCCCAGGGCCTTGCTGGCCCGCAGCTTACGGGTGACCAGGTCGGCGGACACATTCACGCTGTTGAGCACGTTGCCGACGTTGTGCAGCACATTCGTGGCAATTTCCGCCATGCCGGCCTGGCGGGCGCTGTCGAGCAGCTCGCTCTGGGCGTCCTTGAGTTCCCGGGTGCGTTCCTCGACCCGTTGTTCGAGGCTTTCGTTGACAGCCAGCAGGGCGCGGTTGACCCGGTTGATCTCGGCGAAGCTGCGTAACAGGCGAACAGCCAGGTACACCAGTACCAGCATCAATAACGTCGAAAACACCAGCAGGTAACGGTGGTACTTCTGCTCGGTCAGTTCGGCGACCCGTTGATCCTGGTCGAGTTGGTTGGTCATGACGTCCAAGTGCTCGGACAGCGGGATTGCGGCGATGCGCTCAAGCAAACTGTTGACCACCGGTTGCTCACGCAGAATCAGGGCAATGTGCTTGCTGAGAAGCTCGATAGGGCTCTGGAAATCCCCAGGCAGGTGTTCCTTGTTGATCGCCAGTTTGTTCAACCCGACAAGAATCTCTGCGGCCTTGTCATCACTGGCAACCAGCGCGAACTCAAGACTGCTGAGCAACAAGTCGTAGGTGTCGCTGGTAATGTCCTGCAACTGCAGGCGATTGTTGTCGTCCAGCAGACCGAACTGCATCTGGATATCGTCCTCGGCGTTCGGCAGGAAGGCCAGGGAGTTGCGCAGCAACGCGTTATGGGCTTTGAACTGGTCCACCAGCCGCGCTTTTTCCTCGATCGCCGCTTGATAGGTGCTCTGTGCCAATTGCCAGTTGGCTGGATCGGCATGCTGGTGCAGGTGCTCGCGCGCTTCCAACTCGGCCCAGAGGCTGTTCATCTCGTTGAGCGGCGCGACCAGCGGGTCGTAGTTGTGGGTCAGGGCGATCCGCGCCTTGAGCACCTCGCTGTCCCATTGCGCGTTCAATTGCTTGATATGGCGGATCAGGTCCCGGGACGGGGTGTAGTTGCTGCTCTGGTCAGTAGAAGACTTGATGTATAAAAAAACCAGGATCGAGGCCAGTACCACGGTGACGACACCGAGCAGTGCCAGGCTGGCGCGGCGAGTCAGCTTCATAGCGGCTTGCCCTCCCATTCGCCGGTCAGCGTCTTGAGAAACAGCGCAATCAGGGCCCTGTCATCCGCCGACGGCGTGCGCCCCAACTGGTACTTGAACATCACGTCGATCGCCTCTTCCAGAGTCTTGGCCGAGGCATCGTGAAAGTACGGGGCGGTGACGGCGACGTTACGCAGGCTGGGCACTTTGAACACATGGCGGTCTTCCTCATCCAGGGTGACCAGGTAGCGCCCCAGGTCCGCGTCCACCGGGTTGCCGCGGTCCTTGAAGTAGTCACCCAGCACGCCGAACTTCTGGTACATGTTGCCCCCGATGTTGACCCCTTGATGACAGGCAATACAACCGTACTCCTTGAAGCGCAGGTAACCCTGTTTTTCGTCATAGCTGAGGATGTCGGTGTTGCCCAGCAGGTACTGGTCGAAGCGTGAGTTGGGCGTGAGCAGGGTGCGCTCGTACGTGGCCAGGGCATTCTGCACGTTGGCGGCCGTGACGCCGTCGGGGTACGCCTGGGTGAATGCGCGTTGATATTCAGGCGCAGCGGACAGGGTCGCGACAACGGTTTGCCAGTTGTTGCCCATTTCCACGGGGCTGGTGACCACTTGGTGGACTTGCGCCTCCAGCGTGTTCACCCGGGCGTCCCAGAACTGCTTGAAGCTCAGGCTGGCATTGAACACGGTGGGCGTATTGAGCCTCACTGGCTTACCGTCGAAGCCAAGAGAGAAGGGTTTGTCATCGGCGCCGCCTTTGTCCAAGTGATGGCAACTGGCACAAGACAGGGTGTTGTTGATCGACAGGCGTGTTTCATTGAACAGTCGACGCCCCAGCTCGACCCGGTGGGCATCCAGCACTGGCAGCTCAGGCAGGGGCGTGAGTGCCTCGTTGAGCGGCGCCGCCAGCGCCACAGAGCTTCCCAGCCATCCGCCGGATACAAGGCATATGAACAATGCCGACGCGTAAAGCGGTGATGTATGCCTCAACTTCAGTTCCTTGCGAGCAGAGAGTCATTGATCCGGCATCAGATGATGTGGGCCGGTTTGCAGCAGCCGGGCAAAATCCTCGGCCGCCACGGCTTTACTGAACAGATAGCCCTGGCCCTCCTCGCAGTGCCGGGCCTTGAGGAACTCCAGTTGTTCGACGGTCTCCACGCCCTCGGCAATGATATTGAGGTCCAGGCTCTTGCCCAGGCTGATAATGGCACTGATCAGTTGCATGTCCTGGGTGTTCTCGCCCAGGCCACGAATAAACGACTGGTCGATTTTTAGCACATCGACGGGAAAGCGCCGCAGGTAACTGAGGCTGGAGTAGCCGGTGCCGAAGTCATCAATGGCCAGCCGCACCCCCATTTTTTTGATCTCGTGCAGGATGGCAACGGTGTCTTCGACGTTTTGCATCAATACACTCTCGGTAATCTCCAGCTCCAGCAGGGCGGGCGCCAACCCTGTCTGCTCGAGTATGGTCGCAAGGTTGCTGACAAAGTCGCGCTGACGGAAGTCGATAGCCGAGATGTTCACCGAGACACAAATGGGCGCCAAGCCCTGGGCTTGCCAGCGTTGCGCCTGTTCGCAAGCCTGGCGCAAGACCCACTGGCTCAAGGGCACGATCAGGCCGCTGTCTTCGGCCATGGGGATGAAGTCCGATGGGTAGACCCAGCCATGAGCCGGTCGAAACCAGCGAATCAGCGCTTCGGCGCCGACAATCCGCCCACTCTTCAAGTCCAGCTTCGGCTGATAGTGCAAGACAAACTCATCGCGCTCCAGGGCCAGGCGGATAGCGGCCTCCAGGGTCTGCTGCTGGCGCGCGATGAGGTTCATGTCTTCGATAAAGAAGCTGAAGTTGTCCGGCCCCTGTTCCTTGACGTTACGCATGGCGGTTTCCGCCTTCTTGATCAGCTCCACGGCATTGAAACTGTCATTGGGGTAAATGCTGATGCCAAGGCTGGCAGTGACACGCAGGTCATGGCCCGCCACATGGCGGGTGCGGCCCAGAGCCTTGAGGACCTTCTCGGCAATGCTTTTGGTTTGCTGGGGGTGATGAATGTCGTTGAGGATCATCACGAACTCGTCGGCGCCATAGCGGAACACCGAGTCGGATTTGCGGACCGTTGCCGCCAGGTCCTCGCCGACCTGTTGCAACACTTGATCGCCCACGGGGTGGCCCAGGGCGTTGTTGATACGCTTGAAGCGGTCCAGGCCAATAAACATCACGGCCAGTTGAGTATTGTGGCGCCGGCCCAGGGCAATGGCCTGCGTCAGTCGGTCGCCGAGCAACGTGCTGTTGGGCAGGCCGGTGAGGGCATCGTATTGCAGCAGGTGCGAGACCTTGAGCAGTTCCTGGACCCGTTCTTCGATCGTGCGCTCCAGGTTCGACACCTTGAGCAGCGCATCCTGTGCCAACTGCCATTTCCAGGTCAGGGCACTGGCCATCTGACGGATTTCCAGATGGTCGAAGGGTTTTTTCAGGATCAGCAACTGATCGCTGAACTTCAGGCGCGCTTCAATCGCTTCGAAGGAGTAGTCGGAATAGGCGGTACACAGGGCGATTTGCAGGTTGGAGTCGATGTTCCACAGCTGCTCGATGGTCTCCAGGCCATCCCACCCCGGCGGCATGCGCATGTCGATGAACGCCAGGGCGTATGGCGCGCCGTCAGCCAGCGCCTGGCTCACCAACGCCAGGGCTTCCTGGCCCTGGTAGGCGGAGTCCAGGGTGTAGCGCTGGTGAACCGCGGGTGCCGTACCGAACAGGCTTTGCTCGATACTTTCCAGCGTCTGGTCAGCGATGGCCTCGGCACAGAGGATTTTGCGGAAGTCCTGATGGATAGAGGCCGTATCGTCGACGATCAGAATGCGTCGGTTTGCATGTTTAGGGCGCTGGCTCATGACCCGGACCCATCGGCATGCAACAACATGGAGGGGTGCATAAGGATTCCTTTCCGCAACGGGTGAGAGGAGTGAGTCAATTGCTGACTCTATGTACAAGCGTAGTCGGCTCCCTTGAATTAGTCGGCCAGTTGGCGTCAAATCAACGGCAGCTCACCCTTTGACGTAGAGCGCTGATTGCCTGGGCAAGCACCGCGCAGTCAACGGCAGGTGCAAGGGTTAAATCTAGTTCAAGTTTGAGTAGGTGTCGCCATGGATGAGCAACTCGCTACAACTTCTCCCTACAGGCCCACGGTTTTGCTGGTCGATGATGAAGAGTCGATCCTCAACAGCCTGCGCCGCCTGCTGCGCGGTCAGCCTTATGACGTCTTATTGGCCGGCAGCGGTGCCCAGGCGCTGGAAATCATGGCGGCCCAACCCGTGGACCTGGTCATGACCGATGCCCGGATGCCGGCCATGGACGGGGCGACGTTGCTGGCCGAAACCCATCGCCTGTACCCGGCGACGTCGCGCATCCTGCTGACGGGCTACGCCGACCTGACGATGATCATCAAGGCCATCAACGAGGGGCAGATCCACCGCTATATCAGCAAGCCGTGGAACGATGATGAACTGCTCCTGATCCTGCGCCAGTCCCTGGAGCATCAGTTTTCCGATCGCGAAAGGCTGCGCCTGGAGCAACTGACCCGCGAACAGAACGATCAACTCAAGGCGCTCAATGCCACCCTGGAAAAGCGCGTCCTATCGCGCACCAGCGAGCTGCAACAGACCGCCGACATGCTTGACCTGGCCTACGATGAACTCAAACGCAGCTACGTGACCGGCACCGAAGTCTTTTCCCTGCTGGCCAACCTGCGCCTGCCCAAGGAGAAACAGACCAACCGCCCATTGATCGAGCTAATCCGGGTGTACTGCCGAGCCCAGTCGATGGATGAGTCCAGTGTGCGCGACCTGACCATGGCTGCGGCGCTGTACAACGTCGGCAAGTTGAGCTGGACCGACAGGATGATGATCGCTCCCGCCGACCTGTTGCACAGCACCGACCGCGAGCTGTATCGCACCTACCCGACCCAAAGCGAATCGCTGCTGATGACTCTGGAGCCGATGAAGGATGCGGCGCGCATCATCCGCCATCACCAGGAACGCTGGGACGGCAGTGGTTTCCCCGACCACCTCAAGGGCGATGGGATTCCGTTTGGCTCGCGTTTGCTGAAGTTGGCGGTGGACTTTATCGAATTGCAGCGCGGCTTGATTCTGGAGCGGCAGATGAACAGCGACGAAGCGCTGCTGTACATCCGCAAATACGCCGGGCGCCTGTATGACCCGGATATGGTGGAAGACTTCGTCCAGGCCTGTGCGGCCTTCCTCAGCGACGTGACCCTGGGCGACCCGACGGTCAAGGTGCTTGGCACGCGGGAATTGGCCGAAGGCATGATCCTGGCGCGCAATCTCAATGCCGACAACGGCATGCTGTTGCTCAACGCCGGCAAGGTGCTGAACCTGCCGCTGGTGGACAAGCTGATCGCCTTTGAAGCGATGGAAGGCGCCAAGTACAGCGTGTTCATCAAGGAGCCTGACGAACCGCTCCCCGCTCAATAAAAAATCACACAACCTGTGGCAAGGGGGCGACCAGCCTTGTTGTGGCGAGCGGGCTTGCCACAACAAACCCGTCATCACAAAAAATCGGCCACAAAGCTGGCAGCGCAGCGCAGGGTCGTGTGATCCTTTGCGGCCTTTACTCCAAGGCGTTTATTTCATGTCCCAGACCATCCGTATCGCCGCCGCCCTGTTGATCGGCAGCGACGGCCAGACCCTGCTGGTGCGCAAGCGCGGCACCCAGGCGTTTATGCAGCCGGGCGGCAAGATCGACGCGGGCGAACAACCGGTGCAGGCCCTGGCGCGTGAGCTGTACGAAGAGCTGGGGCTGCGTATCGACTCGGCCCAGGCACACTACCTGGGCCACTTCTCGGCGCCGGCGGCTAACGAGCCGGGGTTTACCGTGGCGGCCGAGCTGTTTGAAGTGCGTATCGACGTGCCGGTAACGCCCGCTGCCGAGATCGAAGAAGTGTGCTGGATCGACCCGGCCGGCGACGGCGGCCTGCAGCTGGCGCCCTTGACACGTGACTTGATCCTGCCGTTTTATCGAGCATCGCTGACCACTACTGCCTGAACTGTCGGGCGCAAAGGACTGAGCCGTGATCCCCCTCAATGAACTGCTGATTTTTGCCGCCGCCTCGCTGCTGCTGGTACTCACGCCCGGGCCGAACATGATCTACCTGATCTCCCGCTCGATCTGCCAGGGCCGCAAGGCCGGGGTCACGTCGTTGCTGGGGGTGGTCGCAGGTTTTTTTGTGCACCTGTTCGCCGCGGCTGCCGGGTTGACCGCAGTGTTTCTCACGGTGCCGGTGGCCTACGAAGTGCTGAAGTGGGCCGGCGCGCTGTACCTGCTATGGCTGGCCTGGCAAGCAGTGAAACCGGGCGCCCGTTCGCCGTTCGAGGCCCAGCAACTGCCCGCCGACTCGCCGCGCAAGCTGGTGACCATGGGCTTTCTGACCAGCGCCCTGAACCCGAAAATCGCGGTGTTCTACCTGTCGGTATTCCCGCAGTTCATCACCCCGGAGCACGGTTCGGTCTTCACCCAGAGCCTGATGCTCGGCTTTACCCAGATCAGCGTCAGCTTTGTGGTCAACCTGCTGATCTCGCTGTGCGCCGCGAGCATCGCCGCCTGGTTTATCCACAACCCCACGTGGCTGGCGGTGCAGCGTTATTTCATGGGGTTTGTGCTGGCCGCCCTGGCGGTGCGCCTGATGCTGGAGCAACGGCGCAGCGCGTGAGCAATCAACGGACTGCGCTGACCCCATCCAGGGTCGAAAACGAGGTGTCCTTGGCCGTCAGCAAAAAGTCGCGCATGTACGGCGCATCCAGCATATCCGCGCGGATCCCGGCGTACAGCGTGGCAAACAGGCCCTTCTCGCCCAACCGCTTGGCCTTCACATAACCCCGCGAGCTGTACTCGTGCAGCGCCCAGTGGGGCATGCCACATACGCCGCGTCCGCTGGCCACCAACTGCATCATCATCACCGTCAGCTCCGAGGTACGGACCTGGGCCGGCTCGACGTCGGCCGGTTCCAGGAAACGGGTGAAGATGTCCAGGCGGTCGCGCTCCACCGGGTAGGTGATCAGGGTTTCGCTGAGCAGATCCTCGGGCACGATGTACGGCTTATTGGCCAGGGCGTGCTGGTTGGCCACGGCGAGCATCGCTTCGTAGGTGAACAACGGCACATAGGTGATGCCCGCCAGCTCCAGCGGGTCGGAGGTCACTACCAGGTCCAGGTCGCCACGGGCCAGGGCTGGCAGCGGGGCGAAGGCAAAGCCGGAAGCCAGGTCCAGCTCGACTTCCGGCCAGGCATCGCGGAACTGGTCGATGGTCGGCATCAGCCACTGGAAGCAGCTGTGGCACTCGATAGCCATATGCAGGCGTCCGGCGGTGCCGCCGGCCAGGCGTGCGATATCCCGTTCGGCACCGCGCAGCAGCGGCAGGGTGGCGTCCGCCAGTTGCAGCAGGCGCAGGCCGGCGCTGGTGAAGCGTACCGGTTTGGTCTTGCGCACAAACAGCGGCATGCCCATGCGCTCTTCCAGCTCTTTGAACTGGTGGGACAGTGCCGACTGGGTCAGGTGCAGGCGCTCGGCGGCTTCCACCAGGCTGTCGGCTTCGCGCAAGGCGTGCAGGGTCTTGAGATGACGGATTTCGAGCACAGGCTCTCCATGAAGATAATTTGTGACAAGTTCGGATAGCGTGAGTTTGTCTCATGTTGCCAAATCTGTCGACCATGACCGCTGGGCGCTCTTCATCAAACTGTCACGTAACTGTGGCAGCGCGCTTGAACAAACTTCATCAGACTCGCGCTCTACTGGGGTTCTGCGTTTCGGTGTTTTTCATGCGCGTGTTGCTTTTACTGGCCGCCTTATTGTTCGGCCTGCCGTCTTTTGCGGCTTCTCGATGTGATGTCAATGTCCCGACTGAGCGGGTCGACCTGGACCAGGTGAGCCTGGCGTACCAGAGCATTGGTCGTGCCTCCGATCCGGCCTTGTTGCTGGTGATGGGGCTGGGCGGGCAGTTGATCCACTGGCCGGACGAAGTGGTGGTCGCCCTGTGCCAACAGGGTTTTCGGGTGATCCGCTACGACAACCGTGACGTTGGCCTGTCCACCTGGCGCCAGGCGCCCGCCAGAGCCAACCTGACCTTTGAAGTGCTGCGCTACAAACTGGGCCTGCCGGTGGCTGCGCCCTACACCTTGACTGACATGGCCGATGACGCGCTGGGGTTGATGGATGCGCTGCAGGTGCGCCAGTTCCATGTGTTGGGTGCGAGCATGGGCGGGATGATCGCCCAGCACTTGGCGGCCATGGCCCCGCAGCGCGTGGAAAGCCTGACCCTGATCATGACCAGCTCCGGCGCCGAAGGCCTGCCCGCGCCGAATGCTGCGCTGGTGCAACTGTTGTCACGGCGCAGCGCACCCAACCGCGAAGTGGCCCTGGAGCAGCAAGCCGATTTGCTCGCGGCCCTGGGCAGCCCTGAGGTCAAGGATGATCGCCAGGCCTTGCTGCAGCAGGCGGCGCAGTCCTACGACCGGGCATTCAACCCCGAGGGCGTGAAGCGCCAGATCATGGCGATCCTCGCCGAACCGAGCCGGGTGGCCCTGCTCAACCAGCTGCGCGTGCCGACCCTGGTGGTGCATGGCACCGCCGATCCGCTGCTGCCGGTGATGCACGGCGTACACCTGGCCGCGCATATCCAGGGCAGCCAATTGAAGCTGATCCCGGGCCTGGCCCATCGTTTCCAGGAAGCCTTCAAGGCGCCGTTGCTGGCGGCGGTGCTGCCCTACCTGCAAAGCCATCGCGAAGACACCTCGCACTGGGCGCAGATCGATCCGCTGCCCGCGCCGAACCTGCTCTGACCTAGGCTTGCGTAGGAGCCAGGCTTGCCGGCGATTGGGGCAATGCGGTGTGTCTGATGCACCGCTATCGCGGGCAAGCCTCGCTCCTACAAGTCCGTGGTGGCCTTGGCTTCTGTAGGAGCCAGGCTTGCCGGCGATTGGGGCTATGCGGTGTGTCTGAGGTACCGCTATCGCGGGCAAGCCTCGCTCCTACAGGTCCGTGGTGGCCTTGGTTCTAGGTGACGGGGGGGTATCAGCGGACGATCTTGTCGACCTGGATCCCGAGTTTTTTCAGGCGGTACCAGAAGCTGCGTTCGGAAATGCCGATCAACTGCGCGGCGGCGGCCTGCACGCCGTTGCTCTGTTGCAGGGCGGCGAGGATGTAGGCCTTCTCCACTTCGGCCAGGGCCGCGTCCAGGTCGCTGGGCACGCTGAGGCTGTCGCCGGGCAGGGCGCTGGCCCCGGCGTTCAGCGGTGGTGAGCTGAACAGATAACCCGGCAGGTCGCTTTCCTCGATCACCGCGCCCGCGGCGACGATGGTCGCGCGTTCGACGCAGTTCTGCAGTTCGCGGATATTCCCCGGCCAGGCGTAGTTGGCCATGGCCTGCAAGGCCTGCGGGCTGAAACCGGTGATGCGTTTGCCGGCGGTGGCGCCCAGGGTGTGGGCGAAGTGCCGGGCCAGGGGCGCGATGTCCTCGACCCGCTCGCGCAGGGCGGGCAGCGGGATCGGGAAGACATTGAGGCGGTAATACAGGTCTTCGCGAAACTCCTTGTTGGCCACCGCCTCCAGCAGGTTCTTGTTGGTGGCGGCAATCACCCGCACATCGACCTTGCGCTCGCGCGGGTCGCCCACCGGTTCGATCACCCGCTCCTGCAAGGCGCGCAGGATCTTCGCCTGCAGGGCCAGCGGCATGTCGCCGACCTCATCGAGAAACAGCGTGCCCTTGTCCGCCTGCTGAAAGCGCCCGACCCGGTCCGCCACGGCGCCGGTGAAGGCGCCCTTGCGATGGCCGAACATTTCGCTTTCCAGCAGGCCTTCGGGGATCGCCGCGCAGTTGACCGCGACAAAGGGTTTGTTGGCGCGGTTGCCGTGCTGGTGGATGGCCCGGGCGACCATCTCCTTGCCGGTGCCGCTTTCGCCGGTCAGCAGGATGGTGGCGTTGCTTTCGCGCACCGAGTCCACCGCTTGCAGGACCCGGCGGAAGGTCGGGCTGTCGCCCACCAGGCTGTCGATCTGCCGGTGCTCGTCGAGCTCGGCGCGCATGCGCTGGTTATCCTTGAGGATGTCGCGAAACTGCAGGGCCTTGCTGACGGTGATGTCCAGTTCGTCGATGTCGAAGGGCTTGGCAATGTAGTCGTAGGCGCCGTTGCGCATCGACTGCACGGCGTTTTTCACCGTGCTGTAGGCGGTCATGACGATCACCGGGATCTGCGGGTAGCGCTGCTTGACCTCGGCCAGCAGCTGCGGGCCGTCCATGCCGGGCATGCGCCAGTCGCTGATCACCAGGTCGATCTCTTCCTGTTCCAGCACCTTGAGCGCGTGCAGGCCATTGCCGGCGGTGAACACCTGGATACCGTCCTGGCTCAGCGCCGAGGACAGCAGGTCGCAGAGTTTGGGCTCGTCGTCGACCACCAGCAGGTTATGCGTCATGGCTGGGCCTTTTGCTCATTTTCATCATCCTCTTCGTCATCCTCACCCTTGGCCGGAATGTACAGGCTGAAGGTGGCGCCGGCATCTATTTCGCTGCTGCATTCGATGTGCCCGTCATGGTTTTCCATGATCGAGAACACCTTGGCCAGGCCCAGCCCGGTGCCCGAGGCCTTGGTGGTGACGAAGGGGGTGAAGATGCGTTCGAGCATGTCCGGCTCGATGCCCTGGCCGGTGTCGGTGACCCGCAGGATGGTGTGCTCGGCGTCCTGGGCGATGCCCAGGGTCAGGCGCCCGCCCGCGGGCATGGCGTCGATGGCGTTGAGGATCAGGTTCAGGCAGGCCTGCTTGAGCTGGCGCGCGTCGGCGTAGAGGGTCGCGCCCGGCGCCTGGTCGTCGATCTGCGCGTCGATCTTGTGGCTGGCCAGTTCCGGCTCGCAGAAGCCGATCAGCTCCTCCACCAGCGGCCGCGCCAGCAGGGTCGAGCGGATCGGCGCGCTGGGCTTGGCGAAGTCGAGGAAGTCGGTGATCAGGTCGTTGATCCGGCTGACTTCGCTGATCACGTATTCCAGGTGACGCTTGTCGCCTTCGGGCAGATCCGCACGGCGGTGCAGCAGTTGGGTGGCGGTCTTGATGATGCCCAGGGGGTTGCGGATCTCGTGGGCCAGGCCCATGGCCACTTCGCCCAGGGCGTGCAGGCGGTCGCGACGGCGCAACTGGGCTTCCAGATGCTGCAGTTCGCCCAGGCGTTCGCTCATGTGGTTGAAGGTGCTGCTCAGCTCTGCCAGTTCGTCGCCGCCAATCACCGGCACCCGTTGCCGGTAGTCACCGGCAATCACCGCCTGGACCCCCTTGGACAAACCGCGCAGGGGCATGGTCAGGCGTTTCGACACCAGCCAGCCGACGGCCAGCGACGCTGCCGAGCTGAGCAGGAAGATCAGGATGAACAGGTTGCTCTGGTTGACCAGCCCCACCAGGCTGCTGTGGCGCAGCAGGCCGCTGAAAATCACCCCCACCAGTTCGCCGCTGTCGTTGAAGATCGGCCGGTACAGCCCGCTGTAGCGGCTGGTGAACTGCTCCGTGGGCTGGCGGGTGTCGCGCAGGATGTTCTCGATCTTTTCCGGCACCTGGGTCGGGTGGTCCTCGAAACGCTGGGTGGCGAAGATCTCGGCGAAGTCGTTGGCCTTGGCCAGGTACAGGCGCAGGTCGAGGGAGTGCACGTCGGCCACGCTGGTGAGGAAGCTGGCGTCCAGGTAGGTGGCGATCAGCAGCTGGTAGTCGATGCCGTCGAGGGTGGTCTGGAAGGTCGAGACCACCGCGCCGGTGGCCACGCCGCCGACCTGCAGGGTCTGTAGCACGGCGTTATGGGCCAGGCTGATCTGTCCGACGATATCGTCGGCGGCGGTGCTGAACACCACCTGGTGGTCGCGCTTGCGGATCAATGCCACTACATCAATGCCCATGGAGTCGGCGATGTCGGCGGTGAGCTTGTCGTGCTTGGCTGCGTTGCGGTCGGTGGGCGGCCTGGCATAACGCAGGAACAGCTGGGCGATGCGCGCGTTGTCGCGCAGGGTCTCGGTGATTTCGTCCTCGACGATCTTGGTCGATTCCTGCAGCCAGATGCGCACGTTGCTGTCGAAGATCTGCGACAGGGTGGTGGCCGCCAGCTCGGCGGCGATCATCGTGGGGATCACGCTGACCATCCAGAACGCCAGCACCAGCTTGCGCTGCAGGCTCCAGCGGGAGATGGCGAAAGGGCGAGGGGTGCGGAGGTCTTTTCTGGTCATGAACTTTCGCTTAGTGCAGCGGCCATGGCGGGGTCGGTGCGATCCGGCCGGAGAACATATTTCAGCCCTTTGAGCAGGGTGTCGAGCAGCGGATTGCGATGCTGGAAGAACAGGCTGTTGCCGGTGAAGCTACAACCCAGGCGCAGCTTGCTGGCGTACCCGGCCTGGCCGCATTCGTAGAGCGCGATCCGGTGCTGGATACAGTAGTCGACATTGGCCATCCAACTGCGCAAATACAGGTTGTGCTCACGGCTGATCTCCAGGTCGTGGGCGAAGAATTTGTCGATCAGCCGGTGCTCGTCCAGCAGCACCAGGTTGAAGGCCACCAGTTGTTGGTCGACCCAGTACAGCACGCAGGCGGCACGCTCTCCCAAGTGCTGGAGGATACCGGTGAAGTAGGGCGCGGGTAAGCGTTCGAATTGCAGGTCGCTGCGCCGCAGGGTGGCTTCATACAGGCGCATGACCTGGGGCAGGACGTCGTCGATGTTGCGTCGCCATTCGATCCGCGGCCCGGGCGCACGCAACTTGCGGCGCAGGTCCTTGCGCGTGGATTTGCCCAGGGTGCCGAGGTAGGCATCCGGGGAGCCGAAGGGCACCGGCAGCAGGGCGCTGGGCAGGCTGGGCATGGCTTGCAGGCCGAATGCCTGGCAGCTGGCGGCCCATTGCCGGTCCTGGCTGGCGGCATCCTTGACCGCCAGCAGGCCGATGCCCTGGGCGTCGGCGTCGCGCCGGGCCAGGTGCAGCAGTTGCCCGAGCAGGGCCTGGCGGCGCACCGCGGGGATATGGCTGGCGGTGCCGGCGTGGCACTGTTCGGCCACCGGCGAACCGATGGCGTACAGCGGCAGTTGCAGCAGCCCCGGCCACCAGCGTTGCAGGCGTTCGCTCAGGCGCTTGGCCGGGCCCGAGACGGTGGTGTCCAGGCGATAGTGGGTGGTGAAGGCCGGGGCGGCGGCCACCAGCTTCTCGTCTTCGAACACCGCCAGGTAGCGCCAGGTGAAGTCCTCGATGCCGGCGTCCTGTACTGCCAGGTAATAGTCCCAATTCTCCAGGGCACCGGGAAAACAATCGTTCCAGGCGCTGCGGTCGATGGCCTGGATGCTCGAAAAGACTTGGCTGGTGATCACGTGCGGTCCTTGAATCAGGCGAACTGGCGCTGGTCGTCATACACCGCGGGCCGCGGGCCCGCCTGGCGTTCGATGAAGTCCGCGCTCAACTCCACCACCCGGCGGTACTGCAGGTCGACGGTGATCATGTGGTAGCAGTTGTCGAGCAGCACCTTGACCACCGGGCCGCCGAGCTTGCGCTCGACATAGTCGGCGTTCCAGCGGCTGGTGATGTCGTCCTCGATGGAGTGCAGCACCAGCGCCGGGGTGGTGATCGACGGCATGCGTTTTTTCACCACCGCGTTCATCCGGTGCAGCTCGCGCACGGTCACCCCTTCCATGGTCAGCAGGCCGGCGCTGCTGCTTTCGCCGGCCTTCATCTGCCGCTCGACCACCGCCCGCAGGCGCTTGTTCTTGATGCCGTACGGCGGCTTCTCCTCGAAGCTGCAGATGTGCACGCCGAACGGAATCTTCATCAGCAGCGGGGTGAGGAACGCCAGCTTGTTGATGCTCCAGCCGTCGTACTTGAGGGTGGTCGAATACATCAGCAGGCCGCTGACCTGCCCCGGGTGTTCCGAGGCCAGGTACATGGACATGACGGCGCCCATCGACAGGCCGCCGACGAACACCTGCCGGTGACGCTGACGGATGCCGACGAAGGTCCGGCGCACGCCCTCGTACCAGTCCTGCCAGCCGGTGGCCTGCAGGTCGGCGTTGTTGCCGCAATGCCCGGCCAGGGTCGGCACGTACACCGTGCACCCGGCCTGGGCCAGGCCGGCGGCCACCCGACGCAGTTCCGTCGGGGTGCCGGTGAGGCCGTGGATCAACAACACCGCGACCTCGCCATTGCCGAGGATGAAGCCGGCGTCGCCCTGGCCCAGGTCGATGCCGGCGCCCGGATCGATCTGTGCTGTCATCGTTTCATGGCCCGGTCCAGCAGACGGTCGAGCAGGGCGATGCCGAGGTCGATCTCCGCGTAGCTGATTTCCAGCGAGGGGGCCAGGGTGATGACGTTCTTGTAGTAGCCGCCGACATCGAGAATCAGCCCCAGGCGCTGGCCATTGATCTCGATGTCGCCCTTCATGCCTTCCTCGACCATGTAGTCCAGGGTCGCCTTGTCCGGAGTGAAGCCGTCGCTGGTGCAGATCTCGCAGCGCAGCGCCAGGCCCAGGCCGTCGACGTCGCCGATGATCGGGTAGCGCTTTTGCAGGTCCTGCAGGCCGGCCAGGAAGTACTTGCCCTTCTCCATGACCATCGCGCCGTAGTCGATCTCGCTGGTCATCTTGAACATTTCCAGGCCCACCGCGGTGCCCAGCGGGTTGGAGGCGAAGGTGGAGTGGGTCGAACCCGGCGGGAACACCTTGGGGTTGATCAGCTCTTCGCGGGCCCAGATGCCGCCCAGGGGGTTGAGGCCGTTGGTCAGGGCCTTGCCGAAGACGATCACGTCCGGCTTGACGTCGAAGTGCTCGATCGACCACAGCTTGCCGGTGCGGTAGAAGCCCATCTGGATCTCGTCGACCACCATCAGGATGCCGTGCTGGTCGAGCACATGCTTGAGCTCGCTGTAGAAGTTCATCGGCGGGATCACGTAGCCGCCGGTGCCCTGGATCGGCTCGACGTAGAAGGCGGCGTATTCGCTCTGGCCGACTTTCGGGTCCCACACGCCGTTGTATTCAGTCTCGAACAGCCGGGCGAACTGCTGCACGCAGTGGCTGCCGTACTCTTCCTTGGTCATGCCCTTGGGGCCGCGGAAGTGGTAGGGGAAGGGAATGAAGTTGGCGCGCTCGCCGAAGTGGCCGTAGCGGCGACGGTAGCGGTAGCTGGAGGTGATCGACGAAGCGCCGAGGGTACGACCGTGGTAGCCGCCCTCGAAAGCAAACATCAGGCTCTTGCCATTGGTGGCGTTGCGCACGACTTTCAGCGAGTCCTCGATGGACTGCGAGCCGCCGACGTTGAAGTGCACGCGGCCGTCGAGGCCGAACTTCTTCTTGGCATCCACCGCGATCATTTCCGAGAGCTCGATCTTGCCCTTGTGCAGGTACTGGCTGGCGATCTGCGGCAGGGTGTCGATCTGTTGCTTGAGGGCATTGTTCAGGCGCGGGTTGGCATAACCGAAGTTCACCGCCGAGTACCACATCTGCAGGTCGAGGTAGGCCTGGTCGCTGGTGTCCCAGACGTAGGAGCCCTCGCAGCGGCTGAAGATCCGTGGCGGCTCGATGTAGTGGACGGTGTCGCCGTAGGAGCAGTACTTGGCTTCTTTTTCCAGAAGCACCTGGTCTTCTGCGGTTGCGATACGAATGTCAGACATGATGGAAGAGTTCCTGAGTGGGTACGCAATGTTCGGTGGTGTTGTCGAGGGCGAAGGCGCCGGCGTTGGCCGCTTCGTTGGGCAGCAGGGCCAGCAGTGCCGGCAGTTCGGCGAAGGAGTCGAAGGTCGCGTGGGGGATGGCGTTGCGTTGGCAGTACTCGGCCAGGCGGCCCTTGGCGAAGACGAAGTCGGCGCTGGCGGCCACGCACATGTCGGACTGGCCGTCGCCGATCACCAGCACCCGCTTGCCCTTGGGCGTGGATTTGCATTTGCAGTTGCCGGATGCGGCGCGGCAGGCGTCGCTGGCGTGCGGGAAGTCGATGCGCCAGCTGTTCTGGTCGACCTGGCGCAGACGGTTGGCGAGGATCGGCAGCAGGCTCACGTAGTGGCGCGCGAGGATCCGCGCGATGCCTTGCTCGATGCCGTCGCTGACCACTTCCAGGGACGCGCCCAGGCCGATCACGTGATCGACGAAGTCGGGAAAGTCGGGATCGATCTCGACGCTGTCGAAACAGGCCAGCAGTTCGGCGGGCGAGGCCTTGACCAGCGCCAGTTGGCGGCTGAGGCATTCCCGGGAGCCGATATGGCCGTCCAGCCATTGTTGCTCGATGTCTTCCCAGCTCGGGTCGGCGAAGCGTTGGAGGACGTTGTCGATCACGTCGGTGCGGGTGATGGTCCCGTCGAAGTCACACACGATATGCCAGTGCATCATCTGCAGTTACCTGTTGGAGAGGAGCGCACTTTGCGCATGCCAGGCACTGGAGCAGGGACTGTGCCAACTGCCTTCGGCCCAGGCGGGCCGGGCTCTGCGCGGGAAAAAGGCGTTCGGTGGGGTGGCTGGAGCTACAAATTTTGTAGCTCGCTACAAACAACATCAGTGCTTGCAGGGAAGGGGCGGGGTGGTGATTGATGCGCGCATCTTCACTCCAGGAAACCCGCGCCATGTTCAGCTTCACACGCTCCGCCCTGCTTGCCGTCCTGCTGTCGCTAGGGGCTGCCTGCGGGGCTTTCGCCGAGGAGGGGGGCCAGGATGGATTGAGCGGTTCGCTGGGCCTGGGCATCGGCTACCAGCCCCATGACCCCAGCGGCAGCCGGCATGACACCGTGCCCTTGCCCTATGTCGATCTGGAGTGGGGCGATGTCAGCCTCGACACCGACGACGGCCTGACCTGGGATGCCTTCAAGGGCAATGGTTTCAGCGCCGGGCCCTATATCAACTATTTGCCGGGACGTAACGCCAACGGCTCGCTGCGCGGCCTGCGGGACGTGCCGAACATGGCCGATGTCGGCGGCTACATCCAGTACGCGCCGGACGACTTCTGGCGTCTGTTCGCCTCCCTCGGCAGCGCGGTGGCTGCGGGCGAGGGCCAGGGAGGCCTGCTGGGCAAGGTCGGCGGTGAAATCGGTTATCCCCTGGGCCTGGGAATCATCGGCAGCAACAACCTCACCGCGCATTTCGCCGACGCCCGGCAGACCCAGACCTTCTTTGGCATCAGCGACGCCGAGGCCCAGGCCACGGGCATCGGCCGCTACAGCGCCGGCGGCGGTTTGCAGAACCTGACCCTGACCCAGAACCTGCAGGTGCCCCTGGGCGGCAACTGGTCGTGGATGACCAGCGCCAGCTGGATTCACCTGACGGGTTCGGCGGCCGACAGCACCCTGGTGCGCGAGCGCGGCGAAGTGAATCAGGGCCAGGTCCAGACCGCCCTCAGCTACCAGTTCTGAGGCCCGCCAAGGCCTTATCGCCGGGCTTGCGGGGCGTGCTCCAGGTCGTCATCGCGGGCAAGCCTCGCTCCTACAAAAACGGGGCGGAATAGCTCTGCCGGCATGCGCTGTTTCTGTAGGAGCGAGGCTTGCCCGCGATCCAGGCGCCGCGCAGTGCCTGAAACACCGCGTTATCGTTCATCGCGAGCAAGCTTCGCTCCTACAAAAACGGGGCGGAATACCTCTACCGGCATGCGCTGTTTCTGTAGGAGCGAGGCTTGCCCGCGATCCAGGCGCTGCGCAGTGCCTGAAACACCGCGTTATCGTTCATCGCGAGCAAGCCTCGCTCCTACAAAAGCGCGGCTGAACACCTCTGCCGGCATGCGCTGTTTCTGTAGGAGCGAGGCTTGCCCGCGATCCAGGCGCCGCGGGGTGTCTGAAACACCGCGTCAGCATTCATCGCGAGCAAGCATCGCTCCTGCAGTGGAGGAATTGGTCCACCCTTTGCACTGGCAGCCATGAACCCACTTTTCAGGAAGTTCTTCATGGCTCGTCCCGCTTATCGCCTGCTCGCCCATTCGCTGTGGGACATCGTCCCGATCCTGATGGCCCTGGCGCATTTTTCCTTCGTGCTCTGGCTGGTGCTGGCCTTTCACAGTCTGTCCTGGTGGGTGATCCTGCCGGCGGCGCTGCTGTATGCGGTCAGCCTGTCGTGGAGCATCAACAGCATCTCCCACAACCAGATCCACAACGCCTATTTCAGCCTGCCGTGGCTGAACCGCGCCTTCGACCTGCTGCTGTCGGTGACCATCGGTTTTTCCCAGACCCTGTACCGCGATATCCATAACCGCCATCACCGTGGCAACTCGGATCGGCCCGGGACGGACGGCACCACGGTCGACCCGCTGTCGATCTACCTGCATGGCCGCAATGGCCAGCCAGACAATGTCTGGGCTTACACCTTCCTGAGTTTTTTCCGCGACGACCCCAAGGCCATCTACCAGGAAATGCAGCGCAAGCGCCCGGCGGACGCGCGTTGGGTCAAGGTGGAAATCGGCGTGACAGTGCTGGCCTATGTGGCGCTGGCGCTATACGACTGGCATGCGCTGCTGGTGCTGCTGCCGTTCTGGTACCTGGGACAGTCGCTGTCTTCGCTCAACGGCTACTACGAGCACCTGGGCGGCAACCCGGACCTGCCGATCGCCTGGGGCGTGAGTTCCTACAGCCGGCTCTACAACCTGATCTGGATGAACAACGGCTACCACGCCGAACACCACTACCGGCCGAAGATGCACTGGACCCGGGTCAAGGCCTTCCACCGCGAGATCCGCGAACAGCAGCGGGCGGCGGGGGTGAAGGTAATTCCCGTGGCCCATGGCCTGGGTTTCTTGCTGAAACACCCGAAGCCCTGACACCCGCGCACCTGTAGCCGCTGCCGAGCCTGCGAGGCTGCGATCGACAGCGAAGCGGGCGCAGGATCTTGAGATCGCTGAAGGCCTTCGGCCTTATCGCAGCCTGCGGCAGCGGCTACATAAAGCCCTTCAGGCTTCCTCGCCCTCGGCCAGCAGGGCGATCCCGCCGATGATCACCAGCACGCCGACCCAGTGCAGCAGGCTGATCTGCTCGCCCAGGCCCAGCCACGAGCCGAGCAACACCACCACGAACACCAGCGAACTCAGGGGGAAGGCCAGGGACAGGCTGCTGCGCCGCAGGATCAGCATCCATACGAAGAAGGCGCCGATGTAGCAGGCGATCGCCAGCAGCACTCCCGGGTTGACCGCCACCGCGGCCAGCCATTGCAGGTTGAAATCCATCTGGCCCAGCTGGTCGCCACCGACCTTGGTAGCGATCTGGCCGGCGCTTTCGAAGCCGATCAGCAGGGCCCAGAGCACCAGGGTGCCGAGGCGCCCGTGGAGCCAGCCGTGAGTCTGTGCAGTCATACCGTCTTTCCTTGTGAAGCGTTGAAGGGGGCTCAGGTGCTGGCGACGCACACCAGCATCACGCCGAGGGTGATGACCAGGGTGCCCAGCCAGCGCCGGCGGCTGACGTTCTCGCCGAGGATCAGCTTGCCGGCCAGGACCACGCCGCAATAGGCCAGGGCCGCGGCCGGGAACAGCAGGCTCAGCGGCGCCCGGGACAAGGCTTCGAGCCAGACGAAAAACTCGATCACATAGGCGCCGATGCCGCACCACAACAGCGGCGCGTTGAACACCTGGCCCCAGAAGGCGTTCAGGCGAAAACCGCCTTCCAGCTCCGGCAGGCGGTCCAGGCCGAGCTTGAAACAGAGCTGGCCGATCACGTCGAGGACGATGGAAAAGGCCACCAGCAAGACAACGGTCAGGGTCACGGGAACAGCTCCTCGAACAGCGCCATCAAGGCTTCGTTGGTGGTCGCATTGCGCAGCAGGTCGGCCTCGCTCCAGCGTTCGGCCGGAGGCTGGTCGGAGCGCGCTTCCCAGCGCTTGAAGGCGTTGCTGAAGGCCGGCGCGGCGAACTCGCCACAGACGTCGATACCGAGGATGCGCTTGCGCGCGGCCAGGCTGCGCAGGGCTTGCAGCAGGTGGCTCAGGCGCATGCCGCCCTGGTCCCAGTTGGTCGCGGCGTCGGCGCTGGCCAGCACGTCCTTGTCGATGGTGATCCAGATCGCCTGGGTCGGCAGGCTGTCGATCATCTGCTCGAGGAAGGCAGGCCAGTCGAGCCCGGCCAGGTTGCGCCAGTGCAGGTGGTTTTCCTGCTGCTGGTGCCCGGCGCCGTCGCCGACCCGGCCCCAGACCTTGGAGGGCGCGTGCTGCCAGGGAAACAGCTGCAACTTGCCGCGTCGCAGCGCCTTGAGGTTGCCGCCGCGCAGCTGCGGGTTGTGCAGGTCGTCGCTGCACGGCCCGAGGGTGACGATGCGCTGGATATGCGGCAGCTGCAGGGCCCGGTTGACCCAGGAACCGCAGTGCCGGCGCGGCGCGAAGCGCACCCAGTCGGGGTGGTTGTCGAAGTGGATCAGGCTGACCGGCTGTTGCAGGTCGGCCAGGAAGGCCGGGGTCAGGTGGTGGTAGTCACCGGAGCCGACAAAGAAGATTTCCGGCTGCGGGCCGCTGTGCGCGGGCCTTTGCCGCAGGCGCTCGGTGAAGTGGCGGTAGGTGCGTTCGGTGGACCAGAGCCGCAGTTTCGGGCCCAGGTCCAGCAGGTCCAGGCGTCGCGCCTGGCCGCTGCGCAGCCGGCGCTGGACAGGCTCCTGGGCGGTCAGGCTGTGGTCGAGATCGAGAATGTTCAAAGCAGGATTTACCCATGGCAGCGCCCCTCGAAAAAGCCGGCGTCACAGGTCGCAAACGCAGGCAGAGCGGGCTTTACAGGGTAAATGCAAGGGACGGGCCAGCACCTCGGCGAGGCAGGTCGGACGTCATCGCGAGCAAGCTCGCTCCTACATGGACCCAGCGTCACCTGTAGGAGCGAGCTTGCTCGCGAAAAAAACGCATGGGCACCGCAGGCTTCAGGCGTGGACGCGGACCCAGACGCTGACCAGCACGGTGGCGGCCATCAGCCAGGCCACCGCGGCCACCGCCAGGGAGGCTTCCAGGCGCAGGCGGTCGACCATTACGTAGAGGGTCGCCAGGTACACGAAGTAGGGAATGATCGACCACATGCCGAAGACGATGGTGGTCTTCAGGTCGTCGATGGAACGGCCCTTGCCGACGATGTAGTGGGCGATCAGGGCGAAGGTCGGGAACAGCGGCACCAGGCCGGCGATGTAGTAGTTCCTGGTCTTGGCCAGGGCGGCGAGGATCACCACCACGGCGGCGCCCAGGCAGGCTTTCAGCAATAAATCCACGGTACTTCTCGCAGATGTCGGTTAGTGGCTCAGGCCGTATTTCTTGACCTTGTCGAACAGCGTGGTCTTGGCCATGCCCAGTTCCTGGCTGGCCTGGGTCAGGTTGCCGCCGCTGCGCTGCAGGGCGTCGTTGAGCAGGTTGCGCTCGAAGGCCTCGACCGCTTCGGCAAAGCCCAGGCCTTGCGCAGCGTTGCCGCTGGACTTCTTGAACGCCGGCAGGCCCAGGGCAAAACGTTCGGCGACGTTGCGCAGCTCGCGCACGTTGCCCGGCCAGTCGTGGCTCATCAGGTTCGACAGGGTCTGGTTGTCCAGCTCCGGCGCGGCGCGGTCGAAACGCAGGGACGATTGCTGCAGGAAGTGCTCGAACAACTGCAGGATGTCCTCGCGCCGTTCGCGCAGCGGCGGCAGCTCCAGGGTCACCACGTTCAGGCGGTAATACAGGTCGCTGCGGAACTGATTGGCGCGCCCCAGCTCGTCGAGGTCGGACTTGGTCGCCGCGATCACCCGGCAATCCACCGCCACGCTCTGGTTCGAGCCCAGGCGTTCCAGGGTGCGCTCCTGCAACACCCGCAGCAGTTTGATTTGCAGGTTCATTGGCATGCTTTCCACTTCGTCGAGGAACAGCGTGCCTTCGTGGGCGTGCTCGATCTTGCCGATGCGCCGCTTGCCGGCGCCGGTGAAGGCGTTGGCCTCGTGGCCGAAAATCTCGCTTTCGAACAGGTTTTCCGGCAGGCCGCCGCAGTTGAGGGCGACGAACTGGTGGGTATGGCGGCGGCTGAAATCATGCAGGCAACGGGCGACCAGTTCCTTGCCGGTGCCGGTCTCGCCTTCGATCAGCACGTTGGCCGAAGTGTCGGCGACGTTGGCGATCAGCTCGCGCAGGTGCTGCATGGCCGGCGAGCGACCGATGATCCGTCCTTCGAGGGAGTCGCGCTCGGCCAACTGGCGGCGCAGCGACGACACTTCCCGGGCCAGCCCGCGCTGCTCCAGGGCGCGCCGGGCGACCTCCACCAGGCGTTCGGGGGAGAAGGGCTTTTCCATGAAGTCATAGGCGCCTTTCTGCATGGCGCCGACGGCCATGGAGATATCGCCGTGACCGGTGATCAGCACCACCGGCAGGCTGCGGTCGCGGGCCTTGAGGCGGGTCAGCAGTTCCAGGCCGTCGATGCCCGGCAGGCGGATATCGCTGATGACGATCCCGGCGAAGTTGTCGCCGACCCGCTCCAGGGCTTCTTCGGCGCTGCCGACGCCGACGCAGGGAATGTCTTCCAGGGCCAGGGCCTGCTGGCAGCCGAGCAGGACATGGGGGTCGTCTTCGACGATCAGGACGGTAAGGTCGTTGTTCATAGCGGCTCGGCTTGTGTAGGGCTGACCAGGGGCAGGCTGAGGACGAAGGCGGTGCCGCCGTCGGCCGGGTGCTCGACGCCCAGGTTGCCACCCGTGGCGGCGGCCAGGCTGGCGGACAGGGTCAGGCCGAGGCCCAGGCCCTGTTCGCCGGGTTTGGTGGTGAAGAAGGGTTCGAACAGATGCTTGCGCGCCTCGGCGTCGATGCCGTGGCCATTGTCGCGCACCCGCAGGCGGTATTTGCCTTCGACGCTTTCGCCTTCCAGCCACAGCTCCGGCCGCGGCTGCGCCTGCATGGCGTCCAGGGCGTTGCCGATCAGGTTGACCAGGATCTGCTCCAGGCGGGTCTGGTCGATCTTGACCTGGACCTCGCTGAAGTCGCGGTGCAATTGCAGCGGCAGGTTTTCCAGGCGTGCGTTGAGCAGTTGCAGGGCAGCGTCCACGGCCTTGCCGAGGCTGGCTTCGCCCTGGTCCTCGCCACGACGGGCGAAGGAACGCAGGCTGGCGGTGATGCGGCCCATGCGGTCGATCAGTTCGTTGATGGTCTTGAGGTTGGTGCTGGCGGTGTCCAGGGCGCCGCGCTCGAGGAAACGCACGGTGTTGCCGGACAGGGTGCGCAGGGCGGCCAGCGGCTGGTTCAGTTCATGGGCGATGCTGGTGGACATCTGGCCGATGGCGGCGAGCTTGCCGGCCTGGACCAGTTCGTCCTGGGCGCGGCGCAGGGTTTCCTCGGCCTGGCGGCGCTCGCGGATCTGGCCCTTGAGCCGCTCGTTGCTGGCGCGCAGGTCGCTGGTGCGTTCGGCGATCCGCCGTTCCAGCTGGTTGTTGGCTTCCTGCAGGGCTTCGCGGGCGGCGAGGCGGGTGGCGATGACCTTGCGTCGCTCGTTCCAGGCGATCAGCAGGAAAGCCACCAGGGCGAAGGCCACGGCCACCAGGATGCCCTGGTTGATGGCTTCGCGGCGCAGGTCCTTGAGCGGGGTCAGCAGGGTGAAGTTCCAGGGCGTATCGCTCAGGGGCCGGGTCTGGGACAGGTAGCTGATTTCCTTGTCGTCGGATACCAGCTCGGTGTTGGCCGGGAAGGTCAGCTTCTCCACGCCTTCGGCCAGGCGCTCGCGGGCCAGCGGCTCCAGTTCGTTGAGGGTGAACCAGTAATATTGCAGGCTGCGCGCCAGGCGCTCCTTGGTGTCGTCGCTCAGCGGGCGTACCGACCGCAGGCGCCGGGCCGGATCGCTGGAGAGGATGATGATGCCGTTCTCGTCGCTGACGAAGCCTTCCAGGCGGGCGCGTTGCCAGCGCTCTTCCAGGGCCTCCAGGCGCACCTTGACCACCGCCACGCCGATGATCTTGCCCTGTTCTTCCAGGCCGTGGGCCAGGTAGTAGCCGGGTTCGCCGTTGGTACTGCCGATGCCGTAGAAGCGCCCGGGCTGGCCGCGCACGGCATTCTGGAAATAGGCCCGGAACGACAGGTCTTCACCCAGGTAGCTGTCGACGTCGCGCCAGTTGCTGGTGGCCAGCACGCGGCCGGTGGTGTCCATCACGTAAATGGCCCGACTGCGGCTGCGCCGGTTCAGGCCTTCTAGGTAATTGTTGACGGTCTGCCGGTGCTCCGGCGTCGGCTCGTTGAGCAGCAGCGAAACGCTGGATTCGAGTTCCAGCAGGCTGGGCAGGTAGGTGTATTTGCTGATCTCGCTTTCGACCGCGCGGGCGTGCAGTTCCAGCTGGCGTTCGCCGTTCTCGCTGAGGCTGCGGATGCCGTAGTGCTCGCTGACCCAGAAGCCGACGTAGCCCAGGCCGATCATCAGCAGGATGACCAGGGGCGGCAGGAACAGGTGACGGATCAGACGGGGTTTCACGGCGAGTGATGGCGGCGCGGCGCGATAGAGAGTGGGGTCGCATTTCATCACAGTGGTCCCGGGTGTACCAGTTGTCCGTCCATGGTGACGTCCCCGTGGTATTGCGAGCTGTAGCCGCTGCCGAAGGCTGCGATCGCCCACAAGGTGGGCGCCCGATCTTGAGATCGCTGAAGGCCTTCGGCCTTATCGCAGCCTGCGGCAGCGGCTACAGGGATTGCATGGTTTTTAGTGCTGCAGGATTTTCTCGAGGAAATGCTGCGCACGCTCGGAGCGGGCGTTGATGTCGCCGAAGAATTCCTCTTTCGGGCAGTCTTCGATGATTTTGCCGGCGTCCATGAAGATCACCCGGTCCGCGACCTTGCGGGCGAAGCCCATTTCGTGGGTCACGCACATCATGGTCATGCCTTCGTGAGCCAGCTGCACCATCACGTCCAGCACTTCGTTGACCATTTCCGGGTCGAGCGCGGAAGTCGGTTCGTCGAACAGCATGACGATCGGGTCCATCGCCAGCGCGCGGGCGATCGCCACACGTTGTTGCTGGCCGCCGGACAACTGGCCCGGGTGCTTGTGGGCGTGGGCGGCCAGGCCGACCCGGTCGAGCAGTTGCAGGCCTTTCTTGGTGGCCTCTTCCTTGCTGCGGCCCAGCACCTTGATCTGCGCGATGGTCAGGTTTTCGGTGATGGTCAGGTGCGGGAACAGCTCGAAGTGCTGGAACACCATGCCCACGCGAGAGCGCAGTTTCGGCAGGTTGGTCTTCGGGTCGGCGATGGAAGTGCCGTCGACCACGATGTCACCTTTCTGGAACGGCTCCAGGGCGTTGACGCATTTGATCAGGGTGGATTTGCCGGAGCCGGACGGTCCGCACACCACGATCACTTCGCCTTTCTTGACCTCGGTGCTGCAATCGGTCAGCACCTGGAAGTCCCCATACCACTTGTTGATGTTCTTGATAGAGATCATACGGCAAACCTTTTTTGCAGACGCTTGACCAGCACCGAGGCGGCAAAGCTGATTGTGAAGTACACCAGACCGGCAACGATCAGGAACTCATTGGAGCGGCCGATGATGTCGCCGCTGGAGCGCGAAGCATTGAGGAAGTCCACCAGGCCCACGGTGTATACCAGCGAGGTGTCCTGGAACAGGATGATGCTCTGCTGCAGCAGCAGCGGGGTCATCTTGCGGAACGCCTGGGGCAGGATGATCAGGCGCATCATCTGGCCATAGCTCATGCCCAGTGCCTGGGCAGCGCCCATCTGGCCCTTGGGAATCGACTGCACGCCGGCGCGGACGATTTCGCAGAAGTACGCCGCTTCGAACATCATGAAGGCCACGATGCACGAGCCGAACGCACCGATCGGGGTGTCTTCGCCGGTGATCCAGCGCAGCACGAAGGGCACCGCCAGGTAGAACCAGGTGATTACCAACAGCAGCGGGATGGAGCGGAAGTAGTTGACGTAGACGCCGGCGATGTTCGACAGCAGCTTGCTGTGGGACAGACGCATCAACGCCAGGATGGTGCCGAGGATGATCCCGCCGACGACGCCCAGGGCCATCAGCTTGAGGGTCATCAGCATGCCGTTCCACAGGCCGGGAATGGCCGGGACGACGCCAGTGAAATCGAATTCCATTATTTGCCCCCCACGGAGATCAGGCCGGGCACTGCGACTTTCTTCTCGACCATGCGCATCAGCAGCATCAGGCTCATGTTCAGGGTGAAGTAGATCAGCGTGGCCAGGGTGAAGGCTTCAAACAGGTTGGCCGAGAACTCGGCGGTCTGCTT
>LNAP01007442.1_pt1 | contig 29276 bp, 25 predicted proteins | sample 602601 | NCBI WGS metagenome assembly LNAP01 (sample SAMN02440304, study PRJNA202911) | soil metagenome | biome: Subtropical and temperate rainforests or woodlands; isolation source: soil samples (1 kg each in a 20% v/v slurry with milli Q water) were... ... | reverse complement strand
GTGGGCGGCGACGGCAGCCTGGGTACCGGCCGCTACGCCGCGAACTGGGCTATTGCGCTATACCGCAGCAATGTCAAAGATGAACTGATGTCGGTCAGCAGCGCCAATGGGACCGCCGCTGGTACCTACAACTATCGCGGCCGTACGCGCCATCAGGGTATTGAAGCCGGCCTTAACGGCACGCTGCCCGCACCAGGCGAAGGGGCTTTCGATTATCGTATTGCTTATACCTACAGCGATTTTCGCTTCCGTGGCGGCGAATTCGACGGCAATCAGATTGCAGGCGTGCCCAAGCACCTGATCAGTGCCGAACTGCTGTATCGGATAGGGGGATGGCGCTTCGGGCCGAACTTGCGCTGGCTGCCATCGGACACCCCCACCAACCATACGAACACACCCGACACCCAGCAAGACGCCTATGCCATTTGGGGCTTCAAAGTGGCCTACCAGCACGATAAGCATTGGAATGCCTATCTGGCGGCAGATAACGTATTCGATAAAACCTATGCCAGCAGCTATGTCATACGCAATACGGCAACATTGGCCATGCCTACCTTTCTATCAGGCAATGGGCGCAGCGTAAGCGCGGGGCTGAGCTATAAGTTTTAGCGCATTTTCGGTTTAAATGATTACAGCACATGCATGAAGGGGCGCTTGCATCATGCGACGTTGTCCGGCTCTCATGACGTTGTCCGGGGCGGGGGGGGGGGGGGGGGGGCGGGGGGCGGGGGGGGGGGGGGGGGGGTGGGGGGGGGGGGGAGGCACGATGGTCGCCCGATATTCCGGGTTTTCTTGTCGCGCGGCTATTGCGTGAAGTCCAAGCGTATCGATCACATGAGCACGCGGCAGATCGCGTGCCTCCCCCCCCCCCCCCCCGCGGCACCCCCGCCGGCCGGTAGTAATGCTCCAGCTCCACAAACCCCGCCTCAGTCAGTAATTGCTGCCACGCCGCAAGATCGTGGTAAGCCCCATAACGCGGCCCATTCCACCCTTCCTGATTCTCGCCGCGAGGATTGGAACTGAACAACACGCCACCTGGCTTCAACGCCCTGCGCAACTCCTTCAACACCCGAGGCAATTCCTGGCGCGGGATATGAAACAACACCGCATTGGCAAAAATCCCGTCGAAGCGTTCATCCGGCAGGTCCAGCTTCAGAAAGTCCTGCTGCCATACTTCGCATCCACTGTCCTCACGCGCCATCTGCGCAAACTTTTCCGAACCATCGAGCCCGACAGCCCTGTGGCCCATGCGCGTGAACGTCTGCAAATCCCGCCCCGGCCCACAGCCGAAATCGAGAATGTCGAACGGCGCCTCGCCCTGAATATGCCGCAGCAGGGCATCGATGTTCTGGCTGACATCATGATCGCGAGTCCCCTCGCGAAAACCTTCGGCCACCGAGTTGTAATGGTCCAGGGTGGTGGCGGTGATCTTCTGGAGGTCGTCGGGGGTTTGCTTCATGGTCGGCTGCGCAGGCAATGGGGATATGGCCGAATATACGCCATCAGACGTGGGGCTGCTTCGCAGCCATTCGCGGGCAAGCCTCGCTCCTACAGTTGATCGAGTTGTTTCGACAGACGCGTACTCCTGTAGGAGCGAGGCTTGCCCGCGAAGGCGATTTCACTGCCGACCGATGTCAGCCCTGCTTCATCCCCAAACAATCAATGGAGCGATCAACCATGGCTTTGGCAATCTCCAGCAAATGCCAAACGGAAAACACCATGGCTCGATCCGCCCCCTTGAGGTGATCGCCACACTGATACGCGGTGACTGAAGCGCAGCGCAGCAAATCCGCAACATAGAGTTGGGTGTCTTCAAAGCTCACGTCTTCACTGACGTTGTAGAACCGCAGTTCATCGGGGGCCGAAGGCTGTTCTCCGGTGAGGTAGAAATCGATCGCACGATAAAGGGCGGAACGATCTCTGAGTGGATCGTCGGTGGGTTTGTCTTGGGTGGATGTTTCGAGAGGTGGATCGGGGACAGATCTTTTCATTGGCGTTGCTCCTATTGCTGCAGGGGAGCCGACACCTTCGCCTACTAAGCGGTGGGTGGCAGCTGTACGCAGGTAGTAGGCCGGTCAATAGGAAAACCGGTGCACCCGAGAGTGCCCCACGTACAGCCACCATTTTCTGCACGCGGCAAGCAACACCGGGCATGAGCATGGAACCGCCATACGCCTATTGTTCCGGGCTACTAAACCCGATCACTGATGAGCAGTGACGGACCGAGACTAGCCACCGAATTTGGCAGGCGCAAGCGAGCGGAATGATCTAGGAAATGTCCTGCAAATGAAAGGGACCAGGCCTGTAGGCACACTGATTTTCCTGTGGGAAATGTTCCCCCTGTTGCGAGGAAAATTGCCCGTGTCGAGGACACTTTTGTGGCGAGGGAGCTTGCTCCCGCTGCGCTGCGAAGCAGCCCCCAGCCATTCAATGAGGTGTGTCAGATAAACCCGGTCTAAAGATCTTGCGATTGCTGCGCAATCGAGCGGGAGCAAGCTCCCTCGCCACAAAAGCGCTACAACCTTGACCGTGTTCAGCGCTTGTTGAGCCCCCGAGCCAAGCGATCCCCACCCAGCTGGATAATCGCCACCAACACCACCAGCAACACAATCACCGTCAGCATGATCTGGCTGTCAAACCGCTGATACCCATACCGATACGCAATGTCCCCCAACCCCCCCGCACCAATGGCCCCGGCCATGGCCGACGAGTTGATCATGGTCACCAACGTGATGGTGAAACCACCGACAATCCCCGGCAGCGCCTCGGGCAACAGCACATGCCAGACGATGTGCCAGCGCCGGCAACCCATCGCTTGGGCCGCTTCGATCAAACCGTGATCCACCTCGCGCAAACTGACTTCGGCTATGCGCGCAAAGAACGGCGTGGCCGCAATCGTCAGCGGCACCACCGCGGCCCAGACCCCGTAAGTGGTGCCGACGATCAACCGGGTGAACGGAATCAGCGCCACCATCAGAATCAGAAACGGAATCGAGCGGAACAGGTTCACGAAGGCGCCCAGTGCACGGTTTAGCGCCGGTGCTTCGTAGATGCCGCCTTTGGTGCTGGTGACCAGGATGACCGCCAGCGGAATCCCCGCCAGCAGCGCAATCAGCGACGACACGCCCACCATCAGAAACGTGTCGATGAAGCCTTGCAACAAACGATCAAACCACATAACCGAGCACCTCCACCTGTTGCGCCCAGTGGCCGGCGCGCTGACGCAGTTGCTCGGCGCCCAAGGACGACCCCGTCACCGCCAGCAGCAATTGCCCCAGCGCATGGCCCTGAATGCGTTCCACGCCACCTTGCAGCAACCTCACGCGACCGCCGAGGGCGCTGAACAGCGCTGCCAGATCCGGTTCGTCTGTGGCGCTGCCGGTGAAGCGCAAACGCAACACAACCGCCGCATCCGAGGACTGAGGTTGTGGACGCAAACCGCTTTGCAGTTCTTCCGGCAGCGCGTGTTGCAGCGGCGCGAGCAAGGTCTTGCTGACTTCATGCTGCGGGTCGCCAAAGACTTTCCAGACCGGCCCTTGCTCGACGACTTTTCCGTGTTCCAGCACCACCACCCGATCACAGATATCGCGGATCACCGCCATCTCGTGGGTGATCAGTACGATGGTCAAACCCAGCCGCTGATTGATCTCGCGCAGCAGGCCGAGGATCGATTGCGTGGTCTCCGGGTCCAGTGCCGATGTGGCTTCGTCACACAGCAGGATCTCCGGGTCATGCACCAACGCGCGGGCGATGCCGACACGCTGTTTCTGTCCGCCGGACAGCTGCGCCGGATAGGCCTTGTGCTTGCCTTGCAGGCCGACCAACTCCAGCAGTTCGCGGACTTTCTGATCGCGTTTTTCCTTGGGCACACCGGCGACTTTCAGTGGCAATTCGACGTTCTGCCAAACGGTCTTGGCCGACATCAGGTTGAAGTGCTGGAAGATCATGCCGATCCGTCGGCGCAGCGCGACCAGGCGGTCTTCATCGAACTCGCCGATGTCCACTTGATCGATCAGCACCCGGCCGCTGCTCGGTTGTTCGAGACGGTTGATGGTGCGGATCAGCGACGACTTGCCGGCGCCGCTGCGACCGATGATGCCGAACACTTCACCGCGCTGGATTGCCAGGTCGATGCCGTGCAACGCCGCCACTGGACCCTGCTGACCGGTGTAGGTTTTGCCCAGGCCGATGAAGCGCACATGAGCGCGGTTCAGGTCCGGGTGCAGTTCGGTCTGTTCGGCTTTATGTGGCTCTGGAATCTCCAGTCGCCGTTGGATCGCGGCCGTCATCCTCAGCTTTCCCAGCCGGCTTGATAGAGCTTGCCGTGGGCTTTATCCAAGGCTGCACGAACAGCCGGCGAGTGCTGGTAGATATCGACAAACTTGATCAGGCGCGGATCGGTTTTGCTCTTGGGCTGGATCACGAACTGGATCACGTATTCCTTGTGATCGAGACCGTCGAACAGCAAGGCCGAACCGGCATCGAAAGTCTTCGACAGACGTATATACGCCGGGTAGCCCTGCACCAGATCGGCATCGTCATAGGCGCGCACCAGCTGTACCGCTTCAACCTGGAGGATTTTGATGTTCTTCGGGTTGGCGATGATGTCTTCTTCGGTGGCCTTGTAGCCGACACCCGGCTTGAGGGTAATCAGGCCAGCTTTGGCCAGCAGTTGCAGGCCGCGACCGCTGTTGATCGGGTCGTTGGCGATGGCGACGCTGGCGCCTTGCGGCAGTTCGTCGAAGCTTTTGTATTGCTTCGAGTAGAGGCCGACGTTGTTGATGATCCCCGGCGCAAACGGCACCAGGTCAAAACCGGCGGCAGCCTTGGCGTTTTCCAGGAACGGGACGTGCTGGAAATAGTTCACGTCGATGTCGCCGGCCGCGAGGCTGACGTTGGGGGCGATCCAGTCGCTGAACTCCACGAGGTCGACTTGCAGGCCTTGTTTTTTGGCTTCCTCGACGGCGGCTTCCAGCGGGATGGCGAAGGCCGCGGTGGTGCCGACTTTCAGCGGCGCGTCGGCGGCGAAGGTGACAGAGCTGAAGAGGCCGAGGGCCAGGGCCAGTGCTTTGACTGGGTGGGAGAGGCAGGTCTTTTTCATGATGGGGTTTCCAGTCAGTGCATAAATTTTGGGTGTTTGGGCGGGCCTCTTCGCGGGCAAGCCTCGCTCCTACAGGTTCAGCGCCGTACCGGACATTTGTGAACGACCAATACCTGTAGGAGCGAGGCTTGCCCGCGAAGCTTTTAGCGCCGAAACGCCGAGCCCGTATGTTGCTCAGGCAAATGCGCTTCGCCGTGAAACAGCTTTTCCCGCAGGCTGCCGTTGTCATAAGCCGTTTTGTACGACCCACGCCGCTGCAGCTCCGGAATCACTAGCTCAATGAAATCCACATAGCTTTCCGGCGTGACAATCCGTGTCAGGTTGAAGCCATCCAGCCCGGTCTCGGCGATCCACGATTCCAGTTCGTCCGCCACTTGCTCAGGCGAACCCACCACCGTGATGTAGCGGCCGCCGAGGGCGTGTTGCTCGAGCAATTTGCGCCGGGTCCAGTCGTTGTTTTGCAGGTTTTTGGTCGCCGACTGGATCGCATTGCTCTTCACGTACTGGATCGGCTCGTCGATCTCGTAGTCGGAGAAGTCGATGCCGGTCGACGCCGAAAAATGCGCCACGCCGGCCTCCGCGCTGGCATAACTCAGGTATTCGGCGTGCTTGGCCCAGGCCAGCTCCTCGGTGGCGCCGACAATCACGTTCAAGCCCATGAACACCTTGATGTCTTCGGGATTGCGCCCGGCTTCAACAGCGCTGGCGCGAACCTTATCCACCTGAACCTTGGTCGATGGTTTGTTCTGCCCGCTGATGAACACGCACTCGGCATGACGCCCGGCGAACAGCAAACCGCGATCGGAACTGCCGGCCTGGAACAACACCGGCGTGCGCTGCGGCGATGGCTCGCAGAGGTGATAACCCTCGACCTGATAGAACTCACCCTTGTGTTCGACCTTGTGCACTTTTTCCGGTTGGGCGTAGATCCGCTGTTGCGGGTCATTCAACACCGCGCCGTTTTCCCAGCTGCCTTCCCAGAGTTTGTAGAGCACTTCGAGGTATTCATCGGCCTGGTCGTAACGGCGGTCGTGTTCGACCTGTTCGCTGAGGCCCATGGCCTTGGCGGCGCTGTCGAGGTAACCGGTGACGATGTTCCAGCCGACCCGGCCGCGACTCAGGTGATCGAGCGTCGACAGGCGGCGGGCGAACAGGTACGGCGGTTCGTAAGTCAGGTTGGCGGTGAGGCCGAAACCGAGGTTTTTCGTCACCGCCGCCATGGCTGAAACCAGCAGCAGCGGGTCGTTGACTGGCAGCTGGATCGATTCTTTCAGAGGCACGTCCACGGAGTTCTGGTAGACGTCGTACACGCCGACGATATCGGCGATGAACAGACCGTCGAACAAGCCGCGTTCCAGCAACTGCGCCAGTTCGGTCCAGTATTCAATCGTTTTGTACTGGGTGGAGGTGTCCCGTGGATGCGTCCACAAGCCGTGGTTGATGTGCCCGATGCAGTTCATGTTGAACGCGTTGAGCAGGATCTTCTTTTTCGCCTCGGCCATCAGATGGTCCCTCGCAACGGAGGGTTTTCATCGTTGAGGTAGTAGTTGCCGACGGCGTGATACTTCCAGCGCACCGGGTCGTGCAGGGTATGCACCCGCGCGTTGCGCCAGTGGCGATCGAGGCCGTGTTCGATCAGCGTTGCCTGGCTGCCGGCCAGTTCAAACAACGTGCTGCCGGCGGCGAGGGAAATGTCGGTGCTGATGGCGCGGGCTTCGGCAACGGCAATCGAGGCCGCAGCGACGGTCTCGGCGTTGGTGTTGGCCTGGGCTTTGTCGAGGAATTCGCCGGAGCGTTCCAGCAAGGCTTCGGCGGCGTGCAGGCGAATGCTCAGGTGGCCGAAACTCTTGAGGGTGAGCGGGTCGTCAGTGGCTTTTTCATGGGTGGCGTCGATCCACGGTCGGGTTTTGGTGCGCACGAAGTGCAGGGCATCTTCATAGGCGGCGCGGGCGATGCCGGTGTCGATGGCGGCGTGAAGAATCTGTGCCAGCGGGCCAACGGTGGTCGGGCGCTCGAACGCACTTTGAAACGGGATGACGTCTTCGGCGGCGACGTAGACGTCTTCGAACACCACCGAACCGCTGCCGGTGGTGCGCTGGCCGAAACCGCTCCAGTCGTCGATGACGGTCAGGCCTTTGCTGTTGTGGGGGACGAACGCCAGTTGCTGCACGCCGTTTTCATCCACCACCGACGTCGGAATGCGTTGCGCATAGATCGCGCCGGTCGCGTAGAACTTGCGCCCGTTGATGCGATAACCGTCAGCGTCGCGGGTCAGGCTGGTGACGCGGTCATGGGCGGTTTTGGTGCCCAGTTCCGCCAAGGCATTGCCGAAGCGCTGGCCGGCGAGCACTTCGGCGTACAGGCGTTTTTTCTGCTCTTCGCTGCCGTTCACGCGCAGCACTTCGAGGGCGTAGAAATGGTTCTGCGGGATCTGTCCGAGCGAGCCGTCAGCCTGGGCAATCAGCGCGATGACCTTGGCCAGGGTCACGTTGGAAACCCCGGCGCCGCCGTATTCCTTGGGCACGCTGATGCCCCAAAGACCCGAGCGGGAAAACACTTCCAGCTCCGGGTGCGGCAAACGGCGTTCGCGGTCGCGCAGGGCGCTGTCGCGTTTGAAATCTTCGGCCAGATCGGTAGCGACGATCAGGGCTTGCTCATCGCTGGTTATGACCGCGACGTGGTGAGAATGAGTCATGTGTTTCTCCAGAGATCTGGTCGTTAAATCCAGGAGTGGCGAGCGGGCAGCGTGCCGTTCAGGTGATAGCTGCCGATGGCGTGGTATTTCCAGCGCACCGGGTCGTGCAGCGTGTGCACGCGGGCGTTGCGCCAGTGGCGGTCGAGATTGAATTCGGCGAGGGTCGCGCGGCTGCCGGCCAGTTCGAAGAGTTTTTCGCTGGCGAGCAGCGAGATCTCGGTGGTCAGCACTTTTGCTTCAGCGACGGCAATGGACGCGCGCGCGGCGGACTCGGTAGTGAGTGGCGCGGCGCTGACCTCATCGAGTACTTGTCCGGCCTTGCGCAGCAGTGCCTCGGCGGCGTGCAGTTCAATTTTCAACTTGCCGATATCGGCGATGACGTAGAGGTCGTCGCTGGCCCGCTCGACCTTGGCGTCGATCCACGGACGGGCACGGGTTTTCACGAACTCGATGGCGTCGTCGATGGCACCGCGAGCGATACCGGCGTCAATGGCCGCTTGAATCAGTTGCGACACGGCACCCTGGATGTTCGGGCTGTCGTTGATCTTCCAGTTGTCTACCACCAGCTCGGCGTCGACCCGCACGTTGTTGAGCAAAATGGTGCCGCTGGCGGTGGTGCGCTGACCGAAGCCTGACCAGTCATCCACAATGCGCAGGCCCGGTGTGCCGCGACGGACGAAGGCCAACACTTGCTTGCCGTCGTCGTTCAGCGCCTTGACCGCCACCCAATGGGCGAACAGTGCGCCGGTGGAGTAAAACTTCTGCCCGCTGATGACAAAACCATCCCCGTCAGCGGTGATTCGTGCTTTGAGTTCCAGGGTGTTTTTGGTGCCGCGCTCCGGCCCGGCATTGCCGATGCGCCAGCCTTCGAGCACGCTTTTGAACAGCTGTTTTTTTTGCGCCTCGGTGGCGCTGCCGAGTACCAGGTGCAGGATGCCGAACTGGTTCTGCGGGATCTGTCCCAGTGCCGGGTCCGCCGCAGAAATGATCGCGAAAACCTCGGCCAGGGTGACGAACGAAACCTGCGGGCCACCGTACTCGCGCGCAATGGAAATGCTGCCCAGGCCGCTGCGGGTGAACTGTTCGATTTGCGACCATGGCAATTTGCGCTGCCGGTCACGTTTGGCCGCTTGCAGGCGGGCGACTTGCGCCAGCTCATGGGCGGCCTTGATGGCTTGTGCGTCGTTGCGCAGGACCTGCGCGGGCAACAACAGGGGGGCGATGTCCAGATCACTCTGAACGGACTGGACATCAGTGCCGCTCCTTGGCTGCACGCAATGCCCTGGCGATCTGCACTGGGGTGATTGTGTTCCGGACCATACCTACCTCACATCTCATGGAGTCGCCGCGAGGGTTGCGGCGAACGAAAATCAAGAATGTCCGGTGGTCCGGTGCATATACCCTAAACATGTATAAAAAATTAATAAACTAACTTTTAGTAATATGCATAGAAGGGTGTTGCTTCCCCTGTAGGAGCGAGGCTTGCCCGCGAAGGCGGAGTGTCGGGCACCTTTGATGTTGGCTGGCACAGCGCCTTCGCGGGCAAGCCTCGCTCCTACAGGGACGGCGGTGTTTTTACTTTTTGCGCGTTTCGGCGGCTTTCAATTGCTCTTTGAACGGCACTTTCAGATAGGGATTGTTGCAACCGATCTTGAGCCAGCGCGGTGGTGCCCAGCCGGAGTTGTTGCCCACGCGATCGAGGATGCAGTAAGTCACCTCCAGCCGAAGGTCTTCGCCGGCTTCGAGAATGATCGCCGGCGGCACCCAGACCTGAACCGGCTGGCCCACCTCGTCGGCCTTGAGCTGCGGCAGGTCCATGCGCACATCACCCCAGCGCAGGGTGATTTCATCGTCGACGGCCATGTTCAGGTAAGGCTCGATGGTCAACGGCACGCCCCGCTTGATCTGGTTCGGATTGACCCCCTGACGGCGAATGGTTTCGGGGATGCCCACTGGCGCCAGGTGCTCGTTTTCGTGGCCGCACAGCGTGAGTGGCTGACCGCCCGGGCAATCGAGCTTGATCTGTACCCGTGTGGCGAGCGACAGCGCCGGCCCCTGTCCGACTTGCATGACGCGGTAGTGAATGCAGGAGGAGCCATTGGCAATGAAGCTTTGCGGCACACGCAGACTGACGACTTCGCCGACATCGTCGGCCATGAGGACGCGGGAGGCGACGTAGCAGTTGTCCCAGAACAGTTCGATCAGGTCGCCTTCGTCCATGCCGGGGTAGGGCGCCACATCGATCAGCAGATGGGCCGCCGAAGTGACATTGATGCCAGTCTTGTGGGATTGCGCCAGGGTAGGGGCCGCAAGTCCGGATTTATTCGAGGTGCTTGTCATGGGTTTCTCCTTGACGCCTTGCAGCGAAGTCCGTTTCTGAAAAAATCAAAAGGCGTGTATTACCGAGCAACAAAGTTGTTCACTATTTGCAAGTTTCAATAATGGTTTTTAACGATGGTTGACGCCTGCTGGGGACTAGATAAGAGTGCGCCTGAATAGGTGTCAATAGAACTGACTAGTTAAGTAGGGTATTCAGTGCTATTCAGAAAAATCCTACGCCTTGAAGTTAATATGCCGCACCGCTCTGTCGAATTTCGCCGCGTATTTATTGATTTTCGGGCGTGGGTGGCGGCGACGGTGTGCTCATTGATGGCACTGGATCTGGCGGATTTTAGGCGCGTTGAATCTGTTGCAGAACATATATATGTACCGCATGCAGTTGTAAAAATTGATCTATTGTTCGAATGAACGAGAAGAGAGAATCGAGCGATGTGGGTGGCGGGGTAAGTTGTCACTTCCATCCATGGAAGTTGACAAATAGTGAAGCGATATTAAGGGTTGGTGTTATTCAGGAACTTGCTGAGAAACTGCTTCGTCCGTTCTTCTTTCGGGTTGGCAAACAACGCCTTGGCTTCGCCTTGCTCGACGATCACACCCTTGTCAAAAAACACCACACGGTTGGCCACGTCCCGGGCAAAGCCCATTTCGTGGGTAACGATCACCATGGTTCGCTTCTCTTCGGCCAGGCTGCGGATGGTCGCCAGCACTTCACCCACCAGCTCTGGATCAAGCGCTGAGGTGGGTTCATCGAACAGGATCACTTCCGGCTCCATCGCCAGTGCACGGGCAATCGCCACACGCTGCTGCTGACCACCGGAAAGGCGTCGCGGGTAAGCGTCTTCCTTGCCCGCCAGGCCAACCCTGGCCAACAGCTTTTTACCCAGGGCAACGGCGTCGGCGTGCGGGATCTTCTTCACGATGATCGGGCCTTCGATGACGTTTTCCAGGGCGGTGCGATGGGGGAACAGGTTGAAGTTCTGGAACACGAATCCGACGTGCTGACGCAAGCGCCGCACCAGGTTCTGCTGCTGGTTCAACGGGCGGCTGCCATCGATCTCGATGTCACCGACCTTGATCCGGCCGCTGGTGGGTTCTTCCAGAAAATTCAGGCATCGCAGGAAGGTGGTTTTACCCGAGCCGCTAGGCCCGATGATCGCGACGACCTCACCTTCCTTCACTTCCAGATCGATGCCGTTGAGCACCACTTGACCCTTGAACTGCTTTGTCAGTTTTTCCACGACAATCATTGGGTCAGGACTCCTGGTCGTGCCGATTGACCCGCTCTTCCAACTTGTTCTGCAGGTGCGAGAGCACCGTGGCCAGAATCCAGTAGATCAGCGCGGCGGCAAGGTACATGGTGAACACTTCGAAGGTGCGTGCTGTGATCAGCTGCGCCTGGCGGAACAGTTCCGGCACCTGGATGGTGGCGGCCAGCGCGGTGTCCTTGACCAGCGAAATGAAGCTGTTGCCCAGCGGCGGTAATGCGGTGCGCATCGCTTGCGGGATAATGGCCCGGCGAAGGGTTTGCGCACGAGTCATGCCGATGCTGGCGGCAGCTTCCCACTGACCGCGCTCGATGGAGCTGATCGCGGAACGCAGGATTTCACAGGCGTAAGCGGCCATATTCAGCGAGAAGCCGATCAGGGCCGCCGGCAGCGGATCGAGTTCCATGCCCAATTGCGGCAAGCCGTAATAGATCACGAACAGTTGCACCAGCAACGGCGTGCCGCGAAAGAACGACACGTAGATGCGGGCGATCCAGCTGACCAGCTTGAAGCGCGACAGGCGCATCAGTGCCAGGCCGAAGCCCAGCATGAGGCCGAAGAACATCCCGCCCAGGCTCAAGATGACCGTGTAGTAGGCCCCCTTGAGCAGGAAAGGCAGGGAGTCCAGTGCGAGTTGAAAAGCTTCTTCCATTATTGAGTGACGTCAGCGCTGAAGTATTTTTCCGAAAGCTTTTTCAGCGTACCGTCGGCACGCAGCTTGTCGATGGCTTTGTTCACCGCAGCCAGCAACTCAGGCTCGCCTTTGCGCAGGGCAATACCGGCTTCCTGACGGGAGAACGCTTCGCCGGCGGCGGTGGTGTCCTTGGCTTTCTTGGCGTATTCCAGCGCGGCCAGACGGTCGATCAGAATGGCGTCGATGCGGCCGACGCGCAGGTCCTGGAACTTGGTCGGATCATCGTCATAGGTCTTGATGATGGCTTTTGGCTGATTGTCTTTGAGCCACTGCTCGTAGTTGGTGCCCAGGCCTACGCCGACTTTCTTGCCGGCCAGATCGGCGGCAGACTTGATGTTCAGCTCCGCGGCCTTCTTGGTCAGCACCAGCGCCTGAATCCCGGAAACGGTGTACGGCTCGGAGAAGTCATACTTCTTCTTGCGCTCTTCGGAGATGGTCACCTGGTTGATCACTGCGTCCAGACGTTTGGATTCCAGCGCCGCGAGGATGCCGTCCCATTTGGTCGGTTGCAGTTTGACCTTCACGCCCAGTTCTTTGGCCAGGGCTTCGGAGAACTCGACTTCGAAACCGGCCAGTTTGCCGTCGGCGTCAACGAAGCTGAACGGTGGGTAAGTGCCTTCCAGACCGACGTTGATCACGCCCGCGTCCTTGATTTTTTGCAGCTGCTCACCGGCAACCGCCTGCCCCAGCAGACCGGCGCTCAGCGCCAGGCCCAGCGAACCGACCAGGGAAAAATTCATGACAAGCCCCTGTGTTTTCTTATGAAGACGCTTTTAGGAATGTTGGCAAAATCGGGATTTGGACGACTGCAATATCCTGCCCTAAAGCAGCGTATGCGTCTCGCTGCAAATTCGCCTGCGGCGTGACTATATGATGGCGCTTTTAGATAGGAAAATAATAAATATCGTGTTTGTTATTCTTTTATTTCATATGAGATGCACGCGATTCCCTGTGGCGAGGGAGCTTGGTCCCGCTCGGCTGCGCAGCAGTCGCAAAATCAGTCTCCGCGGTCAACTGAGAAACCGTGGGGGACAGGTCTTGGGGGCGCTGCGCACCCCAGCGGGAGCAAGCGCCCTCGCCACAGGAGTACTTCAACTGGTCAGCGAGTCCTTGTAGGCAAACAACGCTGGTGCCCCGCCGGTATGCAGGAAAATGATCGGGCCATCGTTGAACCGTTGACGACCGATGCCATCCAGCAACCCGGCCATGGCTTTACCGGTGTAAACCGGGTCCAGCAGCAACCCTTCCTGACTCGCCACCAGCTTCACCGCCGCCAGCGTCCCGGCATTCGGCTCGCCATACCGCGGGCCAAAATATTCGTCCCACAGTTCGATCTTGAAACCCGCCGGCAGGCTCACGCCCAGCAACTCGGCAGTGCGCTCGGCCAGGCCCTGGACTTTCGGGCGCTGATCTTCATCGCTACGGGACACCGTGACACCAATCACTGGCAAATCCGGCAGTACTTCACTCAGTGCCAGCGCCAGACCACTGTGGGTCCCGGCACTGCCCGAGGCCAGGACCACGGCGGCAAATTGCAGGCCGGTGTCCTTGATCTGTGCGGCCAGTTCCAGCCCGGCGCGCACATAACCCAAAGCGCCCAGCGCATTGGAGCCACCAATTGGCACCAGATACGGTTTCTTGCCGTTATTGCGTAAACGGTCGGCCAAGGCTTGCAGTTGCTCGTCGGCATTGTCGAGGTTTTCCACCAGCTCGACCTTGGCATCGAACAGGTCGAGCAGCAGCCGATTGCCGTTGCCCAGGTAGTTGGCGTCGTCGGTGCCCAATGGATTTTCCAGCAGCGCGACGCAGCCCAGGCCAAGCTTGGCCGCAATGGCGGCAGTCTGGCGCACGTGGTTGGACTGAAGCGCACCCGCGGTGATCAACGTGTCGGCGCCCTGGGCCAAGGCATCGGCCGCCAGGTATTCGAGTTTGCGCAGCTTGTTGCCGCCCATGGCCAGCGGTGTCAGGTCATCGCGTTTGACGTACAGATCACGGCCGAGCCAGGTCGACAGCCGTTCGAGTTTTTCAAGCGCGGTAGGGTGGCCGAGGAGGTCGAGGCGGTTAAAGCGGGCAAGCTGTTGTTTGATCATGGGTCCGTACTGGCCAAGGAAGATGTCAGGACTATAGGCACGGCTATATGCATGGGCAACCGTCAATCGCTTATAGCCAAAAGAACTGAACACAGCACAATTGGTTCTTAATTCGGCCTCCAGACCTTGCCGTAAAGTAATCGCCGACAACGCGGCCAGACACTCCGGCCGCCCGTGAGGAGTTTTTACCGTGAGCGAGCGTTCCAGCCATTGGCAATTGCAGACCATCGTCAGTCAACTGCGTACTGCGCGGGACCAGTGGCGCGCACAAAACGGCCGAGTCAGCGGCGAGCAGGGCGGTCGCGAATTGCCTTCCCGGGCCGCCATGGCGGAGATACTGGAAGCGCTGTGCGGTGCCTTGTTTCCGATGCGTCTGGGACCGGTGGATTTGCGTGAGGAGAGTGAAGACTTCTACGTCGGGCACACGCTGGACGTCGCGTTGAACGCGTTGCTGGCGCAGGCACGACTCGAACTGCGTTACGCCGCTCGTCACAGCGCCGAAGCTGACACCGAAGTGGAGGCCAAGACTATTGCGATCATTCAGGATTTCGCCCTCGCGTTGCCGGGGCTGCGCAGCTTGCTGGACACCGATGTGCTGGCGGCCTATCACGGTGACCCGGCAGCTCGTAGCGTCGATGAAGTGCTGTTGTGCTATCCCGGGATTCTGGCGGTAATCCACCATCGCCTGGCGCACCATTTGTACCGCTCGGGGCTGCCGCTGCTGGCGCGGATCAGCGCAGAAATCGCCCACTCGGCCACCGGTATCGACATCCATCCTGGGGCGCAGATCGGTCGCAGCTTCTTTATTGATCACGGGACGGGTGTCGTGATCGGCGAGACGGCGATCATTGGTGAACGCGTGCGGATTTATCAAGCCGTGACGTTGGGCGCCAAGCGCTTCCCGTCGGATGAGGACGGCCAGTTGCAAAAGGGCCATCCGCGGCATCCGATCGTTGAGGATGATGTGGTGATCTATGCCGGCGCGACGATTCTGGGGCGGATCACCATTGGCAAGGGCTCGACCATTGGCGGCAACGTCTGGCTGACCCGTAGCGTACCGCCGGGGTGCAACCTGACGCAGGCGAATTTGCAGCATGATGACGGGACGCAGAAGTAAGCTTCGAAATTTCAGCTGATTGCACCGGCCTCATCGCGAGCAGGCTCGCTCCCACAGTGGATAGGTGTTGGACCACAGATTTTTGAACGACACATCTCCCTGTGGGAGCGAGCCTGCTCGCGAATGGATTTCAAGGCGAACGGTAATCATGGCATTTAGCTAATTTCCCGCTGAACGAATCCCCCCAATCCCACGTCATACCCATCCTTGAGCTAGCGTACAGAACGTACCGCCGAGCCCTGCGATTAGTCCTTAGCACCCTATTCATGTTTAACTTGAACGCTCATTCAAGTTAAACCGCCGGTTTGCTGCCCGTTCACAACAGGAGGCTTGCCTTGCCGAGTCCGTTATTGATTGCCCTGTTTCACCCCCTTGAGGTGCACCTTTCATGAGTGCATCGTCCCTCCCTCCAAGCGGCCAGGTCCGCATGAATCCGCCGGTGTTTTATTTCGCGGCGACCTTCATTCTGCTGTTCGGCATCGTCGTCATTGCCATGCCTGAACAGGCCGGCGCCTGGCTGCTGGAAGCGCAAAACTGGGCGGCCAATACGGTCGGCTGGTATTACATGCTCGCGATGACGCTGTATCTGGTCTTCGTGGTGGTCACCGCCGGCAAGATCAAGCTCGGTGCCGACCACGACGAGCCCGAATTCAGTTACCTGTCCTGGGCCGGCATGCTGTTCGCCGCCGGGATCAGCATCACGCTGTTCTTCTTTTGCGTGTCCGAACCGCTCACTCACCTGGCCCAACCACCGCAAGGCGAGGCCGGCACGGCGGATGCGGCGCGTCAGGCGATGCAGATTCTGTTTCTGCACTGGGGCCTGCACGGCTGGGGCGTGTTCGCCTTTGTCGGCATGGCGCTGGCCTACTTCGCCTACCGCCACAACCTGCCGCTGGCCTTGCGTTCGGCGCTCTATCCGCTGATTGGCAAGCGCATCAACGGCCCGATCGGTTACGCCGTGGACGGCTTCGGCATCATCGCCACGGTGTTCGGCCTCGGCGCCGACATGGGCTTTGGCGTGTTGCACCTCAACTCGGGCCTGGACTACCTGTTCGGCATCGCTCACACCCAGTGGATTCAGGTCGGCCTGATCACGTTGATGATGGGCGCGGCGATCATCGTTGCGGTGTCCGGCGTCGATAAAGGCGTGCGGGTGATGTCCGACATCAACATGCTGCTGGCCTGTGCGCTGTTGCTGTTCGTGTTGTTCGCCGGTCCTACGCAGCATTTGCTCAACACCCTGATCCAGAACATCGGCGACTACCTCGGCGCGTTGCCGATGAAGAGTTTCGACCTGTACGCCTACGACAAACCCAGCGACTGGCTGGGCGGCTGGACCGTGTTCTATTGGGCCTGGTGGATTGCGTGGTCGCCGTTCGTGGGCCTGTTCATCGCCCGGATCTCCCGTGGCCGTACCATTCGCGAATTCGTCTTCGGCGTGTTGCTGATTCCGCTCGGTTTCACCCTGGCGTGGATGTCGATCTTCGGCAACAGCGCCATCGACCAGGTCCTGAACCACGGCATGACCGCACTCGGCATGTCGGCCGTCGACAATCCGTCGATGACCCTCTACCTGCTGCTGGAAACCTACCCGTGGAGCAAAACCGTCATCGCGGTGACGGTGTTCATCAGCTTCGTGTTCTTCGTCACCTCGGCCGACTCCGGCACCGTGGTGCTGTCGACGCTCTCCGCCAAGGGCGGCAACCCGGATGAAGACGGGCCGAAATGGCTGCGGGTGTTCTGGGGCGCGATGACCGCGCTGGTGACCAGTGCGTTGCTGTTCTCCGGCAGCATCGATGCGCTGAAGTCAGCGGTGGTGCTGACGTCGTTGCCGTTCTCGATGATCTTGCTGCTGATGATGTGGGGGCTGCACAAGGCGTTCTATCTGGAGTCGCAGAAGCAGATCGCGCAGCTGCATTCCCTGGCGCCGGTGTCCGGCTCGCGGCGGGGCGGTTGGCGTCAGCGTTTGACCCAGGCCGTGCATTTCCCGTCTCGCGATGAGGTCTATCGCTTCCTCGACACCACGGTGCGCCCGGCGATCGAAGAAGTGAGCGCCGTGTTCGTCGAGAAAGGATTGAACGTGGTCACTCAGCCCGACCCGGCCAACGACAACGTCAGCCTGGAAATCGGACACGGCGAGGAGCATCCGTTTATCTATCAGGTGCAGATGCGTGGCTACTTCACGCCATCGTTTGCCCGTGGTGGCATGGGTTCCAAGGAACTCAACAACCGCCGTTATTACCGGGCCGAAGTGCATTTGAGCGAGGGCAGCCAGGACTACGATCTGGTGGGTTACACCAAGGAGCAGATCATCAACGACATCCTTGATCAGTACGAACGGCATTTGCAGTTCTTGCACTTGGTGCGTTGAACGTAGTGGCGGTGCTGTTCACGTTTCGGTGGTCAACACCATGAACAGCACCAGCGCCGCCACCGGTACACCGAACACGGCGCTGCCAACGACCAGTTCCGTGCTCAACGGCTGGCCGGCATTGACCATGCCGACCGCGCCGTTGATCAGTGTCAGGGCCAGCCACAGGACCACAAAACTGTAGGCCAGGGTCTCGCGGCTGAAGCCGATTTTCTCGCCGATGAACAGCATCAGCGCCAGCAGGATCAGGCCGAAGGTGATGATGATCGTGGTGTGCATGATGCATTCCGTCCTTTAGATGTGTGCTGCCCTCAAGACCGCCTTCGCGGGCAAGCCTCGCGCCTACAGATTGCGCGCAACCCCTGTAGGCGCGAGGCTTGCCCGCGAAGGCGTCTGGCCTGCCTGCAAACCAGCTTAAACCAATCCACCATTCACCCGCAGAATCTGCCCATTGACCCAAGCCGAATCCGGCCCGACCAGAAACGACACCACACGAGCAATGTCCTCCGGCTGACCGAGACGCTCCAGCGGAGGCATCTTGGCGAAGGTCTGGATCTGCTCTTCGCTCTTGCCGTGCAAAAACAATTCGGTCGCTACCGGCCCGGGGGCGACTGCGTTGACGGTGATGTTGCGCCCGCGCATTTCTTTGGCGAATACCTGGGTCAGGGATTCCACGGCCGCTTTGCTGGCGATGTATACCGCGTAGCCTGGCAGGTTGAGCCCGACGGTGCTGCTGGAAAAGTTGACGATCCGCCCGCCGCTGTTCAGACGCGTCGCCGCCTCACGCAAGGTGTTGAAGGTGCCGCGCGCGTGGATGTTGAAGGTCTGGTCGAACAGTTCGTCGGAGTGTTGCGCCAGCGCCATCACTTTGAGAATGCCGGCGTTGTTGATCAACACATCGACCTTGCCCAGTTGCGTTTCTGTCTCGTCGAACATCCGGCGTACGTCGTCGGCATTGGCCACATCGGCCTTGATCGCTATGGCTTGATGGCCGGCCTGACGCAACTCCACCACCCGTTTTGAGGCTTCGATGGCGCTGCTGGCGTAGTTGATGGCGACGGCGAACCCTTCGCTGGCCAGTTGTCTGGCGATCACGGCACCGATGCCACGGGAGGCGCCGGTCACGAGGGCAACTTTCGAAGTTTGAGTAGTCATGGCGAACCTTTGAAGGTGTTTGTTGGGGTGAAGCCAGATTCACATGTTTACCGAAGCCGATAAATGCACGAGAGTTGCCTTGACTGTTCAATAATCGCCAACAATCGAGGAGCAGGAGCCGAGCGTGGATCAAGTCAAAGCAATGAAGGTTTTCGTGCGGATCTACGAGCGCAGCAGCTTCACGCTGGCCGCCGAGGACCTGAATCTGCCACGGGCGACGCTGACCCATACGCTGAATCAGTTTGAAGCGTGGCTCGGTACGCGCTTGTTGGAACGCAGCACCCGCAGAGTGCGTCCGACGCTGGACGGCGAGGCCTACTATCAGCGTTGTGTGCACTTGCTGGCGGAACTTGAAGAAGCCGAACTGGCGTTTCGCGGTTGCGCACCCAAAGGCCGCTTGCGCGTCGACTTGCATGGCACCCTGGCCAGGCATTTTGTGATCCCGGCATTGCCACAATTCATGGAGCGTTACCCGGACATCGAGTTGTCCATCAGCGAAGCCGACCGTTTTGTCGACCTGATCGCTGAAGGCGTCGACTGCGTGCTGCGCGCCGGCACCTTGAGTGATTCGGCGCTGATCGGAAAACGCATCGCCAACCTGCGCCAGATCACCTGCGCCAGCCCCGCCTACTTGCGCAAACACGGCGAACCGCAAAGCCTGGAAGACCTGAAACACCATCGCGCGGTGAACTACGTCTCGCGCACCACCGCCAAGTTGTTCCCCTTCGAATTCATGGTCGATGGCGAGCTGAAAGAAGTCGCTATCGAAGGCGCGGTTTCAGTGTTCGGCGCGGAAATCTACGCGGCGTCGGCAATTGCCGGGCTCGGCCTGATCCAGTGTCCGCATTACCGAATGGAGGCGCAGATTTCCCAAGGCCTGGTGCAAGAAGTCCTCATCGACACGCCGCCACCGTCAATGCCGGTTTCGGTGCTGTACCCCCACAACCGACACATGTCGCCACGGGTTCGGGTGTTTGTGGATTGGTTGGGGGAGCTGTTTACGGGCGCTGTTTGACCTTGCTGTTCTTGATCGTTCCCACGCTCCGCGTCGGAACGATCATCTGTGAAACTCGAGTCCGAGGTTTATCGGCGTTTGTCTGGGCGTATGCTGGGCAACTTGCGAAGCAGTCGATACCAACTTCAAGACAGACAAGAGAGGATTCGATGACTTACACCGCTGCCGAAAACCGCTACGACTCTATCCCTTACCGCCGCGTAGGCCGCAGCGGTCTGGTGCTGCCGGCGCTGTCCCTGGGGCTGTGGCACAACTTCGGTGACAGCACGCCGATCGACACTCAGCGCTCGCTGTTGCGCACCGCCTTCGACCTGGGCATCAACCACTTCGACCTGGCCAACAACTATGGCCCGCCGTATGGCAGCGCCGAGATCAACTTCGGTCGTTTGCTGCGTGAAGACTTCAAGCAGTACCGCGACGAGTTGATTATTTCGAGCAAGGCCGGTTGGGACATGTGGCCCGGCCCTTATGGCCAGGGCGGCGGTTCGCGTAAATACGTGCTGGCCAGCCTCGACCAGAGCCTGCAACGCCTGGGCCTGGACTACGTGGACATCTTCTATTCCCATCGCTTCGACCCGGACACGCCGCTGGAAGAAACCGCCAGTGCGTTGGCCACCGCCGTGCAGCAGGGCAAGGCGCTGTACATCGGCATCTCGTCCTATTCCGGGGTGAAAACCCGTGAGATGGCGGCGCTGCTGAAAGAGTGGAAAGTACCGTTGCTGATTCACCAACCAGCCTACAACCTGCTTAATCGCTGGGTTGAAAAGGATCTGCTGGACGTCACCGACGAACTCGGCACTGGCGTGATTGCGTTCACGCCGTTGGCGCAGGGCTTGTTGACCGACAAGTACCTCAATGGCATTCCGAAGGATGCGCGGGTCAATCGCCCGGGCGGTGGTTCTTTGCAGGAATCTCATCTGTCCGAAGCCAACATCGCCCACGTGCGCGGGCTCAACGAAATCGCCAAGCGTCGCGGTCAGAGCCTGGCGCAACTGGCGTTGGCATGGACGCTGCGCGATCCGCGCGTGACCTCGGCACTGATCGGTGCGAGCCGGCCGGAGCAGATTATCGAGAACGTCGCAGCGTTGAAGAATTTGAGTTTCAGCGCGGAAGAACTGGCGGAAATTGACCGGTTTGCCCAGGAAGGCGGGATCAATCTTTGGGAGAAGCCTTCGACGGCTGAATAAGTGTTCGGCACGGGGTCTTGCTGCGCCTGTTCCTGCCTCTTCGCGAGCAGGCTCGCTCCCACAGTGGATTTGTGTCAGGCACAGACCCTGTGGGAGCGAGCCTGCTCGCGATGGGGCCAGAACAGGCAGTAAAGAACTCAGGACTCACCGAAAGAAAGGCACATCCCCCAACACCGTAGCCCGCTGCATCACCCGCCGCGCCGGTCGGTAATCATCCACGGCGTAATGCTGTGTCACGCGGTTATCCCAGAACGCCACGTCATCTTTTTGCCAACGCCAGCGAATGGTGAATTCCGGCCGCGTCGCATGAGCAAACAACAGCTTCAAAATCGCTTCACTCTCGGTGTCCGACAGCTCATTGATCTTCGACGTGAAGCCTTCATTGACGAACAACGCCCGGCGCCCGCTCACCGGGTGTGTGCGGATCACCGGGTGCGACAGCGGTGGATTTTTGCGGCGTGCTTCTTCCCACTGGGCCAACGCTTGCGGCGTGTTGCCATATCGCTCCAGCGGGAACGAGCGGGTGAAATCGTGTGTGGCCGTCAGGCCTTCGAGCAAGCTTTTCATCGGCGCGGACAACGCTTCATACGCCGCGATGCCACTGGCCCACAACGTGTCGCCGCCAAACTCCGGCAACAGCTTGGCACTCAGCACCGCGCCCATGGCCGGAGTCGGCAGGAAGGTCACGTCGGTGTGCCAGATCGCGTTGTCGCGCACGTCGGTGACGGCGGTGTCGAGGATCAGCACTTCGGGCTGTTCCGGCACGTTCGGGTAGATCGGATGGATGTGCAGGTCGCCAAAATTCGCAGCGAATCGCGCCTGCTGTTGCGGCGTGATCGGCTGGTCGCGGAAGAACAGCACTTGATGCTTGAGCAGCGCTTGCTCGATGGCGTCGCGCTGTTCCTGATTCAGTGGCTGGCTGACGTCGATGCCGATGATTTGGGCGCCGAGGGCCGAGCTGAGGGGGACGATGGTCAGGTTGCTCATGGTGATTCTCTTTAATCCGGGGTGCCGAGCTTTTGTAGGAGTGAGCCTGCTCGCGATAGCGGAGAGTCAGGCGACAGGGTGGTGGCTGATACACCGCCATCGCGAGCAGGCTCGCTCCCACATTAAGATCCCAAAAAACTCAGTGGGCCTGGCCGTGCCACGGCACCAGTTTGCGTTGCAGGGCGCGCAGGCCCATTTCCATGGCAAACGCGATCAAGGCAATCACCAGAATTCCCAGCACCACCACATCGGTGACCAGGAATTGCGCGGCCGACTGCACCATAAAACCCAAACCGCTGGTGGCGGCGATCAATTCGGCGGCAACCAGCGTCGACCAACCCACACCGAGGCCGATGCGCACGCCAGTCAAAATATCCGGCAAGGCGCTCGGCAGAATCACATGGCGAATCAACTGCGCCCGGGTCGCACCCAGCGACTGCGCGGCGCGCAGTTTGGCCGGGTCAACCGTGCGCACGCCAGTTGCAGTGGCAATGGCAATCGGGGCGAAAATCGCCAGGTAGATCAGCAAGACTTTCGACAGCTCACCGATGCCGCACCAGATCACGATCAGCGGCAGGTAAGCCAGCGGTGGAATCGGCCGGTAGAACTCGATCAACGGATCGAGCACGCCGCGGGCGATGCGGTTATGGCCGATGGCGATGCCGATGGGCACGGCGGTCAGCACCGCGAAACCAAGGCCCAGACCGATACGGCTGAGACTGGCCCCCAAGTGCTGCCACAACGTTGAATCCATGTAGCCGCTGGTCACCAGCAGCCAGCCCTTTTGCAGCACGGCGGACGGTGGTGGCAGGAACAGCGGTTCGATCATCCCTGTGGCGGTGACGGCCCACCAAATGACAACCAGCGCCACCAGCGTCAGCACGCTGATCCACCGAGTGCTGAGGCTGCGACGTGACGGGATGTCCGTGGAACCCGGTTTAACCGCGACGGCGGGAATTTGATAGCTGCTCATGCGCGCTCCTGCCGCTGGGCGGTGCTGCGTTGGGAGAACACTTTGGCGAGTACGTGTTCGCGAGTTTCGATGAAGCGCGGGTCGGACTTGATCGAGCGAGCGGACTCACCGGCCGCATACCGCTGACCGAAATCCAGGCTCAGGCGCTCGACGATTTGTCCCGGATCAGGCGCCAGCAGAATCAGGTCCGTGGCGAGGAACACCGCTTCTTCGATGTCGTGGGTAATCAGGAAAACCGGTTTGGCGGTGCGCTGCCAGACTTGCAGCAGCAGCTCCTGCATCTGTTCGCGGGTGAAGGCGTCGAGGGCGCCGAAGGGTTCGTCCATCAGCAAAACGCGCGGGTCGGCGGCCAGCGCGCGGGCCAGGCCGACACGTTGCTTCTGGCCACCCGAGAGCTGCCAGATCCTGCGATGTTCGAAACCGGAAAGGTCCACCAGTGCGAGCATTTTCTGAGCGCGCAGTTCACGTTTTTCCCGCGCAATGCCGGCCAGTTCCAAGCCGAAACCGACGTTGGCCAACACGTCCTGCCAAGGCAGCAGGGCGTCGTCCTGGAACACCACGCCGCGTTCGGCGCCCGGGCCTTTGACCGGCACGCCGTCAAGGGTGATGCGCCCGGCGCTGGGTTCGACGAAACCGGCAATCAGGTTCAACAGCGAGGTCTTGCCACTGCCGGACGGGCCGAGGGCCACCAGCAACTGCTGGGGGCCCAGGCTCAGGGAAATATCCGCCAGTACCGGTTCGGCGGCGCCGGGGTACTGTGCGCTGATGCGCTCCAGCTGTAGCAAAGCCATCGCAGTTAACTCCCGATCAGTTGGTGATGTACTTGGCGCTGACGTAAGGGGCGTAGTCCGGCAGCACGGCCTCGACCTTGCCTTGTTCCTTGAGGAAGGCGGCGGTGTCGGTAATGGCCTTGGTGGTCGGTGCGCCGAGGGTGATCACTTGGTCAGCCGCCAGCGGGAAGACGTTGCCTTGCAGCAACAACGGAATGTCGCTGGCCTTGGCGCCCGACAGTTTGACAAGCTTGTCCACGTTGCTTTGATTGGCCAGCCAGGCTTTCGGGTCTTTGCGGTAATCGGCGTAGGCGTCGAGGGTCACTTTGGCGAACGCAGTGACGATTTCCGGGTGCTTCTCGGCGAAGTCCTTACGCACGATCCAGGCATCGAAAGTCGGAGCGCCGAACTTGGCCAGTTCGCCGGAGGTAATCAGCACTTTGCCGTTTTCCTTGGCGACACCGAGGGCTGGGTCCCACACGTAAGTGGCGTCGATATCACCGCGTTTCCACGCAGCGATGATGGCGGGCGGAGCGAGGTTGAGCACGGTGACCTTCGACGGATCGATGTTCCAGTGCTTGAGCGCCGCCAGCAGGCTGTAGTGGCCGGTGGAAACGAACGGCACGGCGATTTTTTTGCCGATCAGGTCTTGCGGAGTCTTGATCCCGGAGCCGTCGCGGGCGACCAGGGCTTCAGCCGCGCCGATCTGCGTGGCGATGAGGAAGGTTTCTACCGGGACTTTGCGGGTGATGGCCGCCGTCAGGGGGCTGGAACCGAGGTAGCCGATCTGCACGTCGCCGGAAGCGATGGCGGCGATGATGTCGGCGCCGTTGTCGAATTTGCGCCAGTCGATCTTGGCGTTGGTGGCTTTCTCGTACGCGCCGTCGGCCTGGGCGACTTTCGCCGGGTCTACGGTGGTCTGGTAGGCGACGGTGACGTCAGCCGCCTGGGCAAAGAAACTCACCGCAGCCAGAGACGCGGCGGCCAGGAGGCGAAGGGGGAAAGTCAGTTTCATTGAGAAGCTCCTTTTCAGACGACCGAGAGGCGGCGTGAAAAGAAGACTAAATGATCTAAGAATCCGAAAATAAATAACTTTTTCGAATGAGCTTATGAGCGGAAAATTCTAAGCAGGTACCCTGTGGCGAGGGGGCTTGCCCCCGTTGGACTGCGTAGCAGTCCCAAAACCGACACCCCCAATATTTCGGAAAAACCGAGTCGCCTGCATTACGACTGCTTCGCAGCCGGACGGGGGCAAGCCCCCTCGCCACAGGGGACTTGCACTGGGAGATTAGTTGCTGATCGCCAGAATGCTCGCCTGATACGACCCGACAAACACATCGAAATCGCCGACTTCGTTCTGCTCCAGCTCAATCTGCTCGGCCAGCGACGAACGCGCCCGCTCTTCAAATTTCGCCTGGTCCTCGCTTGAAAGCGGCTCGCTGCGGAAAAACTCCGCATGCACCTGGCTCTGACGCAGGGAGAACTGAGCAAAGCTCTCCTTGTGCTCAGCCATCGCCGCCAGCACCTGGGCCGATGGCGTCAGCGATGGATCCCTGACCTTGGCCAGTTGGGCATCCAGCGCCTTGCTATGCGCGTCGCCGCCATGACTCTGATCCAGCATCGCCGCCAGGGGTGCAATCTTCTCCAGCAACTCGCTGGCCCATTCTTTCAGGTCCACCGGGTGGCCGTCGCGTTGCAGTTGCAGGCCCGGACGGCGACCTTCCTTGACCACGCTGAGGAAGTTCGAGGTCGCGTTGCTGCACGAGGTATTGGTCAGCAGCGGGCTGTCGTTCAGCGCGCAATACAGCAGGAATGCGTCGAGGAACCGCGACTCCGGCAGGTCGATGCCCATCGGCAGGAACGGGTTGATGTCCAGGCAACGCACTTCGACGTACTGAATGCCGCGAGCCACCAGCGCCTGGATCGGCCGTTCGCCGGTGTAAGTCACGCGTTTCGGGCGGATGTTGGAGTAGTACTCGTTTTCGATCTGCAGGATGTTGGTGTTGAGCTGAACCCACTCACCGTCCTGGTGCGTGCCTATTTCGACGTAGGGCGCGTAAGGCGTGGCGACCGCTTTACGCAGGCTGTCGGTGTAGCTCGCCAGATCGTTGTAGCAAGGGGTCAAGCCGGCCTGGGCGTTGCTCTGGTAACCCAGGTCACTCATGCGCAGGCTGGTGGCGTACGGCAGGTACAAGGTGTCCGGGTCCAGTTGTTCCAACTGGTGCGAACGACCGCGCAGGAAACCGGCGTCCAGCGCAGGCGAAGCACCGAACAGGTACATCAGCAGCCAGCTGTAGCGGCGGAAGTTGCGGATCAGCGCGATGTAGGCCGACGACTGATAGTCGCGGTCGGTGCCGACAAAACCTTCAGCCTCTTTAAGCAGCGGCCAGAGCTTTTCCGGCAAGGAAAAGTTGTAGTGAATCCCGGCAATGCACTGCATGGTCTTGCCGTAGCGCAGGGCCAGGCCCTTGCGGTAGACGTACTTGAGCTGACCGATGTTGGAGGTGCCGTAATAGGCAATCGGGATGTCTTCCTCGGCCGGCAATGGGCACGGCATCGATGGACTCCACAGGTACTCGTTGCCGAGCTTGCTGTAGGCAAAACGGTGAATGCTGTCGAGGCTCGCCAGGGTGTCCGCCGGGTCGGGCAGGGCGGGCGTGATGAACTCCAGCAGCGACTCGGAATAGTCGGTGGTGATTTGTTCGTTGGTCAGCGCGGAACCCAATGCTTCCGGGTGCGGCGTTTGCGCCAGGCGACCTTCACTGGTCACGCGCAGGCATTCACGTTCGATGCCGTGAAGGCACTGTTCGAGCAGAGAGAGGTTAGCGCGCTCGCCGAGCAGAGCCAGGCGGCGGCTCAAGTTGGATTCCTTCACGCGTCAGTCGCCCCAATATGGGGGTGGGCAAGACGGTCTACAAGGGTGAAGTTGAAACTGGCGTTTTCGCCTGGTTTTTTGCAACCGCGCAAGCCATGCCGGTCTGTAAAGAACTGCACAATCCCTGTAGGAGTGAGCCTGCTCGCGATGGCGGTGTGTCAGACGACGCATATGTTGACGGACACACCGCCATCGCGAGCAGGCTCACTCCTACAGGTTGCATTGCGCAGAAATTAACTCAATTTGATGACGAGTAGCTACAGGACAGCGAACGTGCCTTGTGCTTTTGCGACGAGTTTGTCGCCTTGCATCACATCGGCTTCGACCACCAGCGTGCGGCGGCCCGGGTGGATCACCCGCGCCGTGCACATCACTTCACCGTCGGCGACGGCGCGAATGTAGTTGATCTTGCACTCGATGGTCGCGCTCTGCTGGTCAAAACCATGGGTGCTGGAACAGGCCAGCCCCATGGCAATGTCCACCAGGCTGAACAAGGCCCCACCGTGCAGCTTGCCGCCGCGATTGCGCAGTTCTGGCGCAAGCCCCAGGGCGACTTGCGCCACCCCGGTCTCCAGGCTGTGCAAGCGACACCCCAGCAACTTGAAAAAAGCGCTTTCGGTCAGCCCGGCCGGGATCTCCATCAGCGTTTCTTCAACTGCTTGGCGTTGGCGAACAGCGAAGCCATGGCGTTGTTGGCCGGGGCCGCCGCCGTGGTTTCTTTACGCGGCGCGGTGTTCTGGGACTGGCGTGGCGCCGAACCCGGACGTGCACCACGGGCACCGTCGATTTTCTCGCCCGGTGTGTCGCTCATGCGCATCGACAGGCCAACGCGTTTGCGCGGGATGTCGACTTCCATGACCTTCACTTTCACCACGTCGCCGGCCTTCACCGCTTCACGCGGATCCTTGATGAACTTCTCCGAAAGCGCAGAGATATGCACCAAACCGTCCTGATGCACGCCGATGTCGACGAAAGCACCGAAGTTGGTCACGTTGGTCACCACGCCTTCGAGGATCATCCCCAGCTCCAGGTCCTTGAGGTCTTCGACGCCTTCCTGGAACTCGGCGGTCTTGAACTCGGGACGTGGATCGCGGCCAGGTTTTTCCAGCTCTTGCAGGATGTCGGTGACCGTTGGCAGACCGAAGGTTTCGTCGGTGTACTTTTTCGGATCGAGACGCTTGAGGAAGCTGGCGTCGCCGATCAGCGAGCGAATGTCGCGGTCGGTCTCAGCAGCAATACGCTGGACCAACGGATAGGCTTCCGGGTGGACCGCAGACGAGTCCAGCGGGTTGTCACCGTTCATGACGCGCAGGAAGCCAGCGGCCTGTTCGAAGGTTTTCTCGCCCAGACGCGCGACTTTCTTCAACGCCGCACGGGTTTTGAACGCGCCGTGTTCGTCGCGGTGGCTGACGATGTTTTGCGCCAACGTTGCGTTGAGGCCGGAGATACGGGCCAGCAGCGCCACGGAGGCGGTGTTCACATCGACGCCCACAGCGTTCACGCAGTCTTCGACCACCGCGTCCAGGCCGCGTGCCAGTTTCAGCTGCGACACGTCGTGCTGGTACTGGCCGACGCCGATGGATTTCGGATCGATCTTCACCAGCTCAGCCAGTGGATCCTGCAGGCGACGGGCAATCGACACCGCGCCACGGATCGACACGTCGAGGTCCGGGAATTCCTTGGAGGCCAGTTCCGACGCCGAGTAAACCGATGCGCCGGCCTCGGAGACCATGACTTTGGTCATCTTCATGGCGGGGTATTTTTTGATCAGCTCAGCGGCCAGCTTGTCGGTTTCACGGCTGGCGGTGCCGTTGCCGATGGCGATCAGGTCCACGGCATGCTTGGCGCACAGGGCGGCCAGAATCGCGATGGTCTGGTCCCACTTGTTGTGCGGTACGTGCGGGTAAACCGTGGCGTGATCCAGCAGCTTGCCGGTGGAATCGACCACGGCCACCTTGCAACCGGTACGCAGGCCCGGGTCGAGCCCCAATGTGGCGCGCGGACCAGCCGGCGCGGACAGCAGCAAGTCGTGCAGGTTATGGGCGAACACGTTGATCGCTTCGGTTTCTGCGCCGTCGCGCAGTTCGGTTTCGAGGTGGGTGTAGAGCTTGACCTTCCAGGTCCAGCGCACCACTTCGCCCAGCCATTTGTCGGCGGCGCGGTTCTGGTTCTGGATGCCGAATTGCTGGCCGATCATGCCTTCGCACGGGTGCATGGCGCCTGGCAATTCGTCGCCGACTTTCAGCGCCGAACTCAGAATGCCTTCGTTGCGGCCACGGAAAATCGCCAGCGCGCGGTGCGACGGCATGCTTTTGAGCGGTTCATCGTGTTCGAAGTAGTCGCGGAACTTGGCGCCTTCCTCTTCTTTGCCGGCGATGACGCGGGCGCTGAGGATGGCTTCCTGCTTGAGGTAGCTGCGCAGCTTGTCCAGCAGGCCGGCGTCTTCGGCGAAGCGTTCCATCAGGATGTACTTGGCGCCTTCGAGGGCGGCCTTGACATCGGCGACGCCTTTTTCGGCATCGACGAAGCGCGCGGCTTCGGCGTCTGGCGTCAGGGTCGGGTCGTTGAACAGGCCGTCGGCCAGCTCGCCGAGGCCGGCTTCCAGGGCGATCTGGCCCTTGGTGCGGCGCTTCTGCTTGTA
>LNAP01001096.1_pt1 | contig 29289 bp, 25 predicted proteins | sample 602601 | NCBI WGS metagenome assembly LNAP01 (sample SAMN02440304, study PRJNA202911) | soil metagenome | biome: Subtropical and temperate rainforests or woodlands; isolation source: soil samples (1 kg each in a 20% v/v slurry with milli Q water) were... ... | reverse complement strand
CAACTTCTTCTTCTCGCAATCGCTGCCCACGGCGGTGGCCATGCTGGTGGCGCTGCCGGCCGGCCATGCGCTGCTCGGCAGGGGCCGACGCAAGAGCATCAGACTGGCCGAACTCGCTGACGAGACCTTCATCCTGTCGCGCAGGCCCACCGGCCCGGGCCTTTACGACGCCATCATCTCGGCGTGCCGCGCCGCCGGCTTCAGCCCGCGGGTCGGCCAGGAGGCGCCGCGGATGATGTCGACGCTGAGCCTGGTGGCCGCCGGCCTCGGCATGTCGATCGTGCCGGAATCCATGCGCCGCCTCAACACCGAGGGCATCGCCTATCTGACGCTGGCGGACGCGCCGCATCTGGTGGCGCCACTGCATCTGGCCTGGCGCGCCGCCAGCGTGTCCGGCGCCATGGCGCGGCTGATTGCGCAGGTCCGCGCCATGGCCAGCCGCGCGTAGACATTTCGCGCGGGATCACGCAACGTCGCCGCCTTCATTCCAACGAGAAGGCACCGATGACCATCGAACTGCACACATGGAATACGCCGAACGGCCGCAAGATCTCGGTGGCGCTGGAGGAAATGGGACTGCCCTACACGGTAGTCCCGGTGAACATCGCCAAGGGCGAGCAACTGAAGCCGGACTTCCTCGCCATCAGCCCGAACAACAAGATCCCGGCGATCGTCGATCCCGACGGCCCGGATGGCAAGCCGGTCAGCGTGTTCGAATCCGGCGCCATCCTTTTGTATCTCGGCGAGAAGACCGGCAAGTTTCTGCCGACGTCGCTCGCGGCGCGGATCCCGGTGTGGGAATGGCTGATGTGGCAGATGGGCGGCTTCGGCCCGATGCCCGGCCAGGTGCACCATTTCATCGCGCTGGAGAGCGAGGCCGATCGCGCCTACGGGCTGAAGCGGTTTTCCGACGAAACGCGGCGGCTGTACGGCGTGCTCGACCGGCGGCTTGCCGCTCATGAGTTCGTCGCCGGCGAATTGTCGGTGGCGGATTTCGCGATTCTCGGCTGGGCCTGGCGGCACGAGCGCCACAAGGTGGCGCTGGCGGATTTTCCGAACGTGGCGCGCTGGTACGACACGCTGATGGCGCGACCCGGCGTCTCGCGCGGGTTTGCCGTGAAGCTGGATTGACGGCGCTGCTTTCTTCCTTCCCTCTCCCCCGCGCGAAGCGAAGCTTCGCTAGGTGGGAGAGGGTGGACGCGCGCCAGCGCGGCCGGGTGAGGGGGTGCCACAAGCTCTGAGTTTGTCGCTACCCCTCATCCGTCACGGCCTTCGGCCGTGCCACCTTCTCCCACAAGGGGAGAAGGAAGAAACAGAGCTCAGCTCCGCCGCGTCTCCAGCGCCATGCGCACCGCGAGGCCGGCGAGCACGGTGCCCATCAGCCAGCGCTGCAGCTTCAGCCAGGTCGGGCGCTGCCCGAGAAACAATGCGATAGAGCCGGCGCCGAGCGCGATCAGCGCGTTGACGCCGACGCTGATGACGATCTGCACCGAACCCAGCGCCAGCGACTGCGTCAGCACGCTGCCCATGGCGGGATCGATGAACTGCGGCAGCAGCGCTAGATAGAGCATGGCGATCTTCGGATTGAGCAGGTTGGTGACGAAGCCCATGGCAAACAGTTTGCGCGGGCCGTCCACGGCGAGTTCTTTCACCTGGAATGGCGAGCGCCCGTTGGGCTTCAGGGCCTGCCATGCCAGCCAGCCGAGATAGGCGGCACCCGCCAGCCGCAGCGCGTCATAGGCATAGGGCACCGCGAACAGCAGCGCGGTGATGCCGAACGCCGCGCACAGCATGTAGAACACGAAGCCCAGCGCCACGCCGCCCAGCGACACCATGCCCGCCGCGGGGCCCTGGGTGATCGAGCGCGAGATCAGATAGATCATGTTCGGCCCGGGCGTCAGCACCATGCCGAGGGAGACCAGCGCGAAAGCGAGCAGGGAGGTGATGTGGGGCATGTCAGTGTGCTTCTTCCCAGTTGTTGGCGGCTCTTGCGTCGACCTGCAGCGGCACGTGCAAAATCACCGCGGGGAACGGCGCGTCCTGCATGACGCGCTGGACCACCGGCAGCGTCGCGGCAACCTCGTCGTCGGGCACTTCGAAGATCAGTTCGTCATGGACCTGCAGCAGCATCTGCGCCGAGAGCTTCTTCTCGGCCAGCGCGTCCTCCATCCGCACCATGGCGCGGCGGATGATGTCGGCGGCGCTGCCCTGCAGCCGCGCGTTGATGGCGGCGCGCTCGTTGAACGAACGGATCGAGGCGTTCGAGGCCTTGATGTCGGGATAGTGGCACTTGCGGCCGAACAGGGTTTCCACATAGCCGTTGGCGCGGCAGAAATCCCGCGTTGCATCCATATAGGCGCGGATGCCCGGGAAGCGCTCGAAATACTTCTTGATGTAGGCGCCGGCCTCCTCGCGGGGAATGCCGAGCTGGTTGGCGAGGCCGAACGCCGAGATGCCGTAGATGATGCCGAAGTTGATCGCTTTCGCCCTGCGGCGCACCTCGGCCGGCATGTCCTTGACCGGTACGCCGAACATTTCCGACGCGGTCATGGCATGAATGTCGATGCCCTCCTGGAACGCGGTGCGCAGCGCCGGCACGTCGGCGACTTCAGACAGCAGCCGCAGCTCGATCTGCGAATAATCCGCCGACACCAGCTTGTGACCGGGGGCTGCAATGAAGGCGCGGCGGATCTTGCGGCCGTCCTCGGTGCGCACCGGGATGTTCTGCAGGTTCGGCTCGTTGGACGACAACCGCCCGGTGGTGGTGGCCGCCAACGCATAGGTGGTGTGGACGCGGTGGGTCTGCGGATGCACGTAATTCGGCAGCGCGTCGGTATAGGTCGAGCGCAGTTTTGAGACCTGCCGCCAGTCGAGGATCATGCGCGGGAAGGCGTGGCCTTCCTCGGCGAGGTCCTCGAGGATCGAGGCCGAGGTTGACCACGCGCCGGTCTTGGTCTTGCTGCCGCCGGGCAAGGCCATCTTGCCGAACAGGATGTCGCCGAGCTGCTTCGGGCTGCCGATATTGATGTCCTCGCCGGCGATCTCGCGGATCTCGGCCTCGATGCGTGCCGCGGTCTGGGCGAAGTCCGCCGACAGTTTCGACAGCACCTGGCGATCGATGGAGATGCCGCGCCGTTCCATGCGCGCCAGCACGCCGATCAGCGGCCGCTCCAGCGTCTCGTAGACCGTGGTCATGTGCTCGGCGGCGAGCCGCGGCTTCAGCACGCGCCACAGCCGCAGCAGCACGTCGGCGTCCTCCGCGGCATAGGCGGTGGCCTTGTCGATGGTCACCTTGTCGAACACCAGCTTGCCCTTGCCGGAGCCGATGACGTCGCCATAGCTGAGATTGGCGTGGCCGAGCCAGCGCTCGGTCAGCGCGTCGAGGCCATGGGCGTTGCGGCCGGCGTCCAGTGCATAGGACATCAGCTGCACGTCGTCGGCATTGCGGATGGTGACGCCGTGCTGGGCCAGCAGCACCGCGGTGAATTTGATGGCGAAGCCGATCTTCAGGATGCCTTCGGATTCCAGCAGCGGCTTCAGCGCCTCGATCGCATCGGCGGCCCTGATCTGGTCGGGCTCCAGGCCCGAGGCGAACAGGCCGGAGGCATCGCCGGACTGCCTGTGGCCGAGCGGAATATAGCAGGCGTCGTTGGGTCCGAGCGACAGCGCGAGACCGACGAGGTCGGCCTGCATCGGGTCGATCGAAGTGGCCTTGGCCTCGAAGGCGACATGGCCGAGGTCATGGATACGCGAGATCCACTGGCTGAGCTCAGCCAGCGTGCGCACTGGCACATAGGCGTTGCGGTCGACCGGGATTTTTCGAGCGGCTTCGGCGCGTGCGGCGGCGAGGGAGAGCGGGGAAAGGGCGGGCCGGTCGATGACGCCAGCCGAAGTATGCGCGCTGCCGTTCTTCGAAGGTGCCGCGCTCCCTCTCCCGCTTGCGGGGGAGGGCCGGGGAGGGGGCGTTTCACCGGGGAAAAGGCCCTCACCCACCTCGCTCTGGCGCGCAGGCGCGCCTGGCGAGGCGACCTCTCCCGCAAGCGGGAGAGGTGAAGATGCGCGCGGCTGGGCAACGCCATTGCTCACCCACTCCGCGTCGACATCGGCCGGATCGATGTGGGAATACTCCGCGACGCGTCGCGTCAGCGTCGAGAATTCCATGAACTTGAGAAACGCGATCAGTTTTCGCGCGTCCGGCTCGTGCACGGCGAGTTCGTCGAGTGGCACGTCAAGCTTGACGTGATCGTCGAGCAAGACCAGTTGCCGCGAGATCCGCGCCTTCTCGGCATGTTCGATCAGCGATTCCCGGCGCTTCGGCTGCTTGATCTCGGAGGCGCGGGCGAGCAGCGTTTCGAGGTCGCCATACTCGTTGATGAGCTGCGCCGCGGTCTTGATGCCGATGCCGGGGACGCCGGGCACGTTGTCGACGCTGTCGCCGGCCAGCGCCTGCACCTCGACCACCTTGTTCGGCGGCACACCGAATTTCTCGATCACCTCGGGGATGCCGAGGCGCTTGTCCTTCATGGTGTCATACATGGTGACGCAATCGGTCACGAGCTGCATCAGGTCCTTGTCGGAGGACACGATGGTCGCGGTGGCGCCGCGCTCGCAGGCCTCGCGCACATAGGTGGCGATCAGGTCGTCGGCCTCGAAGCCGCCCTGTTCGATGCTTGGCAGGTCGAAGGCGCGCACGGCATCGCGGATCAGCGCGAATTGCGGAATCAGGTCGTCGGGCGCCGGCGGCCGGTGCGCCTTGTATTCCGGATACAGCTTGTTGCGGAAGGTGACCTCGGACTTGTCGAAGATGATGGCCAGATGGGTGGGCCGGTTGTCCGGCGGCATGTCGCGCAACAGCTTCCACAGCATGTTGCAGAAGCCGAGCACGGCATTGACCTGCAGCCCGTCGGATTTGCGGTTGAGCGGCGGCAGCGCGTGATAAGCGCGGAAAATATACGAGGAGCCATCGACCAGGAACACATGGTCGCCCTTGCCGGGAAGGCTGGCGGGGCTGGATGCGGCGGCAGTCTGTTCTGATGTTTTCGGCATGGCCGCAATCTAGGCATTTTCGCCGGAAATGACACCCCCGCTCCGCTGTCATCACCCGCGAAAACGGGTGATTCAGTGCACGCAGGCGCCGGTGGGCGCCGCGGCGCCGATCCTGGCGCGCAATTGCGCACAGGTCCGGCGACGACGGTCGCGTCTGCGGCATTGGCTTGCATCCGACCCGGTTCCGTGAGCCCTTGCGGCCAACTCCGGCGAAAGGAATTCCGATGCCCCCGCAAATCGACGATCTGATGGAGAAATTGCGGGCTGTCGAAGCCGAGATCGAGGTCGAACTGACCAAACGGCGGGAAGCGCTGCGCTACCACATCGAGAACCGCCGCATCGTGTTCGAGGCCGAGGTGCTGAAGGTCCAGCGTGCCATCAAGGTCAGCCTGGCGCGCTATATCCGCAACGCCAATCCGCTGGTGGTGCTCACCGCGCCGGTGATCTATTCGCTGATCGTTCCGTTCGTGGTGCTGGACCTGTTCGTGATGGCCTACCAGGCGATCTGCTTTCCGGTCTACAAGATCCCGAAGGTACGGCGTCGCGATTACCTGGTGTTCGACCGCCATCATCTGGCCTATCTCAACACCCTCGAAAAAATCAATTGCGCCTATTGCTCCTATGGCAACGGCGTCATCGCCTTTGCACGCGAGGTGGCCGCACGGACCGAGGTGTACTGGTGCCCGATCAAGCATGCCCGCCGCGTGCTCGGTCCCCACCCGTATTACCGGGGCTTTGCCGATTTCGGCGACGCCGAGGCCTTTCGCGGCAAGATCGACGGCATGAAGGACGGCGTGAAGATCGACGGCGGGCCGCCGAACGCGTTGTGAATTGGGGGGAATCGCCAGGCATCGTGCCCTTGATAGGTTTGTTGCGCTGCTCTAGTGAGCGGCGTTCCCAATAAAAATCTGGTAGAAGCTTGTCGCGATTTCGATCGCGATGAGTATCACGACGATGAGTTCGAGCCGAAGCGAGCGTCTTGTGTCGATGATGTCGGCCAATGTCTCGGCCGTCTCGGCGATGACCGCCACCTTTCGATCGAGCGTCTCGACCCGCTCCTTCAGCTCATACTCGTCTTCCAGCCGGGCATAAAGCCGCTCCAGATCGGGGCGATCCCACAACGCGTCCGGCTTCTCCGCGACCGCAACGCGACCCGACACCCGGTGCTGGACGAGCAGGGCGTTGCCAATCAATTTCAATATCTCGGTTCGATTGCGACGGGTTCGTCCGCGGGTGGCCAATTCGGCGGCAAAGGGCTCGATAATGCCGAAGACCTTGGTCACCTCGCGCTCGTCACTGGCCAGTGCCACGCTCTTGCCGAGGACGTCGGCGACAATCAGCATTCGCGGCAGGGACATGTCGCCGAGCGCAATCGGGCCGCCCGCAGAGACCTTGTCGTCCGCACCTCCGGCGACCTCGACAAAGACCCGCTCCTCCTCTTCAAGGCTGAGCCTGCCCATGATGCGGGGCGCGATCTTCAGCAGAAATGCGGCTTCTTCTTCCGATGTGAGGCCGATCAATACCGCGACGCCATAACGAAACAGCACTGCGGTGCCAGCCTCGCCGGTTCGAACGGCCAGTGGCACCGCCGAAACGATATCGCCGTCAAATGAAGCGGTGTTGATTCGGTCGCCGAGATGAAGGGCGTGGACCTGAACATGTCGTTTCGGGTCCGGGGAATTTGGCGGCGGGGAATTGATCATCAGGGAGCCGTCGTGGAGCCGGTGCCGAGCGAACGCTGAACCATGATGGTATCAGCCCAGCGCCCGTACCGATAGGCGATGCCCGGCAGAAACCCCACCCGGGAAAACCCGAACTTGTCATGGAGGCCCAGCGAAGCGGCATTGTCGGCGTCGATATAACCAATGATCTGTCGGAAACCCGCGGCGGCGCAGACGTCGATCAACTCCTGCATCAGGCGTTGTCCTATACCGTGGCCGACATGCGCGTCATGGATATAGATCGAGTGCTTGACCGTGTAGCGATAGGCCGGTCGTTTACGGAACAGCACCACGTAGGCGTAGCCCACGACTTCGCCGCCGCGCGTCGCCACGAGGTGGGGAAATCGACGGCTGCGCAGGTTCTTGCGCCGGTCGCGCAGGTCGTCCGGCTGCGGCGTCTCGGCGTCGGTCACGCCTTCCTCAACACCGTGGCGGATATGGCGGCGATAGATCGCCAGCATGGCCTCGATGTCGCTGTCCCGCGACGGCCGCACGACGACGGGGCGATCTTGCTCGCCTGGCATTCGGGCTTCCATGCGCGCTCCGCTACTCGCTGACCACGTAGGTGTGAAGCCGGATCAGGCCGTTGGCGTCCACCTTGCGGTAGACGCCCTGGATTTCGACGTCGAAGCCGGGAAACGCGTTGAAGCAGGTCTCGAACATCTTGAGATAGTCGATCATCGGCTTCGCCCGCGCACCGAGACGCTCGCCGGGCACGATGGTGGCGATGCCGGGCGGATAGACCACGAAGGGCGTGGTGGCGATGCGGCCGGAGATCTCGTCGATCGGGAGATAATCGACATCGTTTCGCACCAGGCAGCGCGCCGCGGCGTGCGGCGACAGCGCAATTTCCGGCAGGTGGTCGGACGTAAACTGCTTTGCCTGCAAGGCGCTGACATCGGCGTTGCGGAAGAAGCGGTGCATTTCGCCGCACAGATCGCGCAGCCGGACGCCGCCGTAGCGTGCTGGCCTTCGCCTGGCGAATTCGGGAATCGCTTCGTCCAGCAGCGCGTTGTCGTCGTGCAGCTTCTTGAAGGCGACCAGACCGCTGATCAGCGTGCCGGCCTTGCTGGCCTCGACACCCGGCGTCAGCAGGAAAAGCAACGAATTGAGATCGTTCTTCTCGGGCACAATCCGGTTCTCGCGCAAGAACTGCGCCACCACCGGCGCGGGAATGCCGTGTTCGGCATAGCCGCCGGTGGCGCGGTCGAAGCCCGGCGTCAGCAGCGTCAGCTTGTTCGGGTCGGTCATGGCGAAGCCGGCCGCCATGCCCGGGAAGCCATGCCAACCGGCATCGGGTGCAAGCTGCCAATAGGACGGGTTGGTGGCCAGCTGGTCGGTGCTGACGCTCTCCCATGTCACGTTATGCACGCCGCCTTCACGCGAGGCGTCAGGAATCTCCACGCGCTCGGGCACGAAGGGTTCGAAGAACCAGCGCCGCTCGGGACGCGTCTCCTTCTCCTCGAACTCGCGGCGGACGGCGCGGATCTTCTTGCGCAGTTCGATGCCGAGCCTGATCGTGTCGTCCCACAACACTTCGCCGGAGCGGCCCTTCATCATCTGCGCGCCGACGTCGAGCGACGCAAACAGCGGATAGAACGGCGAGGTAGATGCGTGCTGCATGAAGCTCTCGTTGAAGCGCCGATGCTCGACGCGGCGCTTCTGGCCGCGGATATGCCGGTCCTTCATGTGGATCTGCGACGCCTGCGAGAAGCTCGCGAGCTGCTTGTGCGTCGACTGCGTGGCGATGATGCCGGGCGAGTCCGGGCCGAGGTCACCGAGCCCCATGGCAAAGCGGCCGGCATAGAGCGGGTGAAATTTCATGAACCCGGCCCAGGCCTCGTCGAACAGGATATAGTCGCAGAGATGGCCGATGCGCTCGATGATCATCCCGGCGCTGTAGATGGTGCCGTCATAGGTGCACTGCTCGATCACGGCGACCCGGAACGGGCGCGGCCGTTGCCACGCTTCCGGATCCTTGACCAGCGGGTTGCTGCGGATGCGCTCGCGCAGGGCATCCTCTTCGAACGCTTCCCAGTTCATCGGGCCGATCAGGCCCCATGGATTGCGCACGGTCGGAACGTAGATCGGAATTCCGCCGCAGATCATCAGCGCGCCATGCAAGGCGGCCTTGTGGTTGTTGCGATCGAACAGCACCAGGTCGCCATCGGTCACCAGCGCCGACAGCGCCACCTTGTTGGAGGTCGAAGTGCCGTTGAGCACGAAATAGGTCTTTTCCGCCCCGAAGATCTTGGCGGCCTCTTTCTGCGCCTGCAGCGCGGGGCCTTCGTGGGTCAAGAGGTCGCCGAGATCCAGGACAGAATTGTCGAGGTCGTCGCGAAAGATGGCCTCGCCAAGGTGCTCCATGAACACCCGCCCGATCGGGCTGCGGCTATAGAACACGCCGCCGTTATGGCCGGGACAGGTCCAGAGCTGGTTGCCTTCCTCGGCATAGTCCACCAGTGCGCCGAAGAACGGCGTCTTCAGCGTCTCGGCATACTGCTTCAGGCGGCTGACGAGATTTTTGGCGATGAACGGCGGTGTTTCTTCCGACAGGAAGATATAGCCGTCGATGAAGTCGAGCACCTCGACCGGCACGTCTTCAAACCGCTTGCGGCGAATCAGCAGGATGATGGGGAAGTCGAGGCCGCGGCTGCGCATCAGGTTGATCAGCGCCGCCGTCTTGCCCTCCAGGCCCTTCTTGCCCCAATCGACCACCATGCAGCCGATCGCGGCGTCGGTCTGGACCGCGATCGCGGCGTCTTCGAGCTTGCGGGCCTTGACGACCTCGAAGCCGGAACGCTCGATTTCGTCGACGATCTGGTTCAGGCGGACGCCCTCGAGATCGTCGGCGTCAAACGTCGGCATCGCGAACAGGAAATTGAAGCGTTTGAAATAATCCATGTGTCCACCGAATGTGTCCCGAGGCGATCTGTCTCGCTGGGTTACATGACGAATAGGTGACTAAGCCAGCCCGCAGGCATCTATCCGCCGGAAAAGATATTTGGGAACTGTCGGCGCCGTATTTTGGCAGCCTCAGGCTGTATGGAAGCCGAACATGTCTCCGCGATGGCGTGGCAGCGGGGCGGCTCAGGGGCGGTCCGTCCGACTCCGCTCGATCCGTCCGGCCTTCTGCCGCTGCCGTCACGTCACCGACCTGTCGCAAATCCTTCGGCTCACGGTCAATTGCCATAGGCATGCTTCGTCGCGATTCGACGGGGTGCCATGGCCGCAACGATACCCAGCTACGCGATGCCGACACGACGCCAGTTCCTGTCGCGTTCGGCGTCATCCGCCGCGCTGGCCGGGATCGGCTGCATCGCCTCGCCCTTTCTCAGCCGCGCGGCGGACCGACCGAATATCAGTTGCGGCCTGCAGTCCGGCGATGTCTCGACCGACAAGGCCGTGGTCTGGGCGCGCGCCGACCGTGCCGCGCGCATGCGGGTCGACTATGCCACGACCGAAAGCTTTCGCAGCATCCTCGGCTCGCGCAGGATCGATGCACTGCCCGACAGCGACTTCACCGCGAAGCTGCTGCTCGAAGGGCTGCCGCCCGGCCAGGACATTTTCTATCGCGTGCGGTTCGACAACCTCGCGGACGACCACTTTTTCGGCGAAACGCAGGTCGGACATTTCAGGACCGCGCCCGCCGTGAAGCGGTCGATCTCCTTCGTGTGGTCCGGCGATACGGTGGGGCAGGGCTGGGGCATCGATCCCGCCCGCGGCGGTCTGCGCAGCTACCGCACGATGCTGAACAACCGGCCGGACTTCTTCATCCATTCCGGCGATCACATCTATGCGGATTGTCCGGTCGAGGCCGAACTGAAGCTGCCGGACGGCGGAATCTGGCGGAATATCGTGACGGAAGAAAAATTCGTCGTGGCCCGTAGCCTCGCCCAGTTCCGCGGCAACTACAAATACAACCTGCTCGATGACAACCTGCGCGCCTTCAACGCGCAGGTTCCGATCCTCGCGCAGTGGGACGACCACGAGGTCACCAACGACTGGTCACCGATCGGATCTGTCGACGAGAGCGGCTACGACGAGCACGGCGCCTCGCGACTGGTGTCACGCGCGCGCCAGGCTTTTCACGAGTTCATTCCGATGCACAACCGACCCGAGCAGGACGGTCGGGTCTATCGCAAGGTCGAATACGGCCCGCTGCTCGACGTGTTTTTGCTCGATATGCGTTCCTACCGCGACTCCACCTGGAACAAGGGGGACGACCGGGACCCCGCCTTCATCCTTGGCCCGGTGCAACTGGCGTGGCTGAAGCGCGAACTGGCGGCGTCCAAGGCAACCTGGAAAGTGATCGCTGCGGATCTGCCGATCGGGCTGATCAGCCTCGACGCCATCGCGCTCGGCGATGGTCCGCCGTCGCGACGCGAGCACGAGATCGCGGATCTGTTGTCCTTCATCAAGCACGCGGGCGTCGCCAACACCGTCTGGCTCACCGCCGACATGCACTACACCGCCGCGCATCGCTACGATCCGAACCGCGCAGTGTACCAGGATTTTGAGCCGTTCTGGGAGTTCGTCTCCGGTCCGCTGCATGCCGGAACCTGGGCGCCAGGCGAGCTCGATAACACCTTCGGGCCGGAGGTGAAATTCGAAAAGGGCTGCAGTGCGGCGCAGGGCGAGAACCTGGCGCCATGTTTCGGGCTGCAGTTCTTCGGCCATGTCAGCATCGACGGCGACACGGAAGTGATGACGGTGACGCTGAAAGACGTCGACGATCGCGCGCTTTGGTCGGTGCGGATTGCGCCGAAGCCGGACGCCAGGATCGGGCCGGTGCTCTCACAGCATTTCTAGAGCGGGAGCGAAATCGAGATAGCCGACCCTCGGGGTAGCTCATTGTTTTGCGCAATGGACATGACGAACGGGCACGTCGCCGCGCGCGCCGATCTCACCGCAGAAACTGCCTGAACCGCCGCAACGAAAAGAAAAACAGGATGCCGCCGATGCCGAACAGTGCGGCGAGCTGCGGCCACACCACGTCGAGGCCGGCACCGCGGAACAGAATCGCCTGCGCCATGATGACGAAGTGCGTGTTGGGCGCGGCGAGCATGATGTACTGGATGACGTCCGGCATGCTCTCGCGCGGCGTCATGGCGCCGGACAGCGCCTGCAGCGGCAGCAGGATCAGCATCAGCAGCAGGCCGAACTGCGGCATGGTCCCGGCCATGGTCGCCAGGAAGATGCCCATGCAGGTGGTGGCGAACAGCTGCAGCGTCGCACCGAGCAAGAACAGCGGCATCGATCCCTGGATCGGGACGGCGAGAAAGCCCTGGACGACGAACAGCAGCGACGCGCTGGACGCCAGCAGGACGACGAGACCCATCGACCAGATCTTGCTGGCCATGATCTCGAACGGCGTCACCGGCATCACCAGCAGATGTTCGAGGGTGCCGTGCTCGCGTTCGCGGATCAGGGCGGCGCCGGTCAGGATGATCGACAGCATGGTGATGGCGGTGATGACCTCGTTGATGGCGCCGAACCAGCCTTTGTTGAGCTGGGCGTTGAAGCGCACCCGCAACGCCAGATCGACGGGCACGGTGGTCGGGGCCCGGTAGTGCTTCAGGAACTCGTTGACCTCGCTGGTCACGATGGACTGGATATAGCCGCCGCCGCTGAAGGCCTGGGTCATGCGGGTGGCGTCGATATTGAGCTGGATGGTCGGCGATTTCCCCGCCAGCAAGTCGCGCTGGAAGTCCGGAGGGATATCGAGCGCGAAGGTGTCGATGCCGGCGTCCATGCGGCTGTCCATCTGCCGCTGCGTGATCAGGTGGGGAATCGAAAAATACGGCGGGGTGAATGCGGTAATGATGCGCGACGACACCGGCGACTGGTCCTCGTCGACGATGGCGATGGCCGCCTGGTTGAGAGTCTCCGGCAGCGCCTTCGAGGCCGTGTAGATCGAGAACGTGAAGGCGTAGCCGATCAGAAACAGCAACATCGAATCGCGGGCCAGCCCGCGCAGTTCCTTGACGCCGAGTTCGAGGATGTTGCCCAGACGCATGCTCAATCCGCCTGCTTCCTGAGGAGCGCCGCGCCGAGGGCCAGCAGGATCGGGATGGTGATCAGCAGCGGCCAGAACGAGCCCGCCAGATCGGCGAAGCCGAGGCCCTTAGAGAACGTGCCGCGGGTGATGTTGACGAAATAGGTGGTCGGGTAGATCCGCCCGATGAAGGCGCCGGCGCCCTGCAGCGACGATACGGGATCAATCAGGCCGGAATACTGGATGGCGGGGATCAGGGTCAGCAGCGCCGTGCCGAAGATCGCCGCGATCTGGCTGCTCATGAAGGTCGAGATCACCAGTCCCATGCCGGTGGTGACAATGACATAGAGGAACGCGCCGGCGGCGAAGGTGAGGAAGCTGCCGGTGAACGGCACCTGAAATGCGAACATCGCGAACGCCGTCAGCAGCAGGAAATTGAACATCGCCAGTGCGACATAGGGAATCTGCTTGCCGACCAGGAATTCGAGCCGCGTGACCGGGGTGACGTAGAAATTGATGATCGACCCGAGCTCTTTCTCGCGGACCACGCTGAGCACCGCCAGCATCGCCGGAATCATCAGCAACAGCAGCGGGATCACTGCCGGCGCCATTGCCACGAGACTTTTGATATCGGGGTTGTAGCGATAGCGCAGCGCGATCTGGAAACTGCTGGCGGTTGCGGCCTCACCGTAGAGTTCCCGGGCCTTCTGGGTCAGCCAGGAGAGGTGCATGGCCTGCACATAGCCGCGCGCCGTTTCCGCCCGCTGCGGCATGGCGCCGTCGATCCAGGCGCCGATCTCGACATTCTTGCCGCGGGCCACGTCGCGCCCGAAGCCGGGCGGGATCTCGATCGCCAGGCTCAACTCGCCGGTGCGCATGCGGCGGTCGAGATCGGCATAGTCGGTGATCGCCGCTGCCTCCCTGAAATAGCGCGAGCCGGCGATCTGCAGGATGTAGTCGCGACTGATGGTGGTGTCGTCGCGGTCGAGCGCGGCGAAGGTGAGGTTCTCGAGGTCGAGATTCAGGCCGTAGCCGATGACGAACATCAGGAGGACGCTGCCAATCATCGCCAGTGTGGCGCGGATCGGATCGCGGCGCAGTTCCAGCGTCTCGCGCCTCGTATAGGCCAGCATGCGGCGTAGATCGAACCACCGTCTTGCGCTGTTGCGCGCGGGCACGACGGGCTGCGAAACCACCGCGGCGGTCGTGGAGGTGGTGGCCACCGCCGGCGCGTTAGCTGTTTGTCCGATGGCATCCTGCAGATAGGCAATGAACGCCTGCTCAAGTGTCGTCGTGGCGCGAATTGTCATGATCGCCGCCGGCGTATCGCTGACCAGTACCTTGCCGGCATGCATCAGAGAGATGCGATCGCAGCGCTCCGCCTCGTTCATGAAATGGGTGGAGATGAAGATGGTGACGTTGTCGTTGCGCGAGAGGTCGGACAGGATCTGCCAGAAGCTGTCGCGCGCCACCGGATCGACGCCGGAGGTCGGCTCGTCGAGGATCAGGATGTCCGGCGAATGGATCATGGCCACCGCCAGCGACAGCCGCTGGCGCACGCCGAGCGGCAGCGGATCGGGCAGGGAGTCCAGCACGTCTGCAAGATCGAACCGCTGCACCATGTCCGCGATCCGCGCCGGAATTGCGGTAGGGTCCATCCGGAACAGGCGTGCGTGCAGTTCCAGATTCTGTCGCACCGTCAGTTCGGAATACAGCGAGAAGCCTTGGGACATGTACCCGACGCGGCGCCGCACCTCCATGTCGTTGGGGTCGATCAGATTACCGAACAGTTTTGCGATGCCGTCGCTGGCCGGCAGCAGCCCGGTCAGCATCTTCATTGTGGTGGTCTTGCCGCAGCCGTTGGAGCCGAGAAAGCCGAAGATCTCGCCGCGTTCGATGCGAAAGCTGACGTCGTCGACCGCGGTGAAGTCGTCGAAGCGCATGGTGAGATGCTCGGCCTCGATGGCGACGTCGCCGTCCAGCGAGGCGGATCGGGCCGGGATCACCACTTCCCTGTAACCTTGGCGGTCTTGCTCGGGGAGCAGCGCGATGAACGCGGCGTCGAGGGTGGTGGCGCCGGTCTGCCGCAGCAGCTCGGCGGGCGCGCCGGTCGCCAGCACACGGCCGCCATTCATCGCCACCAGCCAGTCGAAGCCGGCGGCCTCTTCCATATAGGCCGTGGCGACGACGACGCTCATGCCCGGCCGGTTGTCGCGGATGCTGTCGATGAGTTCCCAGAACTGGCGGCGTGACAGCGGATCGACGCCGGTGGTGGGTTCGTCGAGGATCAGCAGGTCGGGATCGTGGATCAGCGCGCAACACAGGCCGAGCTTCTGCTTCATGCCGCCGGACAGCTTGCCCGCCGGCCGGTCGGCGAAGGGTGCTAACCCGGTGCTATGCAGCAGTTCACGGATCCGGCGTTCGCGCTCGCGTTTGCCATGTCCGAACAGCCGGCCGAAGAAGTCGATGTTCTCGAACACCGACAGCGTCGGATAGAGGTTCTTGCCGAGCCCTTGCGGCATATAGGCAATGCGCGGGCAGGTCTGCATGCGCAGCCGGGCGTCGGCCATATCGGCGCCGAGCGTCTCAACATGACCGCTCTGGATTGCGCGCGCGCCGGCGATCAGCGACAGCAGGCTGGATTTGCCGACACCATCCGGCCCGATCAGGCCGACCATGCAGCCGGCAGGGATGTCCAGCGTGATGGAATCGAGCGCCACGGTCTTGCCGTAGCTGAGCCCCACCGCATTGAGCTGCACTACCGGCGCTGACGCAACAGCGGCCTGTGCGGTCGGGTCGTTCATTGCGCCAGCGTTCCGTTCAGGCTGGCCGGCCATTCCGCCTTGGGGTCGAGCCGCACATAGGCCATGCCGGGCAGGCCGGTCTTCACCCGCTGGATGTATTTGCGCAGCAGTTCGGGCGGGATGTGCGCCTTGACCCGGAACATGAGCTTGAGTCGTTCTTCTTCGGTCTCGACGGTCTTCGGCGTGAACTGCGCGACGTCGGCGACGAAGGTGGCCTTGGCGGGAATCACCACCTGCGGCAGCGCGTCCAGCACGAGGCGGACATCGGCGCCTATGGCGATCTGCCCGGCCTGTGCCGTCGGCAGGAAGAAGGTCATGTAGACATCGCCGAGATCCACCAGGTTGAGCACCCGTCCGCCGGCGGCAAGCACTTCGCCGGGCTGCGCCACGCGGTATTGCACGCGGCCGTCCCGCGGCGATTTCAGCGTGCTGTCATTGATCTCCACCGCAATGCTGTCGATGGCCGCCTGCGCCGCATCGACCGCGGCGCCGGCGTCGATCACCTGTGCCCGCGCGGCGCTGATGGCTGCCTCCGAGGCGGCGATCTGGGCCTGCGCTGCGGCCACCGCGGCCTTGCCGCCCTGGGCATTGGCGCGGTCGTCATCCAGCACCTGCTGTGACACGGCGCTGCTGGTGATCAGCTGCTCGGAGCGCGCGAGCTTTCTTTGCAGGGTGTCGAGTTGGGCATCGCGCTGCGCCAGCACGGCAACCGCTGCGGTTCGTTCGGCCTCCCGTTGCTTCACCAGGCTGTTGGCGGTGTCGATGCTGACCTTGGCCCGATGCAACTGCGCATTGGCCTGGCGGCGCTGCGCCTCCAACTGGTCGGTGTCCATCCGCGCCAGCACCTGACCGACGGCGACGAAATCACCTTCCGCAACCAGGATCTCCCGAATCCGTCCGGCGGCCTTGGTCGAGATATCGATTTCGGTTGCCTCGATGCGACCGTTGCCGCTGGCGATGCCTGCGGGAAGATCGTTGCCGCCGAATTTCTTCCAGCCCCAATAGCCGCCGCCGGCGACGATGACGACCAGACCGGCCATCAGCCAGCGTTTCCAGTCCATTTTCAGCAACGGAGTTGCTCCCGTTTGGTATGAAGGAAGCCGCGCCTCAATCAAGGCGAGAGACAATGGCTGACCCTATGCGCCGCGCTTGTGGATTACCTTGACCTGCCTCAAGGTTCTCGCGGCACGCGAGGGTCGGCCCGGACGGCGACTGCGTGCACAAGCCTGCAACATTTTGTTTTTCGAGCGGGCATGTATTCTGAGCCCGTATTTCGAGTCTGGTCGTATCTGTATTGAATTTCGATCCCGAATGGATCCCTTGCTATGGTCACAACCAGCCACGGCGATTTTTACGCCGGCATTCCGGTGTTTCATGGCTTCGGCAGCCTGATGGACCCGGCGTTGTATTCGGCGCTGCCCGATGACTGGACCATTGGCATCGCCGACATTGTGGAATCCACCAGGGCCATCGCGGCGCAGCGCTACAAGGCCGTCAACATGGCCGGTGCGGCGGTGATCGCGGCCGTGACCAATGCGTTGGAGGGCCGCGAATTCCCGTTCGTGTTCGGTGGCGACGGCGCCAGTTTCGCGGTCGGGCCGGACGATCTCGCTTGCGCCCGCAATGCGCTCGCCAGCACCGCGACCTGGGTAAAGGACGATCTCAACCTGGCGATGCGCGTGGCGTTGATTTCGGTAGCCGCTATTCGAGCCCAGGGCTTTGATGTCCGGGTGGCGCGCTATGCACCATCGCAGAACGTGTCCTACGCCATGTTCACCGGGGGCGGGCTGGGCTGGGCCGAGGCCGCCATGAAGCGCGGCGAATTTGCCGTGCCGGTAGCGCCAACCGGTTCCACGCCGGATCTGTCCGGCCTGTCCTGCAGGTTCGAGGAAATTCCTTCAGTCCGTGGGGCGATCCTGTCGGTGCTGGTGGTGCCGGCCGCGGGTGCCGATATGGCCGCGTTTCGCCGTGTCATCGAAGACATGATCGTGCTGGTGGAGCGCAGCCCCGATGCCGGGCGTCCGGTGCCCGCAGGCGGGCCGCCGCTGCGCTGGCCGCCGGCCGGTCTCGATTTCGAAGTCCGCACGGAACGCCGCGGCTCGCCTTCGGTGCGCCGTATCAGAGTGCTCGGCAGAACCCTGATCGCCTATGTCATCATGCGCTTCGGCATCAGCATCGGCGGCTTCGTGCCAAAGACATATGTGCAGCAGTTGGTGGAGAATTCCGACTTCCGCAAATATGACGACGGCCTGCGGATGATTCTGGATTGCACACCGGAACTTGAGAGCGCGCTCGAGCGGCGCCTGATCGCCGCCGCATCGGCCGGAACAATCCGCTACGGGCTGCACCGTCAGGATGCCGCAATGATGACCTGCTTCACGCCGTCGGCCCTGCGCAGCGATCACGTGCATTTCATCGATGGCGCACGCGGCGGCTATGCATCGGCGGCCACCGCACTCAAGGCGATGCCCGTTCAGACGGCGTGATCAGGAGGTCTTCTTGAAACCGTGGTTTCAGCGCCCCGATTTGGTCCAGAGCTCGCCACCGCAGATCGCGCCGACGCAGCCTTCGACCTTCAGAGCAGCGGGTCCGGCAACCATTACGTTGCTGTCGTACATCTTGCCGTCGTCGGAGTTGTAGATCTGTCCGGACCACTTGTTGGGGCCGACCGGCTTCATGCCGAAGAACAACTGGACACCGACCATCGATCGGTTACGCAAAGCGGGGTCGGGATTCTTGTCGTCGACAGCCGGCCTGCCGGTCATCGGATCGAGCTTGTCGCGTAGCGAGACGATCGCGCCGCACAGGCCGCCGCCGCAGCGGGACACCCGAACCCGCGCGTCTCCCTTTTCGGTAAGCCAGATACCGGTCGGATCGTCGGCAGACTGCGCCTGTGCAACGGTCGCCGTCAGGAGCACGCCAAGCGTCGCGATCAGCAACCCGAATCTGAAAGTCATGAAGTTCTCCCGGATAATGACCGTCTGCATAACAAGAAATCCGATTTGTGCAATGCCATATCGCTGTCACATTCAGGCGAGCGGCGAAGCCTCGCAGCGGGCAGCGGCTCCGATCACCATGGCAATCCGCACAGGTCGATCTCCCCCTCATGGGGCGCGCGCTTGAGATAGAAGACCATGGGGATCATCGCGTCGAAGCGGATGCGGCCGCCGGGCTGTTCGGCCCAGACCTCGCCGGCGAAAGCCTTCCAGCCGCGGCCCGCATAAAATGCGACATTGTGCGGTTCGCAGAACAGCAGCGCGAAATCGGTCGCGCGTTCGTCCTTCAGGGTCTGGACAGCAGCATTGAGCGCGACGCTGGCCAGTCCACGCCGGCGAAAATCCGGATGCGTCGCGACGCCGCCGATCCCGCCGGCGCGCAGCTTGCGTCCGTTCCAGGTCACATCGCGGCGGTAAATTCCCACATGGCAGACCAGTTGCTCGTCGGATTCGACCAGCACCCGCAATTCGGCATTGGCAAAAACGATATGGCCCCAAGGCAGCTTCCCGACCGTCGCCTGCGGCCACACCATGTCGAACAGCGGTTTGGCCGTCGGCCACGAGGCGTCGCCGGTCAGAATCTCGATCTCGATGCTCATTGCGCAATTCACCTCTGCCTCTACGGCATTTCTTATAGGGCGGCGCGAGGGTGGTAACCTGCCGAATCCGGTGTCATTATGAGAAAAATATTCCATGGTGAGGATCATCCAATGACGGCGGCCCAACTCAGCACGTTCCAGCGCTGGTCCATTTTGGTCGGCGCGGCGGTGCTGCTCAGCCTCGCCATGGGCATGCGCCAGAGCTTCGGGCTGTTTCAACCGTCGATCCTGCGCGACACCGCCATCACCACAGCGGACTTTTCGCTGGCGACAGCGCTGCAGAATGTGGTGTGGGGCATTGCCCAGCCCGCCGTCGGCGCCTTCGCCGACCGGTTCGGCAGCCGATATGTGATGCTGTCGGGCGTGTTGATCTATGCCGCCGGCCTGCTGCTGATGATGGTGGCGACCTCGGCATTGATCTTTACGCTCGGCGCCGGCCTGTGCGTTGGCCTTGCGCTGGCCTGCACGGCGTCCAGCATGACCATGACGGTGACCTCGCGCACCGTCACCGCTGCCCAGCGCAGCGTGGCCATGGGCGCGGTGTCGGCGGCCGGCTCGCTCGGCCTGGTGATTGCCTCGCCGCTGGCACAGACGCTGATCACCACCGCGGGCTGGCAGGTCGCATTGATCGGGTTTCTCGGACTGGTCGCGGTCATGCTGCCCGCCGCCTTGTTCGCCGGCCGCGCTGACGAAATCGAAATCGCCAAATCTGACGATATCGAACAGTCGATGAGCACCGTGGTGCAATCCGCACTCAGCCATTCCGGCTTCGCGGTGATGGCGATCGCGTTTTTCGTCTGCGGACTGCAGCTGGTTTTCATCACCACGCACCTGCCGAATTATCTGGCGATCTGCGGCCTCGATCCGTCGCTGGGCGCCACCGCGCTGGCGCTGGTCGGCCTGTTCAACGTGTTCGGCTCCTACGCTTTTGGCTGGCTCGGCGGCCGCTATCCCAAACAGCTCCTGCTCGGCGGGATCTACGTGGCGCGGTCGCTGGCGATCGCCGCCTATTTCTGGTTTCCGGCGACAACCGCGTCCACCATGGTGTTCGCCGCGGTGATGGGGTCGCTCTGGCTTGGCGTGGTGCCGCTGGTCAACGGCTTGGTCGCGCAGCTGTTCGGACTGCGTTTCATGGCGACGCTCGCCGGCATCGCTTTTCTCAGCCATCAGGCCGGCTCGTTTTTCGGCGCCTGGGGTGGTGGCATGATCTATGCCCATCTCGGCAACTATGATCGCGCCTGGCAGGCCTCGGTGCTGATCGGCCTGATCGCCGGCGCGTTCCAGATGCTCATGAACGTTCGCCCGCCGCTGCCGCGCGATCAGTTGGCGGCTTCCGTGGCACCGGCGCGCGCCTAAATTTTCCGCGCATATTTGGAGTGTTTACCGTTCGTGGAACCTTCTATAAGGGTTCCCGTTAAGCTACGTCTCCCATCATTGCGGATCCTGACCCATGACGTTCACGCTTCCCACCCTGCCTTACGCCTATGACGCGCTTGCGCCCCATATGTCGAAGGAAACGCTGGAATTTCATCACGATAAGCACCACCAGGCTTATGTGACCAACGGCAACAACCTGCTCAAGGGTACCGAATTCGAGGGCAAGTCCCTCGAAGACATCGTGAAGGGCTCATTCGGCAAGAATGTGCCGCTCTTCAATAATGCAGGTCAGCACTACAACCACCTGCATTTCTGGAACTGGATGAAGCCGAACGGCGGCGGCGACAAGCTGCCCGGCCGTCTCGAGAAGAAGATCACCGAGGACCTCGGCGGTCTCGAAAAGTTCAAGACCGATTTCGCCGCCGCAGGCGTCGGCCAGTTCGGCTCCGGCTGGGCCTGGCTGTCGGTGAAGAACGGCAAGCTTGAGATCTCCAAGACCGCCAACGGCGAAAGCCCGCTGGTACACGGCGCCACGCCGATCCTCGGCGTCGACGTCTGGGAGCACTCCTACTACATCGATTATCGCAATCGTCGTCCCGACTATTTGAAGGCGTTCGTCGATCATCTCGTGAACTGGGAATATGTCGACGAGCTGTACGGCAAGACCGGCGCGTAACCGCTGATCGGTTCGATCTGAATGTGTAGGGCGGTGGCGCAGGCTGCCGCCCTTTCATTTAATTTATGGTTATGCGCCGACGCTGGTGGCCGCCCTCCCCCTTGCGGGGAGGGTCGGCCGAACGAAGCGATGCGCTAGCATCGCTGAAGTGGAGGCCGGGGTGGGGGCGCCGCGGACGACGGAGTATGTGGCACCCCCACCCCCCGACCCCTCCCCGCAAGGGGGAGGGGAGATCCATCCTGCCTGCGGAGAAACTGATGAGCTACCTTCTGGTGTTCTTTGGCGGCGGCCTCGGTGCCACATTGCGACATGTCATCAACATGCTTTGTGCGCGCAGTTTCGGCACAGCATTCCCCTGGGGCACCTTCATGATCAACATCACCGGCTCGACGGTGATGGGCCTGATCGCCGGCTACCTCGCCTTCAAGGGCGGCGCATCGCAGCATTGGCGGCTGTTCCTGATGACCGGTATCCTCGGCGGCTATACGACCTTCTCGGCCTTCTCGCTCGACGCCGCGCTGCTCTATGAGCGCGGCGAGACCGGACTCGCTCTGCTCTACGTGCTGGGATCGGTGGCGCTGTCGATCGTCGGGCTGTTCGCTGGTCTCGCCTTGATCCGCCAGCTGACCTGAATCGACGCTGCAGATATCTGCTCGGACAGCCGTCCGCGCGATGCGTGGTGGCGTTCTTCCGTTGCCTCGCTGCGAGGCCGGGACTAAGCAAAGCGAGCATTGATCTCTCGCCCAGATTATTCCGTTGTCCGAAATTCCCCTGAAGCCTGCTGCCGCGCCATCCGACGAGCCCCCGGACGATGAGCCGCGACCCGGCCACATCCGCAAGCCGGTTAGTTGGTCAACCATCTTCATCGCCGTGCTGGTGGCGGTCAGCGCCGCGCTGGTCTATCGCCGCGACGGCGCCGAGGGTGCGCTGGCGATCCTGCGTCACGATGTCGGCCTGTTCGGCGAGATCCTGCCGCGCGTGCTGGCGGGCTGCTGGCTCGGCGCCTTCATCGCGGAAATCCTGCCCCATGAGCGGGTGTCGCGCTCGCTCGGTCCCAATTCCGGTCTCAAGGGCCTGCTGATCGGCGCCGCCTTCGGTGCAATCCTGCCGGGAGGTCCATTCACCGCCTACCCGGTCGCCAGCGCGCTGCTAACGGTGGGCGCCGACTTCGGCGCCACCATCGCGCTGGTGGTGAGCTGGACTTTGATCGGCTATGGCCGCGCGATCTCGTGGGAATTGCCGATCATGGGCGCCGACTTCGTGATGTGGCGGGTGCTGATCTCGGTGCCGATGCCGATTCTGGCCGGCGCGCTCGGCCGCTTCGTCTATGTCCGCATCCGGCACCGGTTCACCGAATGAGCATGAGCGCTGTTATCATCGACATCACGCTGTGGGCGTCGGTGGCGGGGCTCGCCGTGGTGGCCTTCATGCGTGGCAAAGCGGTGTTCACGGCCTCGCTGCGGGCGGGCACCATGGACTTTCTCAACATCGTGCCGCGTATCGCGCTGGGCGTGGTCGGCTCCGGCTATATCGCCGCGATCATTCCCGCCGAGGTGATCACCGGCTGGCTCGGCCCGGACAGCGGCTGGACCGGCGTTCTGACCGCGGTGATCGCCGGCGCCGCCACGCCGGGGGGCCCGGTGATCGGCTTTTCCATCGGGGCGGTGGCGATGAAGGGTGGCGGCGGCGCGCCGCAGGTGATCGCCTATGTGATGGCCTGGGCGCTGTTCGCATTCCAGCGCATGATCCTATGGGAAATCCCCTTCATGCCGGCGCGCTTCGTCTGGTTCCGGGCGGCGGTGTCGCTGCCGTTCCCGTTCCTCGCGGCGGCCATCGCCATGGCCATCGGGCGACCGTAGCGGCCCGCCGGCAGCAAGCTGGATGGACAAACGGAATGTTATAATATAACACTCCGACATGCCCCCAGGCCGGTCCTGGCCGGGGGCTCGGCAGTTCAGGCGCTTCGATGGTTCATTCGCATTCCCACGATCATGCCCATGGCCCTAGCCATGCCCACAGCCATGGCCCGGCAACGCCGCATCCGGCCCAGCCGGCACCGTGGTCGATCCTGCGCATGACCCTGCTGTCGCGGCTGTCAGCCGCGCTGCTGGTCAGCGCAGCCCTGTGGGCGGTCGTTCTAACGGCCATGAGGTAGCGCCATGGTTGCACAGCTCAGCTTTCGCGACGTCACGCTCGGCTACGACCGCCATCCGGCGGTGCATCATCTCAGCGGCGAGATCGCCTCCGGAAGTCTGCTGGCCATCGTCGGCCCCAATGGTGCCGGCAAGTCGACGCTGTTTCGCGGCATCGTCGGCATCCTCAAGCCATTGGCGGGCTCGATCGGACTCGGCGACCTCAAGCCGCGCGAGATCGCCTATCTGCCGCAGAGCGTCGATATCGACCGCACCTTTCCCATTTCGGTGTTCGATTTCGTCGGCACCGGGCTGTGGCGCTCCACCGGCCTGTTCGGCGGCCTCGGCAAGAAGGCGCAGCGACAGATCGCCGATGCGCTCGCCGCGGTCGGACTCAACGGCTTCGAGAACCGCACCATCGGCACGCTGTCCGGCGGGCAGATGCAGCGCATGCTATTCGCGCGCGTGCTGCTGCAGGACGCCCGCGTCATCGTGCTCGACGAGCCGTTCAACGCCATCGACGCGAAGACCTCTGCCGACCTGATCGGCCTGGTCAGGCACTGGCACGCCGAGCAGCGCACCGTGCTGGCGGCGCTGCACGACATGGATCTGGTGCGCGCCAATTTTCCGGACACGCTGCTGCTGGCGCGCGGCGAAGTGGCGTGGGGGCCGACGGCGCAGGTGCTGACCGCGGAAAATCTCAGGGAAGCGCGGCGCATGTGCGAGGCCTTTGACGACGGCGCGTCGGCTTGCGTCGCACCGCCGCGGGCGGCCTGAGCATGCTTTATGATGCGCTGGTTGCGCCCTTCATCGATTTCGAATTCATGCGCCGCGCGCTGGCCGGCGTGATTGCGCTGGCGCTCGGCGGCGCGCCGATCGGCGTGTTCCTGATGCTGCGGCGGATGAGCCTCGTAGGCGACGCCATGGCGCATGCGATCCTCCCCGGAGCGGCGGTGGGCTTTTTGTTTTCGGGTTTGAATCTGTTCGCGATGACGTTTGGCGGGCTGATTGCAGGCTTTTCCGTCGCGCTGCTGGCAGGGCTGGTGTCGCGCGTCACCGAGATCAAGGAGGACGCATCATTGGCGGCGTTCTATCTCGTCTCGCTGGCGCTCGGCGTCACCATCGTCTCGATGCGCGGCACCAATATCGACCTGCTGCATGTGCTGTTCGGCAACATCCTCGCGCTGGACGATCAGACGCTGCTGGTGATCGCCTTCAACGCGACGATCACGTTGATCGTCATGGCAGTGATCTATCGGCCGCTGGTGATCGAATGTGTCGATCCGGTTTTCCTGCGCACGGTGAGCCGCGCCGGGGCGCCGGCGCATCTCGCCTTCCTCGCGCTGGTGGTGATCAACCTGGTCAACGGATTTCACGCGCTGGGCACGTTGCTCGCGGTGGGGCTGATGGTGCTGCCGGCGGGCATCGCGCGGTTCTGGTCGCGCGATATCACCGGCATGATCGTCATCGCGGTGGCGAGCGCGATGCTGGCCGGCTACCTCGGACTGGTGCTGTCGTTTCAGACCAAAGTGCCGTCCGGGCCGGCGATCATCCTGGTCGCGGCCGGAATCTACGTGATCTCGGTTTTGTTCGGCAATGTCAGTGGCTTGGTCCGGCAGTTGTTTCCCGGCCGGCATCTCGAGGCGTAAGCCCCAAATCTTGAGGCGAAGTGGTGCAATTCATGTGGCGTTTCCGTGTCGTTCTGGGCTCCCTGTTAGCCCTTGGTTTTGCTGGCATTTCGGGTGCTTCCGCGCAGGAAAAAATCCATGTCGTGGCGAGCTTCTCGATCCTCGGCGACTTCGCCAAAAATGTCGGCGGCGATCGCGTCAGTGTCACCACGCTGGTCGGTCCTGACGGTGATGTCCACGTCTACACGCCGTCGCCGGTCGACGCGAAGAAGATCGCCGATGCGAAACTGCTGATCGTCAACGGGCTCGGCCTCGAAGGCTGGCTGCCGCGGCTGGTGCAATCCTCCGGCGGCAAGGCGACCATCGTCGCCGCTAGCGACGGCATCGCGACCCGCAAGCTGGACGGCCATGCCGATCCGCACGGCTGGCAGTCGGTGGCCAACGCCAAGATCTACGTGGCCAACATCCTGAAAGCGTTGAGCGCCGCTGACCCCGCCGGTGCCGCGTCCTACAACGCCAATGCCGAGGCCTATCTGGCGAAGCTGGACGCGCTGGATGGCGAGGTGCGCCGCGCGGTGGCCACGATTCCGCAGGGCCGTCGCAAGGTGATCTCCACCCATGACGCGTTCGGCTACTTCGCTGACGCCTACGGCCTCGCCTTCATCGCCCCGCAGGGCGTCTCCACCGAGGCCGAGCCCAGTGCCCGCGATATCGCGGTCATCATCACCTTGGTCAGGACCGGCAAGATCCCCGCGGTGTTCCTGGAAAATATCAGCGATCCCCGGCTGATGCGCCGGATCAGCGCCGAGACCGGGGCCAAGATCGGCGGCACGCTGTATTCCGACAGCCTGACCCGGGAAAACGGCGACGCCCCCACTTACATTGATATGGTCAGGCACAATATAAAGGCGCTGACGAGCGCGCTGACCAGCTAGCGCAGGGGCACCCCTGCTGCAGGCGCGCCAAAAGCCCCGCCGGAGTGACCATGTCTGAAACGACCGCCGCCAAAATCCCCGTGACCGTGCTGACCGGCTATCTCGGCGCCGGCAAGACCACGCTCCTGAACCGCATCCTGTCGGAGAACCACGGCAAGAAATACGCGGTCATCGTCAACGAATTCGGCGAGATCGGCATCGACAACGACCTGATCATCGGCGCCGACGAGGAAGTGTTCGAGATGAACAACGGCTGCGTCTGCTGCACGGTGCGCGGCGACCTGGTGCGGATTCTCGACGGGCTGATGAAGCGCAAGGGCAAGTTCGACGCCATCATCCTGGAGACCACCGGCCTCGCCGATCCCGCGCCGGTGGCGCAGACCTTCTTCGTCGACGAGGACGTGCAGCTGCACACGAGACTCGACGCGGTGGTCACGGTGGCCGATGCCAAGTGGCTGAGCGAGCGGCTCAAGGATGCGCCGGAAGCCAAGAACCAGATCGCCTTCGCCGACGTCATCGTGCTCAACAAGATCGATCTCGTCACCAAGCCGGAGCTCGCCGAAGTCGAAGCGCGCATCCGCGCCATCAACCCCTACGCGAAGCTGCATCGCACCGAGCGCGCGCAGGTCAAGCTGTCCGACGTGCTGGAGCAGGGCGCCTTCGATCTCGACCGCATCCTCGAGATCGAGCCGGAATTCCTCGATGCCGGCGACGCGCATGATCATGACCACGATCATCACGGTCACGACCATCATCACCACGACCACGGCGGCATGAAGCACTATCACGACGAGGACATGCAGTCGCTGTCGCTGCGGTCAGACAAGCCGCTCGACGCCGCCACCTTCATGCCGTGGCTGCAGGGGCTGGTCGCCGCCGAAGGCGCCAAGATGCTGCGCTCCAAGGGCATCCTGTCGTTCATAGGCGACGACGACCGCTACGTGTTCCAGGGCGTGCACATGATGCTGGAAGGCGACCACCAGCGCCCGTGGAAGGATGACGAGAAGCGCGAGAGCCGCCTCGTCTTCATCGGCCGCGACCTGCCGGAGCAGATGATCCGCGACGGCTTCGCCAACTGCATTCCCGCGTGATGAGCGACTTCAATCCGCTGCAGGAGCAGGAATCCATCGTCTCGGTCACCGACCGCGTCAAGCCGGTGGTGATCGGTGCGCAGGTCATCGCGATTCATTTTCTCGGCGATCGCGCCGCCTTCGTCGGCGCCGAGGAGACTGTCACGCTGGTCAGCGGCAGCGGCGAGCAGACGCCGGTTGCGGTGGCGAGCGGCGGCATTCTCTGCGCCGCCTCCGACGGCAACCGCGTGGTGATGGGCGGCGACGACGGCAAGCTCATAGCGCTGGATAGAAAGGGCGAGGTGACCACGCTGGCCACCGACGCCAAGCGGCGCTGGATCGACAACGTCGCTTTGCATCCCGACGGCGCGGTGGCGTGGTCGGTCGGCAAGGTCGCCTTCGTGCGTCCGCCGAAGGGCGAGGAAAAATTCTTCGAGGTGCCGTCGACCGTCGGCGGTCTCGCTTTCGCACCGAAGGGGCTGCGGCTGGCGATCGCGCACTACAACGGCGTGACGCTGTGGTTTCCCAACATGGCGGCCAATGCCGACGTGCTGGAATGGGCCGGGTCGCATCTCGGCGTCACCTTCAGCCCGGACAACAAGTTTCTGGTCACGGCGATGCACGAACCGGCGCTGCATGGCTGGCGGCTGGCGGACGGCAAGCACATGCGGATGACCGGCTATCCGGCGCGGGTGCGCTCGATTTCCTGGGCCGCCGGCGGCAAGGCGCTGGCGACCTCCGGCGCCGACAGCGTCATCGTCTGGCCATTCGGCAGCAAGGACGGCCCGATGGGCAAGGAGCCGGCGATGCTGGCGCCGCTCAAGGCCAAGGTCACCATGGTGGCCTGCCATCCGAAGCAGGATATCCTGGCCTGCGGCTACAGCGACGGCACCATTTTGATGGTGCGGATGACCGACGGCGCCGAAATCCTGGTGCGCGCCAACAAGGGCGAGCCGGTCACGGCGCTGGCCTGGAATGCGAAAGGCACGCTGCTGGCCTTCGCGGCGCAGGACGGCGACGGCGGGCTGCTGGAGCTGTAGCGCAATCTCGTGAGACGGTTTCCCGGACGCGCTGCGGCATGACGATGCGAAGCATCGCATGCTGCTGCGCAGATCCGGGATCCCGCATGATCCTTGCAGGCAGCTGGGCCCCGGCTCTGCGGCGCACCACGCCACCCTACGATGCTTCGCATCGTCAGGTGGCGCAGTGCACCGCGTCCGGGGCACGAATCCAATTAGCCCGGTGCTGCCTGCTTCCGTTCGCCGTTACTTGAAGAAGTTCTTGAGACCGTCGATCACGACGTCCGGGCACTCTTCCGGCACGAAATGTCCGCATCCCCGGGCGGTGCCGCCGCTGACATTGGTGGCGGCGGAGCGCAGCACGTCGACCAGATTATCGCCGACGCCGAATTCGGCGCCGATCGCCAGCACCGGCATCGCGAGCTTGTGCTGGGCACGCGCGCGGCTTTGCGCCAGCCCCTCGCTGCCGAATGCCGCGCGATAATAGGCGAAGCCGGCGCGGACCGCGCCCGGCTGGCGGTAGACACGGACATATTCATCGAGGTCGGCCGCGCCGATTGCCCAGGTCTTCGACGCCTTGTTCTGGAACAGCCAGGTGAGGTATTCGCGCTCGCGTCCCTGCACCAGCAACTCCGGCAGATCGTCGAGCCGGTTGAAGGCGAAATGCCATGACTTCACATTTGCAGCGTCGGTGGGAATGCCGGCCGGTGCCGGCGGCGTCACGCCGGGCAATGCGGCATCGAACAGCGCCAGGCGCTTGACGTCGCCGGGCCAGTCCGCGGCGTGGGCGTAGCCGATCCAGGCGCCGACATCGTGGCCGGCGACATCGATCGGCCCGTCCTTGGTCAGAGCGAGCGCTTCGACGAGTCCATGAACGTCGGCTGCCACCGTCTTCAGATCGTAACCCGAGGATGGGTGACTCGAATCGCCCATGCCGCGCGGATCGATGACCAGGACATGGCGGCCGGCCGCGGCGAGCGCGGGCATGACGCGCCGCCAGGCGTACCAGCTCTCGGGCCAGCCGGGGATCAGCAGCAGCGGTGCGCCGCTGCCGCCCTCCACATAATGCAGGCGCACGCCGTTCACGCTGACGGTGCCGTGATGAAAGGTGGTCCAGAAGCTTGCGGGATCGAACGCCGCGGCGACCTGCGGTTCAGCCTGGAGCCGCGCTGGCACCAGCGCGCTCGCGACGAGAGCGACGCCGAGAACCAGACTGCCCAAGCGGGACCGCGCGCGCGACGTCGACAAGGAGTTGGGGAGGATTTGCATGGATCACCTTTTTTCCGTT
>LNAP01001095.1_pt1 | contig 29293 bp, 20 predicted proteins | sample 602601 | NCBI WGS metagenome assembly LNAP01 (sample SAMN02440304, study PRJNA202911) | soil metagenome | biome: Subtropical and temperate rainforests or woodlands; isolation source: soil samples (1 kg each in a 20% v/v slurry with milli Q water) were... ... | reverse complement strand
AAATCTCAATCCTTCAAACAGGATCGGCCGAGAGCGTCACGATGGCTTCCGGTAGGTTCGTCGAGGCCTGTGTGACTAGCGCATCTTGATCCCGCCCCAACCGCGTGGCTTTCCATAGCTCGTCGAGAGCGGCTCGGATCTCCGGAGTATCGGAACAAGCGGCTTCAAGATTGACGCCGCTACAATAGGTTTGGGCTGGCAGCCGCGGCGCAACCTCCCAGCCATGGGTCATCCACAAGACCGAGCCGGCCTTCTGCATGATACTTCGTGCGGCCTGCCCCGGATGGACGCGGTCCCACGCATGCATGGATGCGTTGAGTTTCGCCATCGCCGCAGCCATGGCAGGGGCGCGCGCGTTGATCGCAAACTCGACGTTCGGAAGGATGACGCGTTTGGCCAGTGACGAACGTTGATCGGGATGCGCCATTGCGAGGAGATCCAAGCATTCCATCACGAGCGCGACTGCATTGCCTTGCTGGACCAACGCCGCCAGCGATTTTGCTTCAGGCTTGGCCAGTGCAGCGAGCAACACGGTATACAAGACGCCATCGCCGACCACCTTGAGGAATTCGGACCGCTTCTCTTGGGTCACATAGCGCGCCCGAACGTGCCGCAGAAGGCCTCGCGGCTTATCGCGGCCGTAAGCCTTCGAGAACATCGTGTCGACCACGCGGCAAGCAATCGATGCGAGCACGTCCTCCGGAAGCCATTCTTCCTCGTTCCCCTTGATGGCGAGCAAGATCGGAAAAGCCATGGCTTGGGAGAACGTCTCTGCTGGGCATGTTTCGGCAAACCGGGGCTTGCCCAAGCCGAACAGGAGTTCGTCGATCTGCTGCCGCAAGCTTTCGAGCGCTTTCGCGCCGCTTCTCCCACTCGGCGGTGACGAAGGCGGCGGCTTTTTATTGGGTTCATCTACTGTGGCATCGCTCGCGTCGTTCGCTTCCGGTTCGTCCGCGCTCCACCTCTCTTGCGAAAGATCGATCTCAGGCTCGTCCTCGGAAGCGAATAGAAATCTCATGACACCCCGCAGCGAGACGCCATGCATGACATCCTGGCCCGGTGAATGCCCTCCGCTTTTTGAAGTCTCGTCGTCCAAGTTGTAGGTCATCTTCGAGGGATCAACGGGGCTGGTCGGTCCGTCCTCGGCGTCGGCATCGTTTTTGCCCACTCCCTTTCGTTCCTTGGTCAGCGCGCCAAGGTCGGGCGTCTCGAAGTTGAAGAGGCTCGTGGAAATGGAGTGAATGGCCTCGATAATCTGCTGCTCGTTGGCGCCAGAAAAGCCGCGTCCCGCGAATACCTTCTGGTTGGGATCGGTCGTGCGGCTTTGCGCGGCGTTCTCAATGGCACGCTCGTTGTCGATCCAGCGCGGCTGCGTGGCGACCAACGACGCCCCCGATGGAATCTCGAGCGTCGCAAAAATCGTCTCTGCCCCCAGGGACATGTCTTCCGTGAGGCGTCCAGAGTAGCGACTACCTGACCGCCTCATCGCGATGCGATAAGTTTTGCGCTTCACTCCGAAGACGAGCGTTGTATGGTCTGCATCCGGCACGGGCTCGACGATTGCTTCGACGGTGCGGCCAGAGGCTCGCAGCCGAAGGCTTGTCAGACGATAGACGATACCACCCTGCGTTCCCCCTAGTAGTTCCTCCGGCTTGGCCGGCGCGCTGAGAGCATCCTTGGGCAAGCGCTCTTCGCCGTCGAAGTCCGTCAGGATTGGCGCAAAGGCGTTTCGGTTAGCAGCGTCATACACGGTGATCAGTTCGACGTTCCCGCCCGCGTGATTGGCCAGCCAGGCCGCTGCCGAGCAGTTGGCGGAGCCCATGACGGCGGCATCGCCATCCGGCCCGGAAAACCAGAAGAACTTTGCATGCACGCGGCGCTTGGGATCACGCTCAACGAACCGAACCTCCAAAGAGAGCTTCGCCAGTTGCTTCGCATCGAACGATGCAAAAGGCGGCGTGAGACAGATCGTGGCTTTCTTCACGCCGAAGGCGTCGTGTGCCCAGCGAAGGAAGGCGCCATCCACATCGGTCGAGCCGGTGTACACTTTCAACGTCTTGAAGCGGCGCCCTTGCCAACGCTGCGCGAGTTGGGGCGCGAGCGGACGGCCCGGCATGCCGAGAAGCACCGGACTTTGAGCAGAGGCACTTGCGGTCCTGCTCAACCACGGCACAGCCGCACGGATGATCTCGATCTGGGTGTGGAAGGACTCCGACCCAGTCACCGTCGCAACCGACCGCAGAATGTCGGATAGCCACGCTCCGTTGTCATCCGAGCCCGGTCCAATGGGCCAGCTGACGGCAAGCTCGTGATTACCGCCCCAGCCTGTGTAAGTGAGATTGCCCGAGCCGATCCAGACCTTGCCGCGCTCCGGCGAGAGACGAGCGATCAATTTCGGATGGAAAAGGTTCGAGGGCTTTGCTTCGGCGAGCGTGTATCGACGTCCAAGATGGAAAATCTGCCCGGCGCAACGCTCCATGGCGCCACCGATTTCGGCCGCATCGCCAAGGATCAAAATGCGGCGCGTTCCGCCGACGCCAAGATCTTCGAGAGGAATGCGCTCGAAGAACAAGGGATCGAAAGCGTAAGTCAGGAATATCGTTATCGGGTATCCCGGCTCCTTACAGAAGTCCCGAGCGCTAATCATGCGTTCTCCAGGACTTCGAGGGAGCGGTCGAGAATGCGCTTGCCTGCCTTGGTCAAGCCGTCCTTCGAGGTAAGCTTAAGCTGATTGAGCCAATCGATCGCCATTGGCAAGCGCGACCCCGTTTGGCCGGGATTGAAGACCTTGTTGCGCGACCAGCTTTCGGTGTCGGCGATCAAAACTGACACGTCTTTGCCGCGCGGCGCCGAGAAGCGGCTCCATGCCACGCGAAGATGCTGCTGCACGGTCCGCAAGACGAGCTCGGCCATCACATCCCGGTAGCTGCAATCGTGGCCAAGAAAGGATGCGATCTTTGGCCTTATGACGGCATCAATTCCGATTTGATGAGGACCGATACTGCTCAAAGAACTCGTTGGACGGGCGTTAGGAGCACTCTCCTTGGATGGCCGCTCGCAGGCCAGACACCATGCAACCGGCAACAATGCTACGGCGGCATCGCTCGACGACGCGGCATACCCATAAAGCTCTGTCTCGGACATGCCTCCTTTCCACCGAACGATACCACCGGACTCCACGCGGTCTTTGCCGCAGCGCTTTCGAACGCGCTCGTAGACAGTTCGAAAAGACACCCCATCGGCGGTCTCGCCGGGCTTTAGCAGGCGGAACGTTCGTAAAGCCTCGTCCTTCTCGGCTGCGCCTGCGACGAGGGAAGCGATGACCTCGTTTGATAGTGCCGCGGCCGACCGCTCCTGAAACACGCTGTCGACCTCGCGCATGACGGCCGCGAAGACGTATTCATGGCAGACAGCCAGACAGTCTCTCACGACAAATGCGAGAAACCCATCGGTGCTCGCCGCGAGAGAGCCGGGAAGTCCCTCGGGCAGTCTTTGCGCCGCCTCGAAAATGTCCGCCTCTTCGATTGGACGCTCGTTCGCTTCCGTAAGCCAGAGTAGTAACGCGTAATGCCGCAGGCGCCGCCATTCAGCGGGAGTAAGGGGCTCGGGAGGCATGAGAACGTCGATCAGGATGTCGCGCTCGCCGCGCGGTATCGTGATGATCGACATTGGCTCTGCCAGCTCTTTGAGCTCCGCTCGTGTTATTTTATTGGTGTTCGGCCGTTTCTTGAGGCGCGCGCCATAGGCCGTGCCGTGCAGCACCTTGTCGAACTCTTTCGCCAACAAAAGGCCACGCTGTTCGCTGAGCTTGTTGAGACTATGCTCCGCTTGTTTCGTCAAATTCAATTGCCGGCTCGAAGCGATATAGGCATCCAAGGCGATGTTTTGCGTGAACCTTGCCAGCGGCAGCGTTTGCTTTTTGGTCTCGAGTAAATCATCCGCGCCATCGGCCCCGACGAGATCTTTTACTTTGAGGCCTAGCGACCGGTTCGCCATGACGAACGCTGCTTCTTGCGCGGCGGCAAATTCGAGAAAGGATGATCGCTTCTCGGGCAACCGCGCTTCCGCGTAGCGCCAAATGACCCATGAGATCACCGACATGTAACGGAGCTTGGGCGTGACGGTAGTGACGCCGTCGAACAGCTCGTTGCCAAGCGCCTGAACGGGCGCGCGAAGGCCGAGCAAGTCGACGCCGCCCGATTTGGAGACATCGAAAGCAACCCAGTCAGGTACCGGCACGCTCATTGGTGGTTCGCCCCCTTGTCATCAGCGTATCGCACGGCGGCGCCGCTGCAAGGCCTGTTGATGACGGCTTGGACGGCGGCGGGGGATAAGCGGCTCGCTGAAAACGCACCCGACATGAACGCAAGCGCAGCAAGGTCGCGGGCTCATTCGCCTGGTTGCGGGACGTTCGCGGGCTTCATTTGCGCCGCGGCATGATCGGATCGAAATGAGGACTTGCGACCCTGCTGCCAAGTCGTCATCAATATGCGGCCGAGGTGGAGCCCATGGCCGATTCTATTTTTCTCGACAACCATTCGACGACCCCCACCGATCCGCGCGTTCGTGACGCGATGCTTCCGTTCCTCGACTTCCCTCACGTCGGCAATCCTCACTCGGAACACGTTGCGGGACGGCGTGCCGCAGAAGCCGTCGAAGCGGCCCGCGAGGACGTGGCCGCGCTGATTGGCGCGTTTCCTGAAGAGATCGTTTTCACGTCCGGCGCCACCGAAGCGAACAATCTTGCCCTTCAAGGCGTGATGCGCTCGCCTTCGCGCCGTGGCAACCACGTCGTGACCTGCACGACCGAGCACAAATGCGTGCTTGAAACAGTCGCCTATCTCGGGCGAAGCGGATGCCGGGTGGACGTCCTGCCTGTTAGCGAGGATGGGCGGGTCGACATCGGGGAGCTCGCAGGAGCAATCGCCGAGGATACGGCGCTCGTCTCCATTATGGCTGCCAACAATGAGGTTGGCGTCATCCAACCCATTGAAGAAATCGCCTCTATTTGCCGCTCCAAGGGCGTGGTCTTTCACACCGATGGCGCGCAGGCCGCCGGCAAGATTTCGCTGAATGTGCGGGAGCTTGGTGTCGATCTCATGAGCCTCTCGGGGCACAAGCTGTATGCCCCGATCGGCATTGGTGCGCTTTTCATTTCGGAACAAGCTTCCGTCCTACCGGAACCTCTGATGTGGGGCGGGGGACAAGAGAGGGGCTTTCGGTCCGGCACGCTTGCCCCTCATCTGAGCGTCGGCTTCGGCACCGCAGCAGCGATTGCCCGGCGTGAACGCGAGGCCGACGCGAAGTCCGCGCGCGCGCTTCGAGACCGTTTCCTCGCCGTCCTACGGCGGGAGTTCCCGTATTTCCGGGTCAACTGTGAAGGTAGTCCGCGCTTGCCCGGCAACCTGAGCGTGGTTTTCGACGGCGTGGATGCCGACAATCTCGTAGGGGCCGTGCAGCCTTTTGTCGCGGTGTCGACGAATGCGGCCTGTACGGCCGGTGTCCTGCAGCCGTCGCATGTTCTTCGCGCCATCGGCCTGTCCGACGCGGACGCCGCGAGCACGTTGCGAATCGGGTTTGGTCGCCTTAACAGCGTGGCGGAAGTCGAGCGCGCGGCCGGTCTGCTCGGTACCGCTGCGCGGCAAATTCGCGAACGCGAAGCTGTTGCTCTAGCAACGATCTTCGACGCAACCCGTTGAATTCGTTTTTGGTTGCGAAAGGCCACCTTCAAACTGAATGGTTGAATTGCCTTGCCTACTGGATGGGTCGTCCAGTAGGATGGCTGCATGTTGCGCGGTGCCATCACAGCTGAAGACTTCAGGGGGCAGTTCTCGGGCCACGAGACCTTCCCGTTACGCCATTTATGGCTGCGAAAAGCCTTCGATGCCGTCGAGCACGGGGCCGAGAGAAGCGTCTTCACAGGGCAGGAAGCGATCGTCACCTTTGGTGTCGGAAAAAACATGGCCCTTGCCATCCGGCATTGGGCGCTCGCCTGCCGCATCATTGAAGAGGACGGGACGGACGTGACGCCAACGGACCTCGGAGTGAGGTTGTTCGGCGGCGATCATCCGTGGGATCCCTACATGGAACGCGCGGCGACCGCATGGCTCGTTCAATGGCAGGTCGCGGGCGACCCTGCCATGACCACCTCGTGGTATTGGGCCTTCAACCACCTCACGGGCCAAACGTTTGATCACGATTCTCTCAGTAGCTCGATCCTACAGTATTGCCGGGCGCGGGGATGGCCTCGCATTGCGGACAAGACAGTGACGCGCGACGTCGAGTGCTTCATCCGCAGCTACGTACCGCGAATGGAGAAGGGCTCGGCTGAAGACGCTCTCGAGCCTGTTTTGGCCGAGCTCGGATTGATCCGTGCGGTGGGCGGACGCATGTACGAGTTCAGGCGCGGGCCAAAGCCGTCCTTGCCAGACGGCGTGTTTGCTTATGCGCTGCACACATTTTGGGAGCGGCATGCCCCGGCCGCCTCGACGTTGGCGGTCGAGGCGATCACCTACGAGCCGGGCTCACCGGGGCGCGTATTCAAGCTCGATGAGAATTCAGTTGTCGAGCGGCTCCCCCCGATTGAGGGCAGCTCCCGTGGGCACCTTTTTTTGAACGATACGGCCGGCGTGCGTCAGGTCGTCCGGGCAAAGCCGGTCAACAATCCCTTGACTCTCCTCGCTTCCGCTTACCGGGCGGATGCGGACCGCCGACGGGTGGCCTGATGCTAGCCGAACACGTTTCCATCGCCCGCCGCTTTCAGCGCTCCGTCCGGCTCGATACGGATCTCGCGCGTGCCGACGCGTTTCAGGGCTTCATCTGCCAGCGCTCGGCATCCGACGTGCTGCTCAACATGGCCAAGCAGATCGTCACGACGAAGCAGCGCGCATTTACGTGGACCGGTCCGTATGGCGGCGGAAAGTCGAGCTTGGCGCTCGCTTTGGCTGGGCTGCTCGGCCCCAAAAATGAGATCCGGTCCGCCGCGGCGACGGCCCTCGGCTCGCAAACGGCATCACGCCTTCTCGATCACCTTCAGCCGACGCGGGCCGGTTGGCTCGTAGTGCCCGTCGTCGGGCGGCGCGGCAATCCGGTTGCGGATATCGGCGATGCCTTGGAGCATGCCCGCCGGCAAGGCCCGGAAAAGCGCGGCCGCCACCGCGCCGAAGTTCGCAGCGGACGCGAGTTAATCGCGCGCCTCACGCAGGAAGCCGCCGAGCGTCCCCGCGACGGCGTGCTGCTCGTCATCGACGAACTTGGCAAGTACCTCGAGAGCGCTGCCGCAGAAGGTAAGGACATCTTCTTCTTCCAGGAGCTTGCCGAGGCCGCCTCCCGCGCGCAGGGCCGCCTCGTCATTGTCGGCATCCTGCATCAGGCATTCGAGCAATATGCCAACCGTCTTGGACGCGAAGCCCGCGATGAATGGGCGAAGATTCAAGGCCGGTATGTGGACGTACCGCTTCTTGCCGGCGTCGATGAAGTCATCGAATTGCTCAGCCGCGCCATCACGGCCGACCGGAAGCATCCCGAAACAGGTCGCGAAGCCGAAAAGATCGCGCAGTCGATCCGGTCTCGTCGTCCCGGCACGACCGCCAATCTTGGCGAACGGCTCAACGCGTGTTGGCCGCTCCATCCCGTTACCGCCGCCATTCTCGGTCCGATGTCGCGGCGTCGGTTTGGCCAGAATGAGCGCAGCATTTTCGGCTTTCTTACCTCGGCGGAGCCATCAGGATTTCAGGAGTTCCTGCGCTCGACAGGCACAAAAGCGCCTGCGCTTTTCGGGCCTGACAAGTTCTGGGATTATCTGCGGATCAATCTCGAACCGGCCATTCTCGCTTCGAATGACAGCCACCGGTGGGCGCAAGGCGTAGACGCGGTTGAACGGTGCGAAGGGCGCGGCACCGCGCTTCACATTCTGATCGCCAAAAGCATCGCCGTCATCGAGATGTTCCGTAACGGCTCGGGCCTCGCGGCTGACCGTGTGACCCTTGGCACCTGCCTGCCTGAAGCCTCGTCCGAGGCGATCGACAACGCGCTACGTGATCTCGAACGCTGGTCGATTACGGTCTTCCGCAAGCACAACGATGCCTGGGCGATCTATCAGGGAAGTGATTTCGATATCGACAGCGCCGTGAAGGCGGCGCTTGCGCAGACGGGAGGGCTCGACGTTTCGCGTCTGACGCGCCTCGCTGGCCTGCAGCCGGTGCTCGCGAAGCGCCACTACCGCGAAACAGGAACGTTGCGGTGGTTTCAAACCGAGCTTGTCGCGCTTGAAGACCTTGAACGGCCGGCGAGCCGCACGCCGCATGCTGCAGGACATTTCGTGCTCGCCCTGCCCTCAAATGATGGAAGCCGCAAGGCCGCGCTCGCGGCATGCGTGGAAGCCTCGTCCAAAGCAGCCGACGCGTTCGTGGCCATCGGCTTGCCGCGCAACGCATCGCGCATTCGCGATTTCGGCAGCGAGCTGACTGGACTTGAAATGGTCCGGACTGGTCGCCCCGAACTTGAAGGCGATGGGGTGGCGCGGCGTGAGATCGCCGCGCGGATCGCGGCGGTCAGCGCGACGCTCGAAGAAGAGCTGCGCGAAGGTTTTGCCAATGCCGATTGGTATCTCGGCACTGAACGGCTTGAGCTGCCATTTGGAGGCAATCTTTCGGCGCTTGCATCCAAGCTCGCGGACGACCGCTATAGCAAGGCGCCTCATATCGAGAGCGAGCTGCTCAATCGGCAGCGACCTTCGAGTAACACGCAGGCCGGCGTCCGCGAGCTCATGCATGCGATGGTGCACTCTGAAGACAAGCCCGCGCTTGGTATCGAGGGGTTTCCCATCGAACGGGGGCTTTACAGCACCGTTTTGCAGCAGGCTGGTCTCCACGGGCAACAGGCGGACGGGGCCTTTGCCTTTAGCGCGCCCTCGAAGGGCAAAATTGGCCGGACATACAAGCCCGCCTGGGAACTGGCCAGCGGTATCTTCGCGAGCAACACTGCGCCGGTGTCGCTCGATGAGCTTTATCGTCAGTGGGAGGCGCCGCCCTACGGGATCCGGCGCGGCGTGATGCCTGTACTCGCGCTCGCCTTCATCCTGGCAAACCGTGATCATCTCGCGATATACGGCGAAGGACGCTTCCAGGCCGAGGTCGACGACTATTTGGTGGATGTGCTGCTGCAGGAGGAGAGGCTCGTTGCCTTGCGCCGTGTCGACGTGGACAAATTCCGCGGAGATATTTTGCGCGGCGTGGTGGGCGCCGTCGCGGCAGCGACCGGAGAGCCCTGTCCGAGCGAGCCTTTGGCCGTCGCGCGGCGTCTCGTACGGTTCGTGACTGAGCTACCGCCTTGGACACAGAAGACCCACAGCCTCCCTCAGAAAACGGCGCAGGTGCGCCAGGTTCTGTTACATGCGGACGATCCTCACAAAGCGTTGTTCGTCGATTTGCCGGCGATCTTCGGAGAGGGCGATGGGCAAGCCGCGGCCGATGGTATCGAGGCCGCCTTGCGGGAGATGCGCTCCGCTTATGGCTACATGCTTGATGATCTCGCGCGAAAGCTGCTGAGCGCCCTCGGACACGCCAAGGGCAACGATTTTGATGATCTGCGCAAGCGCGCAAAGGTGATCGTCGATCTCACCGGCGATCTCCGGGTCGATGCCTTTGCCATACGGCTTTCGGGCTTTGAAGGCCAAACGGCGCAAGTTGAAGAGTTGGCGAGTTTCGCGATCAACCGTCCTGTGCGGGACTGGTCGGACCGGGACCCGGATCAAGCAGCCCTGGCGCTCGCCGAATTTGCGTTGAAGTTCCGGCGCGCTGAGACGCTGGTACGCGTAAAGGGGCGTAGTCCGACCCGCGAGGCGATGGCAGTGATCATTGGCACCGGCGAAGTCGGTCAGGAGCTCGTGGAAGAATTCGAAATTGCGGAGGGCGACCGTCCTCATGTCCATGCCTTGGCCGCCGCCATCGATAAGGTCTTGGCGCAGTCCGGTGTCGACAAGAATGTGATGCTGGCAGCGCTTGCCTTGGCAGGGAAGCAGACGATCACCAGCCCCGCCAACAAGCTTCGGAAGGCTGGCTAGCATGGAGCGCCATGTTCTTGGTTTATCCGGAGGACGCGACAGCGCCGCGCTTGCGGTGCTGATGCGTCAGGCGCGCCCGGACCTGCAACTCGAATACTTCTTCACGGATACAGGCAAAGAACTTCCCGAGGTCTATGAGTTTCTTGGGCGCCTCGAAGGTTTCCTTGGACGGCCCATCCAGCGCCTCAATCCAGACCGCGATTTCGATTTCTGGCTACGCGAGTACAACAACTTCTTGCCATCGCCGCGGACGCGGTGGTGTACGCGCATGTTGAAATTGCGGCCCTTCGAACGCTGGATACGTCCGGACCTTGACGCTGGGACCGTCATTCACAGCTACGTGGCGATCCGCGCGGATGAGATGAATCGGGAGGGGCTGACGGCGACCCATCCCAACCTTCGCATCGTTATGCCCTTGCGAGAGCGCGGGATCGATAAGCGCGGCGTCATTGAGCTTCTGGAAGGTGCGGGCCTCGGACTCCCGGACTATTATCGGTGGCGCTCGCGAAGCGGCTGTACGTTCTGCTTCTTCCAGCAAAAGATCGAGTGGGTGAACCTGATGCGGGAGCACCCCGAAGCCTTTGAAGAGGCAAAGCGCTACGAGAAGAACGCGCTCGAACACGGGTCGCCCTTCACCTGGAGCGATCGTGAATCCCTGGATGAGTTGGCTCGGCCGGAGCGTGTGGCTCAGATCGAGAAAGACTTTCAAATTCGGAAGGAGCGGTTGAAGGTACGGCGCCGGCCGAATGCGCTCCGCCCGGAGCCCGACCAGCAAGAGATGATGCTCGACGAAGAGTCTGAAGGGTGCCTAGTCTGTCACAAGTGAGCGGCCCATGACCGAGATAACCAACGTCGATCGCTACAAGGAGCAATACGCTCACTTTCGTTCGATGAACGACATCCTCTACAAGATCCCGCCAATCTTCACGGCAATCCTCGGCGGGCTCTGGTACTTTGCGTCTTCCAACCTTGAAAAATACAAATGGGTGGCGTGCGGGGTCTTTATCTTCTGCACTATAGCGAGCGTCTGCTTCGTGAACATCATGCAGCGCTTCCGCATGGCGTTTAACGGATATATTGACAATCTGAACAAGATGGATGGCGACCTGAAGGTAACGATCAAGCCCTCAAGCCTGCCGTCCACGATTGCGACCATCCAGTATCTGCTTTGGGCTGCTGCCGCCATTTCGGTTGCCGGGGCGATCTACGCATCCAAGCAGTAGTCGAGGTCCTCGATTGGCCTCGCGCCCCGGTCGTCCGAGATGATCACGCCGCAAGCGCGGCCTGATCCCCCCGAATGATGGCCTCAACCACCCTCGCAATGTCCTCGTCGGACAAGAACGGAGCCTGGGCAAATACGATCCCCGGTTCGCCGTTCAGGCGAGCGGCGAGATGACCAAGGCCCAATAGCGCCTCGGCTCCCTTCGTTCCCAACGCGATCTCCGATGTGCCGATACTCGCGACTTTCAGAATGAGGCGGTTACCGAGGTTGTCGCGCAGCTGCATTGGCATAACGTTGGCATCCGGGCGTTGCGCGGCAAAGATCAAGTGAATACCCGCGGCACGCGCCTTGACGCCGAGCCGCTGGACATTGGCGGCGACGGCCTCCTTGTAGTCGTCCGTTAGCATCCACTCGGCAAACTCATCGTGGACCAGGAACAGCATCGGTAGCCTGTCGGGCGGCGTCACGGCGCTGTTGTAGGTGCGAAGATCGCGCACGCCCTTTGCGCGGAAGAGCTCATAGCGCCGATCCATTTCAACCACGAGCCGTTCGAGCTCGTTTTTTGCGCGGGTTTGATCAACGACAATTCCGCCTTGAATGTGAGGCAGGCGCTCAAGCGCAGAATAATCGACGCCCATCTTCGGATCGATGAGGATGATTTGCGCTAGCGCGCTCGGGTTGGTGGCGGCGATATCGAGGATGAGGCACTGGATAAGGACGGACTTGCCGCTTCCCGTCGCGCCCGCCACGAGCGTGTGCGGTTCATGCTGCTGAGCGCCGCCAAATGCGGAGCCGAGGTTCAGGTAGAGAATGTCGCCATCGAGTTCACGCAGCCCGAGGACAAACGAGGTATTGAGCCCCACAGCATTCTTGTTAAGCTCGCGCCTGGCCCATACGTCCCACAACGACACCGTTTGACGCTGCGTTCGGGCGACCGCCACAACGATCTCGCCGGGTAGCGGCGATATGGCGACGAGACGAAGGCCGTGTGTCGTGAGCAATGCTGACTGCTTGGCCTCCAGATCTTGAACACTTAGCCGGTCGGATCCGACGAATCGGATGAGCGCAGCGTTGGGGGTAAGGCGCGTGCCGGCGATCTTGGCCTGCAAACCATAGCCAAGAAGCGCGGTGCGAAGCCTTTGCGCTGTCGCTGCAAGCCAAGCTTCATCGGCTTCCGAGGCGGACGAAAGCTGAAGGGCCCGTGACTCTATGAGAGACGTGATATCGGCCTCCTCCGTGGCATCTTGGCTCGCCGGAAGTTCCGCCACAGCATCGACCGGTGGCGAAGGCGCGTCCGGTACTGCCTCAGCGACCGGCGAAGGCGGCACGGGTGCGGGTGGTACCGAGGGTGGAGCGGGCGGTGGTCCTGAAGACGGTGGGCTTGAAGAACCGTCAGAAGAACTCGGATCAGAGTCAGGACGGACCATCCAGCTTACGCGGGGAGCCGGCTCGCGAAACTCTTCCTTCTCCCACGGGCGTTCGCTGCCAAGCGACGAGCGCACCGTCGTAAGGGGCGATTTGGCCTCGTAGGCCTTGAGCAGGCTTCGCAGCTGGTCACGCGAGAATACTTCCTGCAAGCCATGCCGCAGGTCGGGAATGAGCTCCTGTTCACCGATAATGTTGGCATCCGCGGGTCCTGTGACGAAAACGTGCGAATAGCCACGAAGATCGATGGGCGCGGCGCCTTGGCGCACGCCATCACGCACGGACTCAAGAGCACTCGATTGCCCGAGCGCCGTTGTACCGTCGAGCAGCAGATCGGCGATGCGCGAAAGCCAGAGGTCGCGGTCGAGGCGGCCGGGATCACCAAACAACGCGTCTTCGATCCGATGGACGGTCTGACGGAGCTGCTGCTTGGATCCACGACGCGCCTCTGCGGACCCGTCGGCGGCGACGTATTTGGCCTCGGTAACGATAGCCCTCAGCGTGGCGGCACCACTCGCATCCTGACCGACGCTGAGCGCAAGAATATCGGCAAGCCCCTGCTCGCGCTGTCCGAGCCATTCCGCATAATCGTCAAGAAGGAACCAGGCGACCGTCGCTTGAGGTCCGAACTCTTCAGCAATAAGCGCGCGACTGAGAACAAGGCCAATCAGTTCACCTGCTGAGACACCTCGTTTGGCTGCTCGCAAGACAATGTCACCCGAGATCTTGCAGGCATCCTCGATCATCCGCTGCGCAAGGGCCCCAAGACGATCATCGGGCAAGCCAAGGCTGAGCTCGGTGAGACGACGCAAAACCAGCACGTGCAGGAGACGCAATTCCGCCGTCGACGAGACGATCATATTGCGTCCATGCGTCCGCTGCCGTCGGTAGCGGATCACGTTGATCCCTTGCGCGGCAAGCTGACGCTTGTCCAGGAGATCGTCGTAGGTCGCGACCCATTCAGCGAAGTCATGAACTTCGTCGAACATCGCCTTCAGCGACTGGTCCTGGAACGAGATCTGCCGCGCTGGCAGCTTGTGTTCGTCGGCGCCGTGCGATTGCCGGCGGATGACAGCGGCGACCGCATCAAGATAGGCCCAGCCGGCGTCCGGCTGGCGGGGGCAAGCGAGGTAGTTGGTGGCCTTCAACTCGTCCTCTGCCGTCACGCGGCGATAAGACCATCGCGCCGGCACGTGATCAAGGAGCGGGGGCGGGTTTGTCGTTGCCGGCACGGAGAACCATTCAACCTTGGCTTGGCGCGAGACCACGTCGTGCAGGAACGCCACATCGACGCTACGCTGATCGCGCGAAGGAGCGGCGCCGCCGTCCAGCAGTACGCCAATCCTGAGCTTCGACATGAAGTTTCGGGACGTTTCGCTGACCACAAGGGCGTCCGGATCGCCCTCGGATCGCTCGAGGAGATCCTCATAGATGCGACTGAGCTTTGGCCGATCACGATGGCGGACGAGCACGTTGCAGTGCATCTCGTCCTCGTCGTGTACGGAGCCAAGCGCATTGACGGTCGCGAGCGGCAAGCCCGCGGCGTCGCAGTTGTACAGCATGATGCTGAGGTTCGACCGCTCGTGTGGCTGAAGCTCCAGATAGCGCTCAAGAAGATCGCGAATTTGCTTGGCGGCTTCGGCAGGGTCGACATCCGTGACAGCCTCCGCTGGATCCCGAACGGGCCGTTCCATAAGGCTGTATTCGTTGACGGTGCTTGTCTCCGCAACAAGCGTGGGCTCCGCGCCCTGATAGGCGACGGCCACCTCGGGATAATAGGGATGTGCAAGTTCTTCACGAAGGTCTGCGAAGAACAGGCGCGGATCCCCGAAATTAATCTCCGAGGTTCCGAGCACGTGATTAGCGAGCCCGGCCACGCTGCGCGCCTTGACGACTGACGCCGCCAAACGAAGTGGATGCCAGGGCGTGATGATCGCACTCGGCCCGCCACCCGTGATGGCGACACAGCCGAGGGCAAGAACGGGCTGCCAGAGCTCAAGGCGATTGAGGTCGCCCGTCGCATACTGAGCGAGAACCTTAAACAAATTACCGTAGGCGTTTGCTTGTTCGAGGAGGGATTTCTCGGCGATGCCTTCCGTAAGCCAGGCGTTGATTGCCTTCCCATAGAGCTCGCTAAAGGCGGTCCAAGCCGTTGAAATGGCCGCTTGGCCTTCGGGGCTCAGACGGCCAGCCGCGCCGGCCGCTTTCACAGCGCGCGGGAATGTTTTGGCGAGGTCTTCGCCCGCGTCCGAGCGCGGCACCAATGAGCCCGAGTCCTGCCGGAAGGCCGGTTGAAGCGTAGCGACATCGTTGAGAGAAACGGATTGCAGTAAACCCTTTCGGCTGACCGGCTGACGGGCGACCGACGAGGTCGTCAGCGGCCGCTTCGCGAGCCGTTCGAGATCATCTGGGAGGGAAAGACCGATGCTATCGGGCCGGCCGTTCCAGATAAGCTGCACCGTCGTTCGCTCGGCGAGCGAACTGTCGCCCGCCTTTAAGGTGATATCGAACTTAATCTGAAGGCTCGTTCGCGAAACGGAGACGTTCTTTCGATACTTCTTGCTCTTCGCAGCGGCCTCCAGCAGCGCTTCGTATTCGAAGAGGTGCGGGGTATCCCATTTGACCGAGCCGCCCATCAACGCGGGCAGTCCCCTGTAGCGCACCGCAAACGCCGTCACCACGTCGGCGTTGAGCTCGAGCCACTGCTTCTTGTTTCGGCGCGTTGTGCGGATTTCAAGCGAACGCGTCGCCCCCATCGGCTGCGCTTGGCCATAGAGCCGTTCCAGTGTGCGAAGCAGACCTTCGAGAAAATCGCTGCATTCGATGGGACGCCCAAAAATGAAGCGTTCCCACTTGCCGCGAAGCGACTTGTCCTGAGCCAAATCCTCGCGATGGCTCTCGAAGAAGTCACGGTCGTCGTCGCGCGGCTCCTTATGCGACTTGGCTTCCTTGAACTGCTGCAAATATTCCCGATCGCCGGCGCTGAGGCGATCAGGCATCTCAAAATCGAAGAACTGTATCGTCTCTTCGGGAAGGCTCGTCTTCTTCTGCCGCAAGCCGGAGAAGACCTGCAGCACGCCGTCAGCCTCCCACTCAAGCTGCGAGAGCGCTTCAGCTTCGGGCTGCCAGTTGGGCGGCGAATTGATGAACGCTTCAATCACCGGATGGGCGCGCGGAGGAATGTCATCCTTCACCGAGTTGAACTGGGTACGAAGCTCCTCAGCCTCAATGTTCTGACGGGGCGGCCGCTGCTTGACGAGAAGGGGCTTTCTCTCGCTGATGAGCTTATTGAACAACTTTTTCCAGCGCGCGGCGGAGTCCTGGTCTTTGGGACGGATCGTGAGAAAATAACCAGAGTCACGCGGAAGGTGGAGCGCGGGCAATGCCCAGCCAAGCGCCTCCAACAGCGGCTTGGATTCCTCCGCAATGCATTTGCGCGTCAGTTCGACGTAATTCGATATCTGAAAGAGCGTCCAGTCCTCGGTGGCGGCCAAGCCCCGCAAGGCGGCTTCCCAGACCAGAAGCTGGCTTTCGGGAAGGCCGAGCCCTGCGCTAGCCGCCTGAACCCACAACTGTGGTTCATCGCTAAGCTGCTTCGCGCCGATGAGCGTCACATCCTGGAGCGAAGCTCCTTGATCATCGTCCGTATTCGCCAGAAGCAGTGCCGGCCGCTGGTTGTCGGCATGGCGCAACGCGACGGTTCGCTCGTCCGTCATGACGGCATCGGGCAAACCCATACCTGCTACAAGGCTTCGCGGAACGGCGACAAAGACCTTGGCTGCGGTGGGTGCATCCAAGAGCAACGCCTTCACGATCGCGGCGACCTGCGGGCCCGTCAGGCGGTCAAGCATGAAACGCGCCGTGCCGTCCGCATCCGAAAGACTGGTGAGGCGATTACGGAGCGATGCCGCGCCGACGGCTCCTAGAATATCGAGAGCATTCACGGTCACGCGATCCTCTGGAAGGGGTTTTCGACGTACGCACAGGAGTCCGAGAGGCGCTTCAAAAGTCCAAGGCTGGCCAGACGCTCTTCGAGGCGGCGCGCGTTGTCAGAAAAATCTTCCTGATCCGCTGTGCCCGCATCGATGAAACTGCGCGCCTGCTGGTCGCCAATGATGAAGCCATAGCGCTCATAGATCAGCGCTAGGAACTCTTTGAACTCCAGGCGCCGGTCCACGCAGCAAACCACAAGCGTCTTCAAGAGCCGGTCGGTCGGGGCGTAGCGTACCCGCCGGCTTGCACGCCGTGACGAAAGGCCAATCAACCGGGCCCAGGTGCTATGAACCTTGCCGACGTGTTGCTTGTGGCGAACCGTCGCGCGCTGAACGAGCCGTTCAATGAGCGCTTCAGGACTGCCTTGCATATCATCCGGATCGTCGAGATCGGGCCAGTCGAAGGTCTTCCAAAGAAGCTCGGCGGCTCGCTCTCCCGGTTCATCCGAGACGAGGGCTGCCTGCCATTCGGGGCTCGCCGCTATCTTGCCAATGTATGCCTCCAGTGCCTGCTGCGGCAGCGCATTGTTCGCCTGGAACGAATCGGCTGAAAGATCGCGCACCACGGAGCGCTTGGGCGAAACGATCTCGGAGACGAGGGTGATCGGACCCTGCGCGCCCGTCGCTTCGGCAGACCGTTGGAGTTGATACAGGATTAAATGCAGGCCCGTCATGGTGACGATGTGGGGAAGCGTGTCGTAGACGGGAATCTTGAGGTTGAGCAGCGCGATCCAGTCCTCGGCAAGACGGTCAAAGGCTGGATAGGTTTTGCAGGGAAGATAAGCGCCAGCGCGCTCTCGTCCCGCGAACTGTGTTTCCCCCTGAAGCGCCTTGACGAGACCATCGTAAGGGGCATCCGCCGTGATCAAGCGTTCGATCAGGCGCTCGCGAAGGTCTCCCACGCGCGCGCTACGGCAAAGCATGAGATAGAGAACTTCCCCGGTGCGCGCGAAAAACCGCCGATCGGTCGACACGCCGCCCGCGGCGCTTACGCTGACATCCTCATAGAGCGCGCTGGTTCCGAACGGAAAGACGAACTTCGAGCTCCAACGTTTATTGCTACCGCCTTCGATGGCGGAACTTTGAAGGAAAGAGACGACCGAAGCAAAGTCACGGAAGGTGTCAAATCGATCGCGTAGATAGCCGAATGTCGGTCGTTCGAGACCGCCCGCATTCTCTTCCATGCGCGGCAGCCACGATTGCCACATGGCTTCGTCAGACAGATCTGTAGCGAGAATTGTCGCGAGATGCGGATTGTTGAAGAGGAGATTGCGTAACCGCAGTTGCGTTTGCGGCAGGTAACTTAAGGTGTTGAAGCCGCTTTCGGTCAACGTCCTGCCCCGCGCATGCTCGGCGCAAAGGACGCATAAGAACTCGAGCACCGTCAGCCAGGGCGACTGCTCGTCGTGAAGACGGTGGCCCCAAATGGCTTCGTCGATCCACATTTCAGGACCGGTGCGATCCTCATGATCTGCCGGGCGTGTGAGAACTTCCATGATCTTAAGTCCTTACCGTCACGCGCCGCGGCGCCGCGCGACCATCCGTGCCAAGGTCGATAAACCGAAGCACGAGCTCACCTTCGGAGCTAAGCTCATCTTCATCGAGGACGCGGCGGCGCTCGGTAGCGCTCAGCAACTTGGCTTTGAAGGCCAAGAGATCCTCGTGGCATTCGAGCGAGAAACTCGAAGGGAGAGCTCCCTCGGCAACGCGCCCCAAAAATTCGAAGCGGGTCGGGGTCAGCTCGAGCCGGATGACGCCTGGATCGTCACCGCGCGAAAGACGGACAGCAAGGGCCGCGCCGCCCTTCACCGTGCGAACAATGGAAACCTCTTCACCGCCCTGGCGCGGCACGGAAACGAGTTCGTCGAGCAGAGGGCTCGTCTTTGATTGCGAATGGCTTCCCGACGTCGCAAGGACGAGCTCGTCCTGATTTTGAATGAGCATGCCTGTGAAAACGCGGTTCAGCCCGCGCATGAGCATCGGCATGACGCGACGGGGCAACGCCTTGCCTGCACTCACGCAATCGAGCACCTCAAGGTAAAGGCCGCCGTAGCGGAACACCGTGAGATCCCACAGGTCGTAGTCGTTCTCGCGTGATTGCGGCAGGGTAAAGAAGAGCCGCTGACGCTGGCTCCGCAGCATGGACAGAAACGCGCCGGCGGAATCCGCATCACGCCCCTCAAGATAGGCGCGCTGGGCCTGGGTGAAAGCCGGTGTCCCGCCATAGGTCGGGTCGTTGAGGACGAACTCGCGATAGGCGTCACTGAGCCCCGGATCGTCGGCTCCATAAACGAGAAGGCTGTCCACACGGTTGCTGGTCTCGCCGCCGATGCCAAAGGCATTGAGCTTCCGGAAGAGGTCCGATTTTTCGGCGCGGCGCGCCGAGAGGTTCTCACCGAAGGCGTTGCGGTAGACACTTGCTCGGTCGAGCGTAGATTGTTCGGCGATCTTGGGAACATCGTTGCAGGACATCAAGCCGTCAGGCGCGTTGGGATGGCCGAGCAGCATGTTGGTGACGAGTGCGAGCAGCTGCCGCACCGGAAAGTGGACCCCGTTCTGCTCGCTCAGTTCAACGAGGGCCGTAAGTCGGCTTCGCAGGGTTCCATCATCGGCCACGCTCTGCAAACGGCTGCGATTTTCGAGAATGGGACATGTATTGCCTGACGATTGATTGGGGCACGTGTCGCACTGTCCCCAACCCGGGTGATCCATCATGGCGTTGATAACTGGCGCAAGCATAACCGAAGCCGGGGCTTGGCTGAGGTCCCTGACATTGAGACGGACGGCGGCATTCGGGTTCGTCCCCGTCACCAGCATCTCCTCGACCGTCTCGATCACGGCCTTGAGCGCTTCTGAAGACGGCGCGGCCTTCAACTTCTCAAGGAGCTGCCCGTGATTGGCTGCGATAAGGTAGACGCGCTCAGGATTTGGTACGGCAACATCGACTGCCATCTGCTCGAGGAGCTCTGGGGATTCGTCGTCCTTCAACTCGCTCAGATCTTTGACGACGACGAGTTCACGCGACCCAAGGGCCATCCGTTGCACTTTGCGCCCGGTACTCCAATCGGACTCTGAACCGCCGAGCTGCAACCAGACCTCACGGCAATGATAAGTCTTTCCGTCTCCTGCCGTGCCAGTCAGGATTTCGGATGCGGGTATCTCGGCCCGGAAGTTAGCGAGAAGCGGATCGAGAAATTGCGCTGGTAAAACCAGGGGCGCGATCCGGTGCCGGCGCAACGCGCGTTGGATCGTCTCGTCATACATATTGTCGTTGGTCGGAATAGGGCCGTAGTTCCGAAGAAAGCGGATCCAACGATTGGCTTCTGTCGACGACATTCACTCCCCCTGCCGCGATGCTTCACAAGCATCGGGCGATGTGCCCGGTTTTCCGGCTTTGACGTTGCGGGCTCTGCGATCGGATTATTCGCTGCCTGCTGCAGAGCCGGCAAGCTGCAACCAGGAATATATCCGGAAATCCTGATTCGTTTGCAATGACTTAAGTCGGCTCCACGGGTAACGGACGGCCTACACTTTAAGGCTCCGGCGCGCAGTTCTTCATTTGTTCATTGTACGAATTGCTAAAGGCGCGACGAATTGTCCGCACACTCCCAAGCGCCCGCCATCTCAGCAAAATTTGCGCTAGAGGCGGCCAAACCTGATCAACCAAAAGCGAGCCGGCAAGACGATCCGCCCCGTAGCGCGGCCCAAGGGCGAGAACGTGGTCGATCTGATGGAAGCGCTGCGGCAAAGCGTTGGCCGAAAGGCTGCGCCAGCGAAGGCGGACAAGCCAACCAAGAAGCCACGCAAGGCATCGGCGGGCCAGAAAGAGATGTTGATGCCGATCTCAGGCAAGAAGCCGGCGAAGGAGCGGGCAGAGAAGAAGCCCGCACCAAGCCAACGGCGGAAATCGGGTTAGGGCATTAGTTGCCTGAGATCCCTGCGGAAGCCGCGAATATCTTGGTTGACGCGGTGGAGACTGCTTAGTCGCAATCGGCGCACGTATCACCGATGCCGCCCATGACTTCAGCAATCACGACGGCGGCCGCTTGCGGCGTGATGCCGGGCTGCGGATCTCGCTTGGCAATGTCAAAGGCGCGATCGCGCGCGCAGGGACCTGCACAGTCCAGCATCCAGCTGCGCTCTGCACGATTGTCAGATGCCGGATTTTCCCGAAGCCGGCTCATACCTGCCGCTTGATGACGCCTTACCGAAGCGCTGATATACCTCTTCGAGCATGAAATGGAGGTCCGCATGAACGTGGATCGAATTGTGATCCTCGTACCTGGCTTTTTGGGAAGCGCCCTCACGGCACCTTCGGGCGTCGAGGTCTGGGGCGAAAACCTCACAAATAACTATCGGAGGATCATCGATAATCCGGCGATTTTATCATGGTCTGACCTGCCTGCCACAGCCGCATTCTTGGACTGCATGAAGGTCAAGTTCTTCCATATCGCCATAAAGCGCGTCGGTCTCTGGGGAAGAACGCTTGATTGCCTACATTCACACCCGCACTTCGGGTCACAACGCGTGTTTACGTATCCATACGATTGGCGACAGTCTATTCTCAAGTCGGCAGAAAATCTGGCGGCTGCTACAACCGAATACCGTAGATATTTCGCTACTCTGAGCCATCGCCGCCCCAAGGTGGTTTTTGTTACTCACTCGATGGGGGGACTGCTCGTACGCACGGCTGTCGGTCGAAAGCTCCTTTCACCCAAAGTGATTGACCGTATCATTCACATTGGTTCGCCTCTGCATGGCGCTCCGAGCGCCTTCTCGAGCACATTTGGCACGATAAACATGCCACTCATGCCTGAAATTATGCAGTTGATGCACGGCCGCCGATTTGATGTTTTCAGGCAGAATTTTCTGACCGCGGTTGGGACATTCGAGTCCGCCTGGGAGCTCTATCCGTGGACGAAGCGGCGTTTCGTTCGGCTGGATGGCGACTCTCGGTTCATCCATCCCTTTTCTTCAGTTCGCATCGTTGACGAACAGCATCAAAAGCGTGCCACTGCTGTGCATAAGGCCGTGCAAGATTCTGTACAAATCCTTCGCGAAAATGGTGTTGCCGTTCGTCGAATCTATACGGAAAGTCTCGCGCCGGCCAAGACTGAGATCGAGTTTGAGGTCAGACGCGATATCTTCAATGGCAGACGACAGTATTCTCTGAGCTCCACGCGGGTTACGACAAACGGCGATGGTACGGTTCCCAGCGACTCCTCTTCAGAAGCCGATGCCGACCACTCTTTCCCCGTGGTTGATGTTCCGCATGCTTTCATGTGTGATCATCCACGCGTGACGCAAATGCTTAGCGTACTACTCTAAGAGAAATCGACACACGTTGCAGCGGGATCCTTCATGTCCGTACGTACGCTTCACGCACATCATCAATTCTACTGGTTTGGACCTAACGAAGTTTCCCTTGGTCAGTCCACCGAGCTGGGTTTGCTGAGTGACTTGGAAGCTGACGGAGAAGCGTTCGAACCGGAGGAATTTCTCGGTTCAACGTTAGTCTTTACGAACTTAATGGCGGAACCCGCCACCGAAGTTGAATTACCCCTGACGCACTCCTTTTATCCGGCGCAGCGCATCTTTCTCATTGACTCCAAGAAGCTCGGTCCGGGCGTATGGGCTCCTCGGCTGAAGACATCTGAAGGCCAATCATCTTTCCTCTCATGGGATGTTGATCCCCTCCTCATTGTGGAGAGCGAAGCGCTCTTGGAGCAGACCTATCGTCAGCAAGCAGAGGATGAACTGCCACAAATCCCCTCGCTTGCTCTGAGCCGGGATGAGGTACGCGAACTCACAATGCAGTACTTCGGCCACGACGCTCTTCCGCTCAGTTTTCGATTGAGAGAGGTAAGTATCGAGCAGGGCGAATACACCGAAGGCACCGTGCGATGGGTCTTCTCAAATGTCGCGAGCGATCTTCGGATCCTCGCCACTTTCGAATCCATAGATCTCGCAATTCGCATCCAAGGAAACGATCCGATCTTCTTGGACAATTCTCCATTCGCTACTGAGACTTTGCACCTCGATATTCGCGCAACGGCTCAACGATCACGAGATTCGCTTGATTTTGCTCGTCCAGCTCGCTGGTCCCGAGCCGAACGAGTTCTTCGTAGTGAGCAAGGGGTTGACTGCACCATTGCGATAGAACGTAACGGCGACGACGAACGCTGGACGGTCGCGTACAAGCGGCCATCCAACAGACAGCTCTATTTTGCCATAAGCGTTCCGGGCTACTGGCCCAGGGAATTTCTCTCTGCCGTTGAGAATTTCGCTCAATCGCTCGGTCTTTATGCAAAATATGATTACGGCGGCAATGTGATGTTCGTGTCGTCCACCCGAGACCAGATGTTAGGCGCACGGTTGCTCGCGGTTACGCGCTTCTGTTTTGACAATTTGAAGTGGCCAGACCAAGGGATCCTTTTCACGTTTCGTGAAGGCACAACATATCACTACAAATCCATCCAGGAATATCAGATGAAAACGCCACCGGCGTTGGTGCTTCGTCCGAATTGAGTTTCTGTCCTGCTCGGTTTCGTCGTGCACGCTCGAACTCAGAATCCAGCTTTCCCTCGAAGCGAGCCTCGTAGTCGCTGAACCAGGTGCGGCGCACGCCCTGATACTTCTCAATTGCTTCGCTATTGACAAGCGACGCATCGATTTCGTCAAGACGACACACAAATGCCTGGAAATGAAGCTGCCGCAAGCGCTCCGTCGCTAGACGGTCCAGCAACCACCGGCGTTTCCGGGCGGCGTGAAGGACCCCAAAAGATCCGACAATTGCGCCTCCCAATCCGAACGCTCCGGATACGAGCGCGACAATCTTGTGCATGTGCTCAAAGAGCCATGACGAATGAGACGTCTCGTGCGGAAGATAAGGCTCAACCGCCGCCAGCATGAGGGCGATAAGTACAGCGAGGATCGAGGCGAGCCCAAGCCGTCGACCAAGACGCTTGGCGTCGTTTGCAGACCGATCATGTTGGGCAAATCGCCCGTGGAGCTGCGGATCAATGAGAACGTGGGCGATAGTTGGAAAGCGAATTGCTGCCTTTGCCTGGTCGGGCGGATCGAGAAAAAGGTCGTCGTTAAATTTGTGAAAGTCTGGGTTTTCGATCATCTCTTGTTGCTGGTGACCCGATTGATCAGGCCCTATCTTTTACATAGGATCGACCTACCATCTAAATTTTTTTGGGGCCCGAGGACAATTTTCGTGCGGTAGCCATCCTCCACCGGCTCGACATGCTTCGCGCAGACCGGTGCGGAGTAGGGACAAGGCCATCCGACCCGAATCGGGCCCGCCCCTTAAAGAGCACCCTCCCCCCGAGACGGGGCTAATCGCCTCACTGGCTTTGAAAGCGGTTAGCGATATTCCAGAGCGAGGACATGACGAAAGAGGAACGACGACGTAAGCGCAAACCGTTGCCGGAGCCCGAGCACACGCTGCTCGTGACTGTGAAATCGGTGACGGTGAGTTACTATGTGCGAAACCACGGCGATGGTGTCTCGGACGAAGCCATCACCGATGTGCTTTGCGACGTCGTTTCGACTCCGCCCAACATACCCAAGTACTCTGGCATGGAAGTCACCTGCTCACTTATGTGCGCGCGCGAATATGGTCGCGTCGACGATCCTGACGAAAAGGGCTGGCCGCGCATTGGCAAGGGTCAGGCCGTTCCGGAGAGGCCCTTCTTACTCAATTTGCGACTAGGCAAGGATGGAGGGTTCTTCTCGGCCTATCTGCCCGAGGCCGTATATTGGGCGCTACAGGCTGACTTGAAGAGCGGGCGGTTGAAGTTCATCGAGGCGCGTTACGCCAAGCCGCGCCGTGGCCACGGTGATTTGACCAGCATCTACTTCTCAGAAACCTCGCCAGCGGAACCATGAACAGCATCCGCTGTCAGGCCAAGAGATGCGGTCCGTGTGGAGGCAATTCACTCAATCGATTGGATTAGCTCTCTCGCGCGATCCGCAAAATCCTTACTCGCCAATAGAGTGTATTGCACGCGTTCAAGCTCCCGACGGCGAAGGCTCTGAACATGCCTTCGGGTCTGTATGCTATAGATAAAGCCAGTGATCGCATCGAGCTTCAGCGGCCGTTCATCGTGGTGACCGTGAAGCTTGGAAGGCCATGGGTCGGCGTCGTTCTTATGGAAAATCCAACATGGCCACACAGCGAGCGCGGCGGCGTTGCGCATCATGCGATCGCGCTCGGCTTGTTGTTCTGCCGAAAGCGGGAGTGGTGGTGCCGCGGCCAATGCTCGGGGGCGTCCAATTCATAGTCCGCTGGCTGGGGCGGGACGGATGAACCTCCCAATCGCGGAATCAAAGCGCACTGCCTTGCTTGCGACCTCAAGTGACGGGCAATGCGCATTACGTCAGGGAAGGGAGTACGGTCGCCCGGTGCTTCGCCTTACTCCCGCTTCTTGTCTGGTCCTTTCCTGGTTTTCGCGAGCTGATCTCCGCGCTGGACATTTTCGCAACGCGGCGGCCGCGCGGCGGTGATGCTGACGTAACCCTCCAGTTTTCGACCATGCTGAACGGCGCCGTACTTTGCGCGGGTACGGTCGGTGCCATGGCCGGCGCCAGCGGGGACTTCAGCGCCGCGACCGAAGGTGGCCTTGAGATCAGCAATCTTCTGATTGCGAAGCACGTTTGGGGTGATCTTAACCTTGATTTCGGGGAGAGCTCGCTTGCCCAGTCGCTTGAGCGCATTCCGGACAGCGTCCTTGGACACGGTTCTCACGACCCGAGGACCATCGCCTGCCAGACAACGCTGGGCAAGGAACAAGGCGGGCCCCCCGACGACCTTCGGATCTAACGTGAACGTAGTGCTTTGCGTCCCGTAGCGTCCTCCGTGGGATTTGACCGGCGCAAACGTGATGAGCAGGTGGCCGGCCCGCTTCATCTCCAGCAGCACGCCGCCCGAACCGTTGTAAGCTACCATTTCTTCCGCGCGTACGGGCGTCAACAGATGGACGGCCAACGGCTCGAGTTTGTCCCACTCCTCAGCTTTCGCCACCTCCCAGAGGGTCTTGTCCCAGTCCCGCGGCAACGCGCCCAGGACGTGCTTCTTGCTCACTACGCAACGCTTGCCCCCCGCATCGTTCAACTGATGCCAACGCGACGGCGGCCGCTTCGCAGGCGGCACGCTGAGGTCTCCTGGCACCTCAAGTGCCAGGATGGGCTCGATGCGATCGAGTACGGTCTTGAGCTCCAATAACGCCCGGCGCCCCGCCTCGATCTCGATGTTACCGAGGTCCTGAACAGCTTCGAGCAGCGGCCGCAGAGCTTCGGCGATTTTGTGGTACGCGCCCGCAAAGAAGCTCGCGCGTCTAAAATAGTACGTGTTGAACTTGTCTCCGGGCCGAAGCGGATCGAGATTTCCCGACTGCCACATCCGTTCGAACTCTCGCTCGTATTTTTCGGCTGAACGCTTAGGCATTGCGCGAGCTTGCAGACAATTTCCTAAGGCTACCGCCCGTCCGAGCTCTGTTCTGGCTTCAATGCGCATTCACAAGGACCCTGCTTATTGTCGAACGGCTTTCGCTTTCTTGTCGGGCGGTTCTTTCGTTTTCTTGTCGGCCGCCCTGCGACCTTTCTTGTCGGCCTGCCCTCTGCCCCTAAGCGTCACGGCCCGGGCCTCGGCGCCGAAGCCAGAACCACCGTGATCGCCTCGAGCATGAGGTCCTGCACGGTGGTGCCGCGATCAATCGCCGCGAGCTTGAGATCGCGCCGCATCTCCTTGGTGACGCGAACGAGAATGCCGCAGCGATCGTCGCTCTGGCTCTCCGCTGCCATCGGCGGCCCGAAGCCATCCTCGGTTTCAGGCACGAGGCGGACGGCCAAGGCGGCGCTCAGGGGGCCTTTAGACGTATTCACGGTTGGCTCCTTCCAGCTTGAGGGACTTACTCACGGCCGCCCACAACGAGCGGAACTCACGGGCTGCGGGCCCGGCGGGCTCGAATTCGACGACGCCGGAGCCGCGAACAGTCGCGTGCGGCACCGTCACGCGATTGGTGATCTGGCCCTGCCAAAGCCGCGGGCTCGCGTCCTTTAGAGCAGCACGCGCATCCCGCACCATCGGCGACTCGCCAAATTCGCGGATTGGAGGTGCGGCATTGAGGACGACGGCATAGCTGCAGCCTACCGAATCCAGGATCCGGATGAGGCTGTGGGTGACTTTGAGATCGAACAGGGTGGGACGCATGGGGATCAGCACCAGATCCGCGTAGCGCGCTGCGATGGGCACTTTACGCGGGTCGGGCGGCATGTCGATGAACGTAAGTTCAATGGCTGCGCGACGCGCGGAATCGATCAATGGCCCGAGTGCGGCAGGGTCAGAGCGGCACACCGGAATGTCGCCCCGCGTCCGAACTCGATTCCACAGATAAGCGGATTGCTGCGGGTCGGCGTCGATGATCCCGACCTTGAACCCCGCATCCAAGCCGGCCACGGCAAGATTAGTGATCACAGAAGACTTGCCGCTGCCGCCCTTTCCGACACAGGCAACCGTCACCAGCGGCTTCCTCCGAAAAACGGCAATGCTGCTCGCCGGGCATGAGGGCGGCATGGTCTGCTCTGCATTTCGCAGTGCAGAAACCACCGCGCTGCTCCGTTGATCGCTCGCTATCAAGCTAGCCCTCCTTCGTCTTGAGGCGCCGTCCCCGCGAGCGGCGGCCGCGGGCGAGCGCATCGAAGTCGAGGCCCTTGAACACCGACCAGTCGATCTCAGGCTCAAGCGGCAGATTGGCGAGGCGCTGGCAGGCTTCGCGACTGAGCGCGCGGAAGCCATATTTTTCATGCTCGTCACCGAGTTCGTGACCGGCCTGCAGTCGCCTCGCGCGGCTATCGACCTTCTCGGTGCGCATCCCGTCGATGCCGTCGCCGCGCAGCGAATGGAAAACTTCGCCACCCTTTGCGCCACAGCGCTTCAGGTGGTTCTGCATCGTCTTCGACATGTATTTCGACGGATTGGGGTGGTTGTGCGCCTCCTTGAAAACGAAGCCGTTCTGGGCGCGCATAAAGGAGATGAACCCGATCTCGTCCAGAAAATTGTGGAGGACGTAGTAGGTCATCGACTCCTCGGTCTTGATCGGAACGCGCTGCCACGTCTTCTTCCCGGTCTCCGGGTCCTCCACCTCGACGATGCCGTTGGTCTGCGCAACCCAGACCCCATCCTTCTGACGGATGTCGGAGCCCTGCAGATAGGTGAGCAGACCGAGCCGCCGCGAGGTCAGCTTCGCGAGCAGCGGGAGCATCGCCTCGTCGAGAAGATTGGACTTCACGCCGGTGGCGAACACTCGGTTGGTCACCTCAATCGACACGCCTTCGCGCGGCTTCGACGCCCGATAGGCCTTCGGGAAGGAGACTTTCGCGCCGTAGAACGGATCATGGTATTTGAGATCCTGCATGCGATGACGCATCATTGTCTTAATGTTAGCGAGATAGCCGTCGGCCATGGTCTTCTTCGCCATCGCCGGCGCGATCGAAAAATCCCCATTCCTTTCCAGGATTTCCAGCGTGGATCGCCCTGCCGTGTCCGCCCGCTTGGTGACGTTGGCGGGCCAGAACTGCATCTTGTTGACGTAAGTCTGCAGATCGCTCGGAAAATACTCATCAGGCGTGCGGTCGCCGGCAACATCAATGAAGGTCTGGCGGCGCAATCGCAGGATCTGGATGTCGGCGTGATCTTCGCCATCCTTCGCAATCCGCATGTCGATGTAGTCCTGCGAGATCCTGCTGAAGAGCGGCAGCACGCGATGCGATTCCGTCTTCGACGGCGCGGCCGGCGGCGGGCTCACGATTTCCGGAGCACGCGGTGCGATATTTTGAGCCGCCGCCAGCGCGGCCAAGGCTGCCTCGGAGTGCGAGGCGAGCGTAAGGACGTCGGTCAGCGCCTGCCGGGTGAGAGCATCAGCGTTGCGGACGACGGCGGCCGCACCGCGCTCACCCTTCGCAACCTCCTGTTGCACGAGCTGCAGCGAGGTCAGCGCGCCGCCAAAGGCCTGCGCCAGCATAACCGCCTGCGAGGGCTCAGCGAGCGCGGTTGCGATCGCCTCCTGGCAGACTTGCGCAACCTGCTGAAACAGGTCGCGCTGCGCGTCATCCGACAACTCCATGGTCGCAAAACATCCCGTCGCCGCGGAACAAATGATCTGACACAGCCCTGCGAGCATGCGTGCCAGCTGTTTGGCTTCGCGGCGGCTGCGCGGGCCCAACGGCGCCCGGAGGATAGGAGCGGCCCCCGCAATTCCGAAATCGGCCTGGGGAAACACGGTGGAAAGACGCATTTGAAAGCGCCAGCCGGAGGAATCTCCGGTGAGATACGGCAGTGAACGGCGTCCACGGCCGGCGCCAGACGATACTTTTGACGGTACAAACCCTGATACAGACACGCACATGACCTCGAGTTGAGGCGACGAGATGCGCGAAACGGCCAGTTTTCCTGGCCTGGTGCTGCTGAACGGGGTCGGAATTAATTGGCGGAGAGGGAGGGATTCGAACCCCCGATAGGCTTGCACCTATGCCGCATTTCGAGTGCGGTGCATTCAACCACTCTGCCACCTCTCCTGAAGGCGC
>LNAP01008050.1_pt2 | contig 29311 bp, 27 predicted proteins | sample 602601 | NCBI WGS metagenome assembly LNAP01 (sample SAMN02440304, study PRJNA202911) | soil metagenome | biome: Subtropical and temperate rainforests or woodlands; isolation source: soil samples (1 kg each in a 20% v/v slurry with milli Q water) were... ... | reverse complement strand
GGACGATTTTAGCGCCGTCGACGGCATCATCAAGAAGCAGCTGACTTCCCGAGTGCCGCTGGTATCGAAAATCGGCGATTACATTACCTCGGCCGGCGGTAAACGCCTGCGTCCGTTACTGGTGCTGCTGTGTGGCAAGGCCCTCGGCCGCGAAGGCGACGACCTGCGCCTGCTGGCCGCCACCATCGAATTCCTGCACACCGCTACCCTGCTGCATGACGACGTGGTCGACATGTCCGGCATGCGCCGTGGCCGTTCGACGGCCAATGCCATGTGGGGCAACGCGCCGAGCGTGCTGGTGGGCGACTTCCTGTATTCGCGCTCCTTCGAAATGATGGTCGAGCTGGGCTCCATGCCGGTGATGAAGATCCTTTCGCAAGCCACGCGCATCATCGCCGAAGGCGAAGTGTTGCAGCTGTCGAAGGTCCGCGATGCCAGCACCACCGAAGAAACCTACATGGAGGTCATCCGCGGCAAGACCGCGATGCTCTTCGAAGCCTCGACCCACAGTGCGGCAGCCCTGGCCGGCGCGACACCTGAGCAGTGCGAAGCGCTGCGCACCTTCGGCGACCATCTGGGCGTGGCCTTCCAACTGGTCGACGACCTGCTGGACTACAAAGGCGACGCCGAGACCCTGGGCAAGAACGTCGGTGACGACCTGGCCGAAGGCAAGCCCACCCTGCCGCTGATCTACACCATGCGCGAAGGTACGCCGGAGCAGGCAGCCCTGGTGCGCAAGGCGATCCAGAAAGGCGGTATCGAAGACCTGGAAAACATCCGCGAAGCTGTGGAAGCCTCCGGCTCACTGGATTACACCGCCCAGCTCGCCCGCGACTATGTGGCCCGTGCGATCAAGTGTCTCGACGCGCTGCCCGCCAGCGAATACCGCGATGCACTGGTTGAATTGAGCGAGTTTGCGGTCGCCCGCACACACTGATCTGCACTTGTAGGAGCCGGCTTGCTGGCGATTGCATCACCACGGTGTTCCTGACACACCGAGTTGGATGCATCGCCAGCAAGCCGGCTCCTACAGGTCCCACCCCCTCTCTCACCTAAAACCCTATATAATGTGCGCTTTTTAGCGATCCTGAATCCAAGGAGCCTTAGTGAGCACGTTGCCACCCTGCCCGAAATGCAATTCCGAATACACCTATGAAGACGGCGCCCAGCTGATCTGCCCTGAGTGCGCCCACGAATGGTCCGCCAGCGGCGAAGCCGAAGCTGTGTCCGATGATGCAGTGAAAAAGGATTCGGTGGGCAATGTCCTGCAGGACGGCGACACCATCACCGTCATCAAGGACCTCAAGGTCAAGGGCACGTCGCTGGTGGTCAAGGTGGGCACCAAGGTCAAGAACATCCGCCTGTGCGATGGCGATCACGACATCGACTGCAAGATCGACGGCATCGGCCCGATGAAGCTCAAATCTGAATTCGTCAGAAAAGTCTGATTCAGCTGTACGCCACCCCGCGTCCTGACGTGGGGTGGTGCTTCGCCCTCCCCGCCTCGCCCAATGAACCCTCGCAATAGCCAAACGCCAGCCGTTTTGACCTTACGCAATCTTTACCCAGAAAAATCACGGATCAGCCAATAGGCCCTTGCTATTTATTGAATACGAATTATTCTCATTGAACCCCATCAATGGAGATGAGAACCCATGACTTATTTGATCGATGCCTGGCTGGACCGTCCACACCCCTACCTCAGGATCCTGCATCGGGAAACCGGGGAAGTCTGTGCAGTGCTGGAAGAAGAAGCCTTGAACGAACTGCAGGATCAGGGTGACCTGGACGTCAACGGCTTGAGTTCCAGCGAGCCGGTGGTGCTCAAGGAAGTGGTGAGAAACCTGTTTCTGTTCTGCTATGCCCGGGCATTGCGCCCGACCAATGAACTGCATCACAAGATAGAACTATGAGAAACGCAAACCCTTGTAGGAGCGAGCATGCTCGCGATGGACTCAAGGACACCGCGCTCATTCAGAATGCACGCGTTATCGTTCACGCCCATCGCGAGCATGCTCGCTCCTACAGGGTCAGGTATTACAGAACGTCCAGCAGCTCGACGTCGAACACCAGTACGCTGTGCGGCGGAATGCTGCCAACGCCTTGAGCGCCGTAAGCCAGTTCGCTCGGCACATACAGACGCCATTTGCTGCCGGCATTCATCAGTTGCAGGGCTTCGGTCCAGCCAGCGATCACGCCACCGACCGGGAATTCCGCAGGCTCGCCGCGCTCGTAGGAGCTGTCGAACACGGTGCCGTCGATCAGGGTGCCGTGGTAGTGGGTACGCACGGTATCTTCACGGGATGGCTTGGCGCCTTCACCGGCGGACAGTACTTCGAACTGCAGGCCGGAAGCCAGGGTGGTGATGCCGTCACGCTTGGCGTTTTCAGCCAGGAAGGCCAGGCCTTCGCCAGCGGCTGCTTCAGCCTTGGCTGCAGCTTCGGCCTGCATGATTTCGCGAATTACCTTGAAGCTTGCAGACATTTCTTCCTGGCCAACACGGCTTGGCTTACCGGCAAACGCGTCGGTCAGGCCTGCCAGGATCGCGTCCAGGCTAACGCCCGGTGGCGGGTTGTCGCGCAGCTGGTCGCCCAGCTGACGGCCGATGCCGTAGCTGACGCGGGTTTCGTCGGTGGACAGATTTACTTCGGACATGACACTGCTCCGCTGTGCGGACGGCTCGGGAACTGGCCGTGCGTGCACAGCGCGTCCCGGAGCGCCCGGAACCAAAAGGGCCAGCAGACTAGCACAGATGTCATGCCATTGATGAGGGACGTCAGGCGATCGGCACCTTCAGGTTTTCCTCCACATCGGCAACCAGCCCGCACATCTCGTCATGCACGACGGTGTGGACAAGGTTGAAGTGCAACTTGGGAAAGGAGCGTAGCACCTCGCGTGCATGTTCCACCGAGCGCAACTGCATCGTGTGACCTGGCGCATCACTCAATGGATACGCCGCTCCGTGCATACGCGCCTCAAGCAGGTAAATGCCTCCTTCCATGGAGATCAGGTTCAACTCATCGACCTTCCCGGCGACGGCATAGGCATTCAACTCTTGCAGGTTCATGAGCGCACCTCACGCAGTGACGAGCCAACACCCTTACAGGGATATGCCTCGGCGCATCAAAGCACAAGCCATAAACGACGCCGCCCGTCTGTTTTGCAACAGACGGGCGGCGCATAACAACAGGACAGCCGTTGTTTAGTGCTTGGTCACTTTATCCAGGTAACCCATGGCAAATGCCGACACCACAAAGGTCATGTGAATGATGACATACCACTGCAAATGCTCGGGATCGACGTTCTTGGCGTCCATGAAGATACGCAGCAGGTGGATCGACGAGATCGCCACGATCGACGCGGCCACCTTCATTTTCAGCGACGAGGAGTCCATGGTGCCCAACCAGTTGAGCTTCTCCTTGCTGTCGTCGATGTCCAGTTGAGACACGAAGTTCTCGTAGCCGGAAATCATCACCATCACCAGCAAACCGCCTACCAGCGCCATGTCAATGAGCGACAGCAACACCAGGATCAGGTCCGATTCGGCCATCGAGAAGACGTTGGGGATAACGTGGAAGACTTCCTGGAAGAATTTCAGTGCCAGTGCCAACAGCCCGAGGGATAAACCGAAGTAGATCGGCGCCAGCAGCCAGCGCGAGGCGTACATTGCATTTTCGATAAAGCGTTCCATTGAATCTCACAGGCGGACTTGAAATGGCCGTGAGTATAACAGCCGTCTGTAATACCCAGAAACCATTGGGAAATCCGCTACCTGCGTGTGTGTATCAAATTTTTTCTGCTAGTGTCCAAACCATTGACAGCAAAATGACATCGGACAGGAAGACTGGAAATGGATGGGCGATTGCCATTAACGAGTGCCGGGATTTTCATGGCCCTGCTGATCAGCGCCTGCTCGCCCAGCGACGAGAAACGGCAGGTCAGCCTTGAGGAAAAGACTGCGCAGTTCGAGAAGTCCCTGGATGCCATCGAGGACCCGAAACTCAAGGATGCGGTGGCCGAACTGGGCGGTTCGCTTTTGCTGCTTGAGCGCGCGCAACTCAAGCTCGACAGCAAGCCCGTGGAAACCGAATACGGTGAAGACGCCCTCGCCGTGCTCAAGCACTACCCAACGCCACAGGCCCTGGTTGACACGTACATCAATGGCCTTTTCGTCCTGCACAAGGACTCCAGCTCCGACTACCTGACGGACCTGCAACCGGTGTTCCCCTTCAACTTCAGCATCCCGGCGGCGTTTCTGTTTCCCCATGGCCTGCAATGGCAGTCGGTCACCCTGAGCAACAAACGGGTTATCGCCTTCCAGCCGGAATGGTCGGAAACCGACCCGGGCATTCAGTTGAGCCCATCGAGCTCCAACGTGACCAACCCTGACGACCTGACCGTGACCTATCCGTTCATTGAAGGACTGGACGTCGATATCAAGAATCAGCCACAACCGGTGAGCCTGCAAGGCACGGTGGAAGTCATTGCACCGCGCCGGCTCTACAGCTTCGACCTGACGAAAAAGGACATCGGCCAGACCCGCACCAACGACAATTTGAGCGTCACCTTGGTGAAACTTGGGGACAACTACGCCGAAATCGAGTTCAGCAATAGCGAGCCGCCAGCCCCCGAGATCGCCGAAACACCGTTGAATCCGCTGATTGTCCAGGCCAGGGATGCCACCGGGCAGTTTCTGTCGCGCTCAGGCTCGATCAATGAGAATGCCGCGCAAATTGCCTTCTACCAGAAACAACTGGCGAAGTTGCAGCAACAGAAACTCTGGAGCGAGTCGCTGGAAAAACAGCTCAATGAAGAGCAGCGAACCTTCGAGAAACAACAGAAACGCCACTACTCCAAGGTGTATTTCAACGGGACCATCGAAACCCTTGAAGTCAGCCTGCTGGATTTCTCCGGCGTTACGGTGACTCGCAAGGACCTGGACCTGCCGGTACGCCGCTTCGACCGCCATACCACGGCGAAAACCATCCAGCCGCTGAGCTTGCCGGTGGTAGTCTACGACGACAATGCCCCGACCTGGCTCAAGGGCGCGACCTTGACCCCTGAGCAGTTGAAAAAAGGCGTCAGGATCACTCAATCGGTCGAGGATCCCAGCGCTGCGCGCGTCGAGTTCACTCACCTGCGCAGCTTCAATGATGAATTGCTCGGTAGCTCTTTCAACCCGGGCGATAGTCCGGTCAGCTTCTTCACCGAAGACAGCAGCGGCAAGCGCGATGGGTCGATCGAATTGCCACCAGAGGCGTATGAGGTCGACCCCCTGGGCGGCACGATCACCTACGACCTGAACCTGTTTCCACAGACACCCGCCTTTGTGGTTGGCTCCATCCCGCTGTTTCTGGCCACTGTCGAAAAGCAGACGTTCGATGCCCATCAATTGCCCAAGGGTCTTGAACTCAAGGGCAATGCGCTGGTGGTGGATTCGAAAGTGTTTCCCGATCCGGACTGGCGTTTTTTTGCCAAGGATGACAGCGGCAATTACCTGAAGGAAATTCTTGCGGTCAGCCATGACGCGAGCACAGAAGGCCCCGCGTTATTCGCCGTGCATTACTTCTACGGTCAACCCACGCGCCTGGAAACCTATCAACGAACTGACCTCGCCACCGTGCAATATGGTTTTGAGGTCAAGCTCGACAAGGCTGACATGTCCAGCCAGGCCCAATAGCGCTGTCAGTGCTCGGGCCGGAACTCGAAACCACCCACGCTACGACAACGACCACCGTTGATTTCCCGCAACTGGGCTTGCAGATGCAGGCACCAGATCTGCGGGTCATCGGCCAGTTCATAGCCGTGCAGGGTCAGGCTTTCAACGATGGTATCGAGGATGGACTCAGCCACAAAAGGGCCATGGAACGGGCCTTGGGCTTTGATGGCTGAAGGTTGTTCACCGGCCATTCCGGCGGCGAAGAGTAAGGTCCACATCCCCGTATCGCCCGCCAGGGGGCGGATGGCGCATTCGATACGAGTCACAAGACCTAGACATTGACGAGTGAGGCAGAGGTTGCGCGGCATGGCGGCGACCCTCGGTAAATCCGGTATTCAGCCTCCACGGGGAGGCTGTCTCGATCCAGTGATACTGTCGATATCCTTGAGCAGAGAATAGAGGAAAAGTTTGACTAGTACGTCAAGTAAGACCAGAAGGCGCCGAATGGTCACTGTGTGAATATTGGCGCCAGAGTGATGGCACTTTATTGCGATTCACAAGCAAATGTGGGAGCGAGCCTGCTCGCGAAAGCGGACGATCATCCAACATCAATGCTGAATGAAAATCCGTCTTCGCGAGCAGGCTCGCTCCCACAGTGGATCGGGGTGAAGCTCAGGTTTTTGTCAGGCCGGCTTGGCCTCCACCAGCGCCTCCACAGCCATTTCCTTCTCTGCCTCTTTCAGGTCATCTTCGCTGATCATCTCCGCGATCACCCGCAAGCGCTCCACCACCCGTGCGTTGACGCTACCTTCAGGGAACTCGCCATTTTCATCCGGCTCGCCCGCCGGCTCACCCACCAGCAGGCTCAGCGCCTCGTCGGCCTGACGCACGGCGTAGACGTGGAACTGACCGGCGCGCACAGCGGCCAGCACTTTCTCGTCAAGCATCAGCGTGGCAACGTTGGCATGGGGAATGATTGCTCCCTGTTCGCCCGTCAGTCCGCGCGCTTCACAGAGACGGAAGAACCCCTCGATTTTCTCGTTGACGCCGCCCACGGCCTGCACTTCACCGAACTGGTTGATCGAGCCGGTAATCGCAAAGCACTGCTTGAGCGGGGTTTTCGACAAGGCCGAGATCAGGGTGCACGCCTCGCCCAGGGAAGCACTGTCACCATCGACGTAGCCATAGGACTGCTCCAGCGCAATGCTCGCGGAGATCGCCAGCGGAAACTCCTGGGCGTAACGGCTGCCCAGGTAACCGGTGAGAATCATCACCCCTTTGGAGTGGATGGGCTGACCGAGGTTGACCTCACGCTCGATGTCGACGATACCGCTGCCACCGGGATACACCGTGGCGGAGATCCGCGCCGGTACACCGAAGGCCGAGTCGCCGACTTCCAGCACCGTCAGGCCGTTGCACTTGCCGACCGCGGCGCCCGCGGTGTCGATCAGGATGATCCCCGCCAGCATGTCATCGAGAATGCGCGCCGACACACGTCCAGTACGGGTGGCCTTGGCCTTGAGTGCCCGCTCGATGTGACCGGCATCGGTCATTTCATCCGAGGCCAGGTGACGAATGAAATCCGCCTCGCTGACCAGCTGGAACAGATCACCGATGCGTGCCGACAACCGCCCCTGATGCTCGGCCAGGCGTGCGCTGTAGGTTGCCAGGCGCGCCACCGCATCGGCGGTCAACGGCGCCATGCCCTCCTCGGAAGTACGGGTCTTGAGCAACTGGGCGAACTGTTCCAGGCTCTCGTCGACCATCGGAATGTCTTCATCGAAATCCACCAGGACGCGAAACATCTCCTGGAAGTCCGGATCGAGGTCCTGCAGCGTGTAGTAGAGCTGGCGAGCCCCGATGATGACGACTTTGACCTGCAATGGAATGTGCTGCGGCGTCAGGGTGACGGTTGCGAAACGACCCATCTCGCCCAGTGGCGATTCCATTTTCAGTTTGCGCGATTGCAGGGCGCGCTTCAGCGCATCCCACACGAACGGCTCGCTGAGCATTTTATCCGCTTCGAGGATCAGGAAACCGCCGTTGGCCCGGTGCAGCGCACCCGGCCGCAGCTGCCGATACGTGGTATAGAGCGCGCCCTGGTCGGTGCTGTATTCGATGCGGCCGAACAGGTTCTCGTAGGTCGGATGCGGCTCGAACACCACAGGGGCACCACCACTGGCGGAATGCCCGACCACCAGGCTCGGCGCGTATTGCTCCTCCAGCAGCTTGCGGGCGACTGCATCGGTCTTGCTGTCGTCGACCAGTTGCTCGACCACGGTCTTGAGCAAATACACCTGCATCGCTTGCAGGTACCCGCACACCGCCGCGTTCTCGGCGTATTTCTCCGACAACGGCGACAGCAAAGGCTGCAGGGCCAGGGTGATGGTTTCTTCGTTCAGATGGCGCAGCTGATTGCTCGACTCGCGCTTCCATTGCGGCAGGCTGGCGAGTTCCTCGTTCAGGCGCTCTTCGAGGTTGGAAATATCATCGTGGAAGCGATCGCGCTCGGCTTCCGGCAATTGGGCGAATTCGGCCTCATCCAACGCCTTGCCTTCAAGCATCGGAGTGAATGCGATATTGCTGGCATCGCGATAGAGCGCGACGTCTTTCTCCAGCGCCAGGCGCTCGATCACATCCAGTGCCTTGTCATAGCGCTGATTGAAGGCGCGGTCGATGGCACTTTTCTTCTGCTGGTAGGACGGGTGCTCGAACACCGCCGGAAAGGTCGCCAGCAGGTTGTCGATCAAGCCGTTGATATCACAGATGAAGGCACCGGCGGTGCCCGATGGCAACTCCAGGGCACGCGGTTCGCGCGGCTCATCGAAATTATTGACGTAGACCCAGTCCGCCGGGGTCTGCAGGCGTTTGCCTTCGGCCTTCAGGTAGCGTTTGACGAACGAGAAGCGACCGGTGCCGGGCTCGCCCATGACGAATACGTTGTAACCGGGGCGTGGCATGGCCACACCGAACTGCAAGGCTTCGACCGCACGTTCCTGGCCAAGCACACCGCGAAAGGGTAGAGAAGCTGAACTGTTCAGCGGAAAACGGACGGGTCAGCGCTTCAGGCGCTAGACGCAAGCTGGCAGCAACAGGATCAGGCATCGGGCTTCCTTAACAATCAGGCGGGGCAGATAGCGGCATTCTGGCGCCGCCCATGCCTGACTGGCAAGGAGCGCCTAAGGCCAAAGCATAGTCAAGGCCAAAGCCCGGCGTTGAGCGGCGCCAAATCAGCGTTTTCAACGAATATTTGGCAAAAAATCACGGAACCCCTTGATCATGCCTAAACTCCAAACTGCGCGACTGGATTAATAACCAGTCCACACTGGCGAGATAGGCGCCAGAACCCTTGTCCATTGGTTTGCACATAAAAGAGAACAAAGCTATGAAACGGATTCTTCTTGGTACTCTCTTCACCGCGGTATCCATCAACGCCATGGCTCAGGCGCCAGGCGGCCCGGATTGCGGTTGGGGCAACATGCTGTTCGAAGGTCAGCGTGGTACCCCGGCTCACTTCCTGGCATCCACCACCAACGGCACTTCCGGCAACGCAACATTTGGTATGACTTCCGGTACCAACGGTTGCTCGACCAACGCGTCGCTGACCTATGGCGGCAAATCCTGGTTTGCCATGAATGGCATGATGAACGAGCTGTCCGAAGACATGGCTAAAGGTCAGGGCGAAGCGCTGACCACCTACGCCGTAGTACTGGGCGTGGCGCCGGAAGACCGTGCGCACTTCGCCGCCGTCACTCACGAGCACTTCCAGCAGATCTTCAGCAAAGCTGACGTGACCGCGGAAGATGTGCATACCAACACCCTGGCCGTTCTCAAGAGCGATCCTCGCCTGGCCAAGTACGCCACTCAGGCTTAAGCTCCAGCGCACCCCGCTTCTTTCGGGAAGCGGGTTTATTTTTTGGACCTGCCCCCTCCTTGGGTCTTTGTTTTTTTCCTGTTTAAGTTGCTGATTATGCTCAAACGCCTTGCCTGGCTGGCGCTCTGTGTCTGCGCCCCGCTGTCCGCCGCGCCTCACATCGATCCACAACGTTTGCAGCAACTGGCCAACGACCCCTTTTGGATCTCCCTGGGCCATTACGAAACCGCCAAGCTCGGTGGCTGGCGTAGCTATGTCAGCGACAAGAAATTTTTTCTTGCCGCCGATGGCAACGAACACCCGGACCGTGAACTGGCGGCCACCGTGCAAGCCTTGTACGCCCCGGCCACTTCCGGCGAACAGCATGCGCAGTGCGTCTACCCGGCACGAACCCGCTGGCTCAAGGCGCAGCTCAACCTGACCGACCTGCCGGCTTTGGACTGCGCCGAGTTCAATCAATGGTTCAAGGACGTTTCGCCCCACAGCGCGGTGATGATCTTCCCGGCGGCCTACCTGAACAGCCCGTCATCGATGTTCGGCCACACATTGCTGCGCATCGATCAGGCCGACGTGCAAAGCGACAAGACCTCGCTGCTCAGTTACGCGATCAACTTCGGCGCCTACATCGAGGGTTCCGACAACAGCATCCTGTACGCCTGGAAAGGCTTGATGGGGGGCTATCCGGGGCTGTTTGCGCTGGTGCCTTACCAGGAAAAGCTCTCGGAATACCGCAGTCTCGAAAACCGTGACTTGTGGGAGTACCGCCTGAACCTGACCCAGCAGGAAACGGCGCGCATGGTCGAGCACGTCTGGGAACTGAAACAGATTCAGTTCGACTATTTCTTCTTCGACGAAAACTGCTCCTATCGCCTGCTGGAACTGCTGCAAGTGGCGCGTCCGAGTCTGCGCCTGACCGAGCAATTCCCACTGACAGCCATTCCCACCGACACCGTCAAGGCCGTGAAAGAGGCCGGGCTGGTGGAGTCCATCCAGTATCGTCCGTCTCGCGAACGGGAATTGCTGAGCCGAGCCGAGCCACTGACCGATGAAGAACAACAGTGGGTACTGAAGGTCAGCGCCGACCAGAATCAATTGCAAACGCCCGAATTCAAGGCGCAACCCCGTGACCGCCAGGCGCTGATCATCGATGCGGCCTACCGCCTGGAACGCTATCGCGCCAACGGCCAGGAGCGAGATCCGCAGCGGGCCCAGCGCAGCTTTGAGTTGCTGCGGGCGATCAACCGCAATCCCGCACCCGAATTGGACATCCCGCAGCCTGGCCTGCCCGAGGACGGCCACGAGTCGCGCACCTGGCAGGCCGGTCTGGGCACCCGTGGTGACCGCGCCTTTGGCGAGTACGGCTTGCGCATGGCCTATCACGATCTCAATGACAACGCCGAAAGCTTCCCCCTCGGCGCACAGATCGAGATCCTGCAATTGAAACTGCGCCAGTACGAAGGCAATGACTGGCAAGTGCAGCAACTGGACCTGGCGACCATTCGCTCCCTGACCCCGCGAAATGAGTTGCTGCAACCGTTGTCGTGGCAGGTCACTGGTGGCCTGGAGCGAGTGCCGGGCAAGCATGACGATGAAACCCTGGTCAGCCACGTCAATGGCGGCGGCGGCGGAACCTGGCAACTGGGCGACGACATGCTGGGGTTCGCCCTGGGTACCGTGCGCGTGGAGCACAATAATGACTTCGCCGAATTCATATCGCCGGCAGCAGGTTTCAACACCGGCCTGCTGTGGAAAAACCCGCTGGGCAATCTGAGCCTGGAGGCAAAAGGCGATTTCTTCACCAATGGCGAAGTGCGCCGTAGCCTGAGCCTGAACCAGCAGTGGGAATTGTCGCGCAACCTCGGTTTGCGCCTGAGCGCCCAGCGCGAGTTCAGCCACCTGGCCACGCCTGAGAATGAAGTGATGCTAGAGGTGAAGTGGTATCACTACTGACCAAAATGCACCGATCCACCCTGTGGGAGCGAGCCTGCTCGCGAATGCGCACTGTCTGCCGACATCGATGGCGGCTGATCCACCGCCTTCGCGAGCAGGCTCGCTCCCACAGGGGGGTGGGGGTTGTGGTGTTGAATGGATTTTTCACAGGCCTTCCACAAACACCTGACGAACCCGCACCTAGACTTCCCTTATAGGCCGTTAAACGGCCCCGGGAGTCCGAGATGTGGCGTTGCGCAGGTGTGTTGAGTTTGTTGATGTTGATCGCTGGTTGCCAGACAACCCACGAAGATCTGATCGCCAAGGGTTATCCACCGGCATTCGCCGACGGGTTCGATGATGGGTGCAGCAGTGGTCGACAGGCCGCCGGGGCCATCACCGGCGAGTTTCGAAAAAACGTCCCGCGCTACCTGAAGGACAAGAATTACGCCGAAGGCTGGAGCGATGGTTTCCGTCAGTGTCAGGCCATGCGCGAAAACGAGGATCGTGAGAGCTATCGCAACAGTCACCTCAATGAACGGGACAAAGCCTGGGAGCAACAGAAGGATCAGGATGCCGCTCGAGCCTATCGCTCGCCATGAGTCGCTTTCAGACATCCTGTGCAACCAAATGCCTGCGAGCATGGCCCAAACCCTATAACGGGAGAAAACCATGAGCCGGGCATTCGTCAATGAAGATAACGCCGCTGCGCAAGCCGATCAGCCAGTCGAACGGCAGGTCAGCGCGCAGCCCAACTACGTCACACCACAGGGCCTGAAACTGCTGCAGGCCAAGGTTGGCGAACTGCAAGCCCTGCACGCCGCGCAGTCTGCGGAGGGCGATCAGGCCGACAAGCAGCGCCTGGCCGACCTGGAGCGCGACCTGCGTTACTTCAAGCAACGCCTGGGCAGCGCCCAGGTCGTACCAGTCGCCACGTCCACCGAAAAAGTGCAGATCGGCAGTCGGGTGACCTACGCCGATGAACATGACGCCGAGCACCGGGTGCAACTGGTGGGCGAAGATCAGGCCGATGCCGCTCATGGCCTGATCAATTGGGGATCGCCGCTGGGTCGGGCACTGCTCGGGGCGCAACTCGGTGACGAGGTGCTGTGGCAACGCCCGGCCGGCGATCAAACGATCGAGATCATTCGTATCGAGCCGGCTTAAACCACACCTTGGGCCAGCATCGCGTCGGCGACTTTGACAAAACCGGCGATGTTCGCGCCCTTGACGTAGTTGACCTGGCCATTCTCCTCACCGTAATGCACGCAAGCATGATGGATCGACTGCATGATGGCGTGCAGCTTGCTGTCCACCTCACCGCCGGTCCATAGCAAACGCATGGCGTTCTGCGACATCTCCAGACCGCTGACAGCAACACCACCGGCATTGGACGCCTTGCCCGGCGCGAACAGGATGCCTGCTTCGATAAACAGGTCCACGGCTTCGAGGGTGGTCGGCATGTTCGCCCCTTCCGCCACACAGAAGCAGCCATTGCGCAGCAACGCCTGTGCCGCCTCGGCATCCAGTTCGTTTTGCGTGGCGCACGGCAGCGCGATGTCGCAGCTCAGCCCCCATGGGTGCTGGCCAGCCAGGAACTCCAGGCCAAATCGACCCGCCAGTTCGCTGATGCGTCCGCGCTGCACGTTTTTCAGTTCAAGCAGCGCCTGCCACTGCTCTTCGGTCAGCCCGCTCTCGCAGTACAGCGTGCCTTCGGAGTCAGACAGCGAAATAACCTTGCCGCCCAGGTCCATGACCTTGCGCGCCGCGTACTGCGCAACGTTGCCAGAACCCGAGATCGCCACACGTTTGCCTTCGACGGTTTCACCGCGACGCTTGAGCATTTCCTCGGCGAAGTACACGCAACCGAACCCGGTGGCCTCAGGGCGAATCAGGCTGCCGCCATAGCTCGGACCCTTGCCGGTCAACACGCTGGTGAACTGGTTGCTAAGGCGCTTGTACTGACCGAACAGGAAGCCGATCTCGCGGGCACCGACGCCGATATCGCCGGCCGGCACGTCGACATCGGCGCCAATGTGGCGATACAGCTCACTCATGAAGGCCTGGCAGAAGCGCATGACTTCGGCGTCGCTTTTGCCTTTGGGGTCGAAATCGGAACCGCCTTTGCCGCCACCCATGGGCAACGACGTCAACGAGTTCTTGAAGGTCTGCTCGAAGGCCAGGAACTTCAAGACGCCCAGATTCACCGACGGATGGAAACGCAGGCCGCCTTTGTACGGGCCAATGGCGCTGTTCATCTGGATACGGAAACCGCGATTGACCTGCACCTTGCCGTGATCGTCGACCCAGGACACGCGGAACACGATAGCTCGCTCCGGCTCGCACATGCGCTCCAGGATGCCTGAGGTCAGGTAATGCGGATTGGCTTCGAGAAAGGGCCACAGGCTACGCAAGACTTCCTCGACGGCCTGGTGGAATTCAGGCTGGTCCGGGTCGCGCTTTTTCAGCCGGGCAAGGAAGGATTCGACAGATTCGATCATGGAAAAGTCTCGGCAAATTATTGTCGTTGGAAGAAATTGGGCCGGACTTTAACAAACGAAACGCGCACAGGAATAGAGCAGAATGTCGCATTTATGAAATTAAATGGTGCTCAAGATATAAAATAATCGATTTTTGAGCACTCCATGCACCATAAAAGGGACCTACTCCGCAAGGCTTGCACCAGCATGCACCCTGCGCATAAAAGCCCTGATGCGCCAGCATCAGGGCTTGGTTGAAGAGGTCAAGCCAATAGGGCCGAACCGCCACGTTTCCCCGGAAGAGGAATACCCAGTGCAGGATATTGAACAGATACGCGATCTGACTCATTCCCGGAACCATCCACCGCCCTTACGCTAAACGTATATCGCGTACCTGGTTCCAGCCCGGTAACAGCAAATTCGGTCTCTCTCGTACGCCCCGACTCTATACCGCCCTGTTCGACGATATAAGTAATATTGCCAGAGCTGTCATACGACGGCTCCCACGTCAATGTTAGGCCAAGATCAGTGGTTCGAAGATTCGAGGGGTCTGTCGGCGAGGTAAAGTCCGGAAAACTAACCTTGACACAAACAGGCTCCGAGTAGCGAAATGACTCATCGTAAGTTCGAATGCAGTAAACGTGCTCTCGTCCTTCCTGTGGATCTGTATCGGTAAAGGGGGGCGAAATTGGTACCTCGAGGAGCTGGCCATCTCGACGCAGTTCATATCGAGGCACACCAGTTTCTACTTCACCGCCGTACCAATAAAATGAAACCTGACTCGCCGTGTGATTAAAAGGCTTAAAATAGGTCGGAGGCGTTGGCGTGAATCGAGACCCGACGGAACCTGAAAACCCTGGAAGTTGGTTTTTTGCAGGAAAATTAACTTCCCCAACGTTAAATGGAATACCAACCTTGGGATATTGAACAAAAACCCGATTTGATTCATTGCCCGTAGGATCGAACGCAGTTACACCAAACTCGTAGCGTTGACCTGGAACCAGACCGGCAATAGCAAACTCAGTATTTATAGTTTCCCCTAATTTATGATCAACTCCCTGATCGACCCGATAGGTAACATGCCCTGAGCTGTCACTGGATTCATCCCAACTGAAGATAAGCCCTAAATTGGTGGTTCTCAGATCAGTAGGCACTGTCGGTGCGGTAAAGTCTTCGAACTCGACATCGACACAAATGGGATCGGAAAAGTTAAATTCCTCATCATACGTACGCATGCAGTATTTATGAACTCGCCCTTGCTCTGGAGTGGTATCTTTATAAGGAGGATGGCGTGGCACTTCCATCAAATCATTATCACGCCTTAGTTCATAGCGTGGCTCACCACCGTCGACTGCACCGTCCCCCCAGAACAAACTAACCTCAGACGAAGTTTGATTGAAAGCCTCAAGAAATGACGGAGGACTCGGTTTGTGCCTGGCGGTGGTAACAGGCACACTTTCACCTTCAGGGCTGCCCGGACCATGCGTTTTAGGATGCACAGAAAAAACATAAGGCGTCTTGGATGTCAGCCCGGTAAATTCATAAGACCCTCCGCCACTATACTGGCCCACACGAGTACTGCCTTTATATAAGTAAACACCTTCCCAGTACCCATACACCTGCCAGCTTATCCGACATGTCGTAGCAGTAATATTAGAAGCCTGGATCTTAATCAAAGGATCAGGAATCGGACTTGCTTTAGGAAGCAAAGGTAAATTTGAAATTCTCATTATAATCACCGGAGAGAAAGCGAATTAGTGTTAAACCACATAAGCGAGTATAAACAGTAATTTCACGTCCACCACTAGCAGAACTACTAGGTTGCAATCTCTAAACAGCTTCTTTCCGGCTTTCTTCAATACCTAAACATCGCACCGACTTAAAATCACTGTACTGTCTCGTTTTGCCAGGAAGGATCTGAATCGAGCGTTACAATCCTCCGGCCAGAAATAAAAATGCCAGTCAGCATGACTGACTGGCATTGGCCCGAAGGCACCGCTTTTTTTCAAACCACCAACCCGAAATCAGGCCAGTTTTTTGTGCCGTACCCGATGTGGTTGGGCAGCGGCTTCGCCAAGACGCTTTTTGCGGTCGGCTTCGTACTCGGTGTAGTTGCCTTCGAAGAACACCGCTTGCGAGTCATCTTCGTACGCCAGGATGTGAGTCGCGACGCGGTCAAGGAACCACCGATCGTGAGAGATCACAATGGCGGCGCCCGGAAAGTCGAGCAGGGCTTCTTCCAGGGAGCGCAGGGTTTCGACGTCGAGGTCGTTGGACGGTTCGTCGAGCAGCAGGACGTTGCCGCCCTCTTTCAGGGTCAGCGCCAGGTGCAAGCGACCACGCTCACCACCGGAGAGGTCCTTGACGAACTTCTGCTGGTCGCCGCCCTTGAAGTTGAAGCGGCCGACGTAGGTGCGCGACGGAATCTCGTAGTTACCAATGCGGATCTGGTCGGAACCATCGGAGATTTGCTGGAACACGGTCTTGCTGCCGTCCAGGTCTTCGCGGCTCTGGTCCACGCAAGCCAACTGCACGGTTTCGCCGACTTCGATGCTGCCCGAATCCGGTGTTTCCTTGCCCATCAGCATGCGGAACAGGGTCGACTTACCGGCACCGTTACCGCCGATCACACCGACGATGGCGCCTTTAGGCATGGAGAACGACAGGTTGTCGATCAATACGCGATCGCCGTAGCCCTTGGTGACGTTCTTGAACTCGATGACCTTGTCGCCCAGGCGTGGACCCGCCGGGATGTAGATCTCGTTGGTTTCGCTGCGCTTCTGGAATTCCTGCGATTGCATTTCCTCGAAGCGTTGCAGACGTGCCTTGGATTTCGACTGGCGGGCCTTGGCGCCTTTGCGCACCCACTCCAGTTCTTCCTTCATGGCTTTTTCGTGAGCCGACTGCTGCTTGGATTCCTGGGCCAGACGATCGGACTTGGCTTCCAGCCAACCCGAATAGTTGCCCTCGTACGGAATGCCCGCGCCGCGGTCGAGTTCCAGGATCCAGCCAGCGACGTTGTCCAGGAAGTAACGCGACCACGGTGCCCGGGAAGTCGTGCAGGAAGTGCTCCAGCCACGCAACGGAATCGGCGTCCAGGTGGTTGGTCGGTTCGTCGAGCAGCAGCATGTCTGGCGCGGACAGCAGCAGGCGGCACAGGGCCACACGACGCTTTTCACCACCGGACAGGTGTTCTACTTTTGCGTCCCAGGCCGGCAGGCGCAGCGCGTCGGCGGCGACTTCCAGCTGGCGCTCCAGGTTATGGCCATCGCTGGCTTGCAGGATGGCTTCGAGCTTGGCCTGTTCGGCAGCCAGCTTGTCGAAGTCGGCATCCGGGTCGGCGTAGGCCGCGTAGACCTCGTCCAGGCGCGCCTGGGCGTCCTTGATCACGCTGACCGCTTCCTCGACCACTTCACGCACGGTCTTGGTCGGGTCCAGTTGTGGTTCTTGCGGCAGATAGCCGATGTTCAGGTCCGGCATCGGACGGGCTTCGCCGTCGAACTCGGTGTCGACGCCAGCCATGATTTTCAACAGGGTGGACTTACCCGAACCGTTGAGGCCGAGTACCCCGATCTTGGCGCCCGGGAAGAACTTCAGGATTTCCCGCTTCGGCGGAACAACTTTGCCCAGCCGATGCATGGTGAATACGTATTGAGCCATGGAGAACCTAGGGTCAGTGACTGATGAATGAATAGAGCGCAGGCGATGCCCGGCCAGACCATGCGCGACGTACGCTTGACGAGGTCAATGCGCAGGCGCTGAAAAAAGTCTGATTCTAGGAGCTGGAACGCTCCCGCGTAACCGGCAAAGCTACCTTAATGACAGATGGCAGTCCAGCCGAGCGGGACTGGCACTTCGCCACAACTCAAGGCATGCTAGCCGCCCTTCGGGCGTCCGACTTATAGTGCACGTCGCGCCAGTCCAGCCAAACCGCAGGATTACAGTTTGTCCAGTGTCCCTCCGTCCCTGATCCCCCGTGCACCGACTGTTGCACCCGGCTCGCCCATGCACGGCACACTCAAGGGCGCTATGGCGATGCTCGTGTTGCTGCTGCTCGCCTTGTTGTGCTGGCAACTGCTCGATCAGCTTCGGGAAACCCAGAAGATCCAACGCCAGGCGACCATCGACCACACCGCCGACCAGGCCGCACAAGTCAGCCTGAACATGGCGCTCAACGCCCAGATCGCCCTCAACCTGCTACCGATTGTCGAGCAGCCGCAAAGAGCTGACGAGCTGCAGGACCTGCTGCGCAAACTGCAAAAGTCCTTGCCGGAGCTTTCGAGCCTGGCACTGCTCAGCCCTTCGGGAAGAATCCTCAGTGACACGGCCGGCACCAGCGACGATGCAGACTATCTGGGAGAGCTGGTCCGACGCAGTCGCGCCCAACCCCACTACTACAGCAACGCCATCGACGGCTCGCGGGTGTATCTGCTGCTACATCAAGCCAGCGGCAGCAATCGCGGCTATTGGGCCTTGCGCTTCAAGCCGACGTTTTTCACCTCACTGACCCATCTGAACGAAACGGGCACTGCCCCGCTGTGGCTGGTGGAAAATCGCTTCAATCACCAGATCCTCAGCCGCGACGAGGCATTGCCGCAGGTCAACCCAGGCACCTTGACCCAGGACGATGTGGCCAACAGCGTGCTGACCGTCGCGCTGAGCAGCAGCGACTGGCAACTACGTGGACTGTTCGATCGCCAGCGAGTGCTCGAAGAACTGCTGCCGGCTTTCATTGGCAAATGCCTGCTATGCCTGGCTTTTTCCATGCTGCCGTTCATCGTCCTGCTAAACATGCGCCGTCGGCAGCGCCAGCTGCACGAAGGTCGCCGACGCTACCAGGAAATTTTCGAAGGCTCCGGCGTGGCATTGTGCGTACTCGACATGTCTGGCCTGCGGAGCGTGTTTGACAAGGCCCAGCTGCTGAGCGACGAGCAACTGCAAGCATGGCTGGCGGTTGCGCAACAGCGCCGGCAGCTGTTGCAGGAGCTGCGCATTACCGAAGTCAATCAGGTCGCCCTACAGCTGCTTAACGTCGATACCTGTGAACACGTCTGGAGACTGTTGATCGATGGCAATCCTGTAGAGGGCAGTGCCATCGGCAATCAGGTGCTCGAAGCGGTGCACAGGCAACAGCAACAGCTCGAACTGGAAATCAAACTCCAGGACGCCTCGGGTCGTGACCAGCATCTGTGGCTGGTGTTGCGTCTGCCGCAGAACCCTGACGACTTCAAGGCGGTGATCCTGAGTATCACCGATATCACCAGCCGCAAGCTCATCGAGCTGTCGCAGCAGGAGCGCGAACGTTTCTGGTCTGACGTCGTGCGGACCGTGCCCGATCACCTTTACGTGCAAGACGTGATCAGCCAGCGAATGATCTTCAGCAACCACCATCTGGGCCAAACGCTGGGCTACAACCGCACCGAACTGCAGCAGATGGGCGAGTACTTCTGGGAAATCCTCCTGCATCCCGACGATGCCGATTACTACCACAGGTCGCGCCAGACCCAGCGGCAAGGCGGCTACAGCCAATTGATGCAATGCCAGTTGCGCTTTCGCCACCGTGACGGGCAATGGCGGCGTTTCGACATTCGCGAGCAGGCACTGGCACGGGACAAGCACGACCAGGTCACCCGCATCATCGGCGTGGCCAAGGACGTAACCGAACAGATCGAGGCCAGCGAGTCGCTGCGCGACAGCGAGCAGCGCTACCGCATGCTCGCCGAAAGTATCAGCGACGTGATTTTTTCCACCGACAGCCGCATGGCACTCAACTACGTAAGCCCTTCCGTGCAGGGGGTACTGGGCTACGAAGTGGAGTGGATTTTCCAGAACGGCTGGCAATCGACCATTGCCAATCCGCAGCAGTTGAGTGGCATCTATAGCCTGATGGATCGCGTCAGCAAAGCGCTGGATAAACCTGAACAGCTGGCCCTTCTGCGCAGCCAGGTGCAAACCCAACTATTCCTGTTCGACTGCCTGCGCGGCGATGGGCGCAAGATTCCTATCGAGCTGCGACTGGTCCTGGTCTGGGACGAACACGGTGCATTCGAAGGCGTGCTGGGCGTCGGTCGCGACATCAGCCAGCAACGCCGGGCCGAGAAAGACCTGCGCATGGCCGCCACGGTATTCGAACACTCGACCTCGGCGATCCTCATCACCGACCCGGCCGGCTATATCGTCCAGGCCAATGAAGCCTTCAGCCGTGTCAGCGGTTATGCCGTGGAACAGGTACTCGACCAGTTGCCCAACATGCTCACCGTCGATGAGCAGCAGGAAGCTCATTTGCGCTACGTGCTCAAGCAACTGAACCAGCACAGCACCTGGGAAGGCGAAGTGTGGCTGCGTCGGCGCAATGGCGAGCATTATCCGGCCTGGGTCGGCATTACCGCGGTTCTGGACGACGAAGGCGACCTGGCCAGCTACGTGTGTTTCTTCAGCGATATCAGCGAACGCAAGGCCAGTGAACAACGGATTCACCGCCTGGCCTATTACGACGCCCTGACCCACCTGCCCAACCGCACACTGTTCCAGGATCGCCTGCACACGGCGTTGCAGGCGGCTGAACGGCAGAAGTCCTGGGTGGTGTTGATGTTCCTCGACCTGGACCGCTTCAAGCCGATCAACGACTCCCTGGGCCATGCCGCCGGTGATCGCATGCTCAAGGAAATGGCCACGCGCCTGCTCGGTTGCGTCGACGACGACGACACGGTCGCGCGCATGGGCGGCGATGAGTTCACCTTGCTCCTGCAACCGCGGGCCAACCGGGAAATCGCCTTGACGCGGGCGATTCACGTGGCGGAGCAGATCCTCGCCAGCCTGGTCAAACCCTTCGTACTCGAAGGCCGTGAGTTCTTCGTCACGGCCAGTATCGGCATCGCCTTGAGTCCGCAGGACGGCAATGAACTGAGCCAGTTGATGAAGAACGCCGACACCGCGATGTACCACGCCAAGGAGCGCGGCAAGAACAACTTCCAGTTCTATCAGGCGGACATGAACGCCAGCGCCCTGGAGCGCCTCGAACTGGAAAGCGACTTGCGACATGCCCTGGAACAAAACGAATTCGTGCTGTACTACCAACCGCAGTTCAGCGGCGATGGCAAACGCCTGACCGGCACCGAAGCCTTGCTGCGCTGGCGTCATCCGCGCCGTGGACTGGTACCACCGGGAGATTTCATTCCGGTGCTTGAAGAACTCGGACTGGTGGTGGACGTCGGGGATTGGGTGATCAGCGAGGCCTGCCGCCAGCTCAAGACCTGGCATCAGGCCAAGGTGCGCGTGCCGAAGGTGTCGGTGAACATCTCGGCACGGCAATTCTCCGACGGCCAGCTTGGCACGCGGATCGCCAACATCCTGAAGGAAACCGGCCTGCCGCCGGCGTGCCTGGAACTGGAACTGACCGAAAGTATCCTGATGCGCGAAGTCAGCGAAGCCATGCAGATTCTCGCCGGGTTGAAAAACCTTGGCCTGAGCATCGCGGTCGACGACTTCGGTACGGGCTACTCATCGCTCAACTACCTCAAGCAGTTCCCGATCGATGTACTGAAAATCGACCGCACCTTTGTCGACGGCCTGCCGTCGGGTGAACAGGATGCGCAGATTGCCCGGGCGATCATCGCCATGGCCCACAGCCTTAACCTGGCGGTGATCGCCGAGGGCGTGGAAACCCAGGAGCAACTGGATTTCCTGCGTGAACACGGTTGCGATGAGGTCCAGGGTTACCTGTTTGGCCGGCCGATGCCGGCCCACACCTTTGAAGGGCAATTCAGCAATGATGCCCTCTTCATGTTCGACTGACATTGTGTGGTGACGCGGGCGGTCCCTTCGCGAGCAGGCTCGCTCCCACAGGGTTTCTTGGGTGTACACAAAATTATTGAACGCTCAAGATCCACTGTGGGAGCGAGCCTGCTCGCGAAGAGGCCGGCCCATTCACCGCTGATCCCGTCATGAAGCCCACTTGTCTGCGACATGATGTCGTTTCATATGCCTTCCAAAAGCCATTGGGTTAGAATGCCCCCCTTTTCCGCCCCCGATCCTTGAGGACCGCCATGTTCAGCCGTGATTTGACTATTGCCAAGTACGACGCCATGGAGCAAGAAGCTCAGCGCCAGGAAGAGCACATTGAGCTGATCGCTTCGGAAAACTACACCAGCCCTGCGGTGATGGAAGCTCAAGGCTCGGTATTGACCAACAAGTACGCCGAAGGCTACCCGGGCAAGCGCTACTACGGTGGTTGCGAGTACGTTGACATCGTCGAGCAGCTTGCAATTGATCGAGCCAAAGAACTGTTCGGTGCCGATTACGCCAACGTTCAACCGCACGCCGGTTCGCAAGCCAACAGCGCCGTTTACCTGGCCCTGCTGTCGGCTGGCGACACCATCCTGGGCATGAGCCTGGCCCACGGTGGTCACCTGACCCACGGTGCCAGTGTTTCGTCCTCCGGCAAGCTGTACAACGCCATCCAGTACGGCATCGACGCCAATGGCCTGATCGACTACGACGAAGTCGAGCGCCTGGCCGTTGAGCACAAGCCGAAAATGATCGTGGCCGGTTTCTCTGCCTACTCGCAGATCCTCGACTTCCCACGCTTCCGTGAAATCGCCGACAAGGTGGGTGCCTACCTGTTCGTCGACATGGCCCACGTGGCCGGTCTGGTCGCCGCTGGCGTCTACCCGAACCCGGTGCCATTCGCTGACCACCACCCACAAGACCCTGCGCGGTCCACGTGGCGGCCTGATCCTGGCTCGCGCCAACGCCGACATCGAGAAGAAGCTGAACTCCGCGGTATTCCCGGGTGCCCAGGGTGGCCCACTGGAGCACGTGATCGCCGCTAAAGCGATTTGCTTCAAGGAAGCGCTGCAACCTGAGTTCAAGGCTTACCAGCAACAAGTGGTGAAAAACGCCCAGGCCATGGCCAGCGTGTTCATCGAGCGCGGTTTCGACGTGGTTTCCGGCGGTACTGAAAACCACCTGTTCCTGCTGTCGCTGATCAAGCAGGAAATCTCCGGTAAAGATGCCGACGCCGCCCTGGGCAAAGCGTTCATCACCGTGAACAAGAACTCCGTGCCAAACGACCCTCGCTCCCCGTTCGTCACCTCCGGCCTGCGCTTCGGCACTCCGGCTGTGACCACTCGCGGCTTCAAGGAAGCAGAGTGCAAGGAACTGGCCGGCTGGATCTGCGACATCCTGGCAGACCTGAACAACGAAGCGGTGATCGATGCCGTTCGTGAGAAGGTCAAGGCTATCTGCAAGAAGCTGCCGGTATACGGCGCTTAATTGCACCGCTAAACCGCGGTCAAAAAAACCGGCCAGAGATGGCCGGTTTTTTTTGTCCGTCATAAAGATCAAAAGATCGCAGCCTTCGGCAGCTCCTACAGAGGTAGCGTAATTTCGCGAAATCACAGGTGTACGCAGGTTCCGTAGGAGCTGCCGAAGGCTGCGATCTTTTGATTTTCAATAGGATCGGCACAACTGGTCAGACCGGTCATGCCAATTTTACGATTTCCCCTTGTAATCTTGAAAAAACCCAGCGTAGACTGCGCCTGCACTGGACATACCGGTAAGACCACAATAATTAAGTCCTGAATCTGATGCGCGACGCGCACGGCAGCCAGGATCCCATGCTCAGATGGTGCTCGCGTTCAATCTTCCTCCAAGTGGTTCTCGGACTGGTGCTCGGCATCGTCTGCGGGCTGACCCTTCCCGAATATTCCGCTCAGCTCAAACCACTTGGTGACGGTTTTATCAAGCTGATCAAAATGCTCATCGGCCTGATTGTGTTCTGCGTAGTGGTTAGCGGTATCAGCGGTGCCGGCGACCTTAAGAAGGTCGGCCGCATCGGCCTGAAATCAGTGATCTACTTTGAAATCCTCACCACCATTGCGTTGGTGATCGGCCTGGTATTCGCCTTCACTACTGGAATCGGCAGCGGCGCGAACATTCATCTGGATCAGCTTTCTGCCGCAGACATGGGCGATATCGCCCAACGTGGCCAGCACATGCACACCACCACGCAGTTCCTGATGGACCTGATCCCGACCTCTGTAATAGGTGCCTTCGCAGACAACAATATCCTGCAAGTGCTGCTGTTTTCGGTGCTGTTTGGCAGTGCGTTGAATCTGGTGGGCGAAGCCGCCTCCGGTATCTCGCGACTGATCAATGAACTCAGCCACGTGATCTTCCGCATCATGGGCATGATCGTGCGACTGGCGCCGATCGGTGTGTTCGGCGCAATCGCCTTCACCACCAGCAAATATGGCCTGGATTCACTGCAGCACCTGGGTAGCCTGGTCGGTTTGTTCTACCTGACCTGCGTGGCCTTCGTCGCGTTGATTCTAGGCCTGGTGATGCGCCTGTCCGGCCTGCGGATGTGGCCGCTGCTCAAGTACCTGCGCGAAGAACTGTTGATCGTCATGGGGACCGCTTCGTCCGATGCCGTGCTACCACAAATCATGCGCAAGCTGGAGCATCTGGGCATCGGCAGCTCGACGGTTGGGCTGGTGATTCCAACCGGGTATTCATTCAATCTCGACGGTTTTTCGATCTACCTGACCCTGGCCATTGTGTTCATCGCCAATGCCACCGGCACGCCGCTGGCGATGACCGACCTGCTAACGATTCTGCTGGTCTCACTGATCACCTCCAAGGGTGCGCACGGGATTCCGGGTTCGGCGCTGGTCATTTTGGCAGCCACCCTGACGGCGATTCCGGCGATTCCGGTGGTGGGCCTGGTATTGGTGCTGGCAGTGGACTGGTTCATGGGCATCGGACGGGCGCTGACCAACCTGATCGGCAATTGCGTGGCGACCGTGGCCATTGCTCGCTGGGAAAAGGACATCGATGTGCAGCGGGCGAACAAGGTGCTTTCCGGCCAGGTGGGTTATACCTTCCAGCCGAGAAAACCGGTGACCCCGGCCCATCAGCAGGAATTTTGAACAAACGTCGTGCCTGCTTTCGGGCAGGCACGGCCAACAACGCTATAGATGCTCATGGAGCAAACAGTGATTACCTCATCGACCGTTGTAAATTCAGTCGTAGAAAAGCTTCGGGCCGCACTGGCCCGCGGTCAGTGGCGCTCCGGCGAAATGCTCCCGGGGCAGCGTGAACTGGCCGAACAACTGGGCATCAGCCGCCCGAGCCTGCGCGAAGCCGTCATCGTCCTGGAAACCCTCGGCCTGGTGCGCTCCATGCCGGGCAAAGGCGTGGTGGTGCTGGACGCGAATCTCAGCGACAGCCAAAGCCACGACAGCGCAGTGGCCGGGGCGAGCCTGGAAGACGTTTTGCAACTTCGCTACACCCTTGAGCCATTTATCGTCGGCCTGGTGGCGCAATCCATCAGCAGCAAGGAAGTCGGGCAACTGCGCCTGACCCTGATGGACATGCGTGAAGCCCTGGAAGCCAATGACAGCGAGGCCGGCGTGAATGCCTACATCGCGTTCCATGAAGAGCTGTTCACGCTGACGTCGAATCCGATTTTCCAAAGTGTGGTCCAGCAGACCAGCAATGCCCTGAAGCAGAGCGCCGACGTGTTGCGCAACTCCCCGGAACACCTCGCTGAACGCCTTGAAGAAAACGAGGCGGTGGTGCGCGCGATCCGCAGCAAGAACAGCGCCCAGGCCAGCGCCGAGATGCGCCGGCACATTTTGCGCGAAGGCCGGCGCATGGGCATCGAACTGAATATTCCGGACGACAACCTCGGCAGTTGAATCCGTTTCAAATTGGAGACAGGCCATGAACAGCTTCGCCTCGCCACAGACTCTTGTTGCCCTGCCCTTTGCCCCGGCGGTAGAGGATCTGTACTCACGGGTGCTCGATGCCATTCTCGAACAGCGCCTCCACACGACCAGTCGCTTTACCGAAGAAAGCCTGGCGCAGGTGTTTGGTGTTCGACGCAGCGACATTCGTGGCGTGCTGACGCGACTCTCCCACCAGCAAGTCATTGTCCTGCGAGCCAACCACCGTCCTCGCGTCGCGCAGCTGAATGTCGAGCAAACCCGGCAGGCCTTGCACGCCCGGCGACTGACCGAACTCATGCTGGTGAGGCTGGCCTGCCAGCGCCCCTGCCCGCTTGTCCTGGAGCGCCTGCGGACACTGGTCGATAACGAGCGCCAATGCACCGAGCGAGGCCCAGCGATTCGTTTGTCAGGGGAGTTTCATCTGCAATTGGCAGAGATGGCGGGTAACGCACCTCTAGCGCATTTTCTCAGCAGCCTGGTGCCACTGGTCTCGTTGGCGATTGCTCAATTTGATGTTGCGTTGGAGGACTATTGCGCGTGGCATCTGCATGAGCAAATAGTGGATGCGTTAACGCGCAGGGACGCCGCGAAGGCAGTTATGTTACTGGACCGACACCTGGATCATCTGGAAGCGGTATTGCTGAACGCTCAACCGCTCTGCAGCCAGAAGCGTGTTGCCGGTTAACTCGCCGCTACTCGCGCGAAACCTTGGCGAATCTTTTCCTGCGGCAAATCATCGGCAATGAACACGATCACGCTTTCCCGGGTTTCATCGGCCGCCCACTCCGTGTCCCAGTCGAAACCGTAAAGCTTCAACACGCCCTGAAACACCATGCGCCGCGGTTCGCCGAGGATGTTCAACACGCCTTTGTAGCGCAGCAGTTGCTTGCCGTGGTCCTCCAGCAGTTCGTTCATGAACTCGCTGAGTTTGTCGATATCCAGCGGTTTTTCGGTGCGCAACACCAGGCTGGAAATACGGTCGATGGACGGGGCCTGGCTCACTGGGCGCAAACTCACGCCGCCGCCCAGATCGGCGTTGAGATTGAACCCACGCACATCAAGCAGTTCGGCCAGATCGATGTTGCCGTGGTCGACCACACGGATCGGCGCACGCCGGTTGATACGGGTCAGGCGTTCACTTAACGCCGTGAATGCAGTTTCGTCCACCAGATCACGCTTGCTTACCAACAGCCGATCGGCGAAACCGATCTGCGCCTGGGCGATGGTCTGGGTCAGGTGCTGTTCGGCGTGTGCCGCGTCCACCAACGTGATGATGCCGTCGAGGATGTAGCGCTCGCGCAGCTCCTCGTCGATGAAGAACGTTTGTGCCACCGGAGCCGGGTCGGCGAGGCCCGTGCATTCGATCACCAGGCGATCAAAGGCGATCTCGCCGCTGTCGAGGCGTTCGAGCAGCAGGTACAAGGCCTTGGTCAGGTCGGTGTGAATGGTGCAACAGACGCAGCCGTTGGCCAGCGTCATGACCTGTACCGGTTCGTCGCCCAACAGCTGGGTGTCGATACCGGCGTCACTGAATTCGTTTTCGATCACGGCGATTTTCAGGCCGTGCTCGGCTTTGAGCAGGTAGCGCAACAGCGTGGTTTTACCTGCGCCGAGGAAGCCGCTGAGGATCGTGACCGGGATTGGAGAGGACACGCTAAATCTCCTGTCGTAATGAAATGAAAGAAAAACACAAAACAGATGTGGGAGCGGGCTTGCTCGCGAAGAGGTCGTGTCAGTCGACATGAATGCTGAATGACACACCGCTTTCGCGAGCAAGCCCGCTCCCACAGGGTATTGCGTCAACCTGGCTGTTTAATCAACAGCACTTCGGCCCACCCTTGCCACCGTAGCGAGCCTCTTGGCGCTCGCGAAAGAACGCCTCGTAGCTCATCACCGGTTTGTCCGGGTGCTTGCTTTGCATGTGCTCGACGTAATTGTCGTAGTCGGGCATGCCGACCATCAGGCGCGCAGCCTGACCGAGGTATTTACCGAGGCGACTCAGGTCATTGAACATGCTGCAGTCCTCTGGTTATGCATCCGGCAGCGCCTGGAACGGCGATTCTTTATCCGTACGCTCTTTTTTACCCCAGGCGGCAATACCAACCTTGAGCGCATAGAACAGGATGCTGAACACCACGAACAGGAACAGCGCGGTCAGCGTGGCGTTGGTGTAGGCGTTGAAGATCACGTGCTGCATCTGAGTGATGTCCTTGGCCGGGGCGAGGATCTGGCCATTGGCCAGCGCATCGCTGTATTTTTTCGCCAGCGACAGGAAGCCGATGGCCGGGTTGGCGTCGAACAGCTTGATGAAGCCAGCGGTGGTGGTGCAGATGAGCAACCACACGGCAGGCAGCATGGTGACCCAGACGTAGCGCTGGCGCTTCATCTTGATCAGCACCACGGTGCCGAGCATCAGCGCGATACCAGCCAGCATCTGGTTGGAAATGCCGAACAATGGCCACAAGGTATTGATGCCGCCCAGCGGATCGATCACGCCCTGGTACAGCAACCAGCCCCACATGGCCACGCAACCGGCGGTGGCGAGGAAGTTGGCTGCCCAGGACTCGGTACGTTTCAGCGCCGGCACGAAGGAACCGAGCAAGTCCTGAAGCATGAAACGCCCGGCACGGGTACCGGCGTCCACCGCGGTCAGGATGAACAGTGCTTCGAACAGGATCGCGAAGTGGTACCAGAACGCCATGGTGTTTTCACCCGGCAGCACACTGTGCAACCCACGGCCAGGGTCGGCGCACCGCCGGCACGGGCCAGGATGGTGGTTTCACCGATGTCCTTGGCCACCGCTTGCAGGGCTTCGGGAGTAATCGCAAAACCCCAGTTGCTGACCGTGGTCGCCACGGCCACCACATCACCGCCGACCACGGCCGCCGGGCTGTTCATGGCAAAGTACACGCCTGGCTCGATCACCGAGGCCGCGACCATGGCCATGATCGCCACGAAGGACTCCATCAGCATGCCGCCGTACCCGATGTAACGGGCGTTGACCTCGTTATCCAACAGCTTCGGCGTGGTGCCCGAGGAAATCAGTGCATGGAAACCCGAGACCGCGCCACAGGCAATCGTGATGAACAGGAACGGGAACAGACCGCCCTTCCAGACCGGCCCCGTGCCATCGATGAACTGGGTCAGCGCCGGCATTTTCAGCTCAGGCATGGTGATCAGGATGCCGATCGCCAAGGCGACGATGGTACCGATCTTGAGGAAGGTCGACAGGTAGTCACGCGGAGCCAGGATCAGCCAGACCGGCAAAGAGGCTGCCACGAAACCGTAACCAATCAGCATCCAGGTAATCTGCACACCGGTGAAGGTAAAGGCCTTGGCCCACACCGGGTCTGCGGCGATCTGCCCACCGAGCCAGATCGACCCCAGCAGCAACAGCACGCCGATAACCGAAATTTCGCCGATGCGACCCGGGCGGATGTAGCGCATGTAGATGCCCATGAACATCGCGATCGGGATGGTCGCCATCACCGTGAAGATCCCCCACGGGCTCTCGGCCAGGGCCTTGACCACGATCAGTGCCAGCACCGCGAGGATGATGATCATGATCAGGAAGCAGCCGAACAGCGCGATGGTGCCGGGGATGCGGCCCATTTCTTCGCGGACCATGTCGCCCAGG
>LNAP01001706.1_pt2 | contig 29311 bp, 33 predicted proteins | sample 602601 | NCBI WGS metagenome assembly LNAP01 (sample SAMN02440304, study PRJNA202911) | soil metagenome | biome: Subtropical and temperate rainforests or woodlands; isolation source: soil samples (1 kg each in a 20% v/v slurry with milli Q water) were... ... | reverse complement strand
ATCGACACTATGGTGCACTAGATACTTTTTTACCTCACATTTAAGAAAAAAATCTGCATATAACAGTTATTCCCTGATTAAAGTAGACCGGCAGCTTTGTCCGGCTTAGGGGACGTTTGTCAGCATTATTTAATGCCAACATTTACTGGCTTAGTTAAAGTAATTATTAGTGGCTTTTTTGAAATAATTTTAAATGGCTCTTTTGGCTGGAATATTCAATAAATGTTTGAATTGCAACTAGTTTTATAGACGTCAATCAGTTGTTTAGGTCTATGCTCGTTTTTTGCTCCATGATTCAAGAACAAATAAAGCAACCGTATGTGCCGAGTGAATTGCTAGCCTAGCATGGCGTGGCTCAAGTTTATAACTAGTTTTCCCAGCACCGTGAGCTGAACTTGCATGTGTTCGTAACGAACCAATACCATCTGTTACGGCAATAAGCCCAGATAAAATTTGTTGAAGATCTTTATCCTCTAAAACCCCAGGATCAAAGCCAAGATGTTTGCGGACAATAGCCCAAATCGTTCTGAGATCTTGCTTAGAAGGCATTTCTAGATTTTCTTCAGATATGTAAACTTTGCATACAGATTCTAGAATATTGCTAGCAGCAGAAACAGCATCTCGAGGACTTGTGTGAACATTCGATAGTGCTCTTGTGAACTCAGTATCTATCGATGCAAAGTCGCGATCCTTTATAAATTCCTCTAGTGTGCGTGAGGGCGCACCAAGTGCCCCAATTATTTTTCCACCCTTAGCATATTGAAGTTCATTGTTAGCCAGTAGAATTTTAATTCTATCAATATCTTTAATCTTTTCTGCATACAAAAAATCTACTGGATCAAGCGGGAATTCCATATAATTTTCAATTAGGCGACCAAGTACATCTAAAGGATTTATAGTCTCGTCCTTATTAGTATTTCGTAACCATGCCAAAGCCTTAGCGTGTTTACTTCCTGGTGGTGGCTCGCCTGTTGCGCCAGCATAGATAAAAAGACTATCCAAAGTTGCGTGACTCTCACGTTTTGCAAAAACTTCAGCGCATATTGACAACACTGCTGCTGGAATTAATTGGCGCATCTAAATTTTCTTTCTGTACAGGATTGTCACTTATCTATGAATTAGACCCATGCCTCACCTAGCGTCTGAGCTTGTTGTAAAACTAGCTCAACAGCTTCGTTTTGTTGATCTGGTGGATACTTGTATTTGCGCAATATACGCTTAACCAGCAATCTTAAGCTGGCACGTACACTTTCACGCACAGCCCAGTCGACGCTGATATTTTTTCGCAAACTTTCCGCTAGTTCGTGTGCTATTTTCTTAAGCGTTTCATCACCCAGTTCACGCACAGACTGTTCGTTGTTGGCTAGTGCATCGTAGAAAGCCATGTTTAGCTTGTGCCCGTAGGCTTTCCCAACGTGCTGGTTCTGGCACCCAGAATACGTTTACTTCTTTGTAGTAGTCGCGGTCTTCGAGTTCTTCATCTATCAAGCTTTGATCAGCGTCTGGGATAAAGTAGCTGTCATTAGGGTCGGCAAATTTGCTTGTAAGCTCTGCACGGCGGCTTTGAAAGGTATCAGATATGTATTTAACAAATATAAGGCCAAGCACGATGTGCTTGTACTCGGCAGCATCCATGTTGGCACGCAATTTATCAGCGGTTGCCCAGAGGGGTTTTTTGATATCTTCGATCATAAACTTTTCTTATTAGTATTGGATTTAAATTATTTATGGCGGAACAATTGTACTCCAATGTGCAGGGGTTGCATCCACGCTGCACGCATCAGTTTATCAAGTTTAAATTCTAAATAAAAAAGCCCACTCATGGAGCAGGCTATGTATCATCAATTTGAGAGTCAATTTAGTTTATGGTTAAGCTGCTATATCAAGAATTCAAATCAAACATAACGGTGATGTTTTTAATATCATCTGTGTTTTTAAGCTCAGAGCTTGAATAGTAATTTTTACCATTTGTTAACTCATATATTTCGACCTTAGTTTCGTAACCTGCATCCTCTACTAGCCCATAACTTACTCTATTTAACTTGTCCATATTCCAGGAATTCATATCGTTCATATAGGGTGGTGAAACTATATAAATAGCTTGTATTGAAACGTCCGGATTAGAAATTAAATCACCAATCTGGATTGACTTTGACAATAAGTATGTAGAGCTAACCGTTTCTATTCCATCTGTAATTTTGCAGTCTGCGAAGAACCAAGTTTGATTTACAAGCAATTCTGCATAGGTCCATACATTTTCCCCAGTTTCAGACCAAGGTAAATGCATTTTTGCTAAGTCATAAGTTTGAAACATAATTTTCCATGTAATTAAAAATGAACACTATAGATTGTAGTCCTAAAGGATTAGTTTTGGCTAGATAAGGGTTTCATAATTAGGAAATCCTCATGGAAATCAAAGAAGCATTTGCTAGTGCATTAAAGCAAGCTAGAAAGGCTCGCGGTCTAACGCAGGAGGATTTTTCAGATGTGTCTAGCCGTACTTATATAAGCACTCTTGAACGAGGTATAAAGAGCCCTACGATTGAAAAAATTGATGCATTAGCAAAAGCGCTGGGGATTCATCCGCTAACTTTATTAACATTGACATATATGATTGATCGCGGGGTATCAAATCCGATGACTTTAAATGATATTGTTGGGAAAGAGATAAATCAGCTATTAAGTTAACCTCGTTTCCCACCCCAGTTATCTCGCATAGATTTCGAGCAGACAGCCAATTGTGCATTATCAATCTAGTGCATATTCTTAGCAAAAAGATCACTTATCACAAGAGCAAAAAACCACCTACAATTACCAAAGGGGATCAGTTGTAATTATCATATGCAAAATCAGAGAAATAGTTATTGTCGACGCAAGTCTTGAACGGTCATAATTCGCTGTGCGACTTCTAATCGGGACAAAGTTGTCAGTCATTTATTCAATAAATTTCAATAGTTATTAAAATTCAATTACAATCAATTCAATCATGCTGCGTCTCTATAATTACTTTTAGATCTCATATGCATAGTTTCGTTACATTCGCTCGCAAGCGAATCCAGAAGATTGTTAAAAGCCTTATTAAGAAGCCACCCATAGTCGCACCGTTAATTTTGGTAGCTGTCTTGTATACCATTTTTCATCGGACTCCCAATGAGCTCTTTGAGGAGTCTTTTCCAATTGCTGTCTTTTTAGCGATCATCTCCTATGGGTTTTTTGTAATGAAATGGTCGATTTTTGGCCAGCCTAAGTTCAATATCCATTTACTTCTACTTCCCCTCCTATATTTGCCGTTAGCAATCATGATCCTAACCGTTGTGTACTATGGAATTTGGGGGGCATTGCAAGACGGTTACGTATGGATCAAGCACCTGTCTCCTCCAAGAGGACTTTTTGTTGCATTTATCGGAGTCATGGTGGTCGGTTTGGGCTATGCGCTATTTTTGTTTCGCTTGCATGTTCGATTTTTTTTCGGTCTAACAGAGGCGGTAACTGGCTTGTTTATCGCTTTACAAAATGTCCCTGAAAACGCAGATCCAGTTTTGTGGAACTCACAAATATTCATCGTAATATTGACTGCTGGCATTTTCTTAATTGTCAGGGGGTTCGACAACATGTATACAGGGCTAAAGCCTGAGTCTCGTGACTCATTTCTTAAAGAAATCGATGAATCAGAATATGGTACATATTATAGAGGTCTAAGAGACAATGATGATAAGAGCTAATCCGGCGTTCAAGAGAAACGCTTATCAGCACCCCTTAACTTTACGTTAGACATCATGTTCACCGACGGAAGTGGCATTGAGAATACGACCATACTCTTGATCTGGGTTTGGGCGGCGTTCATGGCTATCGGAGCCATAGTCTTGCGGCGTAGCATTTGCCTGTACGCTCGTCCCCAAACGCCATTTTTAATCGTACTTTCGGTCGTAATAGGGCCCATTGTCGCGACGCTCACGCTTTTCCCAATTATCTACACCCTAATGAGTGTCCCGCGCCAACAAATGTTCGAGCTTTCGTACTGGCAACATGAAATTGCCACCGGGACTCTTGCTTTACGTGTTACGAGTATCCTTCTCACTTACCAGCTGGCACGCGCTATCGTTAGATTTGTCCCTCGTCGAAGAGAGCTTGTCAGTGCCCGTGAGGCGCGCGGTTTGAGCCACGATGATGTCGCGGACTTTACCTCAACAGTGACAATCGAAGAGCGCCGGCTATGGAAGCGGAATGACTTGGTGTCGTTGGCATTTTTCCAGTTTTCCTTCTACTTAATCGCGCTTTCAGCGATGTGGGGTTGCACTATTGCGGGAGTTCACACGTTGTTTACTGCTTTGGCTTCATGGGCGCTCCTATTCATAGTAGATGATTGGAGCGTCATCGCAGACTATTGCCAACGATTCGATTCATTGCCAATACCCACGCATGCAGTGAAGGTACTGTGTGTTGATATGATTCTGCTGGTCGCCGTTCCTGCTGCACTTTATCAAGCTAAACTTGGCGCCTTTTGGGTTGCGATTTCCTTAGCGATGTTTGTCTCTGGCCTATTTGTGGTCATGTTCTTTTGGCGTGCGCTACACTTCGGGGTACAAGATGCCTAACCCTATGCTCAACCTGACAGCCCAACAGCCGCGAGCAGCTGTTGGGTACCTTCTGTGCCTTTGGCACTCCACCTGCCAGTTTGCTTCACATTAGGACGCAAATGACCCTGCGGGCTCGCCTTGTTCTTAGTGATTGTCGTGGTGCACTCGAAGAGTTAACCAATGGAGTGAATGATGCTTGCTGGCGCCGACGCTGGGTAGCGACAACTGTGTTGCTCAGAGCCGTAGGGCATGTGCTTGACAACGTCGATAGCCAGAGCAGCCCAAAGATGAAATCTGCCATTGACGCAGCATGGGTTGAGCTCAAGAGTCAGAAGCCGAATCCTGCAATTTTTTGGCAGTTCATCGACGACGAGCGGAACAACATTGTTAAAGAGTACGTCATAGGTGCGGGACACAACGTCACTGTGTTTCCTGGTGCCAATCAACCTGCGGACTACGAGTACGTCATCAATACTGGACCATTCAAGGGCCACCTACAGCGTGACGTTGTCAAAGAAGCTATTGCCTGGTGGGAGCAACACCTAGACGCAATCGATTCAGCGGTCAATAATGCGCCCTAACTCTTTGCTTGAATGGACCGTCACCGGCCTTCAGCTCAAACAGTTGACTGTCTACTAGGAGGATTTTTGGTCTAATAATCAATCTATCAACTTTCGTCCCTCATAATTCGATTTATGACGTCTAAGGGGGGACAGAGCGGTCAGTCATCCTAATTAAAACTCAAAGAATCGGTCTATAAAAAAGTGCTTTAGCTAAATGATTTGCATCCGTACTTACTATTTAATACTATAAGAACAGAGCTATACCTAACCATAAGATTTAAAAAGAAAAATAACATGTTAAAATCAATATTCACAATATTATTATACGGACGAGTGCTTCCGCTTAATAATTGTTAGAGTACAAGGCCAGTGGAACCTCAGATATTACTAGCACAGCTTAGATCGCTACTCGAAAGAGCTCCTGATCTTTCGAATTATTCGCCTACATCAAGAGAGCAAATGGTTTGGCTTGCTCAAGCTCACGCTTTAATCGTACGATGGGATCAGAACGAATCTATTTTCTTTAAGTCAGCATGTGATTTGATGTCATCAAATCTAATGCGCGACTCTAGCCTAACAAAGATATTTGGCACAATTCACCGTGCAATCGCAGACTTAGAGCTTAAAGTCCCATCCAATATTGAAGTAAATTTTGGAGCTGGTGATGTTTATGACTTCTTTAATGCTTTGAACAAAGTTATTGCTTCAGCGGAAAAATCAATTTTTATAATTGACCCCTATCTTGACCACACTGTTTTTGACCATTACATTAACTCGCGACATAAAGATGTCACGGTTCGTTTATTATTAAGCCACAACGCTCAGAAAATTGTCCCAGCCGCACAAAAATATACAGCTCAGCATGGCGCATGCTTAGAGCTGAAAGTAAGTCAATCTTTACATGACCGCGTTATTTTTATCGATGGGTATGTCTGCTGGCTACTTGGTCAGTCCGTAAAAGATGCAGCAAAAGCAAAACCTACCTATCTTGTCCAATTACCCCCAGATGTTGTTCCTGAAAAATTGAACCACTATGAAGTAATATGGAGTACAGCTAATGTACTCTAACCAGGCAGTCAAGATGGGCGACCCCAAAAAAAACGCGGCTCCGTGCCCCTTACCTCTACGTTAGGCCGCTCCTAGATGGCCGTTACCACAGAGCCACCATTTGCAGAAGACGTAGCCGTTAGAGGCTATCTCCGCCTTATGCATGAACTGACTATACGAGTGGATCTTGTTGCTCGGGCATGTACTGGGGAACTGAACCTAACACCCCCGTTCGCGAGGGAATACTGTTTCCTGCAGTTTCGTCGTATTTGCGAGCTAGTAGCCTTGGGGTGTTTACAGCTTCATGGAGATATTCCGGCGGCAAGGTCTAGTGCGGCAAAAAAGGAATGGAATGCCGAAAGAATCATGAAATTGCTACAAAGAAATCACCCACATTCGTTTCCTCAAAGTCTCACTCGAACAAAAAATGCCAATGGTTGGCATCTTGAAGCAAACTCAAAACCTAATGCACTAACATTTACCGAATTCAAGGTGCTCTACAACAAGTGCGGCGAGATTCTGCATCGTGGGAGTATTCGCACCATTGACGTGGAAGAACCAATTGCAAAGCCTGACTACGACGAAGTCATTCATTGGTCGCATAAGCTGGTTGACTTGCTAAACGAGCATGTAGTTGCAAGAGCTAATGGCAGGGGACTCTTCCATATCTCACTGAAAACGGAGTTTGGAGGCCCCGCTTGCAGCGTCTTTTCCGACTTTTCGGAAGGCTCGGTGAGCGTAGCTACCTACAACCTCGATGTGCGCTAAAATGCTGCCGAAATCCATGCGCTAGCAGAAAATGATCCGCAACTTAACCCCTCATTCAAGCGGGACGCCTAACGGCACCCTTTATGTCAAACTACAAGGGCTTTCCCGTCATTGCAATAGATGATGTGTGGTTTATAAAGTTTTTAAGTTTATTGGTTTAACTCATCGTTCATTTCCTTTACTGAACTTTCCTTGCTGATGCTTTAAAAGGTGAAGGACTGCTAAACTACAACCGGTCATATTGAGCACTATAGCTCGGACCCTGATGAAAGACGCACACGAGGACCTCATTCGTTAGACTGGCGTCAAGCGCCGATAGACATAACCAGGTACTCCTCGTGCGGGTCCAACCCTCAACACATCAACGTTGGCAGTGCAGTATTGATCTCCTTATCAATTATTCCCGTGTTTGCATCATGATCTAAACCACTGTCATGCTGGGCGCTTTAAACGCTTCACCATAATGCAAGACCGCCCAGATCAGTCGCGCATTCTTGGCAGCGATAGCAATAATCGCTTTCCAATAGCCTCGTCGTTCTTGAAGGTTACGTGCCCAGCGACTAAACCCATCTTTTTTGTCTTGTCGGCTATTAAGTACCGAGCGCGCACCAAGTACCAATAGGCTTCTCAGGTATGAATCTCCCGCTTTGGTTATTCTCCCCAACCTTGTTTTGCCACCACTACTATATTGCCCAGGGGTTAAACCTAGCCAAGCCGCGAGCTGACGACCATTCTTGAAGTCATGACCGGCACCTATGCTGGCGACTAATGCGCTAGCGGTTGTCGGTCCTATGCCGGGCAATTGCATCAGAAGTTTGCTTCGCTCATCTTGCTTGGCTGCGGATTGAATCAATTTGTCATAAGCATCAATATGCGTGCTTAAAGTGTCAGTGTGCTGCAATAGGTCCATGACACATTGCTTTACTAATGTTGGAAGGTGGTCCAAATGGGCACCAATCTCATGGCGCAAGCGCTCTACCTTTTGTGGCAGAACGATACCAAACTCTGCAATGAGTCCGCGTAGGCGATTATAGCTAGCAGTACGTTCCTCGATTAAACCCTGACGGACTCTATGCAGGCACAGCACACTTTGCTGCTGTTCATCTTTGATGGGGACAAAGCGCATGTGTGGACGCGTGACTGCTTCACAAATTGCTGCTGCATCATTGGCATCGTTTTTACCGCGTTTACCGGCCATGCGATAAGGGGTCACAAACTTGGGTGCGATGAGTTTGACGGTGTGGCCGTATTGGCTAAACAGCCTTGCCCAATGATGGGCGCCTGTACAAGCTTCCATACCGATTAAGCAGGGTGGGAGTTGTGCGATGGTATCGGACAATTGTTCACGTGATACTCTTGGCTTTACCAATACAGCTTTACCTTCAGCATCAACACCATGCAATGCAAACACTTGCTTGGCAAGATCAATTCCTAGCGTGATAATAGTCATAGCTTTCCCTTTCCGAGTGATTTGATGAGACTTATTGACGCAAACCCATCATGGCACCTAGATGCCGTTCGCTGCAATGACCAGCTAGCCCGGGACGGGAAAGTCCCTTTCATTCGTTAACAGTCCGTTTTGGGGATAAATGAAACCTTAGGTCTTAAAACTTAAGTATTATTTTTAGATTATTTTCATGCCCCACCCACGAACCCAACTTGTCTCCAAGCCTCATAACTCACGATAGCTACCGTATTTGAGAGGTTCAAGCTTCGATTATTTGGCATCATAGGTAGTCTCAGTTGATACTCTGGTTTAATATTGGCATGGATATATGCTGGCAAACCTGAAGTTTCTGATCCAAACAACAATACGTCCCCTGCGCTAAATTCTACAGAGGTATATAACATACTTCCTTTAGTTGTTAATGCTAGGATTCTTTTGCCATTCATAGCTTCTAGGAATTTTTCGTAATTTGGATATGTATGTACATTTGCCAAATCAAAATAATCTAAACCAGATCGTTTTAAGTTTTTGTCTGTAAGATCAAAACCTAAAGGTTCAATTAAATGCAGAATACATCCATTATTGGCTACTAGCCGTATAATATTGCCAGTGTTTTGTGGGATTTTTGGTTCAAAAAGGGCAATATTAAACATATGTAAACTAGTAAATTCCATTTAAATTTATCAGAAAATAAAATTTTATCATTAAAAATCTTAAGTATCGGATTGTTAGTACTTTTGTGTATCCACAAACTGACCTAAAGCCTTAGAATAAGTGCTTGGGATAAGTTAGATACTAAAATAATAGACTTTTTAGGTCGGGATAAATCCCAACATCATCAGACTGTGTGCCAACACCGGAGCAAGTTTGCATCTGGTAAAACCGCTTGGCTTTTCACTGGAAGACAAACAGCTCAAACGCGCCGGGCTGGATTATCACGAATATGCCAGTTTGCAGGTGCATGAAAACTGGGCAGACTGCAAAGCCGCTTTGGCTGGTCGGCGTATGTTTGCACTCACAACCAAGGGCAGCACCTGCCATGCAGATATTGCTTTTGAAAAAGGCGATGTATTTGTATTTGGCCCGGAAACGCGCGGCCTGCCGGAAGAAGTTCGCGCGGAATTCAGCCCAGAACATCGAGTGCGCCTACCGATGCTACCTAACAGCCGCAGCCTGAATTTATCTAACTCAGCAGCGGTATTGGTATATGAAGCCTGGCGGCAAGTCGAGTTTGAGGGCGGCAGTTAAAATTTATAACAACAAAGAACTATCCGCGAGGACATCACACCAGTCTAATCAGCCGGAACTTGAAGACTGGTGCGACAAAACAAACAAGGCAACTTGCCTTTAAAACAACACCTGTTGTTTTTAAACGCCTTCCGGCTTCTGGTCGCGACCTAGCAGATCCATCACTGCATCCTGCGCACTTTTGCCATGCGTCAGCGCCTGATTCACTTCATAGGTAATCGGCATATCCACGCCAAGGCTTTCTGCACGGCGCATTACTTCACGTGCAGTATTCACGCCTTCAGCAACGTGGCCTAATCCCTGCAGAATGTCTGCCAGACTTTTGCCACTGGCAAGCTGCAAGCCGACTTCACGGTTTCTAGAGTATTGGCCGGTACAGGTTAAAATCAAATCACCTACTCCAGCCAGTCCCATAAAGCTTTCGGTTTTAGCACCCAGTGCTACGCCAAAACGCGTCATTTCAGTCAGGCCGCGCGTAATCATGGCGGCGCGTGCGTTGTTACCAAAGCCCATACCATCAGAAATACCGGCAGCAATCGCCATCACGTTTTTAACGGCACCGCCTACAGAAACGCCGACCGCATCGGTCGTGTTGTAGACGCGCAGATTGGCACCGTGAATCAGCTGCGCAGCCTGATTAGAAAACGCTTTATCATTGGCCGCTAATGTGATCGCTGTGGGTAAGCCGCGTACCAGTTCAGCTGCAAAGCTAGGGCCGGATAAGGCACCCCATCTGTGAGCGCTGCCTAATTCTTCCAGCGCCACTTCATAGGGTAATTTAGCAGACTCAGGCTCCAGCCCCTTATGTGCCCAGATAATGGGCAAGCTAGAACCCAGCGCCTTAATGTCTTTTAAAATGCCGCGAAAACCGGCTGTCGGCACTACAGATAAAATCAAATCAGCGCCATCAAGCGCCGTCTGCAAATCATCTTCGACCGACAACTGGTCATTGAATCTAAAATCCCCCAGATACAGAGGATTTGCGCGCGCCTTACGCATACCGGAAACATGACCAGCATTACGAGCCCATAGCGAAACACGATGGCGTTGACTCAGATTCATCGCGAGCGCAGTACCCCACGCCCCGGCACCAAGTACCGCTATTTTCGCATCATTAATATTCATAGCTGAATGCGTTTTGAAATCTGAATCAGTTACCATCTAGTTAAATCCCCATACAGACGAAATTAAAATAAAACCCGTAATACCGTCGCGGTGTTTTACTTTAAGCCAGCCATTAGTCAGTCTTGCATCGGCAATTTCCAGCACAACATCTTTTTCCGATGTGGCTAACAGACTGGATGCTGCATCAGCACCCGACCTTATTTCAGCGTTGGCAGCAATCACCATTACGGTACGTTTACCGGATAACTGCTTTGCCTCTATCCAGCTGATGCCGCCTTGCGCGTCACGCACCTTTATCCATTCGCCAAGATTAACAATAATCTCAACCGGGTAGCCCTGACTTAGCAGCAGAATCTTTTTTGCTGCACTTGATGGTGCGTCATAGAGAATGGCTTTAGGTACCGCGACTGATTTGAACTCCAATGCCGCCGCCTGAACAGGCGTTAGCATTAGAGTCATGAGCAGAATTAAAGCTTTCGTGCCGAAGCGGAACATCAATCTTAAGTGCCGGGCTAGTTAAGCCTGAGCAGCCTCTTGCTGCTTTTGCTGCGCAAACAGCGCTTCAAAATTGATCGGGTTGAGCAGCACTGGCTGGAAGCCTGCACGCACTACCAAATCAGATACAGCTTCACGTGCATATGGGAACAGAATATTCGGACAAGTAATGCCTACGATTAACTCAATATTTTCTGCAGGCACATTGCTGATCTGGAAAATACCGGCTTGCGTTACTTCTACCAGGAATACTGTTTTATCAGCGATTTTTGAAGTCACAGTTACTTTGATCGCAACTTCAAATACGTTTTCTTCAATTTGCTGCGCAAAATTGCCCAACTCGATACTGACCTGTGGCTGAGTACGGTCAGTGAAAATTTGTGGCGCATGCGGAATCTCTAATGAAGCATCCTTAACATAAATCTTCTCAATGCCGAAGCCTGGTTGCTGTGCTTGTTCTTGTGCTGCGTTGTTATCTTCTTGTGCCATGGTTTTCTACTTAAAAAATGTTAATTGAATAGATTAATTTATAAAACAACCAAAAAATCAGCCGCTATTTTAGCAGACTTTATTCCCTAGTCCTTATGAGGCTATATTAAGCCAACAGCGGGTCTAACCCACCCGCCAGATCCAGCGCGCGTAAATCATCAAAACCGCCGATATGGCGATCATCAATAAAAATCTGCGGCACGGTACGGCGACCGGTTTTTTCTATCATTTCATCACGTTTTTCAGGTTGCAGATCTACGCGAATCTTATTGATATCTGTCACACCCTTGCTTGCCAACAAACGCTCTGCATTCATGCAGTAAGGGCATACTGCCGAGGTATACATCAAAATATTGGCCATACAATTACGCTTTCACTATCGGTAGTTTTGCCGCTAACCAAGCATCGAGGCCACCCTGCAGGTTATTTACCTGTTTAAACTCAGCCTTGCGCAAAATGTCACAGGCTTTGGCTGAACGCATACCGCGCTGGCAATTCACCAGAATTGGCTTGTCTTTATATTTATTTAACTCATTCAAACGCTCGGCCAGCTTAGCCAACGGAATATGCTTGGCATCAACAATGTGACCACTAGCAAACTCTGCATCCTCGCGCACATCCAGTACCAGAGCATGGCTACGGTTAATCAGATTAATGGCCTCGGTCGTGCCGAGATTAGGCACACCGCCTGCCCCTTTTTTGAATGACGGCAATAACAGCATAATGCCGGAACCCAAAGCCAAACCGATTAACAAAACATTTTCTTTAAAAAATTCCACTTAACACCTTTCAATATTTAATTCACTTATCAGCGCATAACACTTAAATCCATATCATTATCGCGCTTAAAATTTATAGTCAGATTTTACGTGTAATTAGGCTAAAATAGTGGAAATGCGACTATAAATTTATACGAAATATTTAAGGTAAAAATCATGTCACCCACAAACACCACTCCAGTCTGCTTACTCATTTTAGATGGCTTTGGCTACCGTGAAGAAATCAGCGATAACGCAATCGCCCAGGCAAAAAAACCAAACCTGGATGCGCTGTGGAAAAACTTTCCGCATACGCTGATCAATGCTTCAGAGCATTATGTAGGGCTGCCGGATGGGCAAATGGGCAACTCAGAAGTTGGTCACCTGAATATCGGCGCAGGACGCATTGTATTTCAGGATTTCGAGCGCATTAACAACAGCATTGCCACTGGTGAGTTTTTTGAGCAGCCTGAGCTAAAACCGGCATTACTCGACATCAAAAACAATGACAAAGCCTTACATATTTTTGGCTTACTGTCTGATGGCGGCGTGCATAGCCATCAGACGCATATTCACGCCATGGTAGAAATGGCGGCAAAACTCGGCCTGAATAATGTTTATGTTCACGCGTTTCTTGATGGCCGCGACACACCTCCAATCAGCGCGGCACCTTATATTGAAGCGCTGGAGAATGAGTGCGCAAAATTAGGCACAGGCAAAATCGCTTCCATCAGCGGTCGTTTTTACGGTATGGATCGTGATAAACGCTGGCCGCGTGTTGAAGCAGCTTACAAACTTTTCACTGAAGGCGAAGGTGAGTTCACTGCCGAAACCGCAGCTAAAGGCTTACAGGATGCCTACGCGCGTGGTGAGAATGATGAATTCGTTAAAACTACAGCAATACATAAAGCAGGCGAAGCGCCAATCAAGCTCGAAGACGGTGACTTAGTAGTATTCATGAACTTCCGTTCTGACCGCGCACGCCAGCTCACACATGCCCTGCTGGCTGAAGAGTTTGATGGATTCCACCGCCGCCATGTACCCAAACTGGCTGGCTACTTCACACTCACCATGTATGATAAAAAAGAGACGAAAGCGACTGTAATTTTCCCGCCACAGCAGGTAAATAATACCTTCGGTGAATACTTATCAGCGCTGGGTTTAACACAGCTGCGCATTGCTGAAACCGAGAAATATCCGCATGTAACATTTTTCTTTAACGGCGGTGAAGAAACCGTTTTTGCCGGTGAAGACAGAATTCTGGTACCGTCACCTAAAGTTGAAACCTATGACCTGCAACCGGAAATGAGCGCATTTGAAGTGACAGATAGATTAGAAGAAGCCATCCTCAGCAAAAAATACAATGCCATTATCTGTAATTTTGCCAATTGCGACATGGTTGGCCACTCCGGTAATTTGAAAGCAGCCACTGAAGCGGTAGAGGCTTTGGATATATGTATCGGCCGCGTCGTCAATGCCATGCAAAGCATAGGCGGTGAAGTACTAATTACAGCCGACCACGGCAATGCCGAGCTCATGTATGACGCAACAAACAATCAGCCGCATACCCAGCACACAACCAATCTGGTTCCGCTCATATATATCGGCAGGCAAGCAGAGTTAAATGATAGCGGCGCATTGTCCGATCTCGCGCCGACATTGCTGTACATGATGGGCCTGAAGCAGCCAGTAGAAATGACCGGCAAGAATCTGTTACAGTTCAAAGGCTGATTCTGCCTCAGCCGATTCAACCCCTGACAACAATGAGGCGTTACCGTTACTTTCAAGCAATAGCATGTGCGGCCTTTATGGCCGTAGCATTGCTGCATATGCCGCTGGCAAATGCTGAGAAAAAGCCTGAACAGACAAAACGTGCATTAGACGATGTACATGAACGCTTGGAATCACTCAAAAAAGAGCTGAACAGCTCGCAAGAGGCGCACAAAGACGCGGCAGACGCTTTGAAAGAAAGCGAAATAGCGATTAGTGCAGCCAATAAAAAGCTCTATGAAATCAATCAGCGCCAGCAGGAAAACAAGAAAATACTCAACAAACTGCAGGCTGATTCTGAATCGACCAATCAGACACTGGCACAACATCAAAAATTACTAAGCGGCCAGCTTTACCAGCAGTATGTCTATGGTCAGCAGAGTTATCTGCGCATGATTCTGCAAAGCGAGAAACCTAGCCAGATTGCACGCGATGTACACTATTTTTCATATATTGCAAAAGCACGCGCTGAAACCATCAAGCAAATGCAGGATAGCCTGACAAAGATCAGCAGGCTTAATGAAGAAACCGCCGCAGCTCTGCAGGAAGTAGCCGAACTCAAGAATAGGCAGATTCAAGAACGCCAAGAATTGCAGCAGCAGAAAGCTGCTAAATCAAAAGTTGTGAAGTCACTGTCACAGCAGATTAGTGCACAACGCAGCGAGATTAAAAAACTCAGCCGCGATGAAAAACGGCTGGCTCAGCTGGTTAAACGCCTGACACAAATCGCCAGTGCAAAACCTAAGCCAACCAAAAAAAGCCTGGCCAGCAGGAACAACAATTTGCCTGCAGGCGAATCAGGCAAACCTGCCAACGAAGTGGTAGCCAGTAACAATGCCTTACCAAGTGACGATTTGTCCGGCATCAACTTTGCTGCGCTTAAAGGAAAATTAAGGCTGCCGGTGCGCGGTGACGTCACCAACAAGTTCGGCGCTAACCGCGCTGATAGCGGTATTTCATGGAAAGGCCTGTTCATCAGAGCTAATGAAGGGTCTGAAGTGAGATCTGTCGCGAGTGGTCGTGTTGTTTTCTCAGACTGGTTAAGAGGCTTTGGCAACCTGATTATTGTGGATCATGGCAATGGCTATATGAGCCTGTACGGCAACAATCAGGCCGTCTTGAAACAGGCCGGCGATAATGTGCGTGGCGGTGATGCCATTGCTTATGTTGGCAATAGCGGCGGCAACGAAACTAACGGTTTATATTACGAACTCCGGCGCCAGAGCCGACCGTTTGATCCGCTATCCTGGAGTAATCTGAATTAGTTTTGATTTGATAGGCTGAAAATACAACATCATCCCAAGCGATGTAACTTAAGTATGGACAAGATTGCGGCCTAAGTTTTAGTTGATAAGATAAACGGATCATCAAAAGACTGGTCATGCTCTTCAAATATTTTTGAAAGCTCTTCATAAAATTGAATATAGATTTCAGCCGTATTACTTTCACGATCTGACGCAAAGCATTCATCCACCAGATCATTCAACTTTTGCATAATTTCAGCGTGAGCAAGCTTATGCGCGCGGAAATATTCATATTCTTCCGTCACATGGGGACGGCTTAACATAATCGCTTCTTCATGATCAAAATGATCAGCAGCAAGGTCAATCACATAATATAGAAACGAAGGCAAGCGCCCCTGACACGAAGTCTGCTTTTCGTGGTCACAACGATTGCAGTCTGGCAGCGTATCCTGCTTACTGCACGCACATGCATCTCTGAGGTCACTCAGAAACTTCTGCAGTAGCTGATGCTCTTTTTCGATAACATCATAATCAGCAGCCGCCAGTGCCTTGATAGCCTCAACATGAACCGACATACATTCTCCTTAACCACGTGTAAAAGCGATCAATGTCTAATATGGCTACTATACTCGCCTATTATCCTTTTATACAATGTGGCTATTACCAAAAAATGTAAATCAATTATTTTTCCAGGCTATATAAAATTGCTGATTTCTTATTTTTAAGCGCGACTTAAAACTCGACATTGATCTGTTTACTCTCCGCCAAAGACATCGGAACATGCACCTTTCCACCACTTGTCTGATGCACACTTATAATATGGTGATAGAAATGTAGCATACGCTCTGCCTGCAGTTTTGCTGTCCAGTTTTCAGTGGCATACATCAGTGCCGCTTGACCTAACTCATAGCGATCCTCTGGATACTTCAGTAAGTAATGCACTTTATCTGCAAAACCCTCAATGTTATCCGCTGCAATCAATGCACCCTTACCTTCTATAAGAATCGACGCGGTACCAAGTTCAGCAATCGCAACCACTGGCGTACCTTGCGCCATGGCTTCAAGCAGAACCAAGCCTTGTGTTTCGCTCTTTGATGAGAAGACAAATATATCAGCAGCCTGATAACACGCATTCAACTCTGTGTTGCGATCAAGGTAACCAATGAATTTTATGTTGTTATCCAGCCCCAGATCTGCAGCCAGCTTATGCAGACTTTTCTCGGCAGGTCCCTGACCAGCCACCACCAACAGTGCATCCGGATGTTTTTCAATCAGCACTTTCGTCATTTCAAGCAAAAAACTAATGTTCTTTTCAAATGCCACTCGCCCAACAAACAATAACATCGGACGTTCTAATGGAATGCCGTACTTGATCCTGAAAGCTTTGCCATCCGCATCTTTAAAACTATGTTCCTGCAGCCCTGTAGGTATAACCTCGGCAGCAGCTTTTACACCGTAAGCTCTCAGCACATCCAGCATTGGTTTTGATGGAGCAACAATCGCATCTACAGCATTGCACTGCCGTTTTGAGATTGTGCGCGCGATACCACGGGCTATCAGCTTAGGAACCCACGGCAAATAATGATGTAAGTAGTCTTCAAAGAATGTGTGATAGGTTTCAACATAAGGCACCTTCAACTCACGCGCCAGCCTGAGTCCTAAATAGTGTGCAACAAAAGGCGTATGCACATGAATCAGATCGTAGTTTTCGCGGCGCAGTTCAGGCAACTTCTGTATAGTCGCGCCCCATTTCATTAACTTATCTTCAGGGTCAAAATAAATACTGCGCGCAGGGATACGTTTAATCCAGCTCTCATCTTCGGTACTTGCAGCATAATCCGGTGCAATTATTTGCACCTCATGGCCCAAGCTTTGCATCTGCTTAACAAAGGTGCGGATTGAGGTAGAGACACCGTTGATACGCGGAAAATAAACATCTGAGATATATAGAATTTTCATTCGAACCTAGCCTCATTGCATGTAATAAAAACATTTAATATGTTCAATATAGGCAAGCTTTATGACAGTTTCATGAATATGACAGCAAGTACAAAGACTTGGCTTATGAAAAATAAGAAAGTACTGTTTCAATTTAAAATACAGGTATAGGCAGCTTAAAAACAGTTAATAGAACACTGACTTATTCCGTCATTGTGAGGAGCAAAGCGACGTGGCAATCCATAAGATATGCTTTATGTTAAATCATGGATTGCTTTCGCGCATGAATAACTAGCTTTAGCTGGTATATTCTGCGGTGAAGACCTTGACGGTTTCTCTTCGTTCGCAATGTCGGAATAAATCAATACTCCCTTAAAGCGATGTCACGACCAAGAAAGACAAGCCTGCAACCGCTGAGCCAATCAAAGCGCCTGCTACAACATCACTTGGGTAGTGCAGGCCAAGCACTACTCGTGACAAGCCTACCATAAAAGTAAACGGCAATAGTATTACTGATAACTGGGGATAATAGTTGAGCGCAATCACACTGAACAAAACCGCGTGCAGCGTATGACCCGATGGGAAACTGAATTTATCCAAAGGCAGCGCCGCCATGTTGATTTCCTGGCGCACCTGATATGGCCGCGGACGTAGCGTTTTAGCTTTCAACCATTTATACAGCAAAGTGCCACACAAGCCGGTAGCGGCCATGTGCAGTACCGGCCGCATGCCATCACTGCCTTGAAACACTAGTATGGCAAACATCAGACCATACCAGAACACGCCATCGCCAAGCCGACTCACCAGCCTGAAGCTATCGCGTATCATTCGATACTGACTAGTATGATTAAACGCCACGCACATATTGCTATCAAACTGATGCATGCGGTACAAATAGGATTTTATTTTTAACGGCATTTTTAGCTCCAATCCAAATGGGATTGGAGCTAGCTTGTCATGCTAATGTGAATATTTTATGAAGATTAAATGAAGGTTTCCGTACCCAACGCAAGTGAGCCGGCATCATTTCCTGGCTGGCTGATTTGCCGCCATTCAGGCAGTCGCAGCGGTAACTACTTGAGCAATTTTCTCTGCCAGCGCCTGTACCTGCTGTTCGTTTTCACCTTCTACCATCACGCGAATTTTCGGCTCGGTACCTGATGCCCGCAACAATACACGCCCACTGCCAGCCAGCTCACTTTCTGCAGCCTGCACCGAAGCCTGAATTTCCGCATGCGATGCCAGGTCAATTTTTTTGGCAGTTTTAACGTTAATCAGAACCTGCGGATACAGTGTAAGTTCTGCCCTTAACTGACCCAAAGTTTTACCGCTTTGAATAACTGCGTGTAAAACCTGCAATGCAGCAATAATGCCATCACCACTGCTGTGTTTATCCAGCGTCAGAATGTGGCCGGAATTCTCACCGCCTAATTGCCAGTTGTTCTGATTGAGCAATTCCAGCACATAACGGTCACCTACCTTGGCACGTGCAAACGGAATATTCATCGCAGCCAGCTTATGTTCCAGCGCCAGATTTGTCATCAGTGTACCGACAACGCCGCCCTCCAATGTCCCGCCTTGCTGGCGTGAAGCCGCAATAATGTACAGGAGCTGATCACCATCCAGCAGTTGACCATCCGCGGCAACCATCATCACGCGGTCACCATCACCATCAAATGCAATACCCAGGTCAGCACCGTGTTCAACAACAGCTTTTTGCAAAGCCTGCGGATGTGTAGAACCGACTTGCTCATTGATATTCAAACCATCGGGTTTATTGCCGATGCTAATTACCTCGGCACCCAGCTCATGAAATACTGGTGGTGCCACATGGTAAGTCGCACCATGTGCACAATCCAGCACAATTTTTAATCCGCGTAAATCGAGCTGGTTAGGAAAGGTACTTTTGCAGAATTCCACATAACGGCCAGCTGCATCATCAATTCGGCGCGCCTTACCGAGCTTGGCTGATTCCATCACCTGCATCGGCTGCTCCAGCGCAGCCTCAATTGCATGCTCTACATCATCCGGTAATTTAGTGCCAAGACTTGAGAAAAATTTGATGCCGTTATCATAATAAGGATTGTGTGACGCCGAGATCACAATACCGGCCTGCGCACGCAAAGCGCGAGTCAAGTAAGCCACTGCTGGCGTTGGCATTGGGCCTGTAAGCAAAACATCAACGCCTGCTGCTGACAAACCGGCTTCAAGAGCGGCTTCCAGCATATAACCTGAAATGCGGGTATCTTTACCAATCAGCACCGCCGGATGCGCGCCTTTTGCAAGATTGCTATCAAGGCTAGTCAGCACGCGGCCTGCCGCATAGCCGAGGCGCATCACAAACTCAGGCGTAATCAATGCATCCCCTACACGACCACGAATACCATCTGTACCAAAATATTTTTTTGTCATTGTTATCTTTCCACTATTTTTTAGCTACTAAGCAATCATTAGCTACCGCATGCGCCACATTAGCCCTGCAGCCATGCCGAGTAGCGCAATCTTGATAGGAGTCTTCGGCAAGCGTCTGTTTGAGCCAGTTTTGGCGAGTTTCCGCTTGCCGCCCATCAAAGCGAGGAACGCAAGAAACAAGCGGTAGGGGGTGTCGTGTTCTTTGGTTACTTTCTTATGGACAAGCATAAGAAAGTAACTCGTCAGTCGGATGAAAACGACTAACCCAACTCGCCAACACCTACATTACAGCTGCCACCACCTTAAGCGCATCCACCGTCGCCTTCACATCATGTACCCGCACTATTTTCGCACCCTTCATCACGGATATTACAGAAGCAGCCAACCCAGCATGCAAACGCTGCTGCTCATCCCCACCGGCAATCCTGCCTAGTACCGATTTACGTGAAAGCCCTACCAGAAGCGGAAACCCCAACTCTACAAAACCATCCAGATGCTGAATCAATGCAACATTATGCGCAGTGGTTTTACCAAACCCGAAACCGGGATCAAGCATGATGCGCTCTTTGGCAATCGCATGTGCCAGACATGCCTCTACCCTGTCAGTTAAGAATTGTTTAACTTCACCAACAACATCGGTATATTGCGGATTAATCTGCATAGTTTGCGGAATGCCCTGCATGTGCATTAGGCAAACACCGGCATTGCTATTGGCAACAATTTCAAGCGCACCATCTTCTCTTAGTGCACATATATCGTTCACAATATCCGCACCCGCTTGAATTGCAGCACGCATGACTTCTGGCTTATAAGTATCAATAGAAATAGGCACCGTTGTAACTTTGCTTAATGCCTCAATCACTGGAATTACGCGCCTGAGCTCTTCGTCCAGACCTACGGGATCAGCCCCCGGTCGCGTTGATTCACCGCCGATGTCCAGAATATCGGCACCTTCCGCGATTAGCTGCAAGGCATGCTCAACAGTCAGATCGACTGAGGAGTATTTTCCGCCATCAGAAAATGAATCCGGCGTGACGTTCACGATTCCCATGACATGGGGTCGAGTCAAATCAAGCTGGAATTTTCCACAAAGGAACTGCGTATTGATGTTCATGGTTAATTATACTAAATAAAAAGGGCTAGTTACCTAGCCCTTTTTATTTACATCAGTGATAAATTAAATCTTTACAGCTATTCAGTTTTTGCACTCGGCTGCGGCGCTGGTGTAGCTGTAGGTCCAGGAGTAGAAGATCCACCTGCTGCAGGCGTTATCTTGCTTTGCGTTGGTTTTGGCTGACGCACCGGCAAGCCTGCCATAATATCGCTGATCTGATCAGCATCAATCGTTTCAAACTCTAATAAAGCTGCAACCATAGCTTCTATCTTCTCGCGATTCTCCTCAATCAATTTGCGCGCTAACGCATATTGCTCATCCAGAATACGGCGAATCTCAGCGTCAACCTTTTGCTGTGTAGCTTCAGAGATCGTTTTAGAACTCATACTGCCAAAGAACGAATCCTGCTCACTGCCCGCATAAACCATAGTACCTAACGCATCACTCATACCATAGCGCGTCACCATATCACGAGCCAGCTTGGTCGCACGCTCAAAGTCGTTTGATGCACCGGTAGACATCTGGTGCATGAAAACTTCTTCTGCGATACGGCCGCCGAATAGAATCGAAATTTCTTCGAGCATCTTGTCTTTATAATTACTGATGCGGTCAAATTCCGGCAATTGCCATGTCAAACCCAAAGCCCAGCCGCGCGGCATAATCGTAACTTTATGCACAGGGTCAGCTTTGGGTAACAACGCAGCTACCACCGCATGGCCTGATTCATGATAAGCCGTATTACGGCGCTCATCTTCACGCATAACCATAGACTTACGCTCAGGACCCATGAATATTTTATCTTTCGCATCTTCAAAATCCTGCATATCCACGGTACGTTTATTACGACGTGCTGCAAACAAGGCAGCCTCGTTTACCAGATTAGCTAAATCCGCACCGCTGAAACCAGGCGTACCACGCGCAAGGATATCTGCCTTAACATCAGGGTCAATAGGCACTTTACGCATATGCACTAATAAAATCTGTTCGCGGCCTTTAATGTCTGGCAAGCCAACCATAACCTGACGGTCAAAACGACCTGGACGCAGCAACGCTTTATCCAGCACGTCAGCACGGTTAGTCGCAGCGATTACAATCACACCTGAGTTAGCCTCAAAACCATCCATCTCAACCAGCAACTGGTTCAGCGTCTGTTCACGTTCATCGTTACCGCCGCCAGTACCTGCGCCACGGCTACGGCCTACCGCATCGATCTCATCAATAAAGATAATACAAGGTGAGTTCTTTTTAGCAGTCTCAAACATATCACGTACGCGTGATGCACCAACACCGACGAACATTTCTACGAAATCTGAACCTGAAATGGTAAAGAACGGCACTTTTGCTTCACCGGCAATTGCCCGCGCCAGCAAGGTTTTACCAGTACCTGGAGGGCCAACCATCAATACGCCGCGTGGAATGCGTCCACCCAGCTTCTGGAATTTTGTCGGATCACGCAAGAACTCAACCAGTTCAAAGACTTCTTCTTTAGCCTCATCACAACCCGCCACATCGGCAAATGTAGTTGGATTATTCGCCTCATCAAGCTGACGAGCTTTGCTCTTACCAAAGGAGAATGGTCCGCCGCCCTTGCCGCCGCCCTGCATCTGGCGCATGAAGAATATCCATACACCGATGAGTAAAATCATCGGGAACCATGAAACGAACATACTCATGAGCAAAGACTGCTCTTCTTCAGGTTTAGACTCGACTGTTACGTTATATTTGAGTAAATCGGAAACCAGCCAAGGGTCAGTAGGTGCATATGTGTTGAACTTCTTGCCATCTTGACCGGTTACACGCAACACGCGCCCGTCGATCTGCACTTTAGCAACGCGACCGTCTTTTACGTCCTGAATAAATTGGGAGTAAACAATCTGGCTGTCAGCGTTGCTTGGCCATTAGCACCATAGCAATCGCCAACCAGATGGCAACATTCTTAAACACGTTGTTCAAAATTCAATTCCTTATATCAACAACAAACCTTGTGATTTATTAGTAGCTTATACCAAAATTTAAGGTTTGCGACCCAATCCCAGCAAATAAACTTCGCTACTTCTATCACGCGAAGCCTTAGGCTTGCGTGTAACAACTTTATCAAACATCTGACGCATATTCTGTAGAATTTCTTCGAATCCAGCGCCTATAAATACCTTGACCACAAAATTACCGCCTGGTTTCAACCAATCTTTACTAAAATCCAGTGCCAGCTCGGTTAAATAGGCAGCGCCGGCCTGATCAACATCTTTAACTCCACTGATATTGGGGGCCATGTCAGCAATTACAAGGTCAACTTGCGTATTATTTATTTTTTCTTCCAGCACTCTTAATACCGACTCTTCACGAAAGTCGCCCTGTATAAAAGTAACGCCGCCTATCGGCTGCATGTCCAGAATGTCCAGCGCGATCACTTTACCGTGACCTTTAAGACGCTGCACTGCTACCTGAGACCAGCTGCCGGGAGCCGAGCCCAGATCGACCACGGTCATGCCGGGCTTGATAAGCTTATCTTTATCATCAATCTCCATAAGCTTGTAGGCAGCGCGTGCGCGATAACCTTCCTTTTGCGCTAACTTCACATAAGGATCGTTAAGGTGCTCCATCATCCAGGCTTTACTGGTTCGAGTTGGTTTCATATTATGTTTACTTCTTGCCTGCTTAGGCGCTGACTAATATCATGTTAAAATATAGGACTATCAAATACGGTTAGAAAATAATGAAATTAAGCACCAAACAAATCGCACATTTACGTGGTCTGGCTCATGCCCTGAGTCCTGTTGTCATGATAGGCAATAATGGACTCACTGAGAATGTAATTAAAGAAATTGAGCTCAACTTAAACGCACATGAACTGATTAAAGTACAAGTGGCCGGTGATGACCGCAATGCGCGTAAAGCTGTATTTGATGAAATTTGCAAACAAACCAACGCTATTGCAGTTCATCATATTGGTAAGCAATTAGTATTTTACCGTCCTAGCAGCACTGTAAAAGAAAGTGCAAAAATCAATATTCCAAAACTGTAATAGCTAAGCACCAAACTATTTCAGTTATCTTGATTTAAGTACCATCACTAAAGCAAGCAGGCATTCGAGCAGGTATGCCACGCTTGCAACACCATGCCAGTTTTTAAAGCGATCTGCAAATACGCTCTGCATCACATCCGCTGGCAAGGCCTGCGCCTTTAGGCCTTCCAGTATTGGCTGTATGCCAAAATGACCTGCCAGTATCAACAGCAGCATTAAAAAAACAGCCCAGAAAAACAACTGTTTCAATGCTGCAGTACCATTCTCTATCAGGCGATGAATAAGCAGATAGAACGCACTCACCATACCGATATAGCTCACTACAGTAAACAGTTTCCCGGCCAGCATGCCGGCCATCTGCTTATCCTGCAGAGTATCAAATAACACATAAGCACTGATGCCGGTGGTCCACAGCGCACCAGCCCATAATGTAATAATGATTAATGATAGTCTGTAAGCCATATTTAATAATTCCTATTAAATGTACAACACATCCAGCACTTCATACTCTTTAAGGCCGCCCGGCGCTGTAATCTCGGCGACATCTCCTACAGATTTGCCAATTAAGCCACGCGCGATCGGTGAGCTTACAGAGATTTTACCATTTTTGATATCAGCCTCATCTTCGCCCACGATTTGATAAGTTTTGTTATCACCAGAATCAAGGTCTTCAATATTGACCGTCGAACCGAACACAATGCGACCTTCGGCATTCAGTGTTTTTGGATCAATCACTTGTAAATTTGACAGCTTAGCCTCTAGCTCAGCGATACGGCCTTCAATAAAGCTTTGACGCTCTTTTGCCGCTTCATATTCTGCATTTTCAGATAAGTCGCCCTGCGCGCGCGCTTCAGCAATTGCCTGAATGATATTAGGTCTATCTACGCCACGCAAACGCTGCAATTCGAACTGTGACTGGAAATTGACTCAATGCCATGCTACTACCTCGTATAAAAAATAAACCACACTCACATGAGCGTGGTTTTCAAAAGTAAAAATTAGATTTTTTTGGAATTAAGCTAAGTTTATTTTAGCTTAGTTGTTTATGCAAGTTCTGTAATGACTCTACCTGAATCTCTTGCATGTGCGCCATACCGATACATGCGGCTTTAGCACCTGCCAGCGTTGTGTAATAAGTCACTTTATTTTGCAATGCACTACGACGAATCTCGTATGAATCCGCAACCGCACGTTTATCTTCAGTAACATTCACAATAAAGCTGATATCGCCATTCTTGATCATATCAACAATATGCGGACGACCTTCAGCCACCTTGTTCACCGCCTGCACTTGCAGGCCGCTTGCCGTTAAAGCTGCTGCAGTACCTTTGGTTGCAACCAGTTCAAAACCTAGTCGGTCCAGCTGCTGCGCAATTTCAACCACTTTCAAGTAGTCTTCTTTACGCACACTGATAAATGCACGGCCACCTTCAGGCAACTTGGTTGAAGCGCCCAACTGCGACTTCAGGAATGCCTCGGCAAACGTTCTGCCTACACCCATGACTTCACCGGTAGACTTCATCTCAGGGCCAAGGATAGTATCTACACCCGGGAACTTGATGAACGGGAATACTGCTTCTTTTACTGAGTAGAACGGCGGCACAATTTCACGCGTCACATTCTGTGATGCAAGTGACTGGCCTACCATGCAGCGCGCTGCAACTTTAGCCAACTGCAAACCGCAGGCTTTAGAAACAAACGGTACCGTACGTGAAGCACGTGGATTCACTTCGAGCACATAAACGGTCTCGCCCTGAATCGCGAACTGTACGTTCATCAAGCCAACCACGCCTAAAGCTTTGGCCATCTGCTTGGTTTGCACACGCAATTCATCCTGCAGTTTTGCTGACAAACTGTATGGCGGCAATGAACAAGCTGAGTCGCCTGAGTGTACACCGGCTTGTTCAACGTGTTCCATAATACCGCCGATAATCACTTCCACACCGTCAGACAATGCATCCACATCCACTTCCAATGCATCATTCAGGAAACGATCCAGCAATACCGGTGATTCATTTGAAACTTTAACCGCCTCACGCATGTAGCGTTCCAACTGGCTTTGCTCCTGTACGATTTCCATCGCACGACCACCTAAAACATATGAAGGACGCACCACTAACGGGTAACCAATTTCACCGGCCAGGCGCAACGCCTCTTGTTCGGTACGTGCGGTACGGTTAGGTGGCTGCTTCAGACCTAATTCATGCAGCATTTTCTGGAAACGCTCACGGTCTTCTGCCATGTCAATCGCATCTGGCGTGGTACCGATAATTGGCACACCGGCTTTTTCCAGCTCACGTGCCAGTTTCAATGGGGTTTGACCGCCGTATTGCACGATCACGCCAACAGGTTTTTCCAGCGCTACGATTTCCAGTACATCTTCCAATGTCACTGGCTCAAAATATAGACGATCTGAGGTGTCGTAATCGGTAGAAACAGTTTCTGGGTTACAGTTAACCATGATGGTTTCATAGCCATCTTCACGCATTGCGAAAGCCGCATGCACACAGCAATAGTCAAATTCAATACCTTGGCCAATACGGTTTGGACCACCGCCCAGCACCATGATTTTTTTGTTGTTGGTTGGCTGCGCTTCACACTCTTCTTCATAGGTTGAGTACATGTATGCAGTGTTGGTTGAAAACTCTGCAGCACAGGTATCTACACGTTTGTACACCGGGCGCACACTCAATGCCTGACGGTAAGCTCGCACCGCATGCTGGTCAGTATTCATAAGTATAGCCAGACGACGGTCAGAGAAGCCACGGCGTTTTAGTTGCAGCAAAGCTGCTTTATCCAGATCAGCAAGGTTCCTGCCTTTTAGCGCCTGTTCGCGATCGATAATGTCTTTAAGCTGCACCAGAAACCATCTGTCGATTTTTGAAATATTGAATACATCATCAACACTCAAGCCCATACGGAATGCATCACCCACGTACCAGATACGCTCAGGGCCAGGCACACCGATTTCCTTGGTGATCGTGTCCATGTCTGTGGTTTTCTCATCCAGACCATCGACGCCTACTTCCAGACCGCGCAATGCTTTCTGGAATGATTCCTGGAAAGTACGGCCGATTGCCATCACTTCACCCACAGATTTCATCTGTGTCGTCAAACGACTATCCGCCTGCGGGAATTTCTCAAATGCAAACCTTGGTATCTTTGTCACTACATAATCGATACTTGGCTCAAAAGACACAGGTGTTGCACCGCCGGTAATTTCATTACGCAGTTCATCCAGCGTAAAGCCTACCGCCAATTTAGCAGCCACTTTCGCAATCGGGAAGCCAGTCGCTTTAGATGCCAATGCAGATGAACGTGACACGCGCGGGTTCATTTCAATCACGATCATGCGGCCATCATCCGGGTTGATCGCAAACTGTACGTTTGAACCACCGGTATCGACACCAATTTCGCGAAGCACAGCCAAGCTGGCATTACGCATGATCTGGTATTCTTTATCTGTCAGCGTTTGTGCAGGCGCAACCGTGATCGAGTCACCGGTATGCACGCCCATTGGGTCCAGATTTTCGATTGAACAGATGATGATGCAGTTGTCGGCAGAGTCGCGCACAACTTCCATCTCGTACTCTTTCCAGCCGAGCAGTGATTCTTCAATCAGCAACTCACTGGTAGGTGAGGCATCCAAACCGCGTTCGCAGATAGTAATGAATTCTTCACGGTTATAAGCAATACCACCACCACTGCCACCCATCGTGAATGACGGGCGGATAATTGCTGGGTAGCCAATACTAGCCTGCACCTGCAATGCCTCTTCCATGCTATGCGCAACGGCGGAACGGGCAGAACCCAAACCGATTTTGGTCATTGCATCTTTAAATTTCTGACGGTCTTCGGCTTTATCAATCGCTTCTTTTGAAGCGCCAATCAACTCTACGTTGAATTTAGCCAACACACCATGCTTATCCAGATCCAGCGCGCAATTCAATGCGGTCTGGCCACCCATTGTTGGCAACAGCGCATCAGGGCGCTCTTTCTCGATAATTTTCTCAACCACTTGCCAGGTTACTGGCTCAATGTAAGTAGCATCAGCCATTTCCGGATCGGTCATGATCGTTGCCGGATTGGAGTTCACGAGGATAACGCGATAACCTTCTTCACGCAGCGCTTTACAGGCTTGCGCGCCGGAATAGTCAAACTCACAGGCCTGACCGATAACGATAGGGCCTGCGCCAATAATTAGAATGGATTTAATGTCAGTACGCTTAGCCATTAGCCAGCCTTTCTTTCTTCTGTATTTCTTGCTTGCATCATGCTAATGAAGCGATCAAACAAATAACTCATTTCGGTAGGGCCTGGACTTGCCTCCGGGTGACCCTGAAAACTGAACGCAGGTTTGTCAGTGCGTGCAATACCTTGCAGGCTACCGTCAAACAATGAAACATGCGTTACCTTGATATTGGCAGGTAGAGTTGCCGCATCGGCAGCAAAACCATGGTTCTGGCTGGTAATATAGACACGTTTGGTTTCAACATCCTGCACCGGATGGTTTGCACCGTGGTGACCGAACTTCATTTTTACGGTTTTTGCGCCACTGGCCAATGCCAGCAACTGGTGACCCAGACAGATACCAAAAGTAGGCACGCCTTTATCAACAATGGTTTTAATCGCTTTAATCGCGTAGTCACATGGCTCAGGGTCGCCTGGGCCGTTAGACAGAAACACGCCATCAGGATTCAGCGCCAGCGCTTCTTCAGCCGTCGCCTGTGCCGGCAGCACAGTCACCTTGCAGCCGCGTGAGACCAGCATACGCAAGATATTGCGCTTAACGCCGTAATCAAAAGCGACCACATGAAATTTCTGTTCTGGCGCCTGCGTGTAGCCTTGACCTAGCACCCATTCACCTTCAGTAAACTGGTATGGTTTTTCGCAACTGACTACTTTAGCCAAGTCCAAACCTGCCATGCCTGGGAAATCGGCAATCAGGCTGTTAGCCAGAGCGACAGCCTTGGCTTCATCAGCTTCACCCGCAATGATGGCACCGGCTTGAGCGCCTTTTTCTCGCAGGATACGTGTCAGCTTGCGTGTATCGATATCAGAAATCGCCACCACATTATTGGCAGCCAGATATTCAGACAAAGATTGAGTGCTTCTGAAATTACTGTGAATGAGCGGTAAATCGCGAATAATCAAACCGCTTGCATAAACTTTGCCAGACTCTACGTCTTCAGCATTCACACCGTAATTGCCGATGTGCGGATAAGTTAAGGTAACGATTTGTTTGGTGTATGACGGATCGGTGAGGATCTCTTGGTAGCCAGTCATCGAAGTGT
>LNAP01001092.1_pt1 | contig 29324 bp, 23 predicted proteins | sample 602601 | NCBI WGS metagenome assembly LNAP01 (sample SAMN02440304, study PRJNA202911) | soil metagenome | biome: Subtropical and temperate rainforests or woodlands; isolation source: soil samples (1 kg each in a 20% v/v slurry with milli Q water) were... ... | reverse complement strand
CTTTGCGTCACATACCCGAGGCAGGAGCCGTATGCGGTAGTTCCGCACGTACGGATCTGTGCGGGGGGCGGCAGGTAACTGCCGTTCCTACCGCGACCGCTCTTCCGCCCCTTCGGGCACACCCGGCGTGAACCGCAACGGTCCGGCGAGTCACCGCAGCCGCCCGGGTGCCACAGCCATGGCCCAGTGGTGCGCATACGGCGCTGGCTCGGCCGCACCAATCGCGGCCGGCGCCACAACCAGCACTCCATAGTACGAGGTACCTGCACCGGGAGCATCGGCAACGGCCGCTGAAGACGGTGCAGTGCTAGCTTGCACGCAAGGGCTGTCTGGCTAAAGAAGGCGATCGGTTAGCAGCCTGATCCGAGCAAGTGAATGCAGGGGAAAAGTCCACCGCATGTATGTTTTAACCTGCCAGGTCACGCCACCAGCTGTGCTTAAACACCAAGCAGTTTAGGCGGTATTTTGCTGGAATTCTCGCCTGGCCCTGCGTCGGACGATATAAAGAGCGATTTTCGGTCTCGCCCAAATATGAGTTTGCGTGGGTGTACTGCTTGCATCCTGCACGGGTGGCTGATCAATGCTCATACCGTTAGCCTAACCCGTTAAAATTCTACCTCACACAAAGCCTTGAGGTCGTGCAGGGACTCGCAATACGTCAGACATCCGTCTCACCTCCGTCACTGGCGTTAGCCCATGCCCATGCCGTTACTTGTCGTAGGGGTTGTCAGAACAATGCCTCAATGGAGCGGGTGATCCTGGTTTGAAAACTGAGGGTATCGGTAGTGGGGGTACAATATCACCAAAGAGACGGAGAGACATCAATCTCGATTTGATGCATCGCTATAAACGGGTTCGCCCAAACGAGCTAAATCGTTGCCTTGCTACAAGCTCAGTCAGAGAAAAGACTTAGTGTTGGGTCGGTGAACTGTCGACAGCCACATTGACGGACTTGAGGGCCCCTGCAAGATTCTCAGCTATATGCTGAGCAAGGTATTTGCTACGCCGGGCTTCGTACCTAAACAGTGCGTTCGCGCTACATAAAAGGGCGTCGTGCATACGCAGCCAAATTAATTGCCTATAAAAATGTGATAGATGCACATTACCTTGTATTCGCTTCGCACGCTTAATTCTTAATTTTCTAGCGTTTGAGAACAGGCCCAGTATTTGCTCCAGCCCTTGCAGGCCTGTCCATCAACGCTTTCGATCTGGAGAAAAAAGACATGAGTGCATCTGGCGATTTTCCGTTAAGCGAAGCCCCGCAATCTGCGCGCAAGGGGCTTCTTTCCATTTCCATGGTTCTGTTCAGTTTCACGTTCTTTACCGGCACAATGTTCGCCGGTGGGAAGCTGGGCATGGCATTTTCGTTCACCGACATGTTATGGATTGCAACCATCGGCAATAGCCTATTGGCACTCTATGCTGCGGCCCTGGCTTTCATTGCTTCGCGTAGTGGCCTTAACACCGTCCTGATGGGACGGTTTTGTTTCGGCGAGGCGGGTAGCAGGCTGTCCGACTTTCTGCTGGGCTTTGCTGAGTTGGGCTGGTACGCCTGGGGCACCGCGACGGCGGCTATTGTTCTGGTAAAAATGCTTGGCTTGTCCGAAGGACTGACGATTCCGTTGATGATCCTGTTCGGCTTTGGTTTCAGCATCACGGCTATCGTGGGCTACAAAGGCCTGGATGTCCTGTCGCGTGTTTCTGTACCGCTGATGTTTATTTTGCTGATCGTTTCCATGTACATCGCCACCCGCGATATTGGAGGCTTTAAGGGGCTGGCGGCTGTCATTCCCCATGAGACCATGACCTTTTCGGCGGCGGTGACGATGGTGTTTGGCACCTTCGCCAGCGGTGCTACTCAGGCGACCAACTGGACCCGGTTGTCGCGTACCGGTCGCGTGGCAATCATCGCCAGTGTCGTGAGCTTTCTGATAGGTAACGGCTTGATGGTGGTCGCCGGAGCTTGGTGTGCAATCGTCTATCAGCAGGCCGATATCGTTGAGGTAATGATCCTTCAAGGCTTGTCCTTCGCAGCAGTCATCATGCTCTGCCTCAACCTCTGGACCATTCAAGGTCCGACCATCTACAACGTCGCCGCTGCGTCTTGCCATCTGCTGCGCAGCGAGCGACGACGCACCATGACGGTTGCTGCCGCGGGTGTCGGTGTGCTGTTGGCCATCGGCGGTATGTACGAAATGCTGATCCCGTTTCTGGTGCTGCTGGGCTCGATCATTCCTCCTGTGGGCGGTGTAATCATGGCTGATTTCTGGTATCGCCACCGTGGTAAATACCCGCTGTTAGCGAATGCCAGCTTGCCTCGCTACAACCTCATGGGCCTGGGCGCCTACGCCGTGGGGGCCCTGGTCGCATACTGCTCGCCCTGGGTCGCTCCGCTGGTGGGTATCGCTGTATCAGCCGTCTGTTATATAGGATTGCTGCAGTTCAGCGGTCGTCGTGTCGCGGTGAGCGCCGCACAGGGGGAGTAGTGAGTTTGACCGTTGAGGAAGTCCTCAAACTGACCGGCCTCGAGGAGCTGAGCGTGCGTGCTGGTGCGGGTCAGCTGCATCGCAGTGTCCGCTGGCCCTATGTGGCTGAGAACGAAGGGATCGCCGAGTGGGTGATGGGGGGCGAGCTGGTGTTTATTACTGGTGTCAATCACACCAGGAACGAGGCTAATCTCCTGAGAGTAGTCGAAGACGGTGTGGATATGGGGATTGCTGGTCTGGTGGTTCTCACCGGGGGAACGTTCATTCAAAGCATCCCCCCAGCGGTTATCGAGCGGGCCGAGGTACTTGGCCTGCCTCTGATTGAGCAGCCCTATCTTCTAAAGATGGTCTTCGTCAGCCACACGATCGGCACGGCGCTGGTGCAGACCGCTCAGGCGCGGCGTTCACGTCATGACATCCTCAGCCAACTGCTGACCGGCGACTACCCGAGCCTGGCTATCGCGCGCCAGCGTGCCGAGCACGTGCAGCTTCCTCTTGAAGGGCCACGTCATCTCGTGGCCTTGCGGCTGTCGTCGGTCAGAGGTCTGTTCGAAAACCATCCCCCGGCCCAGGCTGAGCAATTGTTGCAGCAGACGCAACAGGCACTGCAAGACTACCTGGAAGCCTGGAACCGCCGTTTACCTGAAGCATTGCCGGTAATCCTACAAGGTGATTTGTTCATCGTGCTACTGGCGAACCGTGCACAGCTGCGTGACGATCTTTTGTATCTGCACCGCGAACTCAGCAGTTTGATTGGAACCATGACGGTTTTCATGGGGCTGGCAAACCGGGTCGAGGATTGTGGCCAATACCGTCAGGCCTTAAGCGAGGCGCGTCAAGCGCTAGACGTTGCGGAAAACCTGCGACCGGCCAGCGGCCTCTGCGACTTCAGCGAGCTGGGAGTACTGCGGCTGTTGCAGGGCATAAGCGACCGTACGGTGATTGATCACTTCGTGAAGCAGACCCTCGGCGCCTTGATCGAGCCTACCCGCAAGCACCCGTTCACTCTGATTGAGACCCTGGATGCGTTGCTGCAGGAAAACGGCAATGCCCTCAAGGCCGCCTCCCGGCTGGCGATCCATCGCAACACCATCACCCAACGTATTCAACGCATCGAACAACACAGCGGGCTGTCGCTGGATGACCCTCTATTTCGCATGAATGCCTCGGTCGCGCTGCTGGTATGGCGCATGACCGACGTCAATAGCAAGGAGTAAGTATGAATATCATAAACGCGCGACTGCGCGGTAAAAACGGCCTTTTTCGAATCGAGCTCGATGAGGCGCATATTGCGGCCATTATCCCTCAGACTGATGTGCTTCAAACCATTGACGCAACCGACCTGGATGCCGGACAGAATCTGGTTACCGCACCGTTTGTCGAGCCACACATCCACCTGGACGCCGCGCTCACCGCCGGCGAGCCGAAATGGAATATGAGCGGTACGCTGTTCGAAGGAATTGAACGTTGGGCCGAGCGCAAGGCGCTAGTGACCCATGAGGACACTAAAGTACGTGCGCGCAAGACCATCGACATGTTGGTCGATAACGGTATCCAGCATGTGCGTACCCATGTCGATATCACCGACCCAAGCCTTGCCGCGCTCAAATCCATGCTGGAGGTGCGTGAGGAAACCCGGCACCTCATCGACCTGCAAATCGTTGCGTTCCCTCAAGAGGGTATCGAATCGTTCAAGAATGGCCGTGCTTTGATGACCGAAGCCGTGGCCATGGGTGCTGACGTAGTGGGCGGTATTCCGCATTTTGAAAATACCCGTGAGCAGGGCGAATCCTCGGTGAAGTTTCTGATGGACCTGGCGGAGCGGACGGGGTGCCTGGTAGATGTGCACTGCGATGAGACCGACGATCCACAGTCGCGCTTTCTGGAAGTGCTGGCCGAGGAGGCGAGGGTGCGCGACATGGGTGAGCGGGTAACCGCCAGCCATACGGTGGCGATGGGCTCCTATGACAATGCGTACTGCTACAAGCTGTTTCGATTGCTCAAGCGTTCGCGCATAAATTTTATTTCCTGCCCGACCGAGAGCATCCATTTGCAAGGTCGTTTCGACGGTTATCCCAAGCGTCGCGGCCTGACTCGGGTTGCGGAGATCGACCGGGCTGGCATGAACATCTGCTTCGGTCAGGACTCAATCGTCGATCCATGGTATCCGCTGGGGAATGGCAACATTCTGCGCATTCTGGAAGCGGGTCTGCACATCTGCCATATGCTCGGCTACGAGGACCTGAAGCGTTCTCTGGATCTGATCACCGATAACAGCGCCAAGACGCTGCACCTGGGTGATCGCTACGGGCTTGAGGTCGGCCGACCGGCCAATGTATTGATCCTGTCCGCGCCAGACGACTACGAAATGATCCGCAGCCAGGGGCAAGTGCTGATGTCGATCCGCAACGGAAAGGTTCTGATGCAGCGAAGCCCTGCGCGCGTAGAGCGATTCACAGGTTAAGCCACTTTCGCCAGCGAATCATGCTGGCCTTCCCTGGTAACCGCTTGACTTGCTCAGGGAAGGCCGGTGCATTCGACATCGCTTCGGTGCGCTGGTCACCTCTCGCCAGCTTCCTAGACTGCATTGTTGTCTCGGTCTCTTCGACGGCCGGGAACGTCCGTGCCCCCATTTTAATTGATGCGTTTTTCGGCAATAAACCAAGTTGATATACGAATTATCAGAATGAAAAATCACCATTAGACTCGACCACATCGCCGCATTGTTCACGTTGCGAAAAGAGAAAGGAGTTACGTGTTGCATACTCAAAAATCATCCAGGGACACCATAGGCCTACGGCGCGTTGTAGTGACCGGGATGGGCATTGTCTCCTGCCTGGGCAATGACCAGGTGGAGGTTGTGCGGGCATTGCGTGAAGGGCGCTCGGGGATCGGCTTCAATCCGACCTACGCCGAAGCAGGACTGCGTAGCCATGTCAGCGGGCTGCTGAACGTGGATTTGCTGCAGATTGACCGCCGCCAGCGGCGCTTCATGGGCGATGCCGCTGCCTATGCCTATCTGGCGATGCGCGATGCGATTGCGGACGCCGGGCTTGAGCCAGAGCAGGTGTCCAATCCCAGAACGGGCTGCGTGATGGGATCCGGCGGCGGCTCCAGCGAAGATATTGTCCAGGCCAACCAGTTGCTGGAACAGGGCATTCGCAAGGTCGGTCCCTATCGAGTGCCGCGCACCATGACAAGCACTGTCTCGGCTTGTATCGCCAGTTTCTTTGCCATCAAGGGCCTCAACTATTCCATCGCTTCTGCGTGCGCGACCAGTGCTCACTGCATCGGTCACGCCTTTGAGCAGATCCAGTTCGGTAAACAGGATGTCGTATTCGCTGGCGGCGCCGAAGCCGAGCATGTCAGCCAGAGCTGTATGTTCGATGCCATGGGGGCTTTCTCGACTAGCTACAACCGTGTGCCCACCCAGGCGAGTCGGCCATACGATGTTGCACGCGATGGCTTCGTGATAAGCGGTGGGGGTGGCGTGCTGGTTCTTGAAGAACTGGGGCACGCCCTTGAGCGTGGTGCGAAGATCTACGCAGAGGTAATCGGTTATGGCACCGCCTCCGACGGCCAGGACATGGTGTCACCCAGTGGCGACGGAGCACTGCGTTCCATGCAGGCGGCATTGAGCTCCTGTGATGAAACTGTGGATTACCTCAACACCCATGGCACCAGCACCCAGGCGGGCGATTTGGTCGAGTTGCGCGCTGCCTTGCTGGCGTTCGACGGCAACTTGCCTGCGTTCAGTTCTACCAAATCGTTGACCGGTCATGCACTAGGCGCGGCCGGCGTTCATGAAGCGATCTATTCGCTGTTGATGATGCAACACGGGTTTCTCGCCGCGTCCCACAACATTGAGCAACTTGATCCTGAAGTCGAACCGTTGCCAATCATTCGCACTACGCGCCTGAACCAGTCGGTGGATTGCGTGATGAGTAACAGCTTCGGTTTTGGTGGCGCAAACGCCAGCCTTATTTTCAGCAAGCGCGCGTTCCAAGCGTGATCTGAGGAAGCGATTGGAGTGACATCGCAGCGACTTGGTCGGTAAGAGTCGTGTCGTTGCGGGCGGCAACCAAGGTCCGCCAGAGACCAACAGCCCCGCTGTTCTTTTTTTTAGTTAGCTTCTGCCCATCGCTTGTTCCGACAACTGACAGTGAGGTGGATATGACAACTAATTCGCACACGCCCCAGCAACCAGTGGAGTTGAAAAAAGTAGTTTGGGCGGCTTCAATCGGCAACTTTGTCGAATGGTTTGATTTCGCGATCTACGGCTTTCTTGCGACCACGATTGCGCAAATTTTCTTCCCCAGCGGCGACACGACGACGGCGCTGCTCAACACTTTTGCGGTGTTCGCCGTGGCGTTCGCCTTTCGCCCGCTGGGCGGTTTGGTCTTTGGCATGTTGGGGGATCGGCTGGGGCGCCGTCGGGTGTTATCGATGACCATCCTGCTTATGGCAGGTGCAACTACCCTGATCGGTCTTTTGCCGACTTATGCAAGCATTGGCTTGATGGCTCCGGTGCTGTTAACGCTGATTCGCTGTGTACAGGGGTTCTCCGCCGGAGGTGAATACGCCGGCGCGTGTATCTACTTGATCGAGCACGCTCCATCCCACAAACGTGCCCGATACGGCAGTGCCGCACTGGTTTCAACGTTTGCGTCCTTTGCTGCCGCCGCCATCGTTACCTACCTGCTCAACACCTTTCTGAGCGCCGAAGAAATGGCCAGCTACGGTTGGCGTCTACCGTTTCTGATTGCCGCCCCCCTTGGTCTGGTGGGTTTGTATCTGCGCTGGCAGCTGGATGAAACCCCGGCATTCAAGGCCATCGCAGCCACCGAACGCGGTGTCCATGCGCCGCTCAGAGAAACCTTGCGCGACCAGGCCGGCGCGATGTGCTGCCTGGGTGCATTCATCTCGTTGACGGCCTTGTCCTTCTATATCTGCACAACCTACTTTGTAACTTATCTGCAGCTTCAGGGGGGCTTACCCCGGCCTACGGCTTTGTTGATCTCGGTACTCACGCTGGTATTCGCCGCAGGGCTCTGTCCGCTGGCGGGAGCTTACTCGGACTACGTTGGCCGGCGTCGCACCATGTTGACCGCCGCTTTATGGCTACTGGTGACGATATATCCAGCATTTCTGCTGGCCGGTTCAGGGACGTTTGTTGCGAGCCTGATGGGTGCGTGTCTACTCGCGGTCGGCGCGGTGCTTTGCGGTGTCGTCACAGCGGTGCTGTTGTCCGAAGTCTTTCCGACCCACACCCGCTACACGGCCTCTGCCATCACTTACAACATGGCTTACACCGTGTTTGGCGGCACCGCGCCGTTCATGGCCACCTGGTTGATCGAGCAGACCGGTAACTCCATGGCACCGGCTTTCTATCTCGCCGCGATTGCGATCTTTGCCCTCGCCGGAGGTCTTTCCCTGCCGGAAACTTGCGGGCGCGCACTGGATGGGCGCGAGCTCGAATCACAGCCCCGCTTAAAGCCCTTGGCCTGACCGTACAATCATTGAAACGCTTGCAACATAAAAACTAACTGGCGAACTTGCCCCGGACGCCCGGTTTGAGGCATTCGCGATAATGCAGGAGCATCATGACATGGCACGCATTGGCGTAGATGTTGGCGGCACCAATACAGACCTGATTCTGGAAACCACCGAGCTGGATTCCATTGGCCGCAAGATTTTTTCCCATAAAGTTCCTACCACGGTCGAGGACCAGTCCCTGGCAGTCATGCGCGGGATCATGGAGTTATGTGCCAAGGCGAAAATCGGCTTCGACGAAATCAAACAAATTGTCCACGGCACCACTGTCGCAACCAATATTTCCATTGAGCACAACGGCGCTAATGTTGGGATGCTGACCACCAAGGGATTTCGCGACATCCTGCACATTGGCCGCCACAAGCGCCCGTTTAACTTTTCCCTGCATTTCGACGTTCCGTGGCAGAGCGCGCCGCTGGTCCGTCGGCGCAACCGCATCGCGATCAACGAGCGCGTCCTGCCGCCCCATGGCGAAATTCAGACGCCGCTGGACGATGAGGAGGTCCGTAACGCCGCGCTGACGCTCAAGGCTCGCGGCGTCGAGGCGGTGATCATCGGCTTCATGTATTCGTTTCTCGAGCGCAGCCACGAGCTTCGAGCCAAAGCCATTGTTCAGGCGGTAATGCCGCAAGCGTTCGTCTGCTGCTCCAGCGAAGTGGTCGATGTCATGCGCGAATATGAGCGTTTCTCCACTACGGCCATGAATGCCTACGTCGGACCGCGCACCTCAAGCTATCTGACCCATTTATCCACCCAGCTACGAGACAACGGTATTCATGCGGACCTGCGCATCATGCAGTCCAACGGCGGCGTGGCCACCGTGGAAAGCTGCTGCGATCGGCCTGTGAACATTTTGATGTCCGGCCCGGCAGGCGGTGTGATGGGCGGGCATTACTTCGCGGGTCTGGATGGCGAACGGAACATCATTACAGTGGACATCGGTGGAACCTCTGCCGATATTTCGACGCTGGTCGACGGACAGATCAAAATCATGAACCCACGGGACTCTTACGTCTCCGGGCATCCGGTGCTGGTGCCTATGATCGATCTGATCACTATCGGAGCAGGGGGCGGTTCGGTGGCGTTCATTGACGCGGCGGGAGGCTTCCAGGTCGGCCCGCGCTCGGCTGGCTCCAACCCTGGCCCTGCGTGCTACAACCGTGGCGGTGTGGAACCGACGGTAACGGACGCCAACATTGTGCTCGGGCGGCTCGACCCCGATCAGATGCTTGGCGGCGATCTGCAAGTGGACCCGCAACTGTCCTATAAAGCTATCGAAGAGAAAATTGCCAAACCACTGGGCATGGATGTCCATCAAGCCGCGCTGGGCATTCTCAAGATCGTCAATAACAACATGGCCTTGGCGATACGCTCCAATTCCGTCGCCAAAGGGATCGATCCCCGGGATTTCGTACTGATGCCGTTTGGCGGCGCAGGCCCCGTACACGGTCCGGCGCTGGCGGATGAGGTTAACGCTAAGTCGGTGTTGATTCCCCCTGCACCGGGCATCACTGCCGCGGCCGGGCTGTTGACCACCGACCTGCAATACGAAGCGCTGCGGTCGCTGCTGTGCAACCTCAACGATATCAGCGAGCTGAACATGGCGCGCATTGAACAGGCATTGCAGGGGCTGGAGACGGACATCCGCAAACAGCTGGAAAATGATGGTGTGAGCGCAGCTGATATGCAGCTGACCCGCATCGCCGAATGCCGCTATGACGGGCAGGGGTTCGAGTTGCGCTCGCGGATACCCGCTGGGGCAGTTGACCGTGCGGCCATTGCCGAGGTCATGGCGCAGTTCCATCGCGAGCACCAAAAGGACTACGGCTATTGTTTCGACGATGCCACGGTCGAAGTGGTCAGCTTGCGGGTCATCGGTCATTCACAGTCGCAAAAACTGGCCTGGTCGGCGCTGCCGGAAGCTCAGGACAGCGATACCGGTGACGCTTTCCTGTACGAACGAACCACCATTTTCGATGACGGCCAGAGCTTGTCAACGCCGCGATATGACCGCAACAAGTTGCAAGCAGGACAATACATCGAGGGCCCGGCAATGCTCATGCAACACGATTCGACCTCATTGGTGCCGCCAGGCTGGGTCGCGAAAGTGAGCGCACATGGCAACTTGATCATTTCCCGTTCGTAATCTTTGAGGTCCGCGCCATGAGCCAGCAAAAAGTAGATCCGATTACCCTGCAAGTCATCAACGGTGCCTTAAAAACCATCGCCGAAGAAATGGGCCACGTGCTGTACCGCATGTCGTTCTCATCGATCATTCGCGAGTCCCAAGACATGGGCGCAGGTCTGTTCGACACCCGATATCAGACCATCTGTGAGTCCGAATCGACGCCCATGCACATCGGTTCCATCCCGGCGTATCTGCGCGGAATTGAAGCGACCCTGCAAGGCGGCGCTTGGCATGAGGGCGATGTGGTGGTGCATAACCACCCGTACCACGGTTCGAGCCACAGCCCGGATCTGGCCATTATCATTCCGATCTTTCATGAAGGGGAGTTGGTCGGCTTCTCCGGTAACACCGCGCATCACATTGACATTGGTGCGGCGACACCGGGCTTGATCATCGATGTGGGTGATGTGTACGCCGAAGGCATGCTCATGGCAGGTCTGAAGCTGTACGAGAAGGGTGTGCGCAATGAGGCGCTGGTGCAGATGTTCAAGTACAACAGCCGCGCGTCCACGCAGTTGATCCGCGACATCGAAGCCCAAGTGGCCTCTGCGCATTTGGGGGTCAAGCGATTCAAGGAGTTGCTGCAGCGTTACGGTAAGGACTTCACTTTCGATGCGATCAATCAACTGATTGACTACTCGGAAACCATCATGCGCCAGAAGATTCAGGAAATTCCTGACGGCGAATACCGCGCCGAAGGCTTTCTCGACGACGACGGTCGCCATAGAGATCAGCGCTTACCGGTGGTGGTGACGGTGAAGGTGCAGGGCGATTCGGTAATCGTGGACCTGACCGGTTCCGCGGCGCAAACCTTGACTGCGTACAACGTACCCTTCGAGGGCTCGTGCAAGGTCGCGGCATTTGCTGCGTTTCGCAAGATCCTGCTGGATGCCTACACCACGCAAAGCCCGGTACCGTCCAACGAAGGCTCGTTCCGACCGATCAGCGTGCTGGCGCCGTTAGGGACTATTTTCAACCCGATTTTCCCGGCAGCGGCCGAGGCGCGTTTCACCCAGTGCAACCGCATGATTGACCTGATCATCAAGGCCCTGGCGCCGGTACTGCCAGAGCGGATCATTGCCGGCAGTTCGGCGTCGATCTCTTTTGCCGCCTATTCGGGCATCAAACCCAGCGGCGACTATTGGGTGTTCCTGGAGGTCAACGAAGGCGCTTACGGCGGGCGGCCCCGGTCTGATGGTCCCGACGCCATCGACAACCTCATGGCCAATACCCGCAATAACCCGATTGAAGACCTCGGCATGCACCTGCCGATGATTTGTGACCGTTACGAGTTACGCGATGACGTCATGCCCGGCGCCGGAAAATATCGCGGTGGGATCGGCGTGGTGAAAGCGCAACGGGTGTTGACCAACGGGTTCATCACCCATGAAAGCGAACGCCATTACGACGTGCCGTGGGGCATTTTCGGCGGCTGTGAGGGCGTGGTCGGCAAGACTGAAATCTACAATGTGGCAACCCCTGACGATATCGTTTCGATGCCATCGAAGTTCTCCGGCTACGCCTCCCGGGCCGGTGATGTCATGGCGTACTACTCGCCTTGCGGCGGTGGTTACGGCAATCCGCTGGAGCGTAGCGCCGAGCAGGTGCGCGAAGATGTCCTGGATGACTTCTGCAGCCTGGACCAAGCCTATGAAGTCTATGGCGTGGTGCTGGACGAGCAGGTTCAGCTGGATCTAGCCGCCACTGATAAGCGACGAGCACAGCTGACGGCGCAGAACGGCTGACCTTCGATCGGTCCCATTGAGAAGTCCGACAGATCACCCAATGGTTTGTCGGGCTCCAGATAAAGCGTTGAATTCCCTTATTTACCCCTGCACGGCCTGGCCTCCTCAAAAAGGGCCAGCGTCGCCGTGCGCCTCGAACTTACCCAGAGGTATTGTCAATGACTCTGAACACACCCGATATCGCCAGCGATATCCCAGCAGCGGCAAGTCCTGTCTCGGTGTCTCGCCATAATTTGCTGGAGAAGACGATTTTGCCGATAAAGCGCCAGCAGCGTTCGATCGGCACACTGGGGTTCACCTGGATCTGGATTGGGATCGCTTTCATGATTGCCACGTTCCAGTTGGGCGCCACCGGCGTTTCCGGCATGTCGTTGACCCAGGTCGTGCTGATTATCCTGCTTGCCAATTTTGTCCTGGCTTTGTTGATGACCCTGACGGCCGATATTGGCACCGAGCATGGTCTTTCGTTTGCGGTTTACCTGCGCGCGCCTTTCGGTATTTATGGCACGCACATTCCGTCTCTGTTTCGTGGGGTGATTGCGGCAATCTGGTTCGGTATTCAGACGTACCTTGGAGCGCTGGCCCTCAATGGCATCATTGAATACCTGACCGGTTTTGATAACTGGCCGCTGTGGTACGTGATTTTTGCTGTGGTCCAGATCATCAATACCGCCATGGGGATCAAGGCAGTGGAGTTTTTGTCCTCGATTGCCGCGCCGGCAATCATTGCCATTTCGGTCTGGATGTACATGACGCTGGACGTACTGGCGACTACCAAAGGCGTGAATATCTGGACGTTCGTCGGCGACAAACAACTGAGCTGGACGACGCTGTTCCTGGCTAACGTAGCGTTCTGGTCGACACTGGCCATCGATATTCCCAATATCACCCGTTATCTGAAGACGCCATTGGATTCCCGACGGTTTATCAAACGCAACAAGCACGCACTGCTTGCTCAGTTACTTGCACTGCCATTGACCCAGACATGGATTGCCCTGATTGGTGCGGCATCATTTATCGCGGCAGGAGACTGGAATCCGATCAATGTGATTCAAGTGCAGAGCACGGGTATCAGTCTGGTCGTGCTTATGTTGCTGGTGGTTCTGGCGCAATGGTCGACCAATACAGCGGCCAATCTGATTCCGGCAGCGCTGACCTTCGTCAACGCTGGCGCGCCCTACGTTAAGTATCCAGTGGCGGTCGTCATCGCGGGCATCATCGGCACGCTGTCCATGCCTTGGGCGATCCTCGACAACCTCTTTGCATTCCTGTTTTCCTACGGATCCTTTCTGTCGGCTATCGGCGGAATCATGATCGCGGACTACTACCTGCTCAGACGCCGCCACCTGAATGTGCCCGAACTTTATCAAGTGCAAGGACAGTTCTATTACTGGCGTGGGTTCAATCCCGCGGGGTTGCTGGCCTGGAGTCTGGCTAGCGTGCTGGCGTTCTTCTCGGGTGACTGGGCCTTTGTGGTCGGCTTTGTGGTGGGACTGGTGGCCTATTTTGTACTGATGAAGTTCTGGGTGGCTAAACGCTATCCGCAACGTGAACTGCTGACGCCGGACAATGAGTCTTTGCTCGCCACCAGCGTGGGGATGAACTGGAGCTACGACGGCGAAAATGACAGCTTTCACCGTACACCCATCAATCGCCTGGATTAAGCTACGCCGCTAGGCGGTCAGGTCCTGCAACAACGCCCTGAACCTGGCTGCCGTGGGCGTTTCGTATGCGTCGTTCCAGGCGGCGATGGTTTGCACACAGGCATGCTCGTTTTCCAGGGGAATAATGGCTACCCCTTCGCGCTGGATCTTGTAGGCGCATTCCGAATAGATCGACACGCCCATATTAGCGGCCACCAGCCCGAAGATACCGATGCTGGTGGTCGCCTCCTGAATGATGTTCGGCGTAAAGCCAAAGCGTTGGCAGAGCTGAAATGACTGTTCCCGAAACAGGCTCCAGCCGCTGGCCGCGCCGAAGATGAAGCGCTCGTCTTTGAGTTGTTCGACCCTGATGCTGGTGTTGCCAGCCAATGGGTGTCTGGCGGGAAGAATGGCCACCATTCTCTCTTGCGACACAGGCAGGGATTTGATCCCTGGCATCGACACCGGGCCCAAAAGAAATCCTACGTCGATCAGACAATCATCGATGGCTTTGTACTGTTCGTGCGACGGCATGTAGAGCAACTCTACCGTCACGTTCGGATGGAGTTCCTTGAAGCGCTCAAGGATCGCGGGCAGGGCGCCGTTGATTGCAAAATCGTTGTAGGCAACCGTGAGGTGACCAATATCACCCGCCGCTGCGCTACGCGCCAACTCGATTCCGCGCTCTATATGGCGAAATACCTGCTGGCACTCATGGAGAAACAGGCGACCGGCCTCGGTCAGCGCAACCTGTCGGGTGGTGCGCTGGAATAACTGCGCCTCCACTTCTTCTTCCAGAGCTCTAATCAAACGACTTAACGCAGGCTGGGTAATGAACAGCACGTCCGCCGCGCGCTTGAAATGAAGGTGTTCGGCCACGGCGATAAAGGCTTTCATCTGCTTGAGGTCGAAACGGATATTGATGCTCATACTGGTATCAATAATGTCAAATAATGAATTGGATGTTATTTATACCACGGATTACCGTGAGTATCAGGTCAAGGCAATTTCTAATGCCAACCTTCATTACCTAGACTGGAGAGACTCACTATGTCGCAAGAACTGATGATCATGCTTGAACGCGCGTTCGAAGAATCTACCAAGCTCTACAAGGAGCGAGGTTTTCAGCGCCGCATCGGTTTTGGTAAGCACCCGGCGCTGATCAATGTCGATTTGGCCAATGCCTGGACTCGCCCGGGCAACCCGTTCACTTGCGATAAGATCGACGACGAAATTATTCCGGGCGTCCAGCGCCTGATGAAAAAATTTCGCGCCAAGGGCTTTCCGATCGTCCACGTGACAACGTGCTACCAGAATACCGATCGCAATGATCCGAACACCGATATGGGCCAATGGCACAACAAAATTCCAGTGGATGTGGTCAACCAGAGTGACGAAAACCTTTGGGCCATCGACTCGCGTATCGCCCCGATTGAGGGTGAGTTCGTGCTGATCAAGAAGCGCGCCAGTTCGTTCAGTGGAACGTCGCTGGCAGGCTACTTGCGTTCCGCTGGCGTCGACACAATTTTGGTCACCGGTGTCACAGCGTCTGCATGTGTTCGCACGACTTTATGTGACGGCCTGGCTGAAGGTTTTCGTACCATCGCAGTTAAAGAATGTATCGGTGACCGTGTCCCGGGCGCAGTAGCCTGGAACCTGTTCGACATCGACGCAAAATTTGCCGATGTAGAAACTGTCGACACATGCCTGGATTACTTGGCGACTGCGGGCCAGAAGTAATTACGAGAACGTGACTGGGTCCTGTTTGGTTAAACAAACAGCTGACGAAGAAGGGGCCGTGTGTCTATGCGTCACGGCCCTTTTGCCATTTGTTATTTCGGCCATGGTGCGTCTATCCCTTCACCTATGTGCCAGGGCATCCTAGCCGGACTGTAATTGGGGTGGTGCTGCGCAGTACCGACTCGTTAAATCGCTCGATGCAATAACCCCTTCCATGCAGAGCCCAGTAGGGCCAGTGCTGACGTGCGCTACTGCGAATTCAAACATCTGGCATTTGAGTCGATGCCATTTCTATGCAGATAAGTTAACGACCCGTCGCCGAAACTCACATGGGCGAATACGCAATAATTATCCAAATTAGTATTTAGAGGAACTGGTTCTAGTAGTGAGGCGGTCGCCCGTTGGCGACCGCCATTCAGCGTTTTGGCTAATATTTGTCGAACTTGACGGGACCATCGTACGGCGGCATACGCTCCACCCGCAGATTTGTCGAGCCTTGGTCATGTACTTGACTTACATGCGCGGCGATTTCTTCCAGCGTGGCGAACCACACTCCGCCTTTGGCCTGCATGTATTCAATGAAGCGCACCGTCTCATGCCAGCGGGCGAGGCGGCCGCTTACGAAAGGATGCCAGACTGCAACCAGAAGCCCGCCGTATTCCCACATGGCATCGAACTCAGCCTTGTAAACGGAGATAGCCTCCTGGGGTGAACGGATCGGCATGCTGTAGTCGATGTCACTCATGTGTACGTAAGGCGGCCAATCATCCATGGCCCAATGGGTCGGCAACTCGACCAGTTGCCCAGTTTTGCCTTGCAGGATGTATGGGGTATCGTCGCCCATCAACGACGCGTCGTACTTGAAGCCTTCGACAATCAACAGGTCTGTGGTCGCGGGGGAGAAGTTGTACAGCGGGGCGCGGAAACCTCGGGGTTTCTGGCCGGTGTGGCGTTCGATGATGTCGATGGATTTACGCAACCAGAACAGCTCTTCCTCTTCGCTGATTTCGTTGACGTGCTCATGGATGTAGCCATGGTGCCCGATCTCATGACCGTCCTTGACCATCGCCTCGACCGCAGCCGGATATTGCTCGATGCACCAGGCCGGGACGAAGAATGTCTGTTTCAGACCCAGGTCCCGGTAAGACTGCAGGATACGCGGTACGCCGACTTTCGGTCCGTATTGCAGCGTTGAAATGGTGCTGACCCGCTTGTGGCTGTCTGCGGGACGATGCAAGTGCAGGAAGCTGTCGGCGTCCATGTCGAAGGTGATCGCCACGGCGCAGCGCGCACCGTCCGGCCACGCAATAGGGCTCTTGATCATGCTTGCAGGTTTGCTCATGTCGGTACCTGTTGAAAAGCTGAAAGTCGAGGCTAGGTGTTATTTGCCACCGCGCTTGAAGAATTCACCTACAGAGGCCGGAGGCCTGATTTTTCCAGCGAAGATCACCAGTGCGGCAATGGATGCGACGTAAGGCAGCACCACGAACAGCTGATAGGGCACATCCGGATGACCAAATTGCAAACGCAGTTGCAGTGCATCGGCCAGGCCGAACAACAGACAGGCAGCTAGTGCGCCCACTGGATTCCATTTACCTAGAATCAATGCGGCCAAGGCAATGAAGCCTTTGCCCGCGCTCATGTGCTCGGTGAACATGAACACTTGTGACAGCACCAGATAGCAGCCGCCCAGTCCGGCGATCACGCAAGAGCCGACAATGCTTAAGAAACGAATCCGGAACACGTTCAGCCCGGCACTATCGGCAGCTCTTGGATACTCACCGGTGGCGCGCAGGTTCAGGCCCCATGAAGTGCGGAACAGAAGCCACCAGGCAAATGGCACCATGGCGTATAGCAGATAGACCAGAAGATTCTGCTTGAACAGAATATCGCCGACCACCGGGATCGACGCCAGCCCCGGAACAGGCAATGTCGTGAAGCCCGGCAACAATGCCGAAGCACCTTGTTCGCTGAACGCCATGCGTGCAAAGAATGAGGTAATGCCAATGACTAGCATATTAATGGCGATACCCGCGACCATTTGATTGATTGCCAGGCGCACGGTCATGGTTGCCAGAAGCAGTCCGATCAAACCCGCCGCAAGTACTCCACCCAGCAAACCTCCCCACACGCTGTGCATGAAAAAAGCAGCGACAGCCGCACCAAACGCGCCGCCCAAGATGCTGCCTTCCAGTGCCAGATTGAACACCCCGGCACGTTCACACCAGATGCCACCCAATGCCGCGAAAATCAACGGGACGGCGAGGCGCAGCCCGGTGGCAAGAATATCCAGATAACTAGCGTCCATCGGTCAAACCCTCCGCTGTGTTTTTCTGGCTCGGGATGCTGGCCGCTTTCGCCAACGGGTTGTTACGCTTTTGCAGGTTCAGTTTCCAGATCAACCCGGCGGCGACAAAGATCACGATCAGCCCGCGCAATGCTTCAATCGCTGTCACATCCAGGCCGATGGCGCGTTGCATGTACTGCGCACCAGTGCTCAGGCCTGCAAGGAAAAACGCCGAAAATGTCGCCAGCAAAGGATTCAGGCTGGTCATGAAGGCAACCACGATGCCGTCGTAGCCATAGCCGGGGCTGAACAGGTGATACAACCGGTATTTGACCCCGAGTACTTCTATCGCTCCCGCCAAGCCAGCGATGGCTCCATCTGCGATCATGCTGCCGATCAGGTTGCGGTTCACGGACATGCCAGCGTAGCGCGCGGCTTGCGGGCTTTTGCCTACCGCCGTCATGGAAAAGCCGATCGTGGTGTATTTGAAGACGACAAAGGTCAGCAGGCTTAACAGCGCTGCGAACAGCACGCCAATGTGGGTGTCGGTGTCCGACAGCAAAAGGGGCAGCCATAAGTCTTCGCTGATTTCTGCTGAGTAAGGGTAGGGCGCGCCTTCCTGCATCATTGGACCGCCTGCGAAATAGCTGACGATATTGATCGCAACGTAGTTCATCAGCAGCGTCACGATGACTTCATTGATGCCGCGTTTTGCCCTTAGATACCCCGGAATCGCACCCCACAGGCCACCGCCCAGCATGCCTGCCAGCAGGCACAGCAGCACATGCAGCATCGCAGGCATCTGTGGCAGATACAGCGCGACGGCTGCCGCTGCCAGGCCACCGATATAGATCTGCCCCTCGGCACCGACAATGAGCAGCCCGCAACGCATGGGAATGATCACCGCAAGCCCGGCGAGCAGCATCGGGCACATTTTGACCAGGGTATTGGCCAGGCCGTGATAGTCGAAAAAGGCTCCCTTAAACAACGCTTGATAAGCCGCCATGGGATTTTTGCCGGCCGCTAGGATGAGCAGCGAACCCAGGGCGAAGGCTGCAAGCACCGCCCAGACCATTCGCAGGCGATGCAGCCAGCGCCAGACTTCATTCATGACAAAACCTCTTGTGAAGCCGTGCTGGTCATCAGTGAACCAATCAGGTCCGCCGTGGCGTCGGCGCGATTCAGTACACCAGTCAGATGACCAGCGCACATCACGCCAATACGATCAGAAATCGCCATGACTTCTTCCAGCTCCGTCGATATGTAAAGCACCGCTTTGCCCGCTTGCCGTTGCTCGCGCACGACCCCTTGCACTGCTTCGATAGCTCCAACATCCAAGCCTTTGCATGGCTGCATGACGATCAGCAGGTCAGGGTCGCATTCGACTTCCCGGGCAAAAATCAGTTTTTGCTGGTTGCCTCCGGAGAGGAATCGCACTTGCTGGTCAACCTAATGCATGCGCACGTCGTATCGGGAGCACCAGTCTTGGGTAATCTCCCGCGCACGTTTTGATTTGAGCAGGGCGAAACGCGAAAACGGTGAGCGTCGGTGATCGCGCAGCATGGCGTTTTCCCACAGCGTGAAATCCAGGACCAGCCCGGTACTGTGGCGATCTTCGGGAACATAGCCGACCCTGAACCGTTTCCGGCGGCTGGCGACATCGTGGCCAAGCATCGACTGGCCGCGCATGCAGACTTCCCCGGACTGCGCATGGCGCATTCCGGCGATCGTATCCGCGAGCTCCGCCTGGCCGTTGCCGTCAACGCCGACGATACCCAGCACTTCCCCCGCTCGGATCTCGAAGCTGACAGCATTCAACGCCTGAATGCCGCGATCATTATTGGCTGACAAAGCCCGGACCTTGAGCACAACCGGACCCTGTACAACCTTGGGAAGCTCGACGGGCTGGGCCAGTTCGCGGCCGACCATCAGCCGGGAAATTTCCTGTGGCGTGCTCTCACTAACCTGCGCGTGTCCGACGACATTGCCCCGGCGCAGTACCGTCACCCGATCATAAACCCGAAACACCTCATCGAGCTTGTGCGTGATGAACAGCATGGTTTTGCCCATTGAGCGCAAGTTCTCCAGAATTTGCAGAAATGCGTCGATCTCGGTAGGGGCCAGAACGCTGGTGGGTTCATCCAGAATGAGCACTTCCACGTCCCGATACAGCGCCTTGAGGATTTCCACCCGCTGATGCATGCCTATCGGCAGTTGCCAGATCAGGCGGTCAGGAGCTACATCCAGGCCGACCTGAGCGCTGAGTTCGATCAGCTTGCGACGGTGATCAGCGAGTTTCAGGCGCAGGCGGCCCGGCAAGCCAAGGATGACATTCTCCAAAACGCTCAGATTATCCACGAGCATGAAATGCTGGTGGATCATGCCAATACCTTCAGACAGGGCCTGACGGGGCGAGTCGATTGACAGCTCCCGACCATCAAGGCGAATCACGCCCGTGTCCGGTTGGTAAAAGCCGTAGAGGATGTTCATCAGTGTGGTTTTACCCGCACCATTTTCACCTAACAGCGCATGGATACTGCCTTTGCTTACTCCCAGAGTGACGTCCTTCAGGGCCGTGAAGTCCCCGAATCGCTTGCCGATTCCCTCCAGTTGTAAATAGCTCATCAGGTTTTTACCGCCACCGCTGCGACTGCTGGCTGGCATTGCGCTGCTTGATGGTCTCGATCAATGCCGCGGCATCGGTCTTGGTCTGCTCAGATACTGCTTTGCCATAGCTACCGAGGCGGAAGGCCTTGGGCGTTTCAAAGCCGTAAACATAAGACTTACCGCCTAGTGACGAACTTTGCGCCTGAGTGAGCACCGTCAGCAGCGCCCCGCGCATATCCAGCACGGCTGATTGCAGCAGGTTATCCGGCCAGTCACTCAAAGCGTCGTAGTAAATGCCGAACCTCTGTTTGTTTTCCTGACGGACTGCTTGCAGGCTGCCAAGTACAGCGTTATCCATGGTCGGGAACACCACATCGGCTTTCTGCCCAATCAGATTCAAGGCCGCTTCTTTGCCTTTGGCCAGGTCATCCCAGTCGTTGGTCCATGCACTCAGGACCTGGCCCTGTGGTCGGGCGGCCTTGAAGCCTTCGACGAAACCGTCGTTGAGGTCGGAGTACGCTTTGATTTTTTGCGCACCGACAAAACCACCCACTCCGCTCAGTGACGTTTTGCCGCCGATATAGCCAATGACATAACCCATGTCCTTCATATCGAACGCCAGCGTCGAGACATTGCCGCCGCTTTTGGTGCCGTTTACAACCAGGAACTGGGTCTTGCTGTTGCGTTTGGCAACCCGGTCCACTGAATCCTGAAACTCGCCCCCATAACCAATCACCACGTCATAGCCGCGTCGGGCATAGTCTGCCAAGGCTTGAGTCTGGTCTGGTTGCGGGACCTTTTCGCTGTAGGCCACTTCGATCTTCAGTGCGTCGCGTGCCTGAATTACACCCTCATAACCGGACTGGTTGAAGGAACGGTCAGTGATGTTGCCGGCTAGCACAATGGCAACTTTCAACGGATCCGCAGCAACTGTCCCCGCGTAGACACACGAGAAGCAGATGGTAGTTATCGCTGCAATGCGAGCGAGCAAGGTGAAGGGAGTCGTGACTCTGGATTGGGTCATACGTTCCCCTGATTATAGTGGCTTACATTAAATTCAAGTTACTTTAATAACGTGAAAGCAATGTTCATGCCTAATTCGCAGACGCGATCTATTGCCATGTAGCACCACAAATCAAAGGTCTTTCGCCAACCTAAGTTGCGCTGGTTTGATGCGTTGGGACGGAGGTTGCACTAATAGAGGATGGGGCAGGATAAATATTCAAGGTGCTTGATTAATATTGCCAGTTATGACGTTGAAGGCACGTCGAGGGCGTTGTGGTCGGATGATTTCCATCTATGCTGACATCGCCTAGAGCACCGCAAATGCAACACCTGTATGAGCTAACGGCGTTGCGAGGCGGCGTGCTGACAATACTTTGCCAACAAGGCTGCGCTCCTGGTTTTCACAGCAGAAGATGCATTTCAGATCAGAGCGGTGCATGTTGTTGGATGTTGGGCGCCGCTGTCAGCGGCGGTGTCGACGAGGCGGACGTTGCCGTGTACCGACAGCAGTTTATTAGAACGTTGCGGGCGTGTTGATCCAAAGTATACGGACGACACTCTTGGTCGAATTGCGATAGCCATGGGGTACGTTGCTGGGGAAGTGAAAGGAATCGCCAGCATTCAGCGTGTAGGTGATCTCGCCGAGAGTCAGGTCGAGGCTGCCCTCGATCACATAACCCATCTCTTCACCCGCATGCTCGATCATGTCGCTGACCATGCCAGGAGAAACGATATGGATATCGCCTTGCAGCAGCGCGCCTTTTTGCAGATGAGTGATGCGTTCCAGATCGATATAGCCTTTCGCGGTGCCTTGTGCGAAACGACTCACTTGTCGACCGCCGGCGCGCAGCACGGGCTCTTCAGACTCCCAGTCTTCAGACGTCAGCTCCGACACGTTGCTGCCGAGCGCGAGTGCCAGGCGGTGCAGCATGGCCAGTGAAGGCGATGCTGCGTCGTTTTCCAGCTTGGAGATCAGGCTTTCGGAGCACTTGGCAGCCTGGGCAACTTGCTTGAGAGTCAGGCCTGCCACCTTGCGCGCATGGCGAAGACGAACGCTCAAGCTCGGCAGGCCATCGGAATGCTGGGATTTGGCTACTGGCGTTTTGCTGGGTGTGGACATGCATCCCTCGAAAAGTTTGTACGAAGTGAGCGACAGGCATCCTAGGGTTACGGAGGCCTGTCGTCTACTGGGATATTGACGATTAGCCGTGAACCGAGAAGGTAACTTCCACCGGGTTAAGGTCATTGATAGGCACGATGTCCTGAGGGCAGGCGGACATCACCACGATAACGTCCATGTCTGCACGGATTTCAACGTAGTCCCCTGCTTTGGATACCGGCGGCAACCATTCAACAGTGTAATCAGGCTTGACCGGAATATTCATCCACAGATTGAAAGGCTGCGGAACTTCATGGGAGCGCAGACCGATAGCCTGCAAGGCCAGACGCATGTTATCCGCGCAGCTGTCGTGATAACCCTCTACTCCCAGGTTGGTGTAGCGGTGCAGATCACACGCAGCCATCAAGGTGTCGTGAATGCCCGGTGAGGTGTCGGTCAGCAGGGTGCCGATCGTGCGGCGACGGTTACTGAACAGCGTGTCGCCAGCTTTGGGAATGATGCTGTTGCAATGCGCGCGAGCATGTTCCATCGACAGGAATTCGCTCATGTCTTCGCTGTTGAACAACCAGGTGTCACATACCTGGGTGCCGTGAGTGTTGACGATTTTGATGACCTGGCCAGCTTTCAGGCGGACGGCGCGGCCACAACGGGCAGGCACTGTGTAGCTTTCGCCCAGGACTGGAGTGCCATCGGCCGAGATCGGTTCTTTCAACGTGGCGTTGATGCCCAGCGAGGAGCCGTTGTCGGGCTGGCAGCAGGCTGGATAGTCATGGCTATGTGTGATGTTGGTCATATGAGTTCCTATGGGTTCAGGGTTGTTCTGCAAGTGCAACCAAGCTCCAGGCCAATGCCTGGGCGCCTGCTTTCAATTGCGCGGGATCTGTGAATTCCTTCGGGTTGTGGCTTATGCCGTCCCGGCTGGGTACAAAAAGCATTGCTGTAGGACAGTGCCCGGCCAAATACATGGCGTCGTGGAAAGCGCCAGAACGTATCGATTGCCAGGCCAGTCCTGTGGCGTCGCAGGCGTTCTCCAACACATTGATGACCTGATGATCGAACGCGGTCGGGCTGTGGCTGAACAGGCTGGTCAGTTCGGCGTCGGCAGGCAGGCAGGCACTCAGGGCGTTATCGAAGGAGTCGAGAACCGCTGGATCGGCGTGGCGGAAGTCGATGCTGAAGGTTGCTTCGCCGGCAATCGTATTGATTGCATTGGGCGAGACGCTCCAGCGGCCGAATGTCAGGCGCTTGTCGTCACCGGCGAGTTGTTCGGCCAGTGCGTCAATGCGGCCCAGGGATTCCATGGCGAGCAACAACGCATCGCGCCGCATGTGAGTCGGCGTGGTTCCTGCATGTGCCGAAGCACCTTTGCAGCGCACTTGATACCAGCGCACGCCCTGAATACCGGAAACCACTCCTAGCGGGACATTGGCTTGCTCCAATACCGGGCCTTGCTCAATGTGCAACTCGACAAAGGCGTGTGTGGCGATTTTTTCGCGCAGTGGCAGGTCGGCAAAGCGCAGGGCGTGAGCGTCCAGTGCCTCTCCGACCGAGATACCCGCAACGTCAAGGTTGTTTCGATAGGTCTGCAGCCGTGCCGGGTCCACGTAGGCGCTGGAGCCCATCGCTCCCGGACTGAAGCGGCTGCCTTCTTCGTTGGTCCAGACCACCACTTCGATTGGGCGGCGGGTGCTGACGTTGAGTTCTGCCAACGCATACAGGCATTCAAGCCCGGCCATTACCCCGTAACAGCCGTCAAGCTTGCCGCCTGTGGGTTGGGTGTCGACGTGGCTGCCGGTCATCACTGGCGGTAAGTCCTCACGGCCTTCGCGGCGGATGAACAGGTTGGCACCGGCGTCGGTCCACACTTTGCAGTCAAGTTTTCGGGCTTCGTCAATCAGCCAGGCGCGGGCCTGGAGGTCTTCTTCGGACAACGCCTGCCGGTTCATTCCGCCATCGATGCCGGGCCCGAAGGTTGCCAGGGTCTCCAACAAACGCTGCAATCGTTCCGATGAAACGGCTTGCATCACTTGATCGGCAATCATGGGGTCACCTGCACGCGTGGAGTGAGGCTGCGGTCAAACCAGGGGCTGAGAAACTGCTGTAAGCGTTCCGTCTTTGGTGCCTGGAACAGTGCCTGCGGAGTACCGGTTTCAATTATTTTTCCTGCTTCCATAAACACCACCTGACTGGAAATCTGTGCGGCGAAACTCATTTCATGGGTCACCATCACCATGGTCATGCCATCGTTCGCAAGGCTGCGAATGACTTGCAGCACTTCCTCGACGAGTTCCGGGTCCAGCGCCGAGGTCGGTTCGTCGAGTAGCATCAGCCGCGGTTTTACTGCCAGGGCCCGGGCAATGCCGACGCGTTGCTGTTGTCCGCCGGAGAGGCGAGCCGGGTACGCATCCGCCTTGGCGCTCAAGCCGACCCGTGCCAATGCCTGATCAGCCAGGCTGCGGGCCTGCTCCTTGGCGATTTTCTTGCCGAGTACCAGGGGCGCCATGACGTTCTCGCGCACGGTCATGTGGGGCCACAAATTGAATTGCTGGAACACCATGGACAGTGGGTTGCGCACCTCATCGATCTTGGCTTCGCTGTCGCGGTCGGTTTCACGCCTGCCCGAGCCGCTGTAGCCCAGCAGTTGACCATCGATCCAGATCTCACCTTCGTCATAGCGTTCAAGGAAGTTCATGCAGCGCAGGGCGGTGGTTTTTCCGGAGCCTGAAGGTCCGATCAGCGATACGATTTCTCCGGCCTGCACGCGCAGGTCAAACCCACTGAGCACGCGGTTCGAGCCATAGGATTTACCAACACCACGCAAGTTAAGAAGCGGTAGGGTAGTCATCTGTTCAGCCTCGTAGATGGCGTGTCATGCGCCGCCCCAGTGCGCTGGCGACAGCGGCGACCGTTGAGGTCAGCAGCCAGTAGCTCAACACCAGCAGGGCGTACGGCAATACGTAGGAAAAGGTGGTGGATACGATGCGTCCGGCTGTCATGGTCAGTTCTGGCACAGTAATAATCGAAGTGACGGCGCTTTCCTTGATGGTCAGGATCACCTGATTGCCCAGTAGCGGGAGGGCGAATGCCAGCGCTTGCGGCGCTTGTATGTGCCAGAACACACGGCTGCGTGAAATACCATGCACCCGCGCCGCTTCCACTTGACCGTTGGGCACGCTTGCCCAGGCAGAACGGAACAGTTCGGCAAAGTAAGCAGCACTGTATATGGCCAGCGACAGGATGCTTGCCTCAACGGCTTCCAGCCGCAGACCGATGACGGGCAGCCCGAAATAAATAATCGCGAGTTGGGCGAGAAAAGGTGTCCCGCGGATCAGCCACACGTAAACGCGATAGATCGCTAGAAATCCTGGGACCGCCATGCGCAAGGCGTTGAGCCCAAATCCCAGCAGTAAGCCCATCGCAGCGGCAGTAAGGCTAATACCTAGCGTGACCAGCAGTGCATTGGCAAAATCTGGCAGATAACTCAATAATTCTTGCATCACTTGAGCTCCTTCCAGCGACGTTCCAGCAGGCTGCCGAGCACGCTCAACAGGCTTGTCAGCGCGAGATAAAACAAGCCCGCCACCAGATACACCTCAAGCGGGCGGTAAGTCTGTGAAACCAGTTGCTGGCTGACGCGCATCAAATCAGTGATGGAGATGACCGAAACCACCGCTGAAACCTTGATCACATCGATCAACTCGGAGATCAGCGCGGGTGAGGTGAGGCGCAACACCTGTGGCAGTTGGATATGAAACAGCGTTTTGTATTTGCCGATGGCAAACACGGCCGCCGCTTCCATCTGTCCCTTGGGGATTGCGGCGAAACCGCTGCTCAATATCTGCGACTGATAAGCCGCCGTATTCAGTGCAAGTGCCGTAGCAGCAGCCACCATTGGTGGCACATCCAGACCCAGGGCCGATGGGAGATAAAACAGAAGCAGCAGCTGCGCCAGCATTGGCGTACCGCGAAAGAAACTGACATACACCCTGGTGAATGCTCTGCCGGCACGGCTGCGACCATTGGCAATTAGATGAATTACTACGCCGAGAATGAAACCCAGCAGCATGCCGATGGCGCACAACCACAATGTGGTTATTGCACCGTCGATCAAGGCAGGCCAATAGAGCGCGAGACGGCTGCTGAAATCATTCATCATCAGCGGCTCAGATGCTCGGTACTGGCATGGCATCGGCAGGCAAGTCCATGGTGAAACCGAACCACTTATCCTGCAGCGTCTTTAAGGTGCCATCTTTCGCTGCGCGGGCAATGCCCTCGCTAAATAGCTTCACCAGGCTTGCGCTGTCAGCATCCTTGCGACCGACCCAGCCGAAATACGTCACTGGACCCGCCATCTCCGGCAGCGTTGTGAAAAGCCCCGGACGGGCTTTCATCAACGGGCCTAAGTTGGAAAGCGACTGTGCCACGCCATCGAGACGACCATTGGCCAAATCCGCATAAGCCTCATCGAAGCTCACATACTCTTTGATCTGCTTGAGGCCCGGTTGGCCCTGAGCTTTGAGCTTGGTATCCAGTGCTTGTAGCACTGCCAACTGCCCGGAACCTACTTGAGAGCCAATCACCCGGCCGTTCAAGTCAGTCAACGCCTTGATATTGGTGTCGTCGGCGCGCTTGAGCAGTGCAACGGTGGACTCGGCAATAGGGGCGGTAAAAGCGAATTGCTCGAAACGCGCCTTATTGACTGTCACCGATGTCACAACGAAGTCGAATTTGCGGGTATCCAGGCCAGGCAAAATCCCTTGAAACGGTAGATCGAGCTGGCGCACCTTGACGCCGGGCAAGTCAGCATCCAGTACGTAATGCATCAGGTCTGCGCCATAGCCGACAATCTTGCCATTCTCGACCGATTCGAACGGCGCAAAACGCGCCTCGGTGGCAACGACTATCTCGTTTTTCTGCTTGATGCGCTGCAGCAAATCGTCTGCGTGCGCTAGAGAAATACTGCACAGCGTGACGAGCGACAGCGACAGCGCCTTTAGAGTGAAACGCGTCATTGGTATTCCCCTTGAAGTACTTAAATTTATATTCAAGTAGCTTGAATAATATTACAAAAGCATGATTCGTGCCAGGAGTTAGCTCGAGGGAATTGGGGCGTAGGACAGGATAGAAAGACGGGGAAGTGCGCTAATTGCGTGCGATAGCCGGTGGTGCGCATTGATGTGGTGCGTGGTGTGTGAATGGTATCTGTAGTGCTTGGATGTGCCGGCGCTGCTCGGTTGCTTGTTCGTGGGGCGGGGGGGGAGAAACGCAGTGCTTACATATGCCCTAACGAGTAACTATTCAGAGCTCGAAAGCAGTCGGTCACGAATGGCAGCTTTGGTCAGCTTGACCGCCTTGGCACGCTTTGCAGGGGTGGCGAGAGCCGGAAGTTTGAACTCTGAGACGGCAGGCTACGATTGCGAGGCATTCGATTGAAACCGAACGCATGATCATTGACCTACAATAATTAGCACGGAACGGCCGCAATTGGCCGATTTCTGGCTTTAGTCAACTGCTTTACGTAGAGCCGCTGCAACGGTAATGGGCAATGCTACATCTGGCTGGGATCAGTTGACCACTACATAGCGACTGGGTTCCGGCTCCGAGGTTTTGACGTTACCAAGACGTATCAGGTGCTCGCGAACGTCAAGCTGGTCCAAAGTAATCTAGTCGGGCCATTCAGAGAGTCGCTGAGCATCGTAATTCCCAACTTGAAATAATGAGTACATAATTAAGTCCATCAGCAGTATGCTGAGCTACAGAAAGCTGAAGCTTTCAATGATTTAGAGGATGAGTTATGATCCCGTCCGCTGCGCCATACATAGCTTCGAGGCCCTTGAACTCCTTGAAGTGAAAGAAAGCGACCTTAACGGGTCGCTTTTTTTTTGCCTTGATTTCAGTGGCCGCCGCGCCATTTCGGCATTTGTATCCATATCGTTTCAATCTCCGCGTTGATCCCGCGCCTGCCTTGTTGCAGACTTGCCGATGTTTTCCAAGTCCGCAGTACTGCTGACCGTTATCTCCTCCAGGATTCTTGATGCCAAAATTATTTAGCTTTCGTACCGCGTGCTGGGCGGTTGCCCTGCTGGCTGCCGCAGGCTGTTCGGCAAAGAAGACCGCTGTGTATGAGCATGAAAACTTTGATGATGCGGGGACTTTTTCCAGAGCCTATCCGGTCACTGACTCCGCCTCCTGTGAAGCGGCGCGTCGTGCCTTGCTCAGTCAGGGCTATATCATCACCAGCAGTGACCCGAAGATGATCAGCGGGCACAAAAGCTTTCAGCAAACCGGCGAAACCCATATGGAGATCAGCTTCAATGTGGTCTGCGCTGCTGATGGCACCGAGAACAGCTCGACCATGTTTGCCAATGCCTTGCAGGACCGCTATGCGCTGAAAAAGACCAACAACTCTGCGAGCGTGGGTGTTGGCGTGCTGGGTTCGGTGTCGATGCCCATTGGCTCGACCGATGACTCGATGGTCAAGGTCGCCAGCGAGACCGTGGCGTCGGACAAGTTCTACGACCGCTTCTTCATTCTGGTGGAAAACTTCCTGCCACCTGACGCGAAGAAAGCCGCGCACATCAAGGAAAAGCCGAAGACGGACCTTGGCGTCCCTGAGCCGGTCGCAAAGCCCGCCGCCTTGGCCGAGCCAAAGCCTGCTGAAACCAAGCCTGTTGAAGAAGCGCCAAAGGCTGAGCCAGCCGCTGCACCCGCCGCTGCGCCCGCTGTGGAAACCAGTCAGCCTGTACCGGCGCCTGGGCCATCTGATTCCTTCCAGGCCGAGCCAGCGCCTGTTGAGGCTGCGCCAGCCATGCCGGAAACCACGACAACACCTTGATGCAACTCTTTACCTCGTGGGATCGAATGTGGGACCGGCTTTAGCCGGGAAGACGCAAGGCCACGCTCTGAAAGTCTAGCGAATGTACTGACCTCTTCCCGGCTAAAGCCGGTCC
>LNAP01001318.1_pt1 | contig 29327 bp, 28 predicted proteins | sample 602601 | NCBI WGS metagenome assembly LNAP01 (sample SAMN02440304, study PRJNA202911) | soil metagenome | biome: Subtropical and temperate rainforests or woodlands; isolation source: soil samples (1 kg each in a 20% v/v slurry with milli Q water) were... ... | reverse complement strand
GGCGTTGTGCGGGCTGAACCATGAAGACCTGTTGCCATAGCGCGTCCTCCTGATGAGGGCTCAAGAATGCACCATGACTTCCTGGGACTGCACACCTAGAAAAAATTCGATCCTGTCGCAAATGCATTCACGCATGGGTGTTCGCCCAGCACCAGTTAGTGCGCGACGGCACGATTATCGTCGAGCACCTGAGTACTGACTCAATCGCGATATCGATGAGGGCATAGTGGTCAGTTGGCTACTCAACGTGCTGTTTTTCGGGGCACTGCAGGGCGGTAAACGTGCGGGTGCGCCGATCCATTCAGCGCGACATTGGACTTTGTAGAGCCATGTGCAGTATTTCATCAGTTATCCGATTTATGTTGTCTCGGATTTCAGGGGAAATATCAGCAGTTAGCATGGCTAGGGCGGATTGCTCTAAAAGTTCGAGGTGTTCGTCGCTATCGAGCAATGGCGTTGTTATTTTTGTATGGTATTTTGATTCATCGGTTGCGAATTTTTGATTCCCGTGCGCCTTGGGGATGATAGTGAATCTGGTTTTTTCGCTGATTTCTGAGATTTCTGCTAGTCTAATGAAGTTTTTTGCGTTTCGTATGCCGTTGCGATTCTGGGGTGTTAGTATTGCTATCACGCTTGCTGCTTTGGCTGCACTATTGAGTAGCGCTCTCGGGGTGCCTCGGCTGGAATCGATTATGAAGATTTCGTAGCTCGATAAATCAACTGTCTCCCCGAGTAGCTGGTGCGTGCTATGTGAAATCAGTTTTTTAATTGTGTTTGTTTCTATGTTGTCGAGGTCCTCTAGGGTTGGGTCCGCTGGGATGAGGTGCAGTCCGTGCTGCCCGAAAGGCTTTTTAATGATTTCCGACAGGGTTTTTTTTTGCAATAGACTCCCGATATGGCCATCGATCAATTTCTCCGCCGGCATGTTGAGATCGCGAGGCCCCTTGGCAATATAGTCGGGCTCATAGCCGAAAATATCCGTTGTGTCTGCGCCGGGGTTGCAGTCGATTAGGACTACTCGTAGGCCCCGGAGGCTGAGCGTTACGGCGATGTTGGCGGCGAGGGTTGTCGTTCCTGCGCCGCCGTTCACGCTGTGGAATAGGATCGTGGCTGATCCCGAGGGCATTGCGGAGGGGTTTTCAGCGCGCATGTGGCGCGCTGCTGTGAATAGCTCAGCGGTTGAAATTCTGTGCCTGAGTAAATTGGCTGCAGGAATTTTGCTATCAACTATGCCGGTTTCAAAAATTGCATTCAGGAGTTCTGATGCGCTGCCCTGAATTAGCGAGATAGCATCCTGAATTGAGTGGGTTTTTAACTTTGATGGTGTGCTGGTAGTGTTCATTTTGTCCTCGTGGAAAAAATTTGTGGAGGGGATGCTAGTCTCTGGTTGAGTCGATGGCAATGATTTTTTTGGGGCTGTTGGTTGGCTTTGCGGGATGATTTTGAAGGTGTTTTTTGAGCGAAGTGATGCGTTTATTGGTGTTTTGTGATTGCAGTGATGAAGCTTATGTTTATTATGTCATTATGGTTGTGTAATTATGATGGTGAAGCGTTTTTTATGGTTCTGGGATTGCGGTAGTAAAACGTGTGCGGCCGCAAAAGCTGAGTGCAACACCAGACTTTCCCGGTGCGGTGTTGCCATGTCTTACCGCGAGCTGAGCGTCGAAGAGCGCTCAAACATCCAGGTCGGCCAGCTGCCTGGATGTTCAACGCAGTCCCTCCACTGTCGGCCGCGAGATCCGGTGCAACCGGAACGCACAGGGCGAGTACATCACACACGAGGCCCAGCGCTCGATGCTTGAGCGTCGCCGGGTATGCCGGCCTCGGAAAAAACTTGTGCCTGGTTCTGAGCTGTTCGATCTGGTGGCCTACCTGCTACTGGGCAATATCAGTCTGTAGCTAGACGATCTACAGCGCGGTCTATGCCCTGCCGGTCGGTAAGGAGCTGATCATCTGTCTGCTGCAAGGCACAACCGCTCGCCGGCCGCGCTCTGGTGGAGTGGATCGACGTGGCCAGCTTCCCGACATGGTCAGCATCCATATGATCTTGCCCAGCACCAGTGGACACCCCGTTAAGCGATACACTGCAACGAGGTGAACCATGGCAAGACAAGCAAACCCGATGAAGCAAACCCACACCCGCCACTCCCAGGTCTACAAGGACGAAGCACTGGCTTTGGCCGAACGAATCGGCGTCAGCAAGGCTGCTGAACAGCTCGGCCTCCATGCCTCCCAGCTCTACGGCTGGCGGAGCAAAAGGCAGCAGACCCAGACCAGCAGCGAGCGCGAGCAGTCACTGGCCGACGAGAACGCCCGGCTCAAGCGGCTGTTGGCGGAACAAGCCGAGGAGCTGGCCATTGTAAAAAAGGCCGCCGCGTACTTTGCCAAGAGCCTCAAGTGAAGTACGCCTTCATGAGAGCGCACGCCTTGCTGTTCCCGGTGAAAGCCATGTGCCGTGTGCTGGGCGTCGCCCGCAGCGGCTTCTATGCCTGGAACTCACGCAAGACGTCGATGCACCACCAGCGAAGGGTCGAACTGGATCGGCGGGTCGCGCAGGCATACAGCGCACGCAAGGGCCGCAGCGGGGCTCCACGGCTGTGCCACGATCTGCGGGAAGCAGGGCTGCCCTGCAATCGCAAGACGGTTGCCGCCTCGATGCAACGGCAAGGACTGCGCGCCAAGGCCGCCAGGAAGTTCAAGGCTACGACAAACTCCCGACACTCGCTGCCGGTGGCAGATAACCTGCTCAAGCAGGATTTCAGAACCAGAAATGGGTGGGTGACATCACCTACCTGCACACGGAGGAAGGCTGGCTGTATCTGGCGGTGGTCATCGACCTGTACTCACGGATGGTGATCGGCTGGGCTATGGGCGAGCGCATGACAGCCGACCTGGTCTGCGATGCCTTGCGCATGGCGCTGTGGAGACGCAAGCAGCCCAGGAGTGTGATCGTGCATACCGACCGCGGCAGCCAGTACTGCTCAGCGGCTTACCAGGAGCTGATCCGTGCCCATCACTTGCGATGCAGTATGAGCGCCAAGGGCAACTGCTATGACAATGCCTGTGCGGAGAGCTTCTTTCACAGCCTGAAGGTCGAGTGCGTCCACGGCGAGCACTTCAGGAGCCGCACCCAGATGCGTGAAACCGTGTTTGAATACATCGAAACCGACTACAACCGCCAGCGCCGCCACAGCACGCTGGGGCACATCAGCCCGGAGGCCTTCGAGGCCCGGATGAGTGCTTAAACCCGTGTCCACAGCTGCTGGGCAAGATCAGGCGACGCAGGCTCACGCTGTGTGGACTGCACGGATATGCCGTCGCGCGCTGCGCTGCAGGCGCACGCCGAGCAACAGGGCGGCGCAGGTCAGGCCCACCACCAGCCCCTGCCACAGTCCGGCCGGGCCGCTGGCCGGCCCGAACCAGTCGGCGAGGCCCAGACCGTAGCCAATCGGCAGGCCGATGCCCCAGTAGGCCAGCAGGGTGATCAGCATGGTCGCGCGGGTGTCGTGGTAGCCACGCAGGGCACCGGCGGCAGTGACCTGGATGGCGTCGGAGAACTGGAACAGCGCCGAGTACATCAGCAGCGCGCTGGCCACGGCGAGTACCTCGGTGTCCGGGGTGTACAGGCGGGCGATGTCCGCGCGCAGCAGCAGCATGAGGCTCGCGGACAGGCAGGCATAGACCAGCGCCGTGGCCATCGCGACACCCGCAGAGAAGCGCGCATCACGCGGCGCCCCGCGCCCCAGCGCCTGGCCGACCCGTACCGTGGTGGCCATGGCCAGCGAGTAGGGGATCATGAACACCATCGAGGAAAAGTTCAGCGCCACCTGATGCCCGGCCACCACGCTGGCGCCCAGGCTGCCAATCAGCAGGGCGATCACCGAGAAGATGCTGGCCTCGGCGAAAATGGCGATGCCGATCGGCAGGCCGAGCGTCAGCAGCGCGCGGATCGCCGGCCACTGCGGCGCTTCCAGGCGCTCGAACAGCCGGCTGGACTTGTACAGCGGCGCCCAGTGCACCCACCACAGCAGGGCGCCGAGCATGAACCACATCACCAGCGCGGTGGCCCAGCCGCAGCCGACGCCGCCCATGGCCGGCAGGCCGAACTTGCCGTAGATGAACATGTAGTTGAGCGGGATGTTCAGCAACAGGCCGAGCAGGCCGATCACCATGGTCGGCCGGGTGCTGCCCAGACCGTCGCTGAAGCCGCGCAGCACCTGGTACAGCGCCAGCGCCGGGAAGCCGAGCGCCACGGCCTGCAGGTAGCCCATGGTCGTCGTGCGCAGCGAGGCCTCCACCTGCATCAGCACCAGGATCGGCTCGGCGCAGAACAGCAGCGCGGCGGCGATCAGGCCGATGGCCAGCGCCAGCCACAGCGCCTGGCGCACCAGCGGGCCGATCAGCGCGTAGGTGCCGGCCCCTACCTTGCGCGACACCTTGGCGGTGGTCGCCAGCAGGATGCCGCCCATCAGCAGCAGCATCGGTACCCAGATCGAGTTGCCGAGCGCCACGGCGGCCAGATCGCGCGGGCCGACTCGGCCGGCCATCACGGTATCGACGAAGCCCATGGCGGTGTTGGCGAGCTGCGCGACGATGATCGGGCCGGCGAGGGCGAGCAGGGCCCTGACTTCGCTGAGGCTACGACGGAAGGGGGAGGGGGCGGGAGAAGCGGGCAGGGCGGACATCGACAAACCTCGGCAAGCAGCCCGCAAGTCTACGCCGTGCACCAGAGTGGGGCCAGCGGAGTGCCGCGCCGGATCGGCCGATCAGGTAAAGTGGCGGCAACTCCCGATCTTCCGACGGATACTGCCCATGCGCCTGCTGGCCGACGAAAACATTCCGCTGCTCGATCCTTTCTTTGCTGCGTTCGGCGAGATTCGCCGCCTGCCTGGCCGGGCCATCGACCGCGCCGCCGTGGCTGATGCCGATGCGCTGCTGGTGCGCTCGGTGACCCGCGTCGACCGTGCGCTACTTGACGGCAGCCCGGTGAAGTTCGTCGGCACCTGTACCATCGGCACCGACCATCTGGACCTGCTGTATTTCGTCGAAGCCGGTATCGCCTGGTCCAGCGCTCCCGGCTGTAACGCCCGCGGGGTGGTCGAGTACGTGCTCGGTGCGCTGTTCGCCCTGGCCGAGCGGCGCGGCGCCGATCTGGCTGCGCGCACTTACGGCGTGGTCGGTGCCGGTCAAGTCGGCAGCCGCCTGGTGGAGGTGCTGCGCGGCCTGGGCTGGAAGGTGCTGGTCTGCGATCCGCCGCGCCAGGCTCGCGAGGGCGGCGACTTCGTCGGCCTGGAGGAGATCATCCGCCGCTGTGACGTGATCAGCCTGCACACCCCGCTGACCCGTGATGGCGACGATGCGACCTGGCATCTGTTCGACGTTGCGCGCCTGGCGCAGCTCAAGCCCGGCTGCTGGCTGATCAACGCCAGTCGCGGCGCGGTGGTCGACAACGCCGCGCTGAAGGCGCACCTGCAGGGCGGTATCGATCTCGATGTGGTGCTGGACGTGTGGGAGGGCGAGCCGCAGGTGGATGTCGAGCTGGCGGCCCTGTGCCGTCTGGCCACCCCGCACATCGCCGGCTACAGCCTGGACGGCAAGCTGCGCGGCACCGAGCAGATCTACCAGGCGTTCTGCGCCTGGCGCGGCGAGCAAGCACAAGTCGAGCTGGCCCAGCTGCTACCACCGGCCTGGCTGGGCGAGCTGGTGTTGCATGAGCAGGCCGATCCGGCCTGGGCGCTGGCCATGGTCTGTCGTGCGGTATACGACCCGCGGCTGGACGACGCCGCCTTCCGCCGCAGTCTGCTGGCGGACACGGAGCAGCGGCGCGCCGGCTTCGATGCCCTGCGCAAGCACTATCCGATGCGCCGCGAGCTGCCCGATCTGACGGTGCGGGTAAGCGGGGCGGCACAACAACTGCGCCGCCAGTTGGCGGCGCTGGGGGTACGGCTGGCCTGATCAGCCGAACAGGCGGCGGAACGGCTTGGCGTCCTGCTCCAGCTGTCGGCAGGCCTGCAGGATCATCTGTTCGGTGATCGGGATTTCCCGACCTTGGGCGTCGATGATCGCACCCAGCTGCAGGTGGCGCAGTTTCTGGGCGGTATGCTGGCGGCTGTGTGCGATGTGCAGGGGGGTGTGCATGACGTGCTCTCCTTGACGTTGACATCCTCCCCGCCCTCAAGCCTTCGGCTTGCGGCCATAAGCGGGAAGGACGGGGATTCCTACGGCGTCAGGCGGCGGTAGCTGCATGAACGCTTCGGTGGGTTCCTGCTGCTGACGGCCTGATTGCACCGTTCACTTCACAGGCGATCTGGGCATGGTCCTGCCCTTCTAACTGCTTCAATCCGCGCTCACGGATGTTCATCGCGCCGACCACATCGGCGTTTTCCTCAAAACCGCAGGCCTGGCAGAGGAACTCCGCCTGACGCTGGCGATTTTCGGCATGGGTGTAGCCACAGGCCGTACAGTGCTGACTGGTGTACTGCGGCGGCACGGCTTCCAGCCAGCCGCCACACCAGGTGGCCTTGTAGTCGAGCTGGCGGCGGAATTCTCCCCAGCCCTGGTCGAGGATGGATCTATTGAGCCCCGACTTCTGCCGGACGTTCCGCCCAGGCTGCTCGGCAGTGCCGCTGGCCGAGCGGGTCATGTTGCCTACCCGAAGGTCTTCGACACACACCAGCGCGTGGTTTTGGCTGAGGGTGTGGGTCGCTTTGTGCAGGTAGTCGTTACGGGCGTTAGCGATCTGGAGCTGGATGCGCTGGACTTTCGCCTTGGCCTTGAGCCGGTTACGGCTGAATTTCGTCTTGCGGGCCATCTGCCGCTGGGCTTTGGCCAGGCGGTGCTGATGAGCGGCGAAGCTGTTGAGCGGCTCCAGGACGGTTTCCCTCTGTCCGTCCCAGAGCGTGGCGAAGCGCACCACGCCCAGGTCGATGCCAACGGCGAGCGCCGAAGGATGGCGGGGAATCTCGACTTCGCGCTCGGTCTGGATCGATACGTACCACTGCCCGGCACGCAGGCTCACGGTGAGGTTCTTGAGGGTGCCGAGCACCTCGCGGCTATTGCGGTAACGCATCCAGCCGAGCTTGGGCAGGAAGATCCGGCTGTTGGCTTGATCGACCTTGAATTGCTTGGCATCCGGGTAGCGAAAGCTGTCGTGCTTTCCTCGCTTCTTGAAGCGGGGGAAGTCCGCCCGCTTGGCGAAGAAGTTCTGATACGCCCGATCCAAATCCTTTAGCGACTGTTGTAGCGGATGCACCGGGGCATCCTTCAACCAGGGGGTTTCATCGCTATTGCGCCAGGTGGTGAGTTGCCGGCTCATGGCTGCGTAGTTGAGGTGCTTACCACCGGCCTCACGGGTTTCCGTCTGCAACGCCAGGGCCTTGTTGAAGACGAACCGAGCCATTCCGGCGAACTGGCGCAGCTTGCGCTGCTGTTCGCCGTTGGGCTCGATACGAAACTGGTAGGCCTGGCGTTTAAGCATGAGCGTAATACTGTCCATATGTACAGGTTCGAGTATAGGGCGGCTTCGCGCCCTGCGCTATCCTCCCCGCCCTGAAGTGCGGGGCTTGTCGCGCTTTCTGGTCAATGAGGGCAGTCTAGAAGCGCCAGATGAAGAGCGGGTGACAGTTTCCCGAGGCCGGAAAGACAAATGCCCGCAACCAGTGCGGGCATTTGGCGGACGGAGCGCCCGGCCGGCGGCTGCCGGCCGGCGCAGCGTACTCAGCGGTATTCGCAGAGGTAGGCGGTATCCTGGGCAACCTGCAGCTGGAATTTGCTGTCGGCCGGAACGTCGAACTTGCTGCCAGCGGCGAAGGTTTCCCAGGCGTCGCTGCCCGGCAGCTTGACGGTCAGGGCACCGGCGATCACGTGCATGACCTCGGCCTTGGCGGTGCCGAATTCGTATTCGCCGGGCGCCATCACGCCGACGGTGGCCGGGCCTTCGGTCATCTCGAAACCGATGGATTTGACTGTGCCGTTGAAGTACTCGTTGACCTTGAACATGCGGGCCTCTGCATAAAGGAGAAAAAGGGCGCGCCAGTATGCCCAACGCCGGTGGACACGTCACCCGTACCGGCATCGATTGCACGGTAGAGGCACGTCGTCGGCGACGGCCTCGGCGCAGGCCGCTAGAATCGGTCGTCAGATTCGGTCAGGAACAGGCCCATGGCTATCCGCGCGTTGCTCGCCACCGTGCTGCTGTTACTCGGTGGTGTGCTGCAGGCCCAGCCTGTTTCCTACAGCCGCGACATCCAGCCGATCCTCACGCAGAAGTGCGTGGCTTGCCATGCCTGCTACGACGCGCCCTGCCAGCTCAACCTGGGCAGCGGCGCGGGCATCCAGCGCGGCGCCTCGCCGCAGGCGGTGTACAACGGTAAGCGTACCGAGGCGCAGGCCACCACCCGTTTGTTCGTCGATGCGCAGGGCGAGCAGGGCTGGCGGACGCGGGGCTTCCATTCGGTGCTGGGCGGCGGCGAGGCGGCGCTGGTGGCGCGCATGTTGGAGCTGGGGCGCAGTCACGCGCCGCTGCCGGGCAGCAAGCTGCCGGAGGATCTGGACATCGGCATCCGCCGCGAGAACCAGTGCCCGCGGCCCGATCAGTTCGACGACTTCGCGCGCAAGAATCCCGGCGCCGGCATGCCCTTCGCCGTCACCGGGCTGAGCGATGGCGAGTACGCCACCTTGCGGCGCTGGCTGGTCCAAGGCGCGCCGCTGGATGGCGAACCGCTCGAGCCGAATGCCTCGGAGTCGGCGCAGATTGCCGAGTGGGAGGCGCTGTTCAACCGCCCCGGTGCCCGCGAGCAGCTGGTGGCGCGCTGGCTGTACGAGCACCTGTTCCTTGCCCACCTGTACTTCGACGCGGGCAAGAGCGGGCACTTCTTCGAGCTGGTGCGTTCGCGCACGCCTCCCGGCGAGCTGGTGGACGTGATCGCCACGCGCCGCCCCAACGACGACCCGGGGACGCACTTCTTCTACCGCCTGCGGCCGATCCAGGGCGTGATCGTGCACAAGACGCATATCACCTATGCCTTGAACCCGCGCAAGCAGGCGCGCATCGAGACGCTGTTCTTCGCCGCTGACTGGCAGGTGGACGCGGTGCCCGGCTACGGCCCGCAGCGCCGCGCCAACCCGTTCGCGACCTTCGCCGCCATCCCGGCGCAGGCACGCTACCAGTTCATGCTGGACGACGCCGAGTACTTTGTGCGCACCTTTATCCGTGGCCCGGTGTGCCGCGGCCAGATCGCCACCGACGTGATCCGCGACCACTTCTGGACGCTGTTCCAGGCCCCGGCCCACGACCTCTACCTGACTGATGCGGCCTACCGCGAGCGAGTCACGCCGCTGCTGGCGCTGCCCGGCGTGCAGGACGGCCTGGCTCAGCTACCGCTGCTCTGGCACGAGTCCAAGGCCAATCGCAATGCCTACGAGGCGGCGCGCCGCGAGGCCTACTCGCACACGCCCTACCCGAGCTGGTCGCATATCTGGGCGGGTAACGACAATGCGCTGTTGAGCATCTTCCGCCAGCTGGACAGCGCCTCGGTGCGCAAGGGCCTGATCGGCGCGGTGCCGCAGACTTTGTGGTGGCTGGACTTCCCGTTGCTGGAGCGCACCTATTACCAGCTGGTGGTCAACTTCGACGTATTCGGCAACGTCTCCCACCAGGCGCAGACCCGGCTGTACTTCGACCTGATCCGCAACGGTGCCGAACAGAATTTCCTGCGCCTGATGCCCGCCAATCAACGCCAGGCGATCCTCGGCGATTGGTACCAGGACGGCGGCAAGCTCAAGCTGTGGCTGGACTACGAGGGCATCGACGCTGACACGCCCAGCGGTCTGCGCCTGCCTGCAGACGATCCCAAGGCGGCGTTCGCCGAGCGCCTGCTGCAGCGCTACGGCAGCCTCAATGCGCGGCCCGACCCGCTCAACCGTTGCCGCGACGAGCGCTGTTTCCGCCCGGGGGCGAGCCCGGCGTTGCAGCGCATGGACCAGCGCCTCAGCGTCCTGGCGGCGCGCCCGCTGAGCCAGCTGCCGGCCATCGAATACCTGCCGGAAGCGACCCTGCTGCGCGTCGAGCTGGATGGCGGCGGGCGCGAGGTCTACAGCCTGCTGCGCAACCGCGCGCACAGCAACGTGGCCTTCCTGCTCGGCGAATCGCTGCGCTACCAGCCGGAGAAGGACACCCTGACGCTCTATCCGGAAGTGCTGAGCAGCTACCCCAACTTCCTGTTCAGCCTGCGCGAGGGCGAGGTGAATGCCTTCGTCGCTGCGCTGCAGCAGGCACGCAGCGCGGCCGACTTCGAGATGATCGTGCGCCGCTGGGGCGTGCGCCGCACCCATCCGCAGTTCTGGGCGTTGTTCCATGACCTCGGCGAGCACATTCGCGAGCACGAGCCGGTGGAGGCGGGGGTGCTGGACATGAACCGCTATCAGAATCTGTAGGTCTCACCCGCCTGTGGGAGCGCGCACCGACCGGTCTGCAGGTTATTCCTACTAAAATGCTGTGACTTTATCCGCGCCCCGGCATGGCGTACACTGCGCCCATATTTGCGAGGAGTCGCCATGAGCAACATCACCATCACCGAATCGGCTCAGGAATACCTGGCCGACCTGCTTCAAAAGCAGAACACTCCGGGTATCGGCATTCGCGTGTTCATCACCCAGCCGGGCACCCAGTACGCCGAAACCTGCATCGCCTACTGCAAGCCGAGCGAGCAGAAGGCCGAGGATACCCCGCTGGCGCTGAAGGACTTCACCGCCTGGCTGGATGCGGTCAGCGTGCCCTTCCTCGAAGACGCCGTGGTCGACTACGCCACCGATCGCATGGGCGGCCAGCTGACCATCAAGGCGCCGAACGCCAAGGTGCCGATGGTCAACGAGGACAGTCCGCTGCCCGAGCGCATCAACTACTACCTGCAGACCGAGATCAACCCCGGCTTGGCCAGTCACGGCGGCATGGTTTCGCTGGTCGACATCGACGACGAAGGCGTCGCCATCCTGCGTTTCGGCGGCGGCTGCCAGGGCTGCGGCATGGTCGACATGACCCTCAAGGACGGTGTCGAGAAGACCCTGATGGAGCGCATCCCCGAACTCAAGGGCGTGCGCGACGTGACCGATCACAGCAACAAGGAAAACGCGTTCTACTGAGTTTCGCGATCCGGTCTTTCATAAAGGGCGGGAAGCCGCCCTTTTCGTATCGTATTCCGTAATTGCAGTTATCAGGAAAGCATCTAAGTCCCCGCCATGCTGTTTGCTAGTTTCATTCATGCAACGCCAATGCCCCTTCGGGTTGCATTAGCGAATAACCAGGATGGAACATGCACAAGTCAATGTTGCGTCGACTGCTTGTTGTTGACCTTTTCGATGAATTCAATCCCATCGCTCCCGAAGTACGGAGCGCCGGCTGGATAGTCGATCTCTGCTCCCTGGACGAGGCATTTGATCGTCAGGCCGATGTCGGCCTGATACGCCTGGGGCCTTGTCTGGACTCGGGGGGCAAACTGTTGCGGCGCACGCCGATGCAATGGATCGCTGCCCTCCCGCCAGATATCTCGCTGGACGGCAGCCTTGGCCTGTTCGTTGGCGAATGGTGCTTCGACTTCCACACCTTGCCATTCGACCGGCCGCGGCTGCTGGTCACCCTGGGACACGCTCTAGGCATGGCTGCGCTGCGCCGGGCCGAGCAGGTCGACGGTGGTGACGAGCTGCTCGGCGATGCGCCGTGCATGCGCGAGCTGCGCAAGCTGCTCGGCAAGCTCGGGCCGACCGACTCGCCGGTGCTGATCCGCGGCGAGAGCGGGACCGGCAAGGAGCTGGTGGCCCACGCTCTGCACCGCTTGTCGCGTCGCGCCGAGCAGGCCTTCGTGGCGATCAACTGCGGAGCTATTCCCGAGCAACTGATCCAGTCCGAATTGTTCGGCCATGAGAAGGGCGCCTTCACCGGCGCCCACCAGCGCAAGATCGGCCGGATCGAATCGGCCCATGGCGGCACCCTGTTCCTCGACGAGGTTGGCGACCTGCCGCTGGATCTGCAGGCCAACCTGTTGCGCTTCCTGCAGGAGGGGCAGATCGAGCGGGTCGGTGGCAACCAGCCGATCGAGGTCAATGTGCGGGTGCTGGCGGCCACCCACATCGATCTCGAGCAGGCGGTGGAGCGTGGGCGTTTCCGTGAGGATCTCTATTACCGGCTGAATGTCCTGCAGGTGCATACCAGCCCCTTGCGTGAGCGGCTGGAGGACGTGCCAGCTCTCGCCCGACACTTTGCCCGGCTGTACGCCGACGAGGTCGGGCGGCGGCCGCGCTCGTTCAGCGAGGAGGCGCTGCGGGCAATGGGCGAATATGCCTGGCCGGGCAACGTGCGCGAGCTGGCCAACCGGGTGCGCCGCGGCCTGGTGCTGGCCGAGGGACAGCAGATCATGGCGCAGGACCTAGGGTTTCGTGGGGTTTGCGTACCGACGAGCTTGGATTACAGCCTTGAGAACTACAAGATGCAGGCCGAGAAACAGGCGCTGAGCGATGTGCTGCGCCGCTACTCGGCGAACCTCAGTCACGCGGCCCGGGCGCTGGGTGTGTCGCGGCCGACCTTCTACCGCCTGCTGAACAAGCACCAGATTCGTTGAGCGCGAGATAGCAAAGGCCCCTGCCGGATTCCTCCCGGCAGGGGCCTTTTGCGTGATGAGACTGCCGCGCTGGATTCAGAAGTAGTAGGGGAATTTCAGGCTGAAACTGAAGTCCGGTGAGTCCGGGGTCAGGCCTATCGACAGGTTGGGCACCATGGTCAGCTTGTCGCTGAGGGCATAGGTCATGCCGATATTGAAGTAGGCGGCATTGGCATCGCTGCTGGAAACCGTCTGCCAGCTGCCGCCATCCGGCTTGATCTTGCTCTTCTGGCTGATCAGTTGCGAGTAGGACAGCGACAGGCTCATGCGCTCGTTGAGGGCGAAGGCCGTACCCAGGCCGTACTGGAACCAGTTGCCCATCTTGACCTTGCCACCCACCTTCTGGTTCTGGACCGGGCTGATGTCGTCGAAGGACTCCTCGAGGTTGTAGGTATAGGACAGGTTGCCGAACAGCACGGCCGGGTCCACCGTCTTGACCACCGAGATGCCTGGCGTAACCGACCACACGCCGTTGCCGGTGGGCAGGTCCTCCGGAACCGACAGGTTGTCGTTGTCCGGCGACTGCACCAGCTTGATACCGTAGGGGTCTTCGCCGGTTGGCGCCTTCACCCGCAGGCTGAATACCGTATCTGGCCGGCTTTCGCTCTCGTCGAGAAACTTGTAGGCCACCCCGAAGCTGACATCGCCGAGTCGGGGGTCGCCGGTGACGCTTTCCGACGAAACCTGAGTGGTCGAACCGCCAGCGCCAGCCGACTCGTAGGTGGACTCCCGATAGACCAGCGGCACGTTGAGATCGAACTGCCAACGATTGCCCAGGTTGTAGCGACCGGTCATGTCCAGGGTGAAGTTATCGGAATTGATCTGGTCGACGTTGATGTTGCCGAGAAAGATGGCGTCCAGCAAAAGCAGGCCGTTGAGGCCCAGCTGGCGGGTATCGTAGTGGCTGTATGTCAGGCCGGTTTCCAGGCTGAACGTGCCTTCGCCGAAGAAGCCGCTGGCTTTGTCGTAGATGTTCTCGACACTGCGCGCCGGGGTGTTGTCTTCGCGCAGGCTTTCGCCGTAGCCGGCAGCGGGTTGGCTGGTGGAGGAGGGCGAGCGGGCCAGTCGCTGTGGCTGGGGAACGGCAGGTTGTGTCTCGACCTCGCGTACCCGCTGTTCCAGCACCATGAGGGCTTTCTGCTGGGCGTCGTAACGCTGACGCAATTCGAGCAGGGCCTGCTGCAGTTCTCTTACCTCGGCATCGGAGGCCGCATAGAGGAGTGTCGAAGGCAGTAGCGCGGCAATGCCCACTGCCACGCGAAGCGAGTGTGACTGAAGCATGGGAAGTCCCTATCGCGATTATTTGTCAGTGTATCCAGCGTAGATCAGTAACCCGCAGGGCGCAGGGCGCGCAGTTGATCCAGGTTGACCCCCATCGAACTTGCCGGGATTGGCGTGTCGCGCAGTACCACATCCAGCTCGGTCAGGTTCCTGACCATATTGCTCGATCCGCCGATGTTGGCATGCTGTTGCAGTCCGCCACCCGCCAGTTGTTGCAGGCTGGTGCCTTGGCCAAGAGCGTTGATGGCGATCCTGAAGCCGCCGTCGCTGGCGCTGATCTGCACATTGCCGGCCTGGGTGCTCTCGATCTGGTTGGCAAATGGCTGGCCGGCATTGCCCGCATTCGGAGCTGAACCGCCGCGTTTGACGTTGACGACGAAATTGTTCGCTGCGCTATTGAAGTCGCCGGCCGAGCGTACGCTTTGGGTCACGCCGTTGACGGTGCTCAGGCCCTCACCGCCATAGATTTGTCCGCTGCCCGCCGCCGGGGCGCTCTGGTCGCCGTTTTGGGTGATGGTCGAAACGTTGAACTGCGGCTGGAACATCCCTTCGCTCGCCTGCATGTGGACCGCGCCGGCGAGCACCTGGCCGCTGGCGTTCTCCCACACGCTGCTCATGGTGACGCCAAAGTGGACGATGTGCCCGGGCATGACGAAACGGCCGCGCAATTGGGAAAGCTCCTGGTCGCTCAGTTCGACCGGCTGCAGCGGGTTGCTGGCCTGAGCGCAAATGCTGGCGGCAATGCAACTGGCAGCCAGTAATACATGAATCTTCATGTCGACCTCCGGCGGAGACTTCCTGCCCGTGATGTCAGAATGATTTGTCTGTGATCAAAAGAAATCGCTCTGGATGAATCCATGTTCCATCAGTTCGGCATCCTTGACGGGCTGGAATGCATTCAGGCGATCTTTGGCTGACAACGGCTTGGGCGGATTCAATAGGGCATTGGTTTTGTCGTACTCTCGGCCAATCACCGCGAAGACAATTCCATTCCAACCTTTGAGGAAATCCTCAACCTTGTAGCGTTTATGTCCGAAAATCGGGTCGCCAATATAGGCCCAGCCATTTTCTGTTCTTTGCAATACCACGAAGTGTTTGTAGCCGCGGACTTCCTGCAGCACGATAGCCGGAACCTTGAGTTGCTCGAGGCCGGCAGCAGGAACGCGGTAGCCGCGGGCGCGCATGCCGAGGTTCTCGACATAGCGCTTCATGTCGAGCATGGAAAAGCCCTGGGTACGCACCAGCTCATGGTCGGCACCGGCCAGCATGCCGTTGATCACGAACGTCTCGTCCACATCGAATCGATAGGCTTCGCGCAGGATGGTTGCCAAGGCGGCGGCACCACAGCTGAAGTCGGTTTTTTGTTCCACCAGATTGCTGAAGCGCCGTTCACGGATGCTTTCGACGTGCTTGAACGCGATGGCACCGCCGGGCAGTACGGCGAAAGGGACTTGTGCGGCTTGCAGCGCAGTACTCAGACAACACAGGACAGGCAGGATGGCCAGACGCATGGGGCACACTCCCTATGGCTATAAGGGAAGCCCTGCGGGTGCAGGGCTCCCTTCGCGTGTGGTTGCTTAGTTGCCGTTGTTGCAGGAATTGCAGCCGACGGCGACAGCCAGGGTGTTCAGCTGCTGGTTGCTGCTGCCCGAGGCAATGTTGACGCCGATGTTGCCGCTGGCGTTATTGAGCGAGTCGCTGAGGGTGGCGCTGTTGATGACGGGATTGGCGAAGGTGTAGCTCTTCGTGAAGGTGACGGTGGCAGCCAAGGTGCTGTTGCCGGCCTCTTCGATGAGGCTGTTGGCGCTATGGCTTTCGTTCTTCTCAGCACTGGCCGAGGCGCTGGCCTCGCTGCTCTTCTCGAAGGAGGCCTCGAAGCTCTTGTCCACGCTACGAGAATCGTCAGCCGTGTAGGAAGAGCTCGCGTCCACGCTCTTGGCGAGGTCGAAATGCGCTGCGGACTCCTCGCTCGCATTTTCGGCCGCGTTGGCATTGGCATCGATTTCGAGGGCCCCATCGCCATGGGCATGAATCCTTCCGGGCGAAACAACCAGATGGCCGTCAAGGCTGGCGCTGGCGGTGGCGTCTAGATGGGCCGTCTTGTCCCACTCGCTGGAGGAGCTGCTCGACTTGTTCGCGTCCACGACGACATCCAGACTGGCGTTGTAGGTGCGGTCGGAGCTCTCGGACGAGTCATGGCTGGCCGAGAGCGAGGCCGAAGCGGTCGCTGACTTAGCACTCTGCGCCTGCCACGAAAAATCCCAGGAGTCGCTCGAATCACTGGATTCCGCCTTCGAGTAGTTGTTGCTCCAGTCCTTGGTGACATCGAAGGTTGTCTCGACGGTCACGCTGGCGGCCTTGTTGTCGACGCCGCCGCGCAGGTCCTGATTGCCGGTGGCAGTGGCAGTCGCATCCCAGCCCCTGGCCGTGGCGATCGCCAGGGCGTTCTGCTGCTGGTTGAGGTTGCCGCTGGCCGCGTTCACGCCGATGTTGCCGGAGGCATCGTTGCCGGAACCGTTCACCGTCGCTGCGTTGCTGCCGCCGAGGTTGTAGGTCCAGCCGTCGTTGTCCTGATCGATGGTGGAGTCGGCTTCGGCGCTGCCAAAGACGAAGGCCTCATCGGCGGTGGCAATCGCGACATTGTTGGCTTGCTGGTTCATGCTGCCAGCGGCAACGTTGGCGCCGATGTTGCCGCTGCTGCTCAGCGAGTTCTCGATGTTGACGCTGTTTTCGGTGCCCTCATTGGTGACCTGGGCGTCGCCGATGTATTGGTCGCGGCCTGCGTAGGCAGTGGCATCGCCAGCGTTGCGGTCCAGCAGGGGGTCGTGATCGTGGTTGTGACCATTTGATTGGTTTGCTTGGGCCGCCATCGCCATCGCGGCAGCCATGGCGAAGACCAGCGGTTTCAGAGCCATTGACACTTTCATGGTAGTTCTCCTTGCAGTTTTTTATGCAACACGTGTTGGTCTTGCGTTGGATAACGAGTCAATCCATGACCCTGATGCTGACGGTGTTGGCCATCCGGTTTCCCACCCCAGCGCTCTGGTTCAGCTGAACTACACCACTGCTGCCGGCGAAGGCCTGTCTGTCGATAGCGACGGCACGCTCTCCCGGCTTTGTCTCAGCCGTACCTGAGTTCTGCGCAAGCACCACGTTCTGCTGGGCGAGGATGCTGTCATCCACGCTTTGTGCCGCAGAACCGACGCTCATGCGAAAAGAGTTGATCTGTTGAGTGCCGGCGCCAGCCGACTGATTGACGCCCAATACCCCGGAACCATTGCTGAAGGCGCTACCGGTGATGTTGGCCTGGGCATTCATCGAGGTGTCGACGCCGTCCAGCTCCTGGTACTGACGAAAGTTGGTGGTGGCATCAGCGCCAATCGCCAGTGCGCGGCCGTTGATCTGTTGCTGTTGGCTGCCGGCGGCCTGATTGACCGACAGCACGCCTTGGTAGGTTCTGCCGCTGTTGTCGATTGTTGCGTGGTTGTTTACCTGCGCTTGTTCGGCGAGGCTGGCGACGGGTATGGTCATGGCGATAAGCAGGGTGAGTCGCAGCATGTCAGCGATCTCCGGTGAGGATTTTCAGCGGTGCCAACCCCTGCTGAAGGCTCCGATTGATCTGGTTGGAGACGTTGCTGCCAGCTCCGCCACCCTGGCCTGCGCGCATGCCGGGCAGGCCATGCGAAGAGGCTTGGGCCGAATTGCTCAAGCCTGGCAGTTGGCCGTTGGGAAGCATCTGGCGTTGCAGGGTGGATCCGCTGGTGACCCCGGCAAAGTCGGCATCAGTCAATTCGAACGAATTGGTCGCTCTGATGACGGTGCTGGAGGGGTTGGCATTGACGGTGCGCGGATTGGGATCGGGGAGCAGGGCGGGGCGGGTGGCAACCCGCGGCTGCACGTCGCGGGTGATGACGATGATCCCGTCGGCGGAGTGGGCAGGGATGGCAGCTCCCATGGCTGAGAGCATCAGCATGGCCAGCAGTGCCGGACGAGAAATCCTTGAAGCGTTTCGATCCATGGCAGCGGTTCCTACGCGATTCAGACCCTTTTGCGTGCAAGGGCATACGCATGTGCCGTGCCAGTTTCTAAATCTTCAATTGAATCAGTGGGTTGGGGTTTTCCTTGAATAGCCGGGAAAATCCGCTGTCAACGCGTTGAAACAGTGGGGTGTGTGTCTGCGCTGTTGGGCCGGCTAATCCGCGGCCTGCATGGCGATTGAGGGTGTTGCAGGCTTGATACACTCCGCCGGGTCAGGACCGCAAAGCCCGTCAGCCGCGGTATTTGCCGGCAACGGTCTGTATCATCCGCGCAACACCCCCGCCGTTACTGCATCACTGCAGGTCGCCACTCGCACAGGTCAAGGAGAGAACATGCATCCGTTTACCGCCCCCCGTCCGCCCCATCTGGCCTGGCTGCTCGGCCTGGCCGGGCTGATTCCGTTTATCAGTGGCGCACTGGGGATCTGGATCACGCCGGTCGGCTGGCGCCCGCTGGTACTGACTGCGCTCCTCGACTACGCCGCGGTGATCCTGGCGTTCATGGGGGCGATTCACTGGGGACTGGCGATGCGTGCCGAACAGGACGACCTGCGTGCCCAGCTGCAGTTGGGTCTGTCGGTGATTCCGCCGTTGCTGGGCTGGGCAGCGGTATCCTTCGGGTTGCCGGCGGCTCTGGCCATTCCGGTATTCGTGCTGGCTTTCGTCGGCCTGTACATGGCCGACCTGCGCGCCGTGCGCCTGGGGCTGGCACCGCTCTGGTACCGCCCCCTGCGCATGCCACTGACCGTGGTGGTGGTCGCCTGCCTGCTGATTGCCTGGGCCGGGGTACTGGCGGGCTGACTCAGCAGCTCAGCAGCTCAGCTGGTCGGCCTGGCGGTATAGCATCAGCAGCTTGCGGGTCACGGTCTGCTGCAGGTCGTTGCGCTCGAAGGCGGACAGATGTGGCAGCTGGGTCAGCTGCAGGCGGTGCAGGTGAAGGTAGGGCATGCGCTGGTCGAATTCGCGCAGGTCGCCCTTCATCAGTACCGGCAGGAACACGTCGCCATTCTGTTTCAGCTTGCTGATGATCTGCGCCAGGGCGCTCTTGAACGGGCGCGCCTGAAGCATCTCGCCCTGCGCGCCCAGACGGGCCAGCAGCAGTCCATTGTGCCCCTGGAACTGCCCCGGCAGTACGCACAGGCCGGTCTTGCGTACGGAATAGGGCGAAATGTGGTTCAGGGTGTCGTGGAAGGCGTAGGGGTTGGGCAGCACGACCATCTTGCGGCCCAGTTCGGCGGGGAAGTGCAGGCCGTAGTTGGTATACAGCTGGCTCACCGACTCGGAGTAGACGCACAGACGGTTCTCGAACAGGCGAATGAAGCGCTGTGCCAGCTCGCGCTGCTCCAGGCGATCCAGGTCCCAGATCAGGTCCAGGTTCGGTTTCTTGTCCAGGTTCACTTCCTGGAAGTTGATCGTGCTCATCGCGACGGCGCCATGCATGCAGGTGGGGTCGTTGCCGCTGGCGGCGAACAGCCAGGGGGTAATCGTCAGCCCCTCCGTGGGCAGGCGACAACAGGTGGTGGCAGAGTATGCGCAAAGAGTGTGACAACCCACCAGTTGTCTTGCGCAGATTTGCGATCAAAGTCGGCCATCCGCCACTGCGGACGCAAGCCGAATGATCCGGACTGACCCTGGTCAACGCGCTATGGGCCAAGACCTGCTGCCGGCCGGCCAGCTCTGGTAGGATGCCGCCCGGTTATCCAACCGACGCCCTGCTGCGCGCCGGTCGGCACTTATCAATCATGAGCAAGGACGCGCGACAGGCGCGTGACGGGGAGTTTTTGCATGGAATTCTGGACCGCCATTCAGGCGCTGATCCTGGGTATCGTCGAGGGACTGACTGAGTTCCTGCCGATCTCCAGCACCGGTCACCAGATTATCGTCGCCGACCTGATCGGCTTCGGTGGCGACCGCGCCAAGGCGTTCAACATCATCATCCAGCTCGGTGCCATCCTCGCGGTGGTGTGGGAGTTCCGACAGCGCATCTTCGGCGTGATTTGCGGCCTGCCGCGCGAGCGTCAGGCGCAGCGCTTCACCGCCAACCTGCTGATCGCCTTCTTCCCGGCGGTGATCCTCGGTCTGGCCTTCGCCGACCTGATCGAGCACTGGCTGTTCAATCCGATCACCGTGGCCAGCGCGCTGGTGATCGGTGGCGTGGTCATGCTCTGGGCCGAGAAGCGCCAGCACGCCATTGAGGTGGATACGGTGGACGACATGAGCTGGAAGCATGCGCTGAAGATCGGCTGCGCCCAGTGTCTGGCCATGATCCCCGGCACCTCGCGCTCGGCCTCGACCATCATCGGCGGCCTGATCTTCGGCCTGTCGCGCAAGGCGGCGACCGAATTCTCCTTCTTCCTCGCCATGCCGACCATGGTCGGTGCCGCGGTCTACTCCGGCTACAAGCATCGCGCACTGTTCGAGAACGGCGCCGATCTGCCGGTATTCGCCCTCGGCTTCGTCACCTCGTTCGTCTTCGCCATGCTCGCCGTGCGCGCCCTGCTGAAGTTCATCGCCAGCCACAGCTACGCAGTGTTCGCCTGGTACCGCATCGGCTTCGGCCTGCTGATCCTCGCCACCTGGCAGCTGGGCATGATCGACTGGAGCACGGCGCAGGGCTGAGGAGCTGCAGGCTATGGAACAGCGCGGTGTATTGAAAAGCTGGAACGACGATAAGGGCTTTGGCTTCATCCAGCCGGAAAAGGGCGGGGAGCCGCTGTTTGCGCATATCTCGGCGATGCGTGGCGAGCGGCGGCCCGAGGCTGGCGAGGTGGTGCTGTTCGTTGCCGAGCGCGACCCACAGGGCCGGCCGCGGGCCAGGCACATGCGCTTCGAGGAGCTGAGCCTCGATCGCCCGGCTATCAGGCGCAAACCGCGGCCGGCTGTGACTCAGCCTGAGAAGCCGGTACGCAGGGAGCGTTCCGGGCGAGACAGCTCGGCTGGCATCCGCAACCTGCCACTCAAGCTGGTGCTGTTCCTCGGGCTCTGTGCACTTCCATTCACAGGTGCCTGGCAGATGCTGCGGGCTTCGGACTTTATCTGGCCATTGTGCGCCTATGGACTGATCAGTCTGATCAGTTTCTTCCAGTACTGGAGTGACAAGAACAGCGCCGAAAGGCAGCAATGGCGCACACCGGAAAACACCCTGCACGCCGTCGAGCTGCTCGGCGGCTGGCCGGGTGCGCTGGTGGCGCAGCAGGTGTTCAGGCACAAGACCCGCAAGGTCTCGTATCAGGTGGTGTTCTGGGGGATTGTCGCGCTGCACCAGGCGTTCTGGGTCGACTGGCTGCTGTTGGGCGGGAAGTTCGCTCGGCAGGTACTGCCGCAGTGGGTAGGGCTCCTGTAGGCGCGGATTTATCCGCGACCGGTTGCTGGCCAGCCACTATCGTGAATGAATTCGCGCCTACAGAAAATCAGCCGGCCCATCGGGCCGGCTGGATACCTCAGGCCGCGACGCCCTGGCTGCGCAGGTAGTCGTCGTAGGTGCCGCTGAAGTCGGTCACGCCGTCTTCCGACAGCTCGATGATGCGGGTGGCCAGGGAGCTGACGAACTCGCGGTCGTGGCTGACGAAGATCAGCGTGCCCGGGTAGTTCTCCAGCGCCAGGTTGAGCGCCTCGATCGACTCCATGTCGAGGTGGTTGGTCGGTTCGTCCATCACCAGCACGTTGGGCTTGTTGAGGATCAGCTTGCCGAACAGCATGCGGCCCTGTTCGCCACCGGAGATGACCTTGACCGACTTGAGGATCTCGTCGTTGCTGAACAGCATGCGGCCGAGGGTGCCGCGCACCAGCTGCTCGCCGCCCTGGGTCCACTGGCCCATCCAGTCGAACAGGGTCATGTCGTCCTCGAAATCGGAGGCGTGATCCTGGGCGTAGTAACCGACCTCGGCGCTTTCCGTCCACTTCACCGAGCCGCTGTCCGGAGTCAGGTCGCCGACCAGGGTGCGCAGCAGGGTGGTCTTGCCGATGCCGTTGGGGCCGATGATGGCTACGCGCTCGCCCGCTTCGACGCTGAAGCTGAAGTTCTTGAACAGCGGCTTGCCATCGAAGCCCTTGGACATGTGTTCGACAGTCACCGCCTGGCGGTGCAGCTTCTTGGTCTGCTCGAAGCGGATGAACGGGCTGACGCGGCTGGACGGCTTGACCTCGGCCAGCTGGATCTTGTCGATCTGCTTGGCGCGCGAGGTGGCCTGCTTGGCCTTGGAGGCGTTGGCCGAGAAGCGGCTGACGAAGGTCTGCAGTTCGGCGATCTGCGCCTTCTTCTTGGCGTTGTCGGCCAGCAGCTGCTCGCGCGACTGGGTCGCGGCGGTCATGTACTCGTCATAGTTGCCCGGGAACAGGCGCAGCTCGCCATAGTCCAGGTCCGCCATGTGCGTGCACACGCTGTTGAGGAAGTGGCGGTCGTGGGAAATGATGATCATGGTGCTGTTACGCGCCGTGAGGATGTTTTCCAGCCAGCGGATGGTGTTGATGTCCAGGTGGTTGGTCGGCTCGTCGAGCAGCAGCACGTCCGGGTTGGAGAACAGCGCCTGGGCCAGCAGCACGCGCAGCTTCCAGCCCGGCGCCACTTCGCTCATCGGGCCGAAGTGCTGGGCCAGCGGAATGCCCAGGCCGAGCAGCAGCTCACCGGCGCGGGATTCGGCGGTGTAGCCGTCCATCTCGGCGAACTCGGTTTCCAGCTCGGCCACGGCCATGCCGTCTTCCTCGCTCATTTCCGGCAGCGAGTAGATGCGATCGCGCTCGGCCTTGACCCGCCACAGCTCCTCGTGGCCCATGATCACGGTGTCGATCACGTTGAATTCTTCGTAGGCGAACTGGTCCTGGCGCAGCTTGCCCAGGCGGGTGTTGGCATCGAGCATCACCTGGCCGCTGGAAGGTTCCAGATCGCCGCCGAGGATCTTCATGAACGTCGACTTGCCGCAACCGTTGGCGCCGATCAGGCCGTAGCGGTTGCCGTTGCCGAACTTGACGGAAACGTTCTCGAACAGCGGCTTGGCGCCGAACTGCATGGTGATGTTAGCGGTGGAAATCACGAATCTGACCTGCAAGGAGAGGGCGCGGGAGCGCAAAAAACGTACATTGTAGCGTTTTGCGTCAGTCGCGGCAGCCTAAAGGATCGACGGCTTCTCAATCCGGATAACCGTGATGGGCGTCACGCATTGCTTGATGCAGAATGGTGGCCTTTTAGATCAACCTGTTACGGCGTTTATCTCGATGAACATCACGGAAATGCTGCGCATCCTGGCCAGCCAGGATGGATCCGACCTGTATCTTTCGACCGGTGCGCCGCCCTGCGCCAAGTTCAATGGTGCGCTGCGCGCGCTGAGCAAGGAGCCGCTGGGGCCGGGCGACGTGGCGAAGATCGCCGCCGAGGTGATGGATGCCGAGCAGAAGGTCGACTTCGAGCGCGAGCTGGAGATGAACCTGGCCATCTCCCTGCCCAATATCGGTCGTTTCCGGATCAACATCTTCAAGCAGCGCAACGAGGTGTCCATCGTCGCGCGCAACATCAAGCTGGATATCCCGCGTTTCGAGGATCTCAAGCTGCCACCGGTGCTGCTCGACGTGATCCTCGAGAAGCGCGGCCTGGTGCTGTTCGTCGGTGGTACCGGCTCGGGCAAGTCGACCTCGCTGGCGGCGCTGATCGACCACCGCAACCGCAACCACAGTGGTCACATCATCACCATCGAGGACCCGGTGGAGTACGTGCACAAGCACAAGAAGTCGATCATCAACCAGCGCGAGGTGGGCGTGGATACCCGCAGCTTCCAGGCGGCGCTGAAGAACACCCTGCGCCAGGCGCCGGATGTCATCCTGATCGGCGAGATCCGCGACCGCGAGACCATGGAACACGCCCTGGCCTTCTCCGAGACCGGCCACCTGGCGATCTCCACCCTGCACGCCAACAACGCCAACCAGGCGCTGGACCGCATCATCAACTTCTTCCCCGAGGAGCGTCGGCCGCAGCTGCTCAACGACCTCGGCAACAACCTCAAGGCGTTCGTCTCCCAGCGTCTGGTCAAGACCGTCGACGGCAAGCGGCGCGCCGCGGTGGAGATCCTGATGGGCACCGCGACCATCCGCGACCTGATCAAGCGGGGCGATTTCAACCTGATCAAGGAGGTCATGGAGAAGTCGCGGCCGCTGGGCATGCAGACCTTCGACCAGGCGCTGATCGATCTGGTCAACGAGGGCGCGATCAGCGAAGAGGAAGCGGTGAAGAACGCCGACTCGGCGAACAACGTGCGCCTCAAGCTCAAGCTGCACCGCGACGGCGAGGGCGGTGGTCAGGCCAAGCCTGACGATACCTCGACCTGGAGCCTGGCGCCGACCATGGAAGAGGAAGAAGAGCCGACGGCTTGATCTTCCTCGGCGCCGCCGCCTGAACGGCGCGGTGCCTGCGGGCGCACCAGTGCCGGAGTCCACCCAGGTGGCTCCGGCACTGGCGTTTCAGCTGCGCAGGTAGACCAGCACCAGATGCCAGCCGAACTGGGTCTTCAGCGGGCCGTGGACCTGATGCAGCGGCTTGCGGAATACCACGTTCTCGAACGGCTTGACCATCTGCCCCGGGCGGATCTCGCCCAGATCGCCGCCGCGCTTGCGCGAGGGGCAGAACGAATGGCGCCGGGCCAAGGTCGCGAAGTCCTCGCCTTTCTCCAGGCGCAGCTTGAGCTGCTCGGCTTCGGCGGCGGTCTTGACCAGGATGTGGCGGGCCATGGCGATGGGCATCGGCGGGGTCCTCGGGTGAATGGCAGCGGGCGCGCAGTGTAACCGAAGACCGCCAGTTTGCCTGCGCCACTGGGCAGTGGATCTGCGCCTCGCTCAGTCCCTGCGGGGGCGGGTCTTGTACAGGGAAAACAGCACGCCACCGGCCAGCAGGGTAAAGGTGACGGCCAGCGACACCGGTGCCGGGATCTTGCCGAACATGCCGGCCACAAAGATCTTCGCGCCGATGAATACCAGCACCAGCGCCAGGGCGTACTTCAGATAGACGAAGCGGTGGATCATCGCCGCCAGGGCGAAGTACAGGGCGCGCAGGCCGAGCACGGCAAAGATGTTCGAGGTGTAGACGATGAAGGGATCCTGGGTGATGGCGAAGATCGCCGGGATGCTGTCCACGGCGAACAGCAGGTCGGCCAGTTCGATCAGCACCAGGGCGAGCAGCAGCGGGGTGGCATGGCGTCGCAGGTGACCGGCAGCATCCGGCAGCTGGACGAAGAAGTGGTGCTCGTGCAGTTGCTCGGTGACCCGCATGCGCCGGCGCAGCAGGAGCACCAGCGGGTTTCTGGCCAGCAGGCCGGGGCTGTCGTCGAGGGGGCTGAACAGCATTTTCACCCCGGTTGCCAGCAGGAACACGCCGAAGGCGTGGAGAACCCACTCGAAATGGTGGATCAGCGCCGCGCCCAGGCCGATCATCAGCGCCCGCAGCACGATCACGCCGAGAATGCCCCAGAACAGCACATCGTGCTGGTAACGGCGGGGAATGCCGAAGAAGCCGAAGATCATCGCCATGATGAACACATTGTCCATCGACAGTGATTTCTCGATCAGGAAGCCGGTGTAGTACTCCAGCGCGCTGGTGGCGCCCATCTGGTACCAGACCCAGGCGCCGAAGCAGAGGCCGACACTGATATAGCCGGCGGACAGCCAGAGGCTGGCGCCGATGCCGATTTCCCGATGGTCGCGGTGCAGGACACCGAGGTCGAAGGCCAGCAGGGCGAAGACGAGCAGGAAGAAGGTCAGCCACAGCCAGGTGGCGGTGCCGAGAACATCGGCGAAGAGGACAGCTTGCAGTGCGTGCATGACACCCTCCGGACACCGCTTGTCGGCGTCAGCGACTCCGACATGGCGGCTGTCGACCGTCAGAGGGGCCCGGGGTCGTTGAAGAATCTAGGTCGTGCGCGGCAATCAGGCAAGCGGGCTTTGGTTACAGGATTTTCCGGCCATGCGCGGGTGGCGGGGTGACCGGGTCGAGCCGCGTCGCACTCGGGCCCTGCGGTGCGGCATGCGCCGCCCGCGGCCCGATCCTGCGCCGGATCAGTAGACCCAGACTTCCACGCGACGGTTCTTCTCGCGGCCTTCTTCGCTATCGTTGGAGGCCACTGGCAGGGCATCGCCGAGGCCGCTGACTTCGCGCACCAGCACGCCGCTCTTCACCAGTTCGCGCTGGACGGCGACGGCCCGCAGCTTGGACAGCAGCAAGGCGCGCTCGGGGTTGTCGTTCTTCGGGTCGCCGAAACCGACCAGCACCACCTGGCTCATCATCTTGTTGTTGTCCTTCAGGTAGCGCAGTACCCGGCGTACGTCGCGCAGGGCCTTGTTGTCGAGCTCGGCGCTGCCTTCGGCGAAGCGGAAGTTGACGGCCAGACGCTGGGCATCGGTCGCCAGCGTGCGGTAGCCGGCCGGCATGTCGCCGTTGAGCTGGACCTTCATCGCCTTCACGGTCTGCGAGATGAAGCCGCTCTTGGCGACGATTTCCTGGCCGCGCGGGCTGTGGGCGAAGCTGACCAGTTGCTGGGCCCAGGGATTGGTTTCGTTCGGCTTGACGTAAAGGAACAGGCGACGCGACAGCGGATAATCCTCGGTGGCCACCAGTTCGGCGCTCGGCTGCATCGGCTGCGAGTCGCCGGCACTGATCGCCAGTGCCTTGGCCTGGCGGATGTAGGGCAGGCCGATGAAGCCGATGCCCTGTGCGTCGCCGCTGACCGAGTCGGACAGCTGGGTGCTCGACTCGAAGCGCTTCGCGGTAGCGGCCAGGCTCTTGCCCTGGCTGGTCAGCACCAGTTCCTTGAAGGTGTCCCAGGTGCCTGAGTTGTCGTCGCGGGCGTACAGGTTGATCGCGCCGCCACGGCCGCCCAGCTCCTCCCAGGTCTTCACCTCGCCGGCGAATACCTTGGCCAGCTGCGGTACCGACAACGCCTTAAGCGGGTTGGATGGGTGCAGGATCACCGCCAGGCCGTCGATGGCGATAACCTGCTCGCCTTCCGGACTCTTCAGGTCACCGAACTTGACGAGGCTGGCGGCTTCGCTGTCCTTGATCGGTCGCGAGGAAGCGGCCAGATCGGCGCTGCCGTTGCCCAGGGCGACAAAGCCGGTGCTCGAGCCGTGCGCGGCCACCTGGATGTTGACCATGCGGCCCTTGTCGTCACGCGCGGTGACCCGCTGCTCGTTCTCGCCGCCGGGCACGATGCGCACATCGGTGAAGCCTTCCTTCTCCAGCAGGCCGCCGACCAGCGCCGGGCCCAGCTTGGCGCCGATGGTGTTGGAGCCCTGGATGCTCAGTGCCGGCTGGCCATCGGTTGGCAGGGGCAGGGCGGCAAAGCTGCCGGTGGGGATGGCGGTGGCCAGCAGCCCGCCGAGCAGCAGGTGGGCACGGAGGGAACGCTGAAGGGGGAGGCGCAGCATGGCGGCAGGGAACCTTGTTGGTCAGGTTTGAGGATGCCGCGCAGAATAAGTCAGTAAAATGACAGCATGGTGACAGCTGGCGTGACAGGCCCGTGGCAGAGCGTCGCAATGGCGACTCAGTCGAGTTGCAGCCACACCGGCGCGTGATCCGACGGCTTGTCCATGCCGCGCAGCTCGTAGTCGATGCCCGCGGCTTGCAGGCGTGGCGTCAGGCCGCTCGAGGTCATGATCAGGTCGATGCGCAGGCCGCGCTTGGGCTGGTCCTCGAAGCCGCGGCTGCGGTAGTCGAACCAGCTGAAGCGGTCGTTCACCTCGGGGTGCAGTGCCCGGAAGCTGTCCACCAGACCCCAGCCGTGCAGGCGGGCCATCCACTCGCGCTCCTCCGGCAGGAAGCTGCACTTGCCGCTGCGCAGCCAGCGCTTGGCGTTTTCCGCGCCGATGCCGATGTCGCTGTCCTGCGGCGAGATATTGAAGTCGCCCATCACCACCACGGCCTGTGCGGGGCTGAACTGCTCTTCGAGCAGGCGCTGCAGGTCGGCGTAGAACTGCGTCTTGGCCGGGAACTTGGTTGCGTGGTTGCGGCTCTCGCCCTGCGGGAAGTAGCCGTTGAACACGTGCAGCGGCTGGCCATGGGCGTCGGTGAAGGTGGCGCCGATGAAGCGCCGCTGCGACTCCTCGCCGTCCCACGGGAAGCCCTTGACCAGGTTCTGCGGCGCCTGGCGCGAGAGCAGGGCGACGCCATAGTGACCCTTCTGGCCGTGATACTCGACGTGATAGCCGAGCGCCTCGACCGCGGCGCGGGGAAACTGCTCGTCCGCCACCTTGGTTTCCTGCAGACCGATGACATCCGGCTGGTGCCGCTCGATCAGCTCAGCCAGCTGATGAGGACGTGCGCGCAAGCCATTGATATTGAAGGAAACGAGTTTCATGGGCGGTTTTCCGTGGGTGACAGTTCGAGGGCGATCCTAGCCGATCGTCCCCGTCCCGGCCACCGTGCGGCGCTGGCCAGTACCAGCTCGAAATGCATGGATTTGCCTGTTCGGCCGCATGCTAGGCTTTCGGCACGCCGCTGTCGGGATGCTTTCTGCGCTGACGGGGCGCGGAATAGCTCTTTCGAAGCTCTAGGTTTCGTACTTAACCAATTTAAAATAAAGGATTCTAGCAATGAGCCAAGTGACCCTGAAGGGCAACCCGGTGCGCGTGGATGGCCAGCTGCCGCAGGTCGGTGCCCAGGCCCCGGCCTTCCGCCTGGTAGCCGCCGACCTGTCCGACAAGTCCCTCGCCGACTTCGCCGGCCAGCGCAAGGTGTTGAACATCTTCCCCAGCATCGATACCCCGACCTGCGCCACCTCGGTGCGCAAGTTCAACGTCGAGGCCAGTAAGCTGAGCAATACCGTGGTGTTGTGCGTCTCGGCCGACCTGCCGTTCGCGCAGAAGCGCTTCTGCGCCGCGGAAGGCCTGGACAAGGTGGTCAGCCTGTCGACCCTGCGCGGTCGCGAGTTCCTCAAGGATTACGGCGTGGCCATCGCCGAAGGCCCGCTGACCGGCCTGGCCGCCCGCGCCGTGGTGGTGCTGGACGAGAACGACAAGGTGCTGCACAGCCAACTGGTAGCCGAGATCGGCAACGAGCCGGACTACGCGGCGGCGCTTGCGGTGCTCTGAGTCGCCAGGCTCCCGAAGCCTGCCTCGGTGGGCTGGCATGGTTGCCGGCCTGAGCGTAGAGGTCAGGCGACCAGGCAACAAAAAGCCCGCTTTCGCGGGCTTTTTGTTGTGAACGCTGGGCTCGGCGTGGTCGTGATCAGCGGCCCATGCCATTGCTGATGGCGCCGCCGGCAGCGCCGCCGAGGCCCGCGCCGACCGCACCGCCGGTGCGGCCGCGGAGGGTGTGGCCGAGCAGCGAGCCGCCTGCAGCGCCGAGACCACTGCCCACGGCTACCTTGGTCTTGTTGCCGCTCTT
>LNAP01001091.1_pt1 | contig 29334 bp, 30 predicted proteins | sample 602601 | NCBI WGS metagenome assembly LNAP01 (sample SAMN02440304, study PRJNA202911) | soil metagenome | biome: Subtropical and temperate rainforests or woodlands; isolation source: soil samples (1 kg each in a 20% v/v slurry with milli Q water) were... ... | reverse complement strand
ACGGCGGCAAACAGGGACCGGCCCAGGTCTCTGCGCCGAACCAACCAAAGCCACAACGGGCTCCGAATCTTGGAATCCGGTCAGCTTTGAAACCACAGCAGCAACTCTTGGAGAAAGACCATGCAACTCGCATCCCGTTTCGCTTCCCATTCCCCGACGCTGCGCAGCGATTCCCCGCTGTCCGACGATCAAATCCGCCGCGTGGCCCCGTCCATCTTCGCGGACGCCCCGCATGAAAGCCGTTCCGAACGGTACGCCTACATCCCCACTGCCGCCGTGCTGGCGGAACTGCGCAAGGAAGGGTTTGAACCCTTCATGGCAGCGCAAACCCGCGTGCGCCACGACGACCGCCGCGACTACACCAAACACATGCTGCGTCTGCGCCATGCCAGCCAGATCAACGGCGCGGAAGCCAACGAAATTGTGCTTCTGAACTCCCATGACGGCACGAGCAGCTATCAGATGCTGGCCGGGATGTTCCGGTTCGTGTGCAGCAATGGCCTTGTCTGCGGCGATACGGTGGCGGATGTGCGCGTGCCCCATAAGGGCGACGTGGCCGGACACGTCATCGAAGGCGCCTACGAAGTCTTGCGCGGCTTCGACCGGGTGAAGGAATCCCGCGATGCCATGCACGCCATCACCTTGAACGATGGCGAATCCGAAGTGTTCGCCCGTGCCGCGCTGGCCCTCAGGTACGACGACGCCGACAAGCCCGCGCCCATCACGGAATCGCAAATCCTGATGCCGCGCCGCTTCGACGACCGCCGCCCGGACTTGTGGAGCGTGTTCAACCGCACGCAAGAAAACCTGACCCAAGGCGGCTTGCGCGGGCGCAGCGCCAACGGACGCCGCCAGCAGACCCGTCCGGTGCAGGGCATTGACCAAAACATCCGACTGAATCGCGCGCTTTGGCTGCTGGCCGATGGCATGCGCCAGTTGAAGGCCTGAATCCCCACGCGGCAGGGGCAGGCAGCAGCCCTTGCCGCTTCTTTCGCTGCTGCATCCCTAACCGCAAGGAGTTATCACCATGAACGCCGTTACTCAAACCGAAACCCGCGCCATCGAAGCCGCCGCGCCGCTGGAAGTGGCCGATCCGACCAAGAACCTGATTCTGGTTCCACTCTCGCAGTTGCTGCCGCGCCGCTCCAAGCGCAACGCACGCAAGACCCCGCGCCTGTCCATCCCTGAACTGGCCGCGAGCATCGCTCGCATCGGCCTGCTGCAAAACCTCGTCGTCATCCTCGCCGCCGATGGCGAGCAGTATGAAGTGGTGGCCGGTGATCGCCGTCTTACCGCATTGAAGCTGCTGGCGAAGAAGAAGCGCATCGCCGCCGACTACGAGGTGCCGTGCCTGCTGGTGCCCGATGCCTCGGCGCGCACCGTGAGCCTTGCCGAAAACCTGCTGCGCGAGCAGATGCACCCCGCCGACCAGTTCGAGGCGTTCGCCGCGCTGGTCAAGGAAGGCCGCCCCATCGAAGACATTGCCGCAGACTTCGGCGTGTCCCCGCTGGTGGTGCAACGCCGCTTGAAGTTGGCCAACGTCTCGCCGCGCCTGATGGCCGACTATCGGGCTGGTGGCGTGACGCTGGAACAGTTGATGGCCCTGACCATCACCGACGACCACGCCGCGCAGCAAGCCGCGTTCTACGCCGCGCCCGAATGGCAGCGCAGCGCATCTGCACTGCGCGAGCGTCTGACGGAACGCGAAATCGACGCATCGCACCCGCTGGTGCATTTCATCGGAATGGATGCCTACACGGCGGCGGGGGGCGGCATCCGCCGCGACCTGTTCGCCGACGACGATAGCGGCACCTATCTGACCGACGCCGCGCTGCTGGAAACGCTGGTGCGCGGCAAGTTGGACGAACTGGCCGAAGGCATCCGCGCCGAAGGCTGGGCGTGGGTGGAAGCCGTGCCGCACTTGAGCTATGCCGAACGGCAGGCGTTCCAGAATGCGCCGCGCCAGCGCCGGGAACCGACCGCCCGCGAAGCCCGCCGCATCGCCTCGCTGCAAAACCGCCTGGACAAGATCGACGCCGAACTGGAAGAAGCCTACGACGCCGAAGACGGCGGCAAGACGGAAGCGCTGGAATCGCGCCGCGAACAGGTGGCCGGGGAACTGCAAGCCGTGGAGGATGCCTTGCAGGGTTACGCCCCGGACGTGCGCGCCGTCGCCGGTGCCATCGTTACCACCGACCGCAGCGGCGAGGCCGTGATTCATCGCGGCCTGTTGCGTGAGGCCGAGGCGAAGGCACTGCGCACGCTGGAACGGCTGCGGCAAGGCTTCGCCGGAACCGAAGGCGCGGACGACAGCGAAGGCGAGGACGCCGAGCCGGTGACGGTCGCGGCCAGCCTGTCCGACCGACTGGCGCAACGGTTGAGCGCGCACCGCACTGCCGCGCTGCAAATCGAAGTGGCCCGGCACCCGCAGGTGGCACTGGCTGTGCTGGTGCATCGCATGGTGCAGACCGTCTTGCTGGAAAATCATTACGGCCACGATCTGCCGCTTGGCGTGCGCCTGACCGTGCAAGACCGGCTGGAAGGCATGGCCCCGGACTGGCCGGAATCGCCTGCCGCCGTGGCGCTGCGCGAGTTGCAGCAGGTGGCGGGCGAGGCATTGCCACAGGACAGCGCCGAACTGTTCGCCGTGCTGCTGGCGACACCGCAAGACGAACTGGTGCGGCTGCTGGCCGTGTGCGTTGCATCCACCGTGGACGTGGTGACGCCCCGCGCCACACAGCGCCAGCCCGGCGCGGAACTGGCGCAGGCCGTGGGGCTGGACATGGCGGCATGGTGGAAGCCGACCGCCGAGGGTTATTTCCGCCACATCTCCAAGGTCGTGATTCTGGAAGCCGTGGGCGAGTTCGCCCCGGCCCACGTCACCCGACTGGCGAAGTTGAAGAAAGGCGACATTGCCAGCGAGGCCGAACGGCTGACCGATGGCACCGGCTGGATGCCCACCATCTTCCATGTCGAAGGTCCGCAGCAGATCGCGCAGGATGGGGCGGCGGAAGCCGAAGCTCCGAAGGATGCCGCCGCCGTTGCGAATGAGCAACCGCAGGCCGAGGCACTGGCCGCGTGACCCTGCACCGCAGATAAGCGCCCCGGTTCCGACCGGGGCGCTTCATTCCGAGCACTTCCCATGAGCCGCAACACCACGAGCCGCCCCCGCATGGCGGCGGTCTATGCCCCCGACACGGTAGGCGCTCGCCGCTGGCATGGCGATGGCGACGTACGCGGCTACCGTCCCCCTAGTGGCTGGATGGCCTGCGCCGACCTGACCGACCTACATCCCATCACAGGCCGCGCCTTGCCGCGTGCCGTGTGGTGGATTATCGAAACGAAGGAATAACGATCAGCACCGGCCCCAATCCGTTCCGGCTTGGGGCCGGTGGTTAAGAATCCGGGCGCGGCGGTGGCCCGCCGCACCCGGTCTCAACGTCCAAAGCAAAATCGCCACGTCGCCGCCTTCGACCAGGCGGCGACGTGGCGAGCGCACAAGTGCCTTGCGCGCGGTACGGCGATCGATGCCAGCCGATGCGGGCAAGGTTTCGATGACGCCCCGCCACAATGAGCGGGGCATGTGGGCTACGCCCCGGCTTGCTGCGGCAGGTTGTGCAAAAGCGTGCTGTCCTCGACGCTGGCGGTACATCGCCTGTACGTCACGAAGGACGGTTCACCGACACGCGCCCGGCCTTGCTCATGGAACTTCCACGCCACGCCTCAAGCTGGGTGCCGCAAGCTGCGGCAGGGGCGCTCCCGCCTTGTCGCTGGGGTGTTGGCCTTGCCGCATCAGGGCACAAGCCGGTGAAACCATCACGCGGGGATGTCGAGTCGGCCATGTCTCCTTTCGGGAGCGGTCGGCCTGTACGTCCTTGGTCTGTTGTGAATCCTGGCGAGGGCACGGCCGCGCCTTGGGCTTCATGGCCGCAACCTTGCAGCGCAAACAATTTCCCCGCCGCTACGCGGCTTCCTCGCGAGACAAATTGTTTGCGCTTCCAGGTTCTCCACGGTGTTGCGACCGCTGCGCGGTGCGGCCCGCCCATCCCCCGCCGACCGGATCACAACAAGGACGCACTGGCGCGATCTTGTTCAACCCGAAAGGAGAACCATCATGGCTAACATCGGCACCTTCACCGCAGACAAAGACGGTTTCACCGGCACACTCCGCACCCTGACGCTCAACGTCAAGGTCAAGCTGGTTCCCAACGACAAGGGCAACAACGAGAACGCCCCCGACTTCCGGCTGCAGGCGGCAAGCCACGACATCGGCGCGGCGTGGAAGAAGACCAGCGAAGCCGGGCGGGATTACCTGTCCGTGACCCTGGACGATCCTTCGTTCCCGGCAACGGTTTATGCCCGCCTGATCGAAGGCGAGAACGGCACGCACGACCTGATCTGGTCGCGCAGCAAGCCCCAGGCGGCCTGACGGCCGCCACTGCGCCTCGCCCACTGCGGCGGGGCGCGTCACCTCCATCGGAACAAGATCCAGTGCCGCTAAGCAGGTCGACGTAGGGTCTATTGAAGTGTAAGAAACATTGCTATTGATGTTTCTGAAACGTTTCTGTATCATTTCTCCAATCTTGGAGGCAACAATGAACAGAGACACGGCAATTGGTAAGCGCATTGCTGCCCTGCGCGATGAAGCAGGACTCAAGCAAAACGAACTGGCAAAGAAACTCACCTGGAGCGCAGCGGTGCTCTCCCGCGTCGAGAACGGCGATCGATCGCTGGCGCCAGAGGAACTTCAGACCGTGCTCGATGGCATCGGCACGGCTGATGCGCTGAAGCTACGCGAAATACTGGCGCGCCAGTGGCAGATGATCCCGGAGCCCGCCCTCGGCGACGCGGATGCTGACCTGCTGTGGGAAGCAGAACAGACGACGCAACAGGTGCATGCGCTTGCCGAACGCCCCGATGTGAAACAGTTCTACGAACGCCGTCTGGTGCGCTATCAGGAAGAACTGCTCGCCGTGGCGGCGAGCGTCGCGGACAAACGCTATCGAGCAGCCTTCATCGGAACCATTGCAGTGGGTAAGTCCACTGCGATTTGCCGAGCGGAAGGTCTCGAAATACCGGGCAGCAAAGGAATGCCGAAAGCCGTCCTGGAAACCGGCGCTGGCGGCATAACCATCTGTGAGGTGCACGTGCGGCGTGGTCCTGGATATGGGCTTATCGTGGAGCCATGCACCGAAGATGAGGTGCGACAGCACGTTGCTGATTTCGCCAACTTTCTCGTGAATCCTCCACAAGCGTCGCGTTCAGAGAATGACGACGGCGAAGGCGCTGCGTCCCCCGGAATTTCTCGTGAGGTCGAGCGCGCTCTGCGGAATATGACTGGGCTTCGACGTCGCCGCAGCGAAAAGCGTTCGGACGGCACGGTCATTCCTGCGGTCGATGAGGCCCGCGAACTGGCGGCACGGTTCACCGATGCCAAGTCGCTGTCCGTGGAAATCCTGTCGCGTATGGAGTTGCACAAGCGCGACCGCCGCGACATATGGCACGATGACACCGCCGGTAGCCTGCCGCTCGATTGGTTGCAGGAAATCTTCGAGCGCGTCAACAACGGCCGTAGCGATGAATTCACTTTGCCGCGCCGAATCGAACTTGTTGTACCTGTCGCGATCCTGGGCGATGAGTCAATCTCGGTCACGTTGATCGACACGCAAGGTATCGACGATATCGCGGAACGCGGCGATCTCGAAGTTCATTTTGATGACACGCATACCGTGGTCGTGTTGTGCACCGTGTTCAATGAAGCGCCTGCAACTGCCGTGCGGCAATTGCTGACCCGCGCTCGGGAAGGAGGGGTTCGGACACTGGGTAGTCATGCAGCCATCCTTGCACTGCCGCGCCCTGGTGAAGCACTCGCCGTCAAGGACAACGGCTTCCCCGTGCAGTCAGCCGAAGAAGGTTATGAAGTCAAGGGCGAAGAAGTGCAATTGAAGCTGCAACCAATGGGACTCGACCATTTGCCCATCTTGTTCTTCAATGCTGCGGAGGATGCGCCTGAGCAGTTGCGGGACTTCATTCGCGCGCGCATCACGGCCGTGCAGGAATGGCAGCGCAATGGATTGCGTGAAATCATTGCTGGCGCCAAATCCATGCTCGAAAACTACGAAAAAGATCAGGCCCGGGAAGCAATGGCAGCCGCAGCCCGTCGCCTGACGATTTGGTTGGACCACAACGAAGCAATTCCGGCGCAAACCAAGCGGCATGTCCAAGACAGTCTCATGGCGGCTGTGGGCGCAGCACACCCGCGCACCGTCTATGCCGCCATCGTAAGGGATGGCGATTGGTGGAATCTCAACTATGCCCACCAGCTTAGTCACGGTGCTCGGCGTATCGCTGCCGGCATTGCCGAACCGAAATTGCAGAAGTTCAAGGAGATCGCTGAGAACCTGTTGCAAGACGATCAGTTCAGTGATGCCCACGACCTCATCCATCAAACAGTCAGAACGATGGAGGCCGGCGTCGATGCACTTGTCCGAAAGGCCCAACTGGTTGGGCAAAGCATTCACTCGGATGAAATGACTGCCGACTCCAACTTCTGGAAGACGTGTTATAGCGAATGGGGAAGAGGCTCGGGCTATCGTGATCGCATCAATCACCACAACCAAAGCTGGTTTGAAGAGAAGAACGAAGGTGGGGCCGATGCCCGCGTCATGCAACTGGTCACGGAAAGTTGGAATGAAGCAGTCACGACCGTTCGCCATCTGCTAGCTCAAGACTGAGAAGGTCGTCACCAATATGAATAGCGCTCCGGCCACCAGCGTACGTGCCTCTGCAACAGCAAGGCTAATGGCGTTCTACCTCAGCAGAGACCGCATTCTCTCTTTGGTCAATACGGATGAGCTGCCGCCCTACGTCCTCCATGCGCTGCAAGGCAAGGACGCACCCATGACCTCAGCCATCTTAGGCAGTGCTGTTGGTAGCTACGTGCTGGATGCGATTGCGTCGGGTGGCATCAAGACACTGCAACAGCTGGCGGTCGAGAACGCGATTCAGCCGGGCACTCCCTTCATCTACAACGGACATTTTTTTGGCAAGGGCTTCGGCTACAACAACAAGAAGCCGGCGTTGACGTTGACCGAGAAGCTCGACGAACCAATGGAGGGCAAGAGACTTGTCCTTGAATTCTCGAAGAACGGCCTGATAAACGATACGGCCTACACGCGCATGGCGGGCTCGACTCGGCTATTCGCCTTCGCCTACATCGCCGATGTCACCACAGATACTATCCGCGCGATTCCCTATGCGATCGGGGATCTGGTTAGTGGTCAGTCGACGATGTCGTTGCCTTTCGCTTCGACCTTGGAGTTGCAACCCAATGACATTGATCAATTTGCAGGCATAGATAGAACTTGGATACCCTCCAAAACGGAGTTTGCCCGGCTTGCTAACATTCCCGAGCACAAGGTCAAGGAGCTCATCTGTCATCTGCTCGATGAGCACGATGTTCCCAAAGATTGGGGCGGAGAAGAGAGCGATCTATTCTCTGATCGGCTTTTGGTCGGCGGCGAGCGCAAGACCGGCGCCTTTCTGCTCAAGGGGCCAGCCAAATTTCATCCGATGACACCGCGCGACCTGGGCAAGAACGCCGACCAGGTTTATCGTCTCTTCAATATTCCCGCGCAGGTATATATCGTCCAACACTGCCACAACATCGGCGCGGCGGTGCGTAAGACCGTGGAGGCTTACGCACTCCATCGTTCATTTACGGCCCCGTGCCGCTACGTGATTATGGACGGCGTGGCCACTGCGCAGTTGTTGCGAGCGCACGGCCTCTGGGATACCGGAGCGCCTGCACGACGCGAGCGCAAGTCGGTTAAACCGGATGATCGCATCAAGACCGATTGAAGAGCATTGCCCTGCCCACCGCGTTGGGCGCAGTACTACCCTGCAGCCCATCACACATGCGCCTACGGCGCGTCGCGCTTCTTCAAGATTGCCTCCAGTTCCTGGCGCACCTGCGCCAGAAGCTGATCGGCCTTGAGCGGACTGTCGCCGGCATAGGCCAGCGTCAGCAGCGTGAGCGGATGCACTTCCATGACCTCGCACAGCTCGGTCAGTTTGTGCAGCGTCGGACTTTTCAGGTCGCGTTCCAGTGAACTCATATAGGTACGGCTCGACACGTCAGAAAACGCTTCCTGGCTCAAGCCGCGTGCTTTTCTGACCGTCCGTATTGCCGTTGCCAATGAGTTTTTAGCCGCCACCAATGGTTTTCCCTATAAAACCAAGATGACAACCCATTGCGCCCTATAGGGCTACAATCTATAGTGTTCAATTGGTATTGTTGTTTTCCGTATTTGTGCCTTTAAGGAAATCCGCATCTGAGGATTTCGCCGGAACCGGGGAGCCGCATTCGTGCCTTTCCTGACATCCACAATTCGGCGTTTGCGTTTCTGTGCATGTACTGATTCGAGAGCTTGCGCATCCGTGCTTGCGCACGAAAGCACATATCCGGCTTCGTGGTTCCGTGCTTCGCCGGAAAGGCGTGTTCGTGCATTCGCAGATCCGTGGGAATTCCGCCTATGACGCAGCCGCTCACCACCGCCGACGAACGCGCACGGCTGCTCGCCAACGGCGCGGCGCGCGCCGCCGGCCAGAGCATCGACCCCCTGCCGGTGGTTCGACTGTTCACGCCGGATGCGCATGCGACCTGGCTGCTGGCCGCGCTCGACCCAGCCGATGGCGATACCGCCTGGGGACTGATCGACCTCGGCATCGGTATGCCCGCACTGGGGACGGTCAAGCTGTCCGACCTGACGGGCATCGTTGGGCCGCAGCAGCGACCCATCCTGCGTGACCTGTATTTCCACGCCTCGCGGCCGTTATCGGAATACACCCGTCTGGCGCAGCGCGATGGTTCGATCCCCGACTGACGAACCACTTGCTCCCTGCGACGGGCCATCCAGACACAGGCCGTTGCAGCGCATTGTGTCTTTCTCAGTCTGACTCAAGACGGCTGGGGTCTGAATCGGCACTCTTGCACCAAGAGTGTGCGGCTTGACCTAGAAAGACATGATGAGTGTCGCGGGCTGCGGCACGGTGTCAGTGCCGCGCCCCATTTCCGGGATGCGCGGCCGTCGCACTCGGACGACCCGAGCAAGGTTTCGGAGCTAATCGGTCTTGACACTCTCTCTACAGCTTAAGTTACGCCATTCCTGATGGCGCTTTGATGTCTTGATACCGTAGCTATTCGCGCCCGAGGTCGTGGCGACGTTCCTGTCGAACAGGAGGTCGCGTCATGGCTGATCGAAGCGCCGATTTCTGGTATCCAACCGCCGCGTATCTCTACGTGCTGCACCTGGACGGGCTCGCGCTGGCCTGGGAATATCTGCGCCGCCATCCCGACTACCGGCGCGACTGGCTGCGCCGTCGCCATCGGCCGGAAGCGGCACACGCCTGGGGCCTGCGCCTGCTGGAAGACCCGTCTCTGGATGCGCGCGACGCGCATCCAGCCTGGTTCCCCGACCATGACGCCGTGCTTCAGCTCTACCCGGACGCCGACCCGCCACCCGATGCAGACGCCTTCGAGTTCTGGCGCATCCCCGGCCACAAGAGCCTGATCCACGATGGCAAGCGCCTGGTGCTGGTGGCACGCTGGCCCGGCTGCTGCGTGCGGCTCGCACTGGCACCGGGCCTGGCCGATGGCATGGCCTATCTCTATGCCGTCCGTGCGTGTGCTGCACCCTGCGGGCGCTACCGCACGATGGTGTCCGAACTGGACACCCTGGCCGCAGTCGCGGAAACCGCGCTTGCGGCGGCAGCCCGCTCCCGGCCCACGCCCGCCGCGCTGCTGGAGCTGCACACGCTCCAGGCACTCGACGCGATCTTGGCGGGCGCGTCCTTGCGCGAAACAGCCGCTGGGCTGTTCGGCGAGGAAGCCGTGGCCGGCGGCTGGTACGCCGACGGTGGCCTGCGTTCGCGCGTGCGCCGCCTCGTGCAGCGTGGTCAATCGCTGATGCGCGGCGGCTACCGCCGTCTGGCACAGCTTGAATGACCTGGGGAGGGTCGCTTTGCCTTCACGGCAAAACGACCCTCTGCGCTCCGCACCTCTTTCTTGAGACTGCCTCCATCCGGTCGCAATGTGTGGCCGGGCGTTCCTGACCGATGGAGGTTCTCACCATGCGACCCGCTCCCTTGCGACCTGCCGCCGCTGCCACGCCCGCGCAGCCCCAACGCTATCTCACCAACGACGAGGCTGCCGACTACCTGCGCCTCTCGCCGCGCACGCTGGAAAAACAGCGCGTGATCGGCAACGGACCGAAGTTCCGCAAGTTCGGCCGGCGCGTCATGTACGCCGTGGCCGACCTTGATGCCTGGGCCGACCAGCGCAGCTACGAAACCACCTCCGACCCGGAATACGCCGAGCACCACTCGGCCGACAGCCGTGCGCGCTGATCGGTGGCTCGCCGGTGGCCATCGCCATGTCCAACGCACCCCGGGAGCGGGAACAGCTCGACCTGTTCCGCGCCTTGCCGGGCGACATGGCGCCGCGCGACAGCCAGGACCTGATGGCCTTTCCGTTCTTCTCGCTGGCGAAATCGCGGCGCACGGCGCCGATCGACTTCCGCAGCGGCAACGTCACGATACGCGTGGAAGGGACACTGGAGCACGGCATCGCCACCATCTGGGATGCGGACATCCTGATCTGGGCGGCTTCGCAAATCGTGGAAGCGCGCGATGCGGGCATTCGCCCATCGCGCCTGATGCACGCAACGCCCTACGAGATCCTGCGCTTCATCGGGCGCGGAACGTCGTTGCGCGACTACCAGCGCCTCAAGGCTGCGCTGGATCGCTTGCAATCGACCACGGTGGCCACGTCCATTCGCGAAACGACGGGGCGGCGGCTGCATCGCTTCTCTTGGATCAACGAGTGGAAAGAGTTGGCGGACGCCCGCGGCACGCCGCTGGGCATCGAACTAATTCTGCCGGACTGGTTTTACGCGGGCGTACTCGACGCGGCGCTGGTGCTCACCATCGACCCGGCGTACTTCCGGCTCACGGGTGGCATCGAGCGATGGCTGTACCGACTGGTGCGCAAGCATGGCGGCCGACAGGAGGCTGGCTGGCAGTTCGACTTCCGACACCTGTATCGCAAGTCTGGCAGCAGCACGCGGTTTTCGGACTTCGCCTACGACCTGCGCGTTTTGGTGGCGCGGCAATCGCTACCAGGTTACGTCCTGGGCATCGAACGGATGCTGGGCGACCGGACGGAGCTACTGACCTTCCGGCCCGTGCCGTTCACGGCACGGGGATAACTGCGGGAAAACCTGTGGACGGGCTCGTGCTATCAGGAGTAACGGGTATCGTGCTATCGGGAGTACCGCTATCGTGCTATCAGGAGTACGAATCGCCCGCAAAGCCAATAACGGCGCGGGTTTCGACGCCCCTTAACTTACCTAACTTAAATTCTCTAACTTTTAATAGAAGCGCGCCGTTTCGGTGGACAACTGCTGAAAGGCAAAAACCAAAGCAACTCCGAAAGCAAAAACACCCCCGGTTTTCAGGACAAAAACAGGCTGGCTTTCCAGATCGGAGGGCCGCGCCATGATCGTTGCCTTGCTCAATCAGAAAGGCGGCGTAGGCAAGACCACGCTTGCCACGCACATCGCGGGCGAACTGGCGATGCGCGGGCAATCGGTCATCCTGCTGGATGCCGATCCGCAGGGTTCATCGCTGGACTGGACACAGCGCAGAAGTCAGCAAGGTCTGCCCAGGCTGTTCAGCGCCGTTGGCCTGGCACGCGAAACGCTGCACCAGGAGGCCCCAGAACTCGCCAGGCGAGCCGATCACGTCATCATCGACGGGCCACCTCGCATCGCCGCCTTGGCGCGCTCCGCGCTGCTGGCGGCCGAGCGTGTGCTAATCCCGGTGCAGCCCAGTCCCTACGACCTGTGGGCCAGTGCCGAGATGGTGGCGTTGATCCGCGAAGCGCAGGTGTTTCGGCCTGCGCTTCGCGCGGCCTTCGTCATCAACCGGCGCGTCAGCACCACCATCATCGGCCGAGAGGCGCGGCAGTCGCTGGCCGAACAGCCGCTGCCGGCGCTGCACTCCGAAGTGCATCAGCGCATCGTGTTTGCCGACAGCGTAGCCGCCGGCCGGCTCGCCCGCGAGACGGCACCTGAGGGCGCCGCCGCGCGCGAGATCGCCGGGCTCACCGACGAACTGCTGCGGTGGCCGACATGACGAATACGCGCGGCAAACGCATCGGCATCGGCGCACGTCCGCCGGCAAATCCCCACGCCGAGGCGTGGATTCGCCAGGGCGACGCCGATGCTTTGCAAAAGGGCGACCTCTACACCGCGCGCCTGACCCTCGACATCACCCCCGCCATGCGGGCGCGCATCAAGGTGTCTGCCTTCACGCGTGGCGTGACGGTCGCCGAACTGCTGCGCGCACTGCTGGAGCGCGAGTTTCCGGAGAACTCCCAATGAACGTAGAACCTTCGGCGGCCACGGCTGCCACAACCAACACAAATCCGCCTTCGCTCGCGATGCTTGCCAGACGGGCCGGCACCGTACCGTTGACCCGCGTATCGCTCGCCTACGTCGAGCGGCGCATCGACCTCTATCTGCGCTTCGGAGAACCGTCACGCATCGTCCGGCTTGACCAGTGGCGCCGTGTCGCGGTGTTCCTGTCGGGGGCCGTGTTTTGTCGCATCCGGTGGCAGGCCAATGACTACGGCACGATCCGTTGGGAACTCATGGTGATGCAGGCTTGCACGTCGCTGGATGCGGCGCAGCGCATCCCCGGCGTGTTGCCCGGCGCGCGGTTGCTGCTGCACGCCGAAGGCGAACCCGCCGTCCGCGCTGTTTTTGTGCAGCTCGACGCCATCGAGGCGCTGGGCATTGCGCCAGCCGACGTGTCGCCCGCGTACTGGCGCACGCTCGGCAACCGGCTCGCTGCGCGCTTGCCGCTACCCGAATACACCGCCGAGCGACATGCGGCCTGGTTGGCTGGGAGGGCGTTGCCGTGACGACGCTTTCCACATCCAGCATCGCACCGCATCCTCGTTCGCGCCGGCGCGCTCGCATCGTGCTGACAGGCTTCGCCGCTGCCGGCCTCGCTGCACTGGCCTGGGCCGCGTTCGTGTCGCCGTTGCCGCGTCTGACCTACAACCCGTCCGACAGTGTCGCGGTCGGTTGGTATCGCATCGAACCGTTCGCCCATCGGACCGCCTCGCTGCCACGTCCGTTGTCCGTGGACAGCATCGTGCTTGTTCCACTGCCGGCCGAAGCTGCCGCACTCGCTGCGCAGCGCGGCTATCTACCGACGCGCGTTCCGCTGCTCAAGCGAGTGGGCGCCGTATCACCGCAGGAGGTGTGCATCGCTGGCGGTATCGTTCGCATCGACGGCGTGCCTACGGCCACCGTGCTGCCAACCGACCGGCTGGGCCGCCCGCTGCCATCCTGGCAGCAGTGCCGCCGCCTTGCACCCGGCGAACTGTTCCTGTTGAGCGTGACCAATCCGGCGTCGTTCGACAGCCGCTACTTCGGGCCGATTGCTGCTTCCACCGTGATCGGTCTTGCGCATCCGGTCTGGCTGGAGTCACACCGATGATGGCCGTCGATTCGCAGCACGTTCCCGTGCATCTCATCGTGTCATCGGACATGTCGTTCCGCTGGTCATCGCCGTGTCGTCGCGCGTGCAGTGCGAGCGCATCCGCGCCGCACTTCGCGCAACATCCGGCGCTGCCTTCCCATGTGCAGGCGTTTTGCCTCGAACGCGCCCGGCCTGTGGCCGTGCCTGCGTTCGCCGGCGGGCTGCCTGTTGGCAGCGCAGCACCGCCGGGACGCCGAGGCCCGGAGCGAAAGCGAAGGGCAAAGGCGGAAGGCAAGATAAAAGGTCGCGGCACTCCGTTGCGCGAAAAGCCAGTCTGCACGTGGGGGGGGCGCGGCACGCGCCTAGGAACGGCAGCGTGCCGCGAAGGTGCGCAATGCCGCATCGGCATTGACGAAAGCGTGTGCTTAGCACGCCTGACTGCGATGGTCTTGGATGGAGCCGCCCCATGAGCAGCCGCGACGATGACCGTTTCCGCGTCCGTCCTGGCGCGCCAAAGCAGCGTGGCGACGCCTTCATCAACAAGGTGCTGCGCCAGACCAATAAGGCCGGTGCCAAGCTCGGCAAGGTAGTCGGTAAAGCTGGCCAGCGGCCCGGTTCCCGGCTGGGACGCGGCCATGTCGCGGCGCGCTTCGCCGGACGCTCGCTGACCGGGAATGCCCGGCGCGTGACGATCAAGGCGCGGCTGGTCAATCTGGCGAAAGCCGGGCCGCGCTCGACCGTCGCGCATTTGCGCTACATCGAACGCGAAGGCGTCGATCGCCAGGGCGGGCCGGGCCATGCCTACGGCCCGACGACCGACGCGGCGGACACCGCGGCCTTCGAGGAACGCGGGCGAGAGGATCGGCACCAGTTCCGGTTTATCGTCTCGCCGGAGGATGCCGAACAGCTCGACGATCTGCGTACCTACACCCGGCACTTGATGGCGCGCATGGAGGCGGACCTAGGCACGCGCCTGGAATGGGTGGCAGTCGATCATTGGAATACGGACAACCCGCACACGCACGTCGTCTTGCGCGGTAAGGATGACACCGGCAAAGACCTCATCATTTCCCGTGACTACATCGCCGATGGGATGCGCCATCGGGCATCGGAACTGGCGACCGAATGGCTGGGACGGCGCACCGAGCTGGAGATCCAGCGCGCCATGCACCGCGAAATCGATCAGGAGCGGTGGACGGGACTGGATCGCACGTTGCAGCGCGTGCAGCGAGAGGCCGATGATGACGGCTTGGTACGTACCGAACGCTTCGCCGAACCCCCGCTGCAACGCCAGCGGCAAGCGCTGATCGGCCGCCTGCAACAGTTGCAGCGCATGGGGCTGGCTACTGAGCAGCAACCCGGCATGTGGGCAATTCATCCCGAGGTCGAGCCGACATTGCGGGCAATGGGCGAGCGCGGCGACATCATCCGCAGGATGCAGCGAGCCATGAGTGGCAAGCAGCGGGAGCTGGCGGTATTCCAGCCTGGCAAGGATGACCGCGCCATCGTCGGCCGCGTCGTTGGCAAGGGGCTGGCCGACGAGCTATACGACAAAGGGTACCTGATCGTCGACGGCACGGACGGCAAGGCGCACTACGTCGCGTTGCCGCTGCGGTCAGAATTGGAGCAGTACCCGACCGGCGCCGTCGTGGAGGTGAAAGGCGCGACCGACGTGCGCGCAGCCGACCATAACATTGCCACGCTGGCCGTCGACGGCGTGTACCGCACCGATCGTCATCTGGCCGTCGCGCAAGCGCAGACGACGCCCGACCGTGATCTGCACGAGGTAGTGGCCTCCCATGTGCGCCGGCTCGAGGCCCTGCGCCGCGCGGGCATCGTGGAGCGCGAGGCCGAAGGCGTCTGGCGAGTGCCTGACGACTTGGCCGAGCGGGGCCTACAGTACGACACCCAACGCCTAGGCGGAGGCGTGATAGTGGAACTTAAATCACACCTGCCCATTGAGCGACAGGCCCGCATGATCGGCGCGACATGGCTGGACCAGCAGTTAATCAGCGGGGGTAAGGGCTTGGGTAATTTGGGGTTTGGCAGTGAGACCAAGGGCGCCCTCCAACAGCGTGCCGACTTCCTCGCAGAACAGGGCCTGGCCGAGCGGCGCGGGCAGCGCGTAATTCTGGCGAGGGGCCTTCTGGCGACACTGCGCGGGCGGGAAGTGGCGGCAGCGGCACAGGGCATCGCGGCGGCAACCGGACTGGAGCATCGGTCAGTAGCCAATGGCGAGCGCGTTAGCGGTGTCTATCGGCGTAGCGTGCAGCTAGTCAGTGGGCGATACGCGATGCTCGATGACGGCAAGGGATTCAGCCTGGTGCCATGGAGGCAAGTAATCGAGCAGCGGCTTGGGCAGCAGCTTGCCGCGACGGTGCGGGGCAGCGGGGTGTCGTGGGAGTTTGGGCGACAGCGCGGCAATTCGATCGGCTGACCGCCATCAATCAGTCTGATGAATAGTTGATGGTCGCAGCGATGCGCGGCGGCGTGTCATGAAACATTGGAGGCAGGCAGACCAAGCATTTACCAAGGTACTCATGTCTGACTACCGCATGGAGTTCTCTTTATGCTCCTATTCCTTGGTGACCACCTCCCAAGGCGCTTTTGGCGAAAACCGCTCAGCCAGCAGGTCCACGACATGGCGAACCTTGGCTGACAGGAGTTGGTTCTTCTGCCACACGGCATGGATCGGGAAGCCCTGCGTCCGTGTCTCGGGCAGCACCCGGGCCAGCCGCCCCGTGCTCAAGTGCTCGGCCACCAGCCAGTCGGACATCAGCGCAATGCCATGCCCAGCCAGTGCCGCGTCCAGGATCGCCTCGCTATGGTTCACCCCCAGCCGTCCACGCACTGCCAACGGTAGGCTGCCGCCATGGCGGTCGAGCAAGTTCCAAGGCCGCGCATAGCCGCCGCTGCCGAAGGTGATGCAGGCGTGTCGGTGCAGATCTTCCGGGGTCTGCGGCACGCCGTGTCGGGTAAGGTAGTCCGGATGGGCGACCAATACCGCCTGTTGCACGCCCAGGGGCTTGGCAACCAGCGTGGCGCTGTCTTGCAGCGGCCCGATGCGGATCACAAGGTCGATGCCGTCCTCGACCAGATCGACTCGACGGTCGGTCAAGCTCACGTCCAATTCGAGCGCGGTATGTGCCGCAGCAATCTCTAGCAGCGCTGGTAGTACCCAGCGTCGGCCGAAGACCACCGGCAAATCGACGCGTAATCGCCCGGTCAGATCCTGCCGCTGGGTCGTCACGTGCGCCTGCGCGCTTTCCAACTCCATCAATGCCCGTAGGCAGCCATCACTGAACTGGCGACCTTCGTCGGTCAGGCTAAGGCGGCGAGTGGTTCGTTGGAACAGCCGCACGCCAAGCATGGCCTCCAGGCGGGCGATGCTCTTGGCGACTCCCGACTTGCTCATGTCCAGCCGCTCGGCCGCGAGCGTGAAGCTGCCAGCTTGCACGACCTGCATGAAAACGGCGATGCCACGAAAAGGATCTAACGTGTTCATGGAGTACCTATTGGCGAATCTCAGTCAACTTTATTGCGATTCATGGAGTATATATCGAATCTAAATTCGTCGATATTATGTGGAAATAGGACAGCCCGCTCCGGCTGTCAAACTAAAAGCGAGTACCCGATGCCTCTACCGGCTTCCCCACCTACGTGCCGCATGAACGGTGTGTTGTTGCTGCTGGCGACCTGCGCCGGGCTGGGCGTGGCGAACGTTTATTACCTCCAACCTGGCCTGTCCTTGGTACAGGCCGACTTCGACACCGGCCCGGAACAGGTCGGGTGGCTGCCGACCCTGACCCAGATCGGGTATGCGCTAGGCATGCTGTTGCTAGCGCCGCTCGGGGACGTGCTTGCACGACGGCGATTAATCCTGACCAAGGCAGCGCTGCTGGTGTTCGCCCTCCTGGGCGCCGGCTTGTCCCCAAGCTTCGATTGGCTGGTGATCGCCAGTATTGCCGTCGGCCTGTTGGGCAGCATTGGCCAGGACTTCGTGCCGATCGCCGCGCAACTGGCTCCAGACGAACAACGGGGTCGTGCCATAGGCATCGTCACGACCGGCCTGCTTAGTGGCATCCTTCTGTCGCGTGCTTTGGGCGGCTGGATCGCCGATACCTTGAGCTGGCGTGCCATGCAGTTCCTTGCGGCCGGTTTAATGCTGGCCGTGATGATGATCGCCTGGCGCACCGTGCCGAATCTGCCGCCGGCCAGCCGCAGTCGCTACGGCGCGCTGATCGCCAGTCTGTGGACATTCTGGCGCAAGCATCGCGCTCTGCGGCTGGCCGTCACGGCGCAGGCGTTGCTCGCGTCCACCTTAGGCGCGTTCTGGTCCACGCTCGCCCTGGTGTTGGCTGCGGCGCCATTCCATCTAAGCGCTGGGGTCGCGGGGAGCTACGGTATCGCCGGCGCGGCTGGTGCCCTAATGGCTCCCTTGTTCGGTCGTCTCAATGATCGCGGAGGTCCTCTGCCGGTCATTCGCTTGGGATGCGTGCTGGTGATCGTGGCTTTCTTCGGCTTGGAACTGCTGCCGCCCAGCCTCTGGAGTCTGGCAATTGGCGCCGTGGTCTTCGACCTGGGCGTGATGGCCGCGCTGGTCTCGCACCAAGCCATCGTCAACGGGCTGGACGCGCAGGCTCGCAGTCGCCTCAACGGCCTACTGATGACCGGCGCCATGGTCGGCATGGCGGCGGGTGCCGCCATCGGCAGCTTCGCGTGGGCACATACCGGCACGCTGGGCCTTTACGGTTTCGCAGCAACGGCGGCGCTGGTGGCGCTGGCCGTGTCCTTTCTTCACCATCCCCCTGGAGATCATCCCCATGACTAAGACCATCGAGGAACAGCTGTTCCGCGCTCCGTATCTGCAACCCGAGCCCGGCAGCGACCGACCGCTTACCGTGTTGTGCTCCTTGCTCTCGCGCGCCGACAACACGCCCTTGGCCGAGCGCCGGCGCGCCGAAGGCCATGTACTCGACCATGCCGGGCAGGTCATCGCCGACCCGGCCGCTGATGCCGTCGCCAACGCCTTCGAGGGCAATCCGAATCTCAACTTCGAGCACTGGGGTGAGTACTGGCGCAAGGTGCATGGCGTACGCTTCATCCATGCCGAGGAGCCTGACGACCGCAGCCTAGAGCGCCTCCTGCGCTACGACCAATTGCACCGCTTCGCGCCGGGCCCGACCCATACCGACGCGCCCCCGTACCGCGCGCCGGTCAATGACGAGGGCAAGTTGTGGCCCACCGTTATCGGTCACGTCGAAGGCTACCGGCGCCCGCGCTGGGACGGCATCGCCTACCTGAACTTCGCCGGACCCGAGGACATTGCCGTGGTGCTGGGCAATGCCCGTGTGCGCGAAAAGATCCTGCCCGAAGACCAAGCGATCTTCCGCGACATCGCCCCGGTGCTGTCACGTCAGTACATCATCGTGCCCAGCACCACCGGCAACGAGGCCATCACGCTGGTCAAGCTACACGTGCGCAGCTCGGCGGTCGGCCGCGAAGCCTTCCAGCAATGGTGGCTGCGCGAGCATGCGCCGCTCGCAGTGGCGCAATCTAAGGGCTGGGTCAGGCGTTACGTGCAGCTTCACAACATCGGGCCAACGGAGCCAGGGCAGCCGCTGTACCACCCGCAGGCCAGGGCCATCGACGGGGTGACGCTAATGGGTTTTTCCAGCATCAACGATCTGGAGGACTTCTTGTGCAGCCGAGAACAAAAGGTGATTACCGAGAACGAGGCACGGATGACGGACCCGGCGGCCGGCGAATGGTGGACAACCATCGGCATGGTGCTCGTCAACCGCATTGCCCCGGAGCACGCTACAGACTGGAACGTGTAACCTAACCGAATGACGAGGGGCGTAGCATGGAACTGCGTCATCTTCGCTGTTTCTTAGCTGTTGCAGAAGAACTCCATTTCGCCCACGCAGCGGAGCGGCTGCACATTGAACAGTCGCCGCTATCGCGGGCGATCAAGGAATTGGAAGAAGACCTCGGCGTCCAGCTATTTGTGCGAACCACACGTAGCACCAGGCTGACCCTTGCTGGAAAGTTGTTCTTGGAACACGTTCCGCGTGTCTTCACTGCTTTGCAGCAAGCACGCGATAGCGTCAGAGCTGCTGCAAAAGGCTTTCGGGGTCAGTTGCGGGTTGCGCTTTCGGACGGCATCACTCCATCACACTTCTCCACCTTCCTTGCGTTGTGTCGCCAGGAGGAGCCGGAGATTGAAATTCGATTGTTCGAGGTTCCGCTGGCACAGCAAATCAAGGGACTGCACGACGATCTCTTTGACGTAGGGTTTGCGCAATCGGATGAAGCAGGCGATGGAATCATTGCTGAACTCGCTTGGGACGATCCGCTAATGGTGGCGGTGCCGGCGCGACATCCGCTGCTGACGTTCAAGAATTTACCCTTGGAAGAAGTGCTGCGCTATCCGCTTGTGCTTTGCGATCCTCAAACCTGTGAGGGTCATGCCCGCCAAATTGATCGTACATTACGGCGAGCAGACCAGGAGCCGCTGATTGCCGAGCGGGTCGCCTCAATTGACCTGATGATGGCATTGGTGTCGGCGGGCTTCGCCTTGGGGCTGGTGGGAGCATCACAAATCGCTGGTAGTCGCGAGCAGGGAGTGGTGGCGCGACCACTGGCGGGCCGCTCGCAAATGCTATCCACCTATCTGCTGCGCTTGAATAACGAACCCTCTGAGGCTCTGGGCCGTCTCATCGAAAGGGTCAGCACTATCGAATCGCTATCAAATAAGAAGCCTGCTTTCCCGACGGAGTCCTTTACTTCGGAGGAAATCGAGCCATGAATAAGATCATGCTGCTTATGTTCACTGTGGTGGTACTAGCTTCTTGCGGAAAATCCGCACCCACAGAGACGGTCGAATCCCTTGCGGCTAATCCTGCACGGTTGAAAGAGTTGCGCGAGCAGTGCAAGACGGATCGCGCGAAGCTGGGTGATGAACTTTGCAATCGCGTGGCCGAGGCAACAAATCGGCGCTTCTTCGGCGATGGCAAGACGCCGTACACGCCGCCCAAGGACCAACCTAGGTTCTAACCGTATGTGTGTTGCCAGTTATTTCTAACTTCTCGTTCGACACGCCGCAATGCGCCTGCGCTTGCGGCGTTTTCTTTCTATTCGCCCCCGCGCGAAATCTTACTTTTTCGTCGACCTTTGTCCCGATAACGGTCTTTGACCGTCCTTGATCTGACCCCGATCCTCGTGTGTGCGGCACGCCTTTGTGCCGCCGGTTGCGCAGGAGAGATCGGAGGCCAGGATGCAAGGTCAAGGCGTGTTGTTCGGGCAGGTCGGTGTCGTCTTTGGCATCGTTATCGCCGGTGTGTGGATCGCCACGCAGTGGACAGCCGCCGCACTGGGCTACCAGCTACGCCTGGGCTCGCCCTGGTTCGATTTCTTTGGCACGCCGGTCTATCACCCTTGGCGGTTGTTCGAGTGGTGGTTCTTTTTCGATGCTTATGCGCCCCGGGTCTTCGACACGGGCGGCGCGATCGCGGGCGGCAGCGGCTTGGTGGCTGTCGTGGTCGCCATCGCCATGTCCGTGTGGCGCTCGCGGCAATCGAAACTGGTCACGACCTACGGCTCTGCGCGCTGGGCTGATGCCGCTGACATTCGCAAGGCAGGGCTAACCCAGCCCGCCGGCGTTTTCCTCGGTCGGCATGACGACCAATACCTGCGGCACGAAGGCCCGGAGCACGTCCTGACCTTCGCGCCGACGCGATCCGGCAAGGGCGTCGGCCTGGTGGTTCCCACGCTGTTGAGCTGGCCAGCGTCCGCCGTCATTCACGACATCAAGGGCGAGAACTGGCAGATCACCGCCGGATGGCGTTCGCGCTTCTCGCACTGCCTGCTGTTCAACCCCACTGATCCGAAGTCGGCGGCCTACAACCCGCTGCTGGAAGTCAGGCGCGGCGCGCATGAGGTGCGCGATGTACAGAACATCGCCGACATCCTGGTTGATCCCGAAGGTGCGCTGGAGCGCCGCAACCATTGGGAGAAGACTTCGCACGCGCTCCTGGTCGGCGCCATCCTGCACGTGCTCTATGCGGGAACCGATAAGACACTGCGCGGCGTCGCCAACTTCCTGTCCGATCCGGCGTGCCCGTTCGAGCTGACGCTGCAACGGATGATGACGACGCGGCATCTCGGAGATACGCCGCATCCCGTTGTCGCATCCGCCGCGCGCGAAGTGCTTAACAAGTCGGACAACGAGCGGTCTGGCGTGCTGTCCACAGCCATGTCCTTCCTCGGCTTGTACCGCGATCCCACGGTGGCCGAAGTCACATCGCGTTGCGACTGGCGCATCGCCGACCTGATCGCATCCGAGCATCCCGTCTCGCTGTACCTCGTCGTGCCGCCGTCCGACATCAGCCGCACGAAGCCACTGGTGCGGTTGATCCTCAACCAGATCGGCCGGCGTTTGACGGAATCGCTCGACGGCAGCGACGGTATTGCACGCCGTCACAAGCTGCTGCTGATGCTCGACGAGTTCCCGGCACTGGGCAGGCTCGATTTCTTCGAGACAGCATTGGCGTTTATGGCCGGCTACGGCATCCGCAGTTTCCTTATCGCGCAGTCGCTCAATCAGATCGATAAGGCCTACGGCCAGAACCATTCCATCCTCGATAACTGCCATGTGCGCGTGACGTTCGCCACGAATGACGAACGCACCGCCAAGCGGATCTCCGAAACGCTGGGCACGGCGACCGAGCTGCGCGCACAGCGCAACTACGCCGGCCACCGGCTCGCGCCTTGGCTGGGTCACCTGATGGTGTCGCGGCAAGAAACGGCGCGCCCGCTGCTGACTCCCGGGGAAGTGATGCAACTCCCGCCGGACGACGCCGTGGTGATGGTGTCGAGCCTCGCGCCGATCAAGGCCAAGAAGTTGCGCTACTACGCCGACGCCAATTTCAAGCAGCGCGTGCTGCCGCCACCCACCCTCGCAGCTGGGTGCTACGCGGATGCGCCGCCGCTCCGTCCAGACGACTGGAGCGGCTTAGCTATCCCTGTCGTACCTGCCGCTTCGACCGCATCGGTGCACTTGGCCGACAGCGCAGCAGCTGCCGACGACGGTGGGCCGCGTCGGCAGCCGGAGCTATCCGAGGTCACTGAATACCTCCCCGACCAAGAGCCATCGACCAGCGACCTGGCGCTGCTCGATGACGACGACTTGCCGCTACCCCTTCCTCGCCAGCTCGACCCGGCCATGCAGCGCACGGCCCGGCTGGCGTCCCTCGACCAACACGACGGAATCGAGCTATGAGCCAATACCGCCTCAACCTGTTCATTCCGCACGAGCACGCCAAACGGCTCGACGAGCTGGCCGCCAAGAAAGGTGTGTCCAAGTCGTCCATCGTAGCGGCGGCGCTGGCATCCTGGCTGTCGCCGGACGCGGGCGACCAGCGTGAGGCGGCCGTCGCCAAGAGGCTGGATCGACTGTCGCGCCAGTTCGAGAGGCTGGAGCGCGACCAGAACATCGAGATCGAAACGCTTGCGCTGTTCGTCCGCTACTTCCTGACGGTCAGCACGCCGGTTCCTGAAGCCCATCAGGACGCAGCCCGCGCGCAAGGCAAAGCACGCTTCGAGCAGTTCGTTGAACAACTCGGCCGCCACCTGATGCGTGGGCGTAGCCTGGTGCGCGACGTGGTGGAGGAATTGCATCCCGACACTTCTCACTTGGACGATGCGGCGGCGCTGGCTGAGGCTCAGGAGCGTGCTTCATGAGCGCCATCCCCTCGACTGTCGGGCAGTCCTTCGCCACCACTTCGCTCGACCGGCGCATCCGCATGTTGCGCACGGCGATGGGACCGCTGATAGCCGCCGCGCTCGAAGACCCGGACGTGGTGGAAATCATGCTCAACCCCGACCGCTCGCTCTGGGTCGATCGCCTGTCGTCGGGCCGCGCGCCGTTGGGTGTCGAGCTGTCCGAGGAAGACGGCGAACGCATCATTCGTTTGGTCGCCGCGCATGTCGGCGCAGAAGTCCATCGCGGCCAGCCGCTTTTAAGCGCCGAGTTACCGGAAACAGGCGAACGCTTCGAGGGCATCCTGCCGCCAGCCGCGCCGGGGCCAGCCTTCGCGCTGCGCAAGCGCGCCGTGGGCGTGATCCCGCTGGAGCGCTATGTCACCGACGGGATGATGACCATCGAACAGGCCGAGTTCCTGCGTCGTGCGGTGCGCGAGCGCCAGAATATCCTGATCGCTGGCGGCACCAGCACCGGCAAGACCACGCTCGCCAATGCCTTGCTCGCGGAAATCGCCGCCACGGGCGACCGCGTTTTGGTACTCGAAGACACCATCGAACTGCAATGCACGGCACGCGACCACGTGCCGCTGCGCACGCGCGCCGGCGTTGTGTCGATGACCGAGCTGGTGCGCGCCACGATGCGGCTGCGCCCCGACCGCGTGGTCGTCGGCGAGGTACGTGGTGGAGAGGCGCTGGATCTCATCAAGGTGTGGGGCACCGGCCATCCCGGCGGGATCGCCACCATCCATGCCGGCTCGGCGCTGGGCGCGCTGCTGCGCCTGGAGCAACTGATTCTCGAAGTAGCCGTGAATCCGCCGCGGGCGCTCGTCGCCGAGGCCGTCAACGTCGTCATCCACATCGCCGGCCGTGGCCGACACCGCCGCATCGAAAGCATCGCCCGCGTCCTCGGCTTCGACGGCGTGGGCTACCGCCTAGCGGATGCGCTGGAGGTACCGCTTCCAGAACTGCCGCTGTCTTCCTCATCCCTCAACCCCTCAGGAGAATTGTCATGACGCAGATGCACGCCGCTGCTTTCCGTATTTCCGTAAATCCGGCCTCAATCCTGGTTCGCCTGCGGCGCCTGGCCGGCCCCGCGTATCACGGCCTGCTGCTCGCCGCCGTCATGCTGATGACGGCCGGCACGGCAAAGGCATCAGGCTCGTCGATGCCTTGGGAAACGCCGCTGCAATCCATCCTCGACTCCATCCAGGGGCCAGTCTCCAAGATCATTGCCGTCATCATCATCATTTCGACCGGCCTGGCACTGGCCTTCGGCGATACCAGCGGAGGCTTTCGCAAGCTCATCCAGATCGTTTTCGGCCTGTCCATCGCGTTCGCCGCATCGAGCTTCTTCCTGTCGTTCTTTAGCTTCTCCGGCGGGGCGGTTGTATGAGCACGGCCAATGATCTTCCAGGCTTCGAGGTGCCGCTGCATCGCTCACTAACCGAGCCGATCTTGATGGGCGGTGCGCCGCGCACCGTGGCAATTGCCAACGGCACGCTGGCCGGTGCTGTCGGGCTGGGCCTGCAGCTCTGGATTCCCGGTGTCGCGCTCTGGATCGTCGGCCATTCGCTTGCCGTGTGGGGTGCGCGCGTGGACGCCCAGTTCATGCAGGTGTTCGCCAGGCACCTCCGGCACAAGCCGCTGTTGGACGTGTGACGGGAGGACGCCAAGATGCTCAACCTCGCTGAATACCGCCATCGTCCCGCGCTGCTCGCCGACTGGCTGCCGTGGGCCGGCCTGGTCGCGCCGGGTGTCGTCTTGAACAAGGACGGCAGTTTCCAGCGCACGGCGCGATTCCGTGGCCCTGATCTCGACAGTGCGACGCAAGGCGAGTTGATCGCCACGACCGCACGCCTGAATAACGCGCTGCGCCGGCTCGGTACCGGCTGGGCGCTGTTCGTCGAAGCCGAGCGCCGGCCGGCGGCGGACTATCCGCACTCCGCTTTCCCTGAACCGTTGTCTTGGCTGGTTGACGAGGAGCGGCGCGCGACGTTCGAGGAATTCGGCCACCACTTCGAGAGCGGCTACCACCTCACGCTGCAATACCTGCCGCCGGAGGAATCCCGCGCGCGGGCAGCCAAGCTGCTGTACGAGAACACGCCGACCACCGGCGTGGACTGGCGCGAACGCATAACCGCGTTCGTCGCGGAAACGGGCCGCGTCTTCGACCTGCTCGATGGCGTGATGCCGGAGATCGACTGGCTCGATGACGCCGAAACGCTGACCTACCTGCACGCGACCGTCTCGACACGGCGATACCGCATCGGCGTGCCGGACGTGCCGTTCCATCTTGATGCACTGCTGGCCGACATGCCGCTGAGCGGTGGCCTCGCGCCGATGCTGGGAGACCAGCACTTGCGCGTCGTCACGGTACGCGGTTTTCCGACCTCGACCTGGCCTGGGATTTTGGACGACCTCAACCGGCTGGGCTTCGCCTACCGCTGGAGCACACGCTTTCTCTGCCTCGACAAAGCCGAGGCCGAGAAGGAGCTGGGCCGCTTGCGCAGGCAGTGGTTCGCCAAGCGTAAGAATGTTCTGGCCTTGCTGCGCGAAACGATCTTCCAGCAGGAATCGCCGCTGGTCGATACCGACGCCAGCAACAAGTCGGCCGATGCAGATGCCGCCATGCAGGAGCTGGGCAGCGATCAAGTTGCCTTCGGCTTCGTTACCGCAACCGTGACGGTGTTCGATAGCGATGCCGACACGGCCGACGAAAAGCTGCGCAGGGTCGAGCGCGTCATCCAGGGCCGGGGGTTCGTGACCATTCCCGAAACTCTTAACTCTGTGGAGGCGTGGTTGTCGTCGGTGCCGGGCAACGCTTACGCCAATGTGCGCCAGCCCATCGTCTCGACGCTGAACCTCGCGCACCTGATGCCGGTGTCGGCGGTGTGGGCCGGGCCGGAGAAGAACGAGCATCTCGATGGCCCGCCGCTGATCGTCACCCGCACCGAAGGCGCGACGCCGTTCCGGCTAGTGACGCACATCGGCGACGTAGGCCATACGCTGATCGCAGGTCCGACGGGCATGGGCAAATCCGTGTTGCTCGCCACGCTGGCGATGCAGTTCCGCCGCTATCCCGGCTCACGCATTTTCGCCTTCGACATGGGTCGCTCCATGCGAGCGACGGCGCTGGGCCTGGGCGGCGAATACTACGACCTCGGCGCTGATGGCGCGATCGCCTTCCAGCCGCTCGCGCGCATCGACCAAGAGGGCTACCGAACCTGGGCCGCCGAATGGGTCGAAGGCCGCCTGTTGCACGAAGGCGTTGCTGTCGGCCCCGATGAGAAGGCCGCCATTTGGTCAGCGCTCGGCAGCCTCGCCGGCGCACCGGTCGAGCAGCGCACGCTCACCGGCTTGTCGGTGCTGCTGCAATCGAACGCGCTGCGGCAGGCGCTCGCGCCCTACGTGCTCGGCGGCGCGCACGGCAAGCTACTTGACGCCGATCACGACCGCCTGGGCGCGGCCGACGTGCAGTGCTTCGAGATGGAGGAGCTGATGCACAGCAAGGCTGCGGTACTAGCCGTGCTGGGCTACCTGTTCGCGCGCTTCGATGAGCGGTTCGACGGTGCGCCGACCCTGCTGATCCTCGATGAGTCCTGGCTGTTCCTCGACGACCCGGTATTCGCCGCGCGCATCCGCCAATGGCTCAAGACGCTGCGCAAGAAGAACGTCAGCGTCATCTTCGCCACGCAGTCGCTCGCCGACATCAAGGATTCGAGCATTGCTCCCGCGATCATCGAAAGCTGCGCCAGCCGCATCTTTCTGCCGAACCCTCAGGCAACCGAGCCGCAGATTCGCACGATCTACGAAGGCTTTGGCCTCAACAGCCGCCAGATCGAGATCGTCGCCACCGCGCAGCCCAAACGCGACTACTACTACCAATCCCGTGCAGGCAATCGCCTGTTCGACCTCGACTTGGGGCCCGTCACGCTCGCATTCGCGGGCGCCTCGACGCCCCAGGACCAGCGCGCCATCGACGGCGTGCTTACCGATGCCGGTGCACCGGGCTTTGCCGGTGCCTGGTTGCGCCATCGCGGCCTTGATTGGGCGGCCGACCTGCTGCCGTCCGCACCGTCCGTCGCGTCCTTCCTCGCTCGTCAACCTCTGGAGGTTTCGCCATGAAGATTCGCCTTGTCACCCTCGCTGTTGCCGCGTTGATCGGTGTCATGCCCGCTGCGCAAGCGCAGTGGGTTGTCGTCGATCCGACCAACCTTGTGCAGAACACGTTGACTGCGGTTCGCACGCTGGAGCAAATCAATAACCAGATTCAACAACTCCAGAACCAGGCGCAGTCGCTGATCAATCAGGGGCGCAACCTGGCGAGCCTGCCTTTCAACGTGGTCAACCGGCTGCGCTCGACGCTGGCGACCACCCAGCAACTCATCACGCACGCGCAAGGGCTGGCGTTCCAAGTGCAGAGCATGGATCAGCAGTTCGCGCAGTTGTACCCGCAGCAGTACGCCGCGACCGTGAGCGGCAATCAGATGTACCAGGACGCGCACCAGCGTTGGCAGAACACGCTCAATGGCTTGCAGACCGCGATGCAGATGCAGGCGCAGGTGTCGCAGAACGTGACCGAGGACGAGAGCGTGTTGACGGATCTCGTAGGCCAAAGCCAGTCGGCCACCGGCGCCTTGCAAGCCATGCAGGCGACCAACCAGCTCTTGGCCTTGCAAGCGAAGCAGTCCATCCAGACGCAACAGCTCCAGCTCACGCAGGGACGCGCGACTTCGCTGGAACTGGCGCGGCAGGCCGCCGCCGTTGAACGTGGCCGCGAAGTGACGCGACGCTTCCTCGGCACCGGCACGGCGTACACGCCGCAGCCCGTCAACTTCTATGGCAACTGACGAGCACGGCTATGAATCACGCGCTCATTCTGTTCGCCTTAGTGAGCCTGCTGGCCGGCTGCAACCGGCCACAGGCATTGTCGGTCGATGCGCTGGCCGCTGATCCGGCGCAGCTGCACGCGTTGCGTGCGCAGTGCCACCGTGGCGAACACGACGACGGGTTCTGCGCGCGAGTGGACCAGGCCGACCTACGCCGCTTCCTCTCCGGGCGGGCCGGGCCGGGTGAATACCAAACGCTGGCTGACCTACCGCCGATCCCGGCCAGCTTCGACGGCCCCAGCACGCCGACGGAGGAACGGCCATGAACGACGTTTCCATCATTGACCATTTTCTCAACGTCTTTTCTACCTACATCGACTCCGGCTTCGGCCTGCTGCGCGGCGAAGTCGCGTTCCTGACCGCGACGTTGGTGGCGATCGACATGACCCTCGCCGGGTTGTATTGGGCGCTCGGCCATGCGACCGGCCAGGGCGATGACGTGATGGCGAAGCTCATCCGCAAGGTGCTCTACGTTGGCGCCTTCGCCTACATCATCGGCAACTTCAACACGCTGGCCAGCATTGTGTTCCGCTCGTTCGCGGGCTTGGGTCTGACGGCCACCGGCTCGGCCATGAGCATGGAGACGTTCCTGCAACCGGGGCATCTCGCCAAGACCGGCATCGACGCCGCCGCGCCGATCCTGGAGCAGATCAACCAAATGGCCGGTTTTCCGGAAGTCTTCATCAACATCACGCCCATCGTCGTGATGTTCCTCGCCTGGCTGACCGTCATCGTTTGCTTCTTCGTGTTGGCGGTGCAGCTTTTCATCACGCTGATCGAGTTCAAGCTGACCACGCTCGCCGGCTTCGTGCTGGTGCCGTTCGCGCTTTGGAACAAGACCTCGTTCCTCGCTGAAAAGGTGCTCGGCAACGTCGTGTCATCCGGCATCAAAGTGCTGGTGCTGGCCGTCATTGTCGGCATTGGTACAGGGCTGTTCGCAGAGTTCCCGACCACGCCGAGTGAGCCTTCCATAGACCATGCGCTGGTGGTGATGCTGGCGTCGTTGGCAATGCTCGCGCTGGGCATCTTCGGGCCAGGCATCGCCACCGGGCTGATTTCAGGCGGCCCGCAGCTCGGTGCTGGCGCGATGACTGGCGCTGCCTTGGGCGCGGCGGGGACCGCCGTCGCG